>Ga0209471_1000139_pt1 | contig 53100 bp, 45 predicted proteins | sample GraSoiAngelo_128_FD_185885 | JGI IMG/M metagenome (GOLD analysis project Ga0209471, IMG submission 185885) | Grasslands soil microbial communities from the Angelo Coastal Reserve, California, USA - 14_0927_12_20cm (SPAdes) (version 2) | ecosystem: Environmental > Terrestrial > Soil > Grasslands ... | reverse complement strand
TCCGGGGGAGGCGGTACCACTCCGCCGGACGTCCGCGGCAGGCCGACGCGCTCCTCGGCAAGCGCCCGCAGGCGGTGGAACGTGGTCCACGCATCCTCGCTCGAGCCGGCCGCTCGCTCCACCAGCGCGCTCGCCTCGCGGTGCAACTGGTCCATCCGCGGATCGGGATGGAACCAGCGATAGGTAAATGCGGCTGGGTCGAGGACCCCGAGAAACGGGCGGATCGCGGGGCGTGAGAGGAGCAGCGAGCCCGGTGGGATGAGCAGCCGGATTGTGTACTGCACCGGATCGACGTGGTCGATCAGCCCTTCCGCCTCGATGAAGCTCAGCAAGTCGAGATAGTCGTCGGGCGTGGCCCAGGGCGTGAAGGGCACGAAGGACGGCCGGAGCGAAATCCCCGCGTCGCGCAGGATGTCGAGCGCCACGACGACGTCGGCTTTGGTGTGCCCCTTGTCGAGCTGTGTGAGCACGGTGTCGGACAGCGATTCGACCGCCGCAACGACGAAGGCGCAGCCCGTCACGGCGAATTGGGGGAACAGCCGTCGCTGCTCGAGCACGTGCTCGATCTTCGCTGTGAAGTCGTAGCTCACGTGAGGGAATTCTTCGTGCAGCGCGCGCACCAGCTTCACCGCGTGGCCGGGCCCGTTCAAAAAGTCCGGATCGCCGAAGGTGATGTGCCCCGCGCCGGCAGCGACCAGCCCTCGGATGTCGTTCAGCACGACGTCCCGGGGGACGGTGAAGAAGCGTCCGCCGTACACGGCCGGGACGGGACAGTGCAGACAGGTATGCAGGCAGCCGCGACTCGCCTCCACGTAACCCGCGGGGACCAAGTCTCCGGCGCGCGCCAGGCTCGCGTACCGCGTGAGCACGGGCAACCCGGCCCGGGTGGGCGGCGGGAAGGGCAGTCGCTCGAGCGTTGCCCGCGACTCGAGCGCGGGCGCCTCGCCCGCGTCGTAGCGCCGTACCAGCGCGACCAAGTCCTGCTCGAGCTCTCCCCCCAGGACCTGGTCGGCGCCCTGGGCGCGCAAGTACTCCGCATTGAGCAGCGCGTACAGGCCGTAGAAGACGATCCGGCACGAGGCGTTCAGACGGCGTACGCGGTCCGCCGCCCGGACTCCCAGCCGGAGCGCGGTGTGCATCGGGACGCTGATCGCCACGAGCCGCGCCCGCTGAGCCTTGTCGGCATCGAACGGCTCGACGGCGAGGTCGAGCGTCTCGGGCGCGTATCCCGCCCGCTCGAGGAACGCGCGCGGCCAGGCCAAGCCGAGTGGCTGGTGGCCCAGCTCGTAGCAGGAAACCAGGAGGATTGCGCCGGGCTGGCGCAGGGCGTCGGTCACTTCTTCAGGAACGCCTGGAGCGCGGCTCGGAAATCCGAGGTGGTGCGGCTGACGGCGTTGACGTCGGCGCCGAGCCGGATGCCGTCCTCGAAGCGCATGCCGTCGAGCTGATAGAACTGCTGCTTCGTGAGGGCGAGGGCCGAGGCGCTCGACGCCGCCAGCGCCCGCACCACGTCAGCGACTTGCTCCTCGAAGTCCGAGTCTTCGTACACGCGCGACACCAGGCCCAGTGCCGCGGCTTCGGGCGCCGACAAGACCCGCCCCGTGGCCGCGAGATCGAATGCCACCTTCTCGCCCAGGGTGCGCTTGAGGAGCGTCATGACGATCGCGGGCACGAAGCCGCGCTGCACTTCGGGGTAACCAAATTTGGCCGACTCGGCCGCGAGCACCAGGTCGCAGGCGGTCGCCAGGCCGCACCCGCCCGCGAGCGCCCGCCCCTGCACCAGCGCGACGACCGGCTTCGGCAGCCCGCGCATGCGCAGGAAGATCTCGCCGAAGCGCAGCGCCGCCCGGCGATTCTCCTCGACCGTCTTGTCGGCCGACGCGAGCAGCTCCTGTAGATCCATGCCGGCGCAGAAATCGGCGCCGGCACCGCGTAGCGCGACCACCCGCACGTCCGCGTCGAGATCGGCGCGCTCCAGCACGGCGAGCAGCGCGGCGATCATGGGCGTGTCGATGGCGTTCTTCTTGTCGGGCCGGTTGAGCGTGGCCGTGAGTACCCCGCCCTGCACCGCGACCAGCACGCGCTCGTCACCGCTCATGCGGACACCGCGACTTCCATCCGCAGCAACGCGGTCGACAACACCTTGCCCTGGGCGTCGGTCTTGAGCGAAATCGTGCCACCGCCGTCCAGGGCGCCGTGCAGCAGGAAGTTGAGGGCGCCGAGGTTGGGCAGCTCGTAGCGCTCGACCGGGCCCTTGATCATTCCCCTGAAGTGCCGGGCAACGCGGGCCGCGGTCACCTGTTTGACGAGGATCGGGTAGTACTCGGGCTTGAGCGCGATGAGCCCGACGTTGGCGGTGTCGCCCTTGTCTCCGGAACGGGCATGGGCGAGCTCGAGGAGCGGGACGCGACGCTTCCTCGACCGTCCTCGACCGCCCTCGACCGCCCTTGACCGCTTGCTCATACCTCCACGATCTCCACGCGGGGCTCGACCATCCGTTTGTCGACGAGGGCGGGCCAGTAGGCCACGATCTCCTCCGGCTTGGGCCGCCCGCCCGCGAACCCGGTGACGCTGGGCGGCCCGTTGAGAATCAGTGGCGCGATCTCGCGCGTGAAACGCTCCACGGCCGCCCGGTCGGACGAGCGCACCCCGATTCGCAGCTGCACTTCCGGCAGCTCGTCCAGCGGCGCCCGCTCCAGCGCCAGGCGACCGTGGGTCGCGTCCGCGCCGACGAACTCCGTCAGGATCGCCTCGAACTCGAGTCCCAAATCCTCGAGACGCTGCCGCAGCACGCGGTCTGCGGCCCGTGCCTTCTTGTACGCGTCCGGCCAGGCGTAGACCAGGGTGCCGACCGCCTTGTAGCCGTAAGAGTACGCGATCGACACCTTGAGCTTATCAGTGGCCGGCCGTCCCCTGACCCCTGACACCCGAACCTTGTCTTTCCCGGCCTGCGCCAGACGGATCGTCGTGAAATCGGCAATGCAGTCCGGCGTGATGTATTGTGCGGGGTCACCCATCTCGTAGACGAGCTGCTCGGTGACGCCCGCGACCGTGATGCGGCCCCCCGTGCCGGCGTGCTTCGTGATGTCGAAGTTGCCATCGGGACGCGCCTCGACGATCGGATAGCCCACGTTGGCGAGATCGGGGATGCGCTCCCAGTCCACCAGGCAGTTGCCTCCGGAGCACTGGGCGCCGCACTCGATCGTGTGCCCGGCGACGGTCCCTGCCGCAAGCAGGTTCCAGTCGTCGGCCTTCCAGCCGAAGGCGTGAATCAAGGGCGCCAGCGTGAGCCCCGTATCGGTGACCCGGCCGGTGATCACCACGTCCGCGCCGCGTTGCAGCGCCTCCACCACCGGCCAGGCGCCGAGGTAGGCGTTGGCCGACAGCACGCGGTCGCGCACGTCCCGGAGCGGGCGCCCGGTGTCGAGGTTCGTGAGCTCGTGCCCGCGGGCGAGCAGCCCGTCGAGCCGCCCGAGCAGGTCGTCTCCGGTCACGACGCCGAGGCGCAGCTTGCCGGCGAGCCCCAGCCGCCGAGCCGCGTCGGCCACGGCGTCCGCGCACGCACGGGGGTTCACGCCGCCGGCGTTCGCGGTGACCTTGATGCGGCGCTCGACCAGAAGCGGCAGGATCCGCTCCATCAGTGGGACGACGTCCCTGGCGTAGCCGAGCGTCGGGTCACGCGCCTTCTGCTTCTGCAGGATGGACATGGTGACTTCGGCGAGATAGTCCATCATCAGGTAGTCGATGGTCCCGCCCGTCACCTGGCGGTACGGAGCTTCGAGCCAGTCCCCCCAAAACCCCTGTCCGGCGGCCACCCGGATGGTGGACGGCGACGGCCGAGCCGTCACGGCTGCGGCACGATGCGGCGCACCGCATCCACCCCTCGGCCCGAGTGCACGCGCAGCTCGACGAGCGGGGCGAAGCCCTCCGGCAGCGCGAGTTGCGGCGGCCGCGCGGACGGCAACACCGCCCGGCCGCCCGGAACCACGGACAGGTCTGAGCCGTCGCCGAACGAGCGGTCCTCGCGCAGCAGGAAGCGCACGCGCACGGTGGCACGCCAGGGATGGGCGCCGCCGTCGCGTGCGAAGGCGGGGAACAACTCGACCGTGACCGGTCGATCCCGCAACGCCGGCGGAATGTCGAAGGCGTGGCGTCCGACCGCGTAATTCATCGCTCCCTGACCGACCTGTTGCCCCGCCGCATCGAACTCCGTCACGCCGAAATCCGTGAACTCGCCCCACTGCGCGCGCGGCATCCGCACGTCGATGACCGCGCGGGATGCCCAGTCGGGGACGCGCACCGTTAGGCTTTCGGGCGGGGCGCCGCGGCCCGTCACCTCGACGCGCCGCTCCGCACCCACCAGCGTCCGGGTCAAGCGCCCGCCGGCGGTCGCGCCTCCGGCGTTCGACGCTTCGCTGTCGCTGAGCACGAACGGCGCGATTTCGGCTCGCGCCGTGACGCCGACGCCGGAGAGCGGCGGCGCGATCACGTCGAGCTCGTACACACCGGGCACCAGGTCCTCGGCGCGCACCACGAACCCGCCCGTGCCGGGATCGGTGCGGCCCAGTTGCACCTCCTCGACGTCCCGGAACGGTTGTCCGTTGGGCTCGTACAGCCGCACCGTGGCGCGCTGCTCGGCCGAGTCGGGGAGGGTGACGCGCACCACCAGCGTGGCGCCCGGCTGGGGCGTTCGGAGGAAGTAGCGCTGCACGTGTGCCGGGCCGAGGGCGCGCCGCTCGTCGTACAGCGGCTTCGCCGCCAGCTCGTAGGGGACGATGACGGTATTGGGCAGGGCGAACAGCGGCCCGGCGAGCGTGTCGCTCGGGTTCCAGGCCGTCACGGTCCCGACGTACACACCAGGGGCGGCGAGCGCGGATCGGGCGTACGCCACCGGGATCTCGGTCTCGCGGGCTCCGGCCGGCAGGAGCGCCGGCGCCCCGAGCCAGGCGGCGCTCGTGCGCAGGAGGAATTGCGCGGCCCGCAGACCGGCCACGTGGCGCACGCGGAACAGCTGCAGCGTGTCGCCGGCACCCGCGAGGCCGCTCCGGCGGAATGCCCCCGACCCCCCCGCGTCCGTCCGCACGACGTACTCGGAGCCCTGATGCCCGCTCAAGAGCCAGCGGTATGCGGCGTCGAGGTGGGGCACGCCCGCGCCCTCGTCGATTGCCGTCGCGCCCGCGAACGGCACCGCCGACGCGCGCAGTGCCTGTGCTACCTCGGCGGCGCTCACCTTGCGTCCCTCCTGCAGCATCGCGGAGATGAGGCAGGCGGCGAGCCCTGCGGCGTGCGGCGCTGCCATGCTGGTGCCGCCCTTGATCTCGTTCCCCGTGTCCCAGCGCGGTACGGCCGAGAACGCAACTCCAGGCGTGACCAGATCGGGCTTGGCCAGCTCGCCACCCCGCGAGCTCCACCAGCCGAGCACGTCAAGGGCGGGCGGCGTCCCCGCCTGGGCCGGGCGGGCGAAGGCACCCGGGAAGACCGCACCGATCGAGAGCGCCAGGTCGGCGGAGCCCGGGAAGCCGACCGTCGACAGGCCCGGACCGTCGTTGCCGGCGCTGATCGTGAACACCACGGCGGGGTGCGCCACGAGAAAGGCGTCCACGATGGAGTCGATAACGGCCCGCCCCTCGACCTCGTTTCCGACCCCAAAGCTCAGGTTCAGGACCAGCGGCAAGTTGCGCTGTTCGGCGTAGCGCGCGGCGTACTCCATGGCGCGCTGCATCGAGCCGTTCACGGAGATGCCGCCGCGCGCGCTGTTCGCGATCTTCAAGCCCAGGAGCTGGGCCCCCGGTGCTACGCCGTCGAATCCCGCGACGTTGAACAGGTTGTGGCCGGCCGCGATACCGGCGACATGGGTGCCGTGCCCGCCGTTGTCGAAGATCAGGTCGAGTTTGGGGACGCCGGCGGTCTCGTCGAAGTTCGCGGCGAGGGTGATCGGCTTCGCGCCGAGCGCGATCGTTTCGCGCCCCTGGCGATAGTCGTGCAGCGGCATTTCATCCTCGAATGAGCCGTTCAGGTTCGAGTCGAGGAACGCCACCCAGCCGTCGGGCGCCTTCACGACGATCACGGGGAAGACATCGGTGTTGGTGCCGTTGCCGTTCAAGTCGGCCGCGGGCGGCTTGCCCAAAGGCAGCTCGGCGAGCTGGCCGGCGTACCAGGTCGTGGCGCTCGTGAGTCGCCCGATGCGCCCTGCCCCGGAGAGCTTCCGCCCACCCACCGACACGGTGCCGTCCCCCGACGGCACGACCGCCGACAGCGCCACCCGGCCTTCGTCCGAGAAGTCCCGCAGCTCGACGATCTTCGACGCTCCCGTGCTGGTCGTGATCAGCCCGTCCACGCCCGGATCGACCCCCGTGTCCAGAATCCCGATCAGCACCCCGCGCCCGTCGTAGGTCGGATGCTTCGCGCGGAACTGATCGACCCCGGTGCTCTTGAGCGGCATCAGTCCGGCCATGAACGCCACGGGCGGTGGCAGAGCCGGTTGCGCGCGCTCGGGCGTAGCGTCGGCCGGTGCGGGCGGGGCCGCGACGACCGGAGGAGCCGCCGCCGGCGTGGGCGGCGCACCGGCGCGTGGCGCGCCGCCGGCGCAGGCGGCGCCGAGCGCCGTGAGGACCAGCGAACGCAGGCGTACGATCACGTATCCCTCGGCAGGACGAAGGGCCCGACGTGCGGGCCGGTGAATTCCGTGGCGACTTCCAGCAGAAACGCCACCGCGTCGCGGGTCTCTTCGGGGAGCACCAGCGCGTCCACGAAGCCGCGCGCGCCCGCGAATCTGGCGTCGAGCTGGTGGTCGTAGTCGGCACGCATCGCGTCGACGGCGGGGCTGTTGTCGGCTTTGACCGCGTCACCGCCATAGACGGCCTGGACGGCGGACTCCCCTTCCATCACGCCCATGCGGCCCGTCGGCCACGAGACGATGAAGTCCGGGTCGAATCCCTGCCCCGCCATGGCGTAGTAGCCGGCGCCCGATGCGTGGTTCACCGTGAGCACCAGCTTCGGCACGGTGGCCGTCGCCATCGCTTCGACGAACCGTGCTCCGGCGCGAATGATCCCGGAGTGCTCCGCCTCCGTCCCGACCATGAACCCCGACACGTCCTGAACGAAGAGGAGCGGCATGCGCTCACGATGGGCGTTTTCGATGAAATAGGCCACCTTCTCCGCGCTCTCGGTGTAGATGATGCCGCCGATTTTGGGCGACTCGCCCTGCTTCCCCTTGATGACCCCGCGCGAGTTGGCGATCACCGCAACCGCTCGCCCGGCGATCGCGCCGTGCCCGCAGATCATCTCCGGTGCACGCTCGGGCTGGAACTCGTCCAGCTTCCCACCATCCAGCAGGCAGTCGAGCACCGCGCGCACGTCGTAGCTCATGCGATGGTCGGCCGGGAGGAGGTCGTACAGCTCCTTGGGATCGCGTTTGGGTTTGCCGGCCGGAGGCCTGGGACGTGGCGTATGCGGCAGCCGGGTGACGTACTCGCGGATGCGCTGCAGGCAATCGGCGTCGTCCTTCGCACGGTAGTGGGCCACCCCGCTGACCGTGGTGTGTGTCTTCGCTCCGCCGAGGCGCTCGGCGTCCACAACCTGGCCGGTCGCGCCCTTCACGAGATTGGGACCGCCGAGCCCCATGAACGACGTGCCGTCGACCATGAAGATGACGTCCGAGAGGGCGGGCAGATACGCGCCGCCCGCGATGCACGGCCCCATCACCGCGGCGATCTGGGGCACGCGGAGGTAATGCCGCATGATCGAGTTGTAATAGAAGATGCGCGCCGCGCCGTACTGTCCCGGAAACACACCGCCCTGGTAGGGGAGGTTCACCCCGGCCGAGTCGACCAGGTAGACGATCGGCACGCGCTGGCGCATCGCGATTTCCTGCGCGCGGAGGATCTTCTTTATCGTCTCTGGCCACCACGAGCCCGCCTTGACGGTCGCATCGTTCGCCACCACGACGACGGGTCGCTGCGCGATGGTTCCCAGCCCCGTGACGACGCCGGCGGCGGGAGCCTGGCCGTCGTACTGGTCGTACGCCACGAGCAGCCCGATTTCCACCCACTCGCCGCCGGGATCGAGCAGTGCGGCGACGCGCTCCCGGGCGGTGAGTTTCCCCTGCTCGTGCTGGCGGCGGATCTTCTCCGGGCCCCCGCCCTGCTCCAGGCGCGAGCGGAGATCGCGATACTCGCCCGTCAGCGTCTTGAGGCGGCTCAGAGACAAGTGCGGAATGCGGAATGCGGAATGCGGAGTGCGTCAGGCTGAGACATGTTCTGCCGCCCATTCTTCGATGTATCTCACGAGCTCCGACGTGGGCGTCCCCGGACCGAACAGTTTGCCGATGCCCTGCCGCTGTAGCGCCTCCATGTCTTCCGGGGGGATGATCCCGCCGCCCGTCACGAGTACGTCGTCGCGCCCGGCCTCGCTCAGGAGCTTGCGCACCCGCGGGAACAGGGTGAGATGCGCGCCGGACAGGATCGAGAGGCCGACCACGTCCACATCTTCCTGGATCGCCGCCTGGGCGATCATCTCGGGCGTCTGGTGCAGGCCGGTGTAGATCACTTCCATCCCGGCGTCGCGCAGCGCCGCGGCCACGACCTTGGCGCCGCGGTCGTGCCCGTCGAGCCCGGGCTTGGCGACCAGCACGCGGATCGGCCGCTTCGCGCCGGCCATCAGCGGCGGAACCGCAGCAGCGCCGCCAAACCCTCGACCGCGCGGCGTGCCGCGTCGTCGTACAGGACGTCGACCTGGGCACGCTGGCGCAGCGCTTCTTCCACGGCGTCGTCGATGCGGGGGTCGTCGTCGTGGCCGTCCGCGAGCAGGGTGCGCACCTGGCCGCGGATGAGCGCCTTGAGGGTGGGGTCGATGCCGTTCACCGCCCACCCGCTTCCCAGCCCTTCCTTCACCGCTTCCGCGTGCGCCTGCTCCCAGGCCCGCTCCCGCTGGTCGCGCAGCAGCAGCGCCGCCTCACGCACGAGGGGCGCGCTGGCCTTCTTGGGGTTCAGCTTCACGACGCCGAGCACCAGGTCGTGCAGGTAGGTGTGGAGGTGCGGCACGAGCGCCGCGGCGTCCACGCCGATACCCGCCACGACGAGCCCGGCCAGCGGTCGCTGGGTGTGGATCTGGTAGATGTGGTCGGCGACGTTGGCGTAATGCCGGTGCTTTTCCTCGCGGATCCGCATGTGATAGTTATGCTCGCCGAACCCGCCCGCGAGCACGCCGCCTCGCTTGGCCTGGCGCTGGCCGTGGAACTTGCCGGTCCGGCTTGCCGCCGCCCGGAGGCCCGGGAGCTCCGCGACGTCGAACGCCGTCACCTCGAAGAAGCGGGCGCCGGTGCGATCGCACGCCGCCACCAAGATCGTGCCGAACTCCTGCTCCAGCGCCACCAGCTCCCGGATGAGGGGAACGGGCTCCACGGCGAGGCGCGAGCGGTACACGTGCGGCAGGGGAATCACATCGAACAGGCGGATGGCGGCGCACGCGAACAGGGCCACGCCGCGCGCGTGCGGCAGCTCTCCGGGCTGCTCGAAGTAGCGGCGGATCCGCTCCAGGTCCGCGGCGACCTGGTCGCGCGCGGCGCGCTCCAGGGGCTGGCGCTCGAGCTCCGCGAGGGCTCCGCGGATCCGGTTCTTCATCTTGATGAGGTACTTGCCGCGCGTCTTGTCGCGCGGCTCGAGCTTCAGGTAGCACGACACGACCCGGTAGGGACCGGGGCGAATGGCGCCGAGCCGCCGCACCGCGTCACGGACCGCGTTCGCGCCGACGGCGAGGGGCAGTGCCGTCACAGGTTAGAAGAACACCGGCTCGCGGTACGCGCCGTAGACGCGCTCCAGCGCGTGCCGGATCTCATAGAGGGTGCAGTAGGCACGCGCGCAATCGAGCATGGGCCCGATGACGTTCTTATCCTCGAGCGCGGCGCGTCGCAGCGCGTCCAGCCGTTCGGCCACGAGACCGTTGTCGCGCTCGGCGCGGAGCCGCGCGAGCCGGCGCCGTTGCCCCGACTCCGCGTCGTTCGAGACCTTGAGGATCTCGACCGGGTGGTCGTCGTCGCTCGTGAAGTCGTTCACCCCTACGATGACGCGCTCGCGTGCCTCCAGCGCGCGCTGGAACCGCTCCGCCGAACGGGCGATCTGCCGCTGGAACCAGCCCCCCTCGATGCCCCGGACGACCCCGCCGACCGACTGGATCTCGGCGAACACCGCCTCGGCCTCGCGCTCGAGCTGTTCGGTGAGCGATTCCAGGTAGTACGAGCCGCCCAGCGGGTCGATCACCTGCGCCACTCCCGTCTCGTGAGCGATGATCTGCTGTGTGCGGAGCGCGAGCCGCACCGCGTCCTCGGTCGGGAGCGCCAGCGTTTCGTCGAGCGAATTGGTGTGCAGCGACTGGGTCCCGCCCAGTACCGCGGCGAGCGCCTGGTAGGCGACCCGCACCACGTTGTTCATCGGCTGCTGGGCCGTGAGGGTGACGCCCGCGGTCTGGCAATGGAAGCGCATCATCCACGAGCGGGGGTTCTTCGCCTGATAGCGCTCGCGCATGTGCCGAGCCCAGATGCGGCGGGCCGCGCGCAGCTTCGCCACCTCCTCGAAGAAATCGTTGTGCACGTCCCAGAAGAAGGAGAGCCGCGGCGCGAACGCGTCCACGTCGAGTCCGCGGGCCAGACCGCGCTCCACGTACGTGAAGCCGTTCGCCAGGGTAAAGGCGAGCTCCTGGGCGGCAGTCGCGCCGGCCTCGCGGATGTGATAGCCCGAGATGGAAATCGTGTTCCACAGCGGCGCGTGGGTCGCGCACCACTCGAACATGTCGACGATGATCTTCAGCGCGGGCTCGACCGGGTACACCCAGGCGTGCTGCGCCATGTATTCCTTGAGGATGTCGTTCTGTACCGTGCCGCGCAGCTTGTGACTGGGAACGCCCTGCCGCTCCGCCGCCGCCACATAGAAGCAGAACAGCAGCGCCGCCGGTCCGTTGATCGTCATGGAGGTCGAGACCTGGTCGAGCGGGATGCCGCGGAACAGGTCTTCCATGTCGGCAAGCGACGAGATCGCGACGCCGCACTTCCCCACTTCGCCTTCGGCGCGCGGGTGATCGGAGTCGTAGCCCATCAGCGTCGGGAAGTCGAACGCGACCGACAGCCCGGTCTGGCCGTGCTCGAGCAAGAACTTGTACCGCTGATTGGTGTCTTCCGCCGTCCCGAAGCCGGCGAACTGGCGCATGGTCCACAGCCGGCCGCCGTACATGGTCGGGTGAATCCCACGAGTGAACGGGTATTCCCCCGGCGCGCCGAGTTGCCGTGCGTAATCGAAGCCGGCGAGATCGGCGGCCGTGTACAGGGGTTTGCGCTCGATGTCGCTCATCGCGGCGTTCCCGCTTTCACCTGGTCCAGGATCTCGGCCGCGACGTCGTAGGGGCTGCGCCGCCCGTCGGCCACGTCATCGAGCCGGGCGGCCAGGAGCTGCTCCGCCCGCGTGTCCTCCATGATCCACTGTTGCACCGCCCGCTCCAGCACGGCCCGCGTGCGCTGCGCCAATCGCTCGCGCCGCCGGGCCGCGAGCTTGCCGCTCTGCTGGAGGTGGTTGTAGTGCCGGTCGAGTGCGGTGACCAGCTCGTCCACTCCTTCGCCCTTTGATGCCACCGTCGCAAGCACCGGCGGCTCCCATTCACCGCCTGCTGCGGCGACCGCCCGCGACCGCCCTCGATCGCCTGCGACCGCCCCGGGTGTGTGGTGCGGCGCGACGTGCCGAAACGCGTTGCCGCGCCGGATTCCGAGCATCACCTCGACCTCCTGCCGCAGCTTATCGGCTCCCGGCCGATCGCTCTTGTTGATCACGTAGAGGTCGGCGATCTCCATCACGCCGGCCTTCAGCGTCTGGATGCCGTCCCCCGACTCGGGGACGAGCACCAGGACCGTCGACTCGGCCGTGCGCGCCACGTCCAGCTCGGTCTGGCCCACGCCCACCGTCTCGATCAGGATCCGTTCGAACCCGAAGGCCTCGAGCAGGTCGGCGACTTCGTCGGTCGTCGTGGCGAGCCCTCCGTGCGCCCCGCGGGTGGCCATGGACCGGATGAACACGCTCGGGTCGAGGCCGGCCGACTCCATCCGGATCCGGTCGCCCAGCAGCGCCCCGCCGGTGAACGGACTCGTGGGATCGACCGCCACCACGCCCACCCGGAGCTGCCGGGCGCGGAACTGCTGGATCAGCCGCTCGGTGAGCGTGCTCTTCCCCGCGCCGGGCGGTCCCGTGACGCCGATGCGGCGCGACCCGCCGCGGCCCAGGCCGGCATGCACGTGGGACAGCAGACGCTCGAAGCCGTCGCGCTGGTTCTCGACGAGGCTGATCGCACGGGCCAGCGCCGCCGGCTCCTGTCGCTCCAGCCCCTCGACGATGCGCTCGATCATGCAAGGTTCATGCAAAGCTAACTATAACAGCAGCCACGCTCCCAGGCCCAGCAGCAGCACGAAGCCGCACACGTCGGTGAACGTCGTTACGAAGATGGACGAGGCGATCGCCGGGTCGATGCTCAGCCGTTCCAGCACGATCGGAATGCTCGCGCCGGCGAGTCCCGCCACCACCAGGTTGCCCCACATCGCGAGCAGCACCACCAGCCCGAGGACCCAACCCTCGCCGATGGCCGCCGCCACCAGCGCGACCGCGACGCCGTTGGCGATGCCGTTCACCGCTCCGACGAGGACCTCCTTGCGGATGACGGCGAGCGCGCGATCCCGCGGCAGGAGCTGCAGCGCGAGCCGCCGCACCGTGACGGCGAGCGCCTGGGTCCCCGCGTTACCGCCCATGCCGGCGATGATCGGCATCCACACCGCCAGAGCCACCACCCGGCTCACCGTTCCCTGGAACACGTAGACGACCGCTCCCGCGAGGAACGCCGTCAGCAGGTTCACGTACAGCCACGGCAGCCGGCTCTTGACGGCGGCGGTCCAGGGGGCGGACAGGTCCTCCTCGGGGCTCACCGACGCGAACTTGAGCAGGTCCTCGGTCGCCTCCGCCTCGACGACGTCGACCACGTCGTCGAACGTGACCCGACCGAGCAGGCGATTGCGCTCGTCCACGACCGGAACCGCGGCGACGTTGTAGCGTGCCATGAGGCGCGCGACCTGCTCCTGGTCGACCTCGGGGCGTACCGCGGCGGCGGGCGGCTCCATCACCTCGTGCACGCGGCGCGACGGCGACGCCACGATCAACCGGGCGATCGGGACGACACCCTTGAGACGGCGCGCGCCATCCACGGCGTACACCTGGTACAGCGCATCGTCCTCGGCGCTCTGGCGCCGGATGTCCGCGATCGCCTCGACGAGCGACGCGTGCTCGTGCACGGTGACGACCTCGGTGGTCATCAATCCGCCCGCCGAGTCCTCCGGAAACTTGAGGATCTGATCGACCTCGGCCCGGTCCGCGACCTCCGAGAGGACCGCTTCGCGCTCCTCGGGGGGCAGGTCGCGGATGATCGCGGCCGCGTCGTCGCTCGGGAGCTCGGCGACGAGCTCAGCGACGTAATCGGGCCCGACCGCGCGCAGCAGCTCTTCGGGATGGCGCACCCGCCCCTCGAGCTCGGCGAGCGCCTTGGACGCTGTCTCGACCGGCAGCTCCGCCAGCGCGCGGGCGCGCGCCCCGCCGTCAATCGCCGCGAGGACTTCCGCCAGGTCCGAGGGGTGGAGCTGGATGGCGCGACGCAGAAACGGCCGCAGGTCCTCGGCCTGGGCGAGCGCGCGCAGCTGCTCGAGCCGGGCTGCGGCGCCCTGGTCGCTCACGCGCCGCTCTCCCGGCGGTCGAGCGCGATCGCCCGCACGGGGCCCGGGCGCACCGCCACGCGCTCGACCCGCGTCGCGGTCGCGGCCAGGATGTCGAACTCGAGCCCCTTCAAGGCGAGCCGCTCTCCCGCCCGGGGAATCCGGCCGAGCGCCTGCACCAGCAGCCCGCCGACCGTCTGGACGTCGCGGCTCCCGAACGCGACCTCGAACGCCTCCTCGAGCCGGCCCGCGGGCGCGCTCCCCTCCAGTTCAACGACGCGCACGAGCGCCTCCGCGGACGGCTCGACCGGCTCGGGTTCGAAGATCTCGGACATGAGATCGCGCAGCAGGTCGTCGAACGTGACCAGGCCCGCGGTGCCGCCGAACTCGTCGAGCACGACCGCGAGGTGGCTGCGGCCGCGCTGCATCTCCAGCATCAGGTCGGCCGCCCGGGTGGCCCCCGGCACGACGAGCGCCGGCCGGACGGGGACCGGGCCGTCCGGTTGCAGCTGGAGCAGGTCGAAGGCGTGCGCCACGCCGGCGATCTCGTCGAGCGAACCGCGGTAGACGGGATAGCGGCTGTAGCGCGACTGCATGCAGACGTGCGCCGCCTCGGCGGCGAGCAGGCCTTCAGGAATCGCCACGACGGCCGTGCGGGGGGTCATCAGATCCTTGACCGGCCGCTGGGCGAATGCCAGCACGCCCGAGACCACGGCCATCTCGCCCGCCGAGGCGAGGGCCCCCGTGTCGGCGCCCGAGAGCACGGCGGCGAGGGTGGTGCGGCGCGAGGGGTCGCGCGCCGGGATGAAGGGCGCGAGCGCGCGGCCCACCCGCTCGAGCCACGGCACCGCGCGCGCCACGATCGGCTCGGCCCAGCGGCGTCCGACGACGCGAGGCACGAGGTACGCGGCGCTCACGAACAGCGGCACGCCCACGGCGATGGTGAAGACCCCGAGAAAGGTGGCCGTGGCCTGTGCGAGCAGGGCCGGGAGGGCGCCCGCGGCACCGATCACGCCGAGCGTGGTGAGCGCGTTGGCCGTGGCCAGCACCCGGCCGGGGTTTTCCAGTGCTCGGGCCGCGGCGCGGCCGCCGCGCAGCTTGTACGTCACCCAGCGCGTCAGCTCGAGCTGGCTCACGGCCGCCGCGGCGACGCCGACCGCGGCGGCGGCGCTGGCGCCGAGCAGGCCGAGAATGAGGACGACGAGCGCGAGCGTCATTTCCGCTGGAAGCAGACACGGGTGACGCGCCGCCGATCGACCCGCTCCACCACGACCCGGAACCCGTCGAGCGTCAGCTCTTCCCCGGGTCGCGGCACGCGGCCGAGCGCCGAGTAGATCAGCCCGCCAACCGTGGAGACGTCGGGATGCTCGAATGGGGCACCCAGCGCCTGGGACAGCTCGCCCAGCGACGCGCGCCCGTCGACCACGTAGCGGTCGCCGTCCTGGCGGATGGCGGGTGGAGTGTCGACGTCGTGCTCGTCGCGGATCTCGCCCACGATCTCTTCCAAGATATCCTCGAGCGTGATCAACCCGGACGTCCCGCCGAACTCGTCGACCACGATCGCGAGGTGCGCGGGGCCGCGCTGGAAGTCACGCAACTGGCTGTCGAGCGTCTTGGTCTCGGGGACGTACAACGCGGGCCGGACCAGGTCCTGCCAGCGGACCGTGGTGCCCGCGACGCCCAGCACCAGCGGGACCAGGTCCTTGGCGTAGACGATGCCGAGCAGATTGTCCGGCGTGCCGTCGTACACAGGCAGGCGCGAGTGCTCGCTCTGGTGGAACGTCTCGCGCACCTCCTCGGCGGTGGCGGCGACGTCGACGGCGATCATGTCGAGTCGCGGGGTCATCACTTCGTCCACCGTGGTGTCGGCGAGGGTGAAGACACCGAGCAGCATGTCGCGCTGGGCGGCGCGGAGGTCGGGTTCGAGCGGTCGCGGCGTCGCGACGAGCGTGTGCAGGCCTTTGTCCATGCCGCCGAACAGCCACAGGAGCGGTCCGAAGGGTGCGAGGGTGCGCCGCGCCAGCGGCAGCGCCTCGGCGGTGAGCTGCGGCGCGATGGCGGCGAGGGCCCGCGGCGCGGCATCGCCCACGACGAACAGGAGCGCGGCGGCGATCGCGACGTCGGCGAGACCGTCGAGCCAGGGGCGCTCCCACCAGCGCAGCAAGTAGGAGGCTGCCACGGCACCGAGCACGAGCAGCGCGAGGCGCGCGAGGTACAGGGCCCGGTGCAGCGGCACGCGTCCGGTCACACTCGCCGGCGGCGCGTCGCCCAGGGTGTGCAGGGCCTCGCCCACCGCGGCTTCTTCGCCCAGCGCCAGCAGCCCGGCCCATACGGCGGGGGCGAGCGGCACGGCGAGCCGCACCCACAGGAGCGCTGTCGGGGTCTCCATCACGCCGCACTGTTGCGGAGACGGCGCACGTAGCGCTCTTGCCGGCGCCACATGGCGGAGCGCGTCCGGCCGGGCCCGTCGGGGTGGTCGTAGCCGAGGACGTGCAGCGTGCCGTGCACCGCGAGGCGGACGAGCTCCTCGTCCAGATGAGGCGTTGCCGGTTGCCGGTTGCCGGCTGTTTCGGCAACCGGCAACGCCTTTTCGGGAACGCTGTTCAACCAACCCCGAGCCGCGTCCGGGCAGATGTACACGTCGCCCAGGAGCGTCCCGTCGGGCTGCGGCAGCGCGAACGCGATCACATCGGTGAGCCGGCGGCGACCGGTGGCCCGGCGGTTGAGGCGGCGCATCGCGGCGCCGTCGAGCAGCGTGAGCTCTACCCGAGCGCCGTCGGCCCGCTCCCAGGCGAGCACGCGGCGCGCGACGCGCGTCAGGCGCGCCTCGAGAGGGGCGATTCGCTCAGGACTGCCGGGCCGCCGGCTGCCAGGTCGCCGTGATGCCGCCACTGGACTCCGGGTAGTCGATGCGGTTGTGGTACATCCCGGTGATGATCCGCACGAACTCCTGCTTCACCTGGTCGATTTGCTGCAGGGTCATCGGCGCCTCGTCGAGCTGGCCGGCGTTCAGCTTGGTGCGCACGATGTGACTGATCACGTCCTCGATCTTCTGCGGCGTCAGGTCCTCGAGCACGCGCAGCGCGGCCTCGACCGAGTCGGCCAGCATCGTGATGGCCGTTTCCTTGGAGTGCGGCTTGGGACCGGGGTAGGCGAAGTCCGCCGGATTCGGGGACTTGCCGTCACCGCTCTTTTTCGCCCGGTCGAGGAAGTAGGTGATCTCGGTCGTGCCGTGATGCTCGGGAATGAACGCGGCCACCGGCTCCGGGAGCCCCGCTTCGCGGGCGAGCACGAGGCCGTCGGTGACATGGGCGCGGATGATCTCCGCGGACTGGTACGCCTTGAGCCGGTCGTGCGGGTTGTTACCGCGCGTCTGGTTCTCGACGAAGTATTGCGGGTTCTTCACCTTACCGATGTCATGATAGTAGCACCCGACGCGTCCCAGCAGTCCGTTGGCGCCGATGCGGTTGCACGCCGCCTCGACCAGGTTCGCCATGGCGACGCTGTGCGCGTACGTCCCCGGCGCCTCGAGCGACAGGCGCCGCAACAGCGGCCGGCTCGGGTCGGACAGCTCGAGCAGGGTGAGGTCGGTCGTGATGCCCGTGACCGACTCGGCGAGTGGCAAGAGGAAGAAGCTCAGCCCCGCCGCCACGAGGCCGTTGGCGGCGCCCCACACGCCGCGCAGCCCGATTTCGGCGACGCTCCAGCTGCCCCCCAGTCCCAGGGCCAGCGCGGCCGCGAGATAGCCGAGGGCGATGATCAACACCGGCACATAGAAGTTGCTGCGGCGCCGCAGCCCGCGCACGGAGAGCGCGGCGGCGACGCCGCCCACCAGACACAGGAACAGCGCCGGGACGTCGTGGAACACCGGCTGCAGGCTGATCACTACGGCGACGATCATCGCGCCGTTCATCGAGACGCGGCCGTTGAACAGCACGGTCATCATCATCGCGAGGAACGGCAGGGCGATGATCTCGGGGTGCTGCGGGAAGAAGCGCGCGACCGCCGCGGCTTGCAGCAGGACGAGGCCGAACAGGCTCCCGATCAGTATCACCTGCCGCTGCTCCCGATACGTCTCGCGGCGGTAGAACACCAGCAGCACCCAGAAGATGCTCAGGACGAGCGAATCCCGCAGCAGCGGGCCGAACACGCCGCCCACCGAGCGGCTGGTCGCGGCGCCGCGTCGCACGAGGTCGCTGTGCAGCGCGACCAGCTTCTCGTGCGCTTCGTTCGTCACCACCTCGTGCGCGCCCACGATGCGGTCGCCGGCCCGGACGATATACTTGCTCGGATCGACGCTGCGGCGCTGCTCGTCCCGACGCCGCTCCGTCTCGAGCATGTTCAGCACCAGCGTGGGTCGGAAGAAGTGGCCGGCGAGGCGCACGTACACGGCGTCCCCGACGCTCGAGCCCTTGTCCGGGTGCGTGAGCCGGGCGCGCGCCAGGTACTGGGCGTATGACAGCACCTGGTCGCGCGCCACCGACGTCTCGGACGGTCGCCGCCGAATGATCAGCTCGGGAGCCTGCTCCACCTGTAGCACGCCCGGCGGTGTCACGCCGAGCGCGAGCGTGCGATCGAACAGGTCGGTGAGCCCCTTCTCGAGGCTGTGCCGCTTGCCGCCTTTGGCGAGGTAGCCCGCTTCGGCGGGGGAGAGGGCGATGCGCTGCTCCTTGGCCACCCGCATCACCGCCTGGCCTCCACCCTGATCGGCGGCGTTCTCGATCCCGGCAAAAAAAGCGTGCAGCGCGATCGACGCGCTGTCCAACGCGCGCTGCTGGAACTCGTAAATCGGCTTGACCATGCTCGCGAGCTCCTCCGCCTCCCGCGCCAGCTCCTGGTCCGACTTGTTCACCGGGAAGGTGAGTGGAGCGATCACTTCGTGCTCGGCGACGGAGCCGGGCTCGAGCAGCGGCGCCACGTTGTTGGCGCTCGAGGGAAACGCGAGATAGGTGAGCAGCGCCAGCGCCGGCACCCAGGCCCAGCGCGCGCCGTGGTAGCGCACCTGCTCCCTGCTCGGGAGGTTCATCTCAGCCCTGGCCATCCTCGGCGTAGGCCCGGATGATGTCGCGCACCAGCCGGTGGCGCACGACGTCGGTATCCATGAGATAGCAGAAACCGATCCCCTCGATCCCGGGGAGGATCCGCTCCACCTGCAACAGCCCGGAATCTTCGCGGTTGCCGAGGTCGATCTGCGTCTTGTCGCCGGTGATCACCGCCCGCGAATTCACGCCCAGCCGCGTCAGGAACATCTTCATCTGCATCCCAGTCGCGTTCTGCGCCTCGTCCAGGATCACGAACGCGTCCGACAACGTGCGCCCCCGCATGTAGGCGAGCGGGGCGATCTCGATGGTGCGCGACTCGATCGCCTTCTGCACCCGATCACGCGGCATCATGTCCTCGAGTGCGTCGTACAGCGGTCGCAGGTACGGGTCGACCTTTTCCTGCAGGTCCCCCGGCAGGAATCCGAGGCTTTCCCCCGCCTCGACGGCGGGGCGGGCCAGGACGATGCGCCGCACCCGCTTCCGCGCCAGCGCGTCCACGGCGGCCGCCACCGCGAGATAGGTCTTCCCCGTTCCCGCCGGTCCGATCCCGATCACGATGTCGTGCTGCGCGATCGCTTCGAGGTACTCGCGCTGGCCCGCCGTCTTGGGCGCGATGACGCGGCGCAGTCCGGGCAGGATGATCTTGTACTCGCCATCCACGACCCGGCCGAGCGTGCCGAGCGATTCCTCGCTCACGACGCGCTCCACATCGGTCACGTCCAACGGCTCCCCCATGCGCGCGAGATCGACCAGGGCCTGAGCGACCTGCGTCGCCCGCTCCACCGCGCCCACCGAGCCCTGGAGCGTCAGCGTGTCGCCGCGCAGCGACACGCGCACGCCCAGCCGCTTGGCGAGCTCGATCAGGTTGCCGTCGTTCACGCCCGCGAGCGCAAGCGGATCTACGCCTTCCGTCGACAACCGCTGGGTGGTCTCGTCGCTCATCGCTCCACCTCGATGTGCAGGGCCTTCAGGTCCGCAGGGGCGGCCGGCGCCGGAGCGCCTTCGAACAGCGCCCGCGCTGCGGTCGTCTTGGGGAACGCGATCACGTCGCGCAGGCTGCCGGCGCCCGCCAGCAGCATGACCACGCGATCGAACCCGACCGCGAAGCCGCCGTGGGGGGGCGCGCCCGCTTGGAGTCCTTGCAGCAGGAACCCGAACCGCGCGTCGACGTCGGCCGCGGCCAGCCCGAGCAGCGCGAACACCTTCCGCTGTACGGCGGGATCGGTGATCCGGATCGACCCCGAGCCGAGCTCGTTGCCGTTGTAGACCGCGTCGTAATGCAGCGCGCGGCACGCGAACGGGTCGCTCTCGAGCTTCCCCGCGGCGAGGTCATCGGGGTGCGGCGACGTGAACGGGTGGTGCGCGAACACGGGCGTCCCCGTGTCAGGATCGGGCTCGAACAGGGGAAAGTCGACGACCCATGCGAAGGCGTGCGCCGCGCTCGGCTTGGCGCCGAGCCGGTGGAGCACCTCCTGGCGGATCCGGTCGAGCACGGGAGAGGTCGACCGGTCCGGGCCGACGGCCATCACCGCCGCGTCGCCGTCTCCCACACCGAGCGCCTCGAGCGCCGCGGAGGTGAAGTGCTTCGCGACCGAGCCCGAGAGCTGATCTCCCTGGCGTTTGACCCACGCCAGCCCGGAGCCGCCGAGCTGTTTGGCGGCTTCGGCGAGCTGGTCCACGTCCTTGCGGGACAAGGTCGCGCCGCCCTTCACCGCGAGGGCGCGCACGCGGGCGCCGTTCTTCAACGGGGATTCGAAAAACGGCACGCCGAGCCCGGCGACTTGCGTGGTCCAGTCGGCGATCGCGAGCTCATAACGCAGGTCCGGTTTGTCTGTGCCGTAGCGCTCCATCGCCTCGCGCCACGTGATGCGGGGGAATGGCCGCGCGACCGGATGGCCCGCTTCCTCCCACAGGGCGGCCAGCACCGTTTCGACGAACCCGAGCACGTCTTCCATTCCGACGAATGATGCCTCGATGTCGATCTGCGTGAACTCGGGCTGCCGGTCGTTACGCAGGTCTTCGTCGCGAAAGCAGCGCGCGATCTGGAAGTAGCGATCGAACCCCGCGACCATCAGCAGCTGCTTGTAGATCTGCGGCGATTGCGGCAGCGCGTAGAATTCCCCCGGATGCACCCGCGACGGCACCAGGTAGTCGCGCGCTCCCTCCGGGGTCGGCTTGGTGAGGATCGGCGTCTCGATTTCGAGGAACTCGAGCTCGGAGAGTGTGCGCCGGGCGCGCTGCAGCAGCCGGTGCCGCAGCACGAGATTCTCCTGCATCTCCGGCCGCCGCAGATCGAGGTGACGGTGTTTGAGCCGCAGCTCTTCGGCGGCGAGCTCCTCGCCCTTGGCGCGGGCCACCGGGATGGCAGGCGTCACGGCGGGACCGACGACCACCAGCTTCGCCGGGTGCACCTCGACCTCGCCGGTCGCGAGCTCCGGGTTGCGCATGTTCGGCGGGCGCAGCACGACTTCGCCTTCGACTTCGACCACGGTCTCACCGGTCAGGCCGCTCGCGGTCCGGCGGACGTCTTCCGGCGCGCTCGGACCGACGGCGATCTGCACGAGCCCGGCACGGTCGCGGAGATCGATGAACACGATCCCGCCCAAGTCGCGTCGCCGGTGCACCCACCCGCCCAGCCGCACCCGTTGCCCCGCGTGCTGCGCCCGCAGCTCGCCGCAGCGGAGCGTGCGCCTCGACGTCCGACTCACGTTGCTTATGCTCCCTCCGCCTCGCACAGCGCGCGGTAGAACTCTTCGGGCGTCGTCGCGCCGAGCAGCCGACCGCGCACCGGCTCCCGCCGCACCAGGCGGGAGATGCGGCTCAATGCCTTTACGTGCGCGCCCGCCTCGGACTCCGGGCCGACCAGGAGGAAGAACAGGCGCACCGGCTCACCGTCGATCGTCTCGTACGGCACCGGCGCCGGGGTCGTCCCGGCTACCACGACCAATGCCGTCAGCGCGGGAGTCTTGCCGTGGGGCACCGCCACGCCGTACCCGATCCCCGTGGGGAACTGCCGCTCCCGCTCGAGGATCGCGCCCAGTACCTCGTCCGAAAGGCCCACCCCTCCGTTGCCTACCATCTCGACCAACTCCCGCAGTACCCCCTCCTTATCCGCGGCTTTGAGGGGTACCCGGATGCGAGCGGGAGACAACAGTTCAGACAGGCGCACGAGAGTCCAAGTGTCCTAAACGCTTGAAGATAGTTAAGTTGGTACACGTTCGCCATGCAACGCATCTCCCTGCTCCTGGCGGGGTTCGCCCCGGCGGCGCTGTGGGGCCAGCAGGACGCCGGCACGGAGCTCTGGCGGGTCGCCGCGACCACGCTGCCCCTACCTCCCGCGCTCGGTACGGGTGGGGCCGCCGCCTTTTGGAATCCCGCCCAGCCCGCTATAGCGGAGCGCGCCAGCCTCGCGCTCGAAGTGATCCAGACCGCGCCGACCGTCGGTGCGTCGGGCGTGCTCGCGAGCGTCCGCGTGCGCGTGCGGCCGCTCGGTCAGGTGGGGCTGGTGTACGGTCGCATGGGGATCGGCGACCTGGTGCGTACGTCGCTCAGCCCCGACCCCGATCCGGGAACGATCCCGTACTATACGCAGACGCTCGGCGCGACATGGGGAATGGCGTTGGGGGGAGGTGGGACCGCGCTCGGCGCCACACTCGCTTACCAGGACACGCGCCTCGACGCGGCGCAGTCGAACCGCTGGACGCTCGATGTCGGGGCGCGCCGCAGCTTTGCGGATGCCGTGACGCTCGCCGCGGCCACGCACTTCTTCTCGCGGTTCGCCACGGGGGACGCGGCACAGGAGTTGTACGGCGGGCTCGAGGTGCGCGTGTGGCACGGCCCGCTGTGGGGGAGCCGGGCGGCGCTGCGGGGCCGGTACGGCATCGCCACGGCGCACGGCTTCTCGACGGATCATCAGTTCGGGGCGGGCTTCGAGCTCGGCCCGCAATTCGGGTGCGACCTCGTGGTGGAGCGGGAAGGGAGCTATGGGCAGCCGGGATGGCGGGCGGTGACGGGGGTGCGCGTGGGCGTGGGCCGGTATCGCGTGAGCTTCGCACGGGACTTCGGCGTGAACGACGTTGGCGCGGCGTACCGCGTGGGTCTCGAAGGGCGGGTTCCCTGACCGACCTCCTCTCGCTCACGCCGGACGCGGCGCGGGCCGCGCTCGCTGAGTGGCTGACGGCACGCGCCGAGCCGGGCTACCGGCTGACGCAGATCCTGCCCCGGTTGTGGCAGCGCCCGGTCGGCTCCTGGGAGGAAGCGACCGACCTTCCCGCCCCGCTGCGGGCGCAGCTGGGCGACGCGTTCCCGCTGGCGCGTCTCACGTGCGATGCCGCTCAGCGGTCCAGCGACGGGACGGAGAAGTTTCTCTGGAAGCTCGCCGACGGTGAGGCGATCGAGTCCGTGCTGATCCCCGAGAAAACGCGCCGCACGCTGTGCATCTCGTCCCAGGTGGGGTGCGCCCTGGGGTGCGTGTTCTGCGCCACGGGGCGGATGGGCTTCCGGCGCAATCTCTCGGCGGGCGAGATTGCCGGTCAGGTGCGCGAGGCGATGCGACGCGATCCCGCCGCCCAGCCCACCAACGTCGTCTTCATGGGCATGGGCGAGCCGCTCCTTAATTGGGACGCGGTGGACACGGCTCTCACCATCTTGAACCATCCCGACGGTCTCGGGATCGGCGCGCGCCACATCACCGTGTCCACCGTGGGGATCCTGCCGCACCTCGCACGGCTGGCCCAGCGCCCGGAGCAGTTCCGGCTCGCCGTGTCGCTGCACGCCCCGACGGCGGAGCTGCGCCGCGAGCTGATGCCGATCGAGAAGAAGTACTCGCTTCCGGAGGTGCTCCAGGCGCTGACCCAGTTCCGCCGCCGGGTGACGCTCGAGTACGTGCTGATCGGCGGGAAGAACGACGCGCTCGCGCAGGCGGACGAGCTGGCGAAGCTGGCCCGCCCGCTCGGCGCGCTCGTGAACCTGCTGCCGCTGCACCCCGGCGGGGCGCCCGACCTGACCCCGAGCGACCGCCCGCGCATGCTCGCGTTCGAACGGCGGCTCAAGAGTCACGGCGTCGAGGCCGTGCTGCGGCGCAGTCGCGGGCTGGACATCAGCGCGGCGTGCGGCCAGCTACGGGTGGAACTTGAGGCGCGGCGCAAAGTCCGCCCCGAGGAGCACGCTCGCGTCGAGTAGCCGAGTGCTGTCGGCCTGCACCACGACGCGCCCCACGCCCAACGCCCGCCGGATGCGGTCGCCTGAGCCGGCCGCCGGACGGCGAATCACGATACGCGACGAATCGAGAATTCCTACCGTCGCCGGCGCGTTGCCGAACGACACGACGTCGATCCCCGCCTGGCGCAAGACGCGCACGCCGGACCGGGCGAGCCCCGGCTTCCCGCTGGCGTTGAGCACTTCGACGGTGAGGCGGGGGCCGTCCTGTCCCGGCACGGGGAACGCCGTGGCTCGGGGGCGCTCGTCGCGGCAGCCGGCGACGCCGAGGACGAGCGCGCTCAGTGCGAGGCGAGCGAGTTCCAAAACCCCACCGTGGCCGGCATGAGCTGGCGGCCGGACCGGATCACCCACTCGATCCGACGGCTCGCGACCTCCTTCAAGACGGCATCGCGCTCGCGCGGCACGCGCGCCGCGAGCGCGGCGCGGTCCGCCGGCTCGCGCTGCCGGCCGGGCTCGAGAAAGTCGGCCAGGTAAAGCATCCGTCCGACGTCATCCCAATGGACGTACCCGACGGTATGGTAGCGGACGGCGTCGAGCACGCCGCGATCGCGCTCGCCGTCGTGGGCGGCGCGCGCCGCCGCGCGCGGCCCGTGCGCCAGCTCGTCGGAGCGCGGCTCGTCCCGCAAGGCGTCGTGCAGCCAGGCGGCCCTGACCCAGCGGGCCCGTTCGGCGTCCGACACGCCCATCGCCCGAGCCCACTCGTCGAGCAGCGCCGCCACGCGCTCGATGTGCGCGCGGCGCTCGGGGGTGGCGATGGCCCAGGGGGGCAAACTCACCGCATGGCATCCCGTCGGCGTGTCCCGGGCTTCAGCCCGGGACCTTCACGACGCACGGACGGAGATGTCACCCGCCACCCCCTCCCCGAGCACCACGTTGTCGATCAACCGTGTGGCGCCGACGTGCGCCGCGATCACGACCACCGTGCGCGCGTCGGCGCGCGCCACGGGGCGCAGCTGCTCGTCGACGAGCTCCAGGTACCCCGGGCGTACGCCGGGGGCGTTCAGCACCTCCATGCCGCGGCGCTGCAGCGCCTTCGGGTCCGCTTCCCCCGAGCGCCACGCCTGCTCGACGGCGCGGAGCGCCCGTGAGAGCGCCAGCGCCGCGCGTCGCTGGTCGGCGTCGAGATAGCCGTTACGCGACGAGAGCGCCAGCCCGTCGAGCTCGCGCACCGTGGGCGCGATGTCGATCTCGAGTCCGAAATCGAGGTCGGTTACCATGCGACGCACCAGCATCACCTGCTGAAAGTCCTTGCGCCCGAACAGCGCCACGTCCGGCTCCACCATGTGAAACAGCTTGGACACGACGGTGAGCACGCCGGCAAAATGGCCGGGCCGCGCCGCGCCTTCTAACGTATCGGCCATCGGCCCCGGGGCGATCCGTACGAGCGGCTCCTGCGGGTACACGGCCTCGAGCGCGGGGACGAATAGGCAATCCACGCCGCGCTCGGCGGCGAGGGTCCGGTCGCGGGCCAGGTCGCGGGGATACTTTGTGAAGTCTTCTTTAGGACCGAACTGCAGCGGGTTCACGAACACGCTCAGGACGACGCGATCGGTGCGCTCCTTGGCGCGGTCGACCAAACGCAGGTGTCCCTCGTGCAGCGCGCCCATCGTGGGCACGAAGCCGAGGCGCTGCCCGCGGGCGCGCTCGGCGCGCGACCAGGCGCGCATGTCCTTGGGCGTCGCGAGGTCGAGCATTGCGTCCCCGGCCCCTACTCTGCCTTCATCACGACGCAGTCGGTGAGGTAAGGATCGTCGAAGCGCGCGCGCTCCCCCGCGGCCTTCCCCGGTACCGGAAACAGCCGCGCGGAGAGTGGCTTGCGCAGCTTGGCGGAGAGCGCTGCCACGTCGGCAATGAGGGCGGCCAGCCGATCCGCCGCCGTGTCGCCCGGCAGCGGCACGACGTCGAGCCCCGTGCCGCACACGGTCGAGTAGAGGAGCAGGTCGCGCACGCTGTAGCGTCCTTCCGATGCGCGCCGCGCCAGCACCGGATCTTCCAGCACCGGCAGCATGAGCCCCGAGTACCCGCACGTCTTGATCCGCACGCTCTTGAGGACATCGGTGATCGCGGCGCACCCGGCGAGCGTCGAGTAGTCTCCGAACGGCACCCCGGTAAGGGCCTCGATCGCCGCGCCGATGCTCGCGTCCTTGCCCGGCGCGGGCGAGACGTCGATGCCCAGGTAGGTCCGCTCGTCGTGACGAGCGACCGGCCGCACCAGCCGCTCCAGGGTCCCGAGCCGGGACTCGAGTAGCTGCGTGAGACTCTGTTTTGCCTCGGCCAAGGTGTTGGCGCCCGAGAATGCCGCGGACAGCAAGGGCGGCGATTCGAGACCGAGGGCGACGGCGTCCGACCCGCGGTGGTACGCGACCGGAAAGAACGGGGTGCCCGCGGGCACGTTGGCGGCCGCGGCGAACCGGAAGTTGCCGATGCCCGCGGGGGTGGCGCGCGCGATCGACACCATCGCTTCGCCGGCGGCCGTCACCCCACGCGGTGAGGCACCACGCTCGGGCGACGCGACGCGCGCCGAAAAACTGATGTTCCGCGTCGTGCGGATGAGCTCGGCGGCCCACGTGGCGAAATCGGCGTCATAGTCGTCGGGGGCGAGTACGGGACCGATGCTCAGGAGCACGCTCTCGGCGACGAGGGCGCGGTCGAGCGCCTGCAAGGATGGCAGCGCATCGGCCCGGGCGCGGCTGCCCGCCCCCTCCAGGAAGGGCTGGGTCGCGATGCGGAGCGTCTGAACTTCATACCCCGCGTCGGTTAGGGCCCGCTTTGCGCGCTTGAGAAAGGCGAGCGCGGCCTCGGGCCCCTCCGTGTCGGCCGGTTTGCGCAGGGTTATCCCTGCGGTGATCGTGCGGATCCGAAACCCGGGCCCTGCCGGGTCGCGTGCCGGTCCGCGCCAGGCGTTGCGGCTGAGCGGGGTCAGCGCGGCCGCCCCGAGCAGCGCGAGCATGTCCCGCCGCGAGATCTCGTTCATTTGGGAAATGAGTGCTCCGGTCCGGGATAGCGCCCCTCGCGCACCTCGGCCGCGTAGAGTCGCACCGCTTCGCGTACCTCCTCGCCGAGCGCCGCGTAGCGCTTCACGAACTTGGCAGTGAACCGGTCGTTCAAGCCGAGCATGTCGTGCAGCACCAGCACCTGGCCGTCGCACGCGGGACCCGCTCCGACGCCGATCGTGGGGATCGTGAGCGCCTTGCTGATCTGCGACGCCAGCGGCGCAGGAATCAGCTCGAGCACGATGGCGAACGCGCCCGCTTCCTCCAGGGCCCGGGCGTCGTCCTTCAACCGCTCGGCGGTCGGCTCGTCCCTGCCCTGCACCCGGTAGCCGCCCAGCGCATGCACCGATTGGGGCGTGAGCCCGAGGTGGCCCATCACCGGGATGCCGACGTCCACCAGGGCGCGTACCGTGCCCGCGATCGACCGGCCGCCCTCGAGCTTCACGCCGTGGCAGTCGGTCTCGGCCATGACGCGGCCGCAGTTTCTGACGGCTTCGGCCGGGGAGACCTGATAGGTGAGGAAGGGCATGTCGCACACGACCATGGCACGTTGCGTGCCGCGGCGCACGATCTTGGTGTGGTATAGCATCTGGTCGAGCGTTGCGGACAGGGTCGTTTCCGCTCCGGCCAGCACCTGATTCACCGAGTCGCCCACCAGCAGGATGTCCACCCCCGCGGCATCGAGTAGCCGAGCGAACAGGGCGTCATAACAGGTAAGCACCACGATCCGTTTCCCCTGCGCTTTCATGTGCAGCAGGTCGTGCGTGGTGACGGGCTTGGGCGTGTCAGCCACGGGGTGACCGCTCCGCGTCGAGCTCGGCGATCTCCCGCAGCCAGAAGTCGCGGTGCTCCAGCTCGGGGTGTGGGATGGTCAGCTCCGGTTCGCGCACGGCGCGGTCGCCGTAGCGCACGATGTCCAGGTCGAGCGTCCGCGGACCCCACCGCACCGACCGCACGCGGCCCCGCTCCGCTTCGATGGCGTGCAGCTGCTCGAGCAGCTCGCGCGGCGCGAGGGTCGTCTCGAGCAGGACCATCTGGTTCAGGTACGGCCCCTGCGGGACGGGGCCGAGCGGCGCCGTCTCCTCGACCGTGGAAGCACGCAGCAGGCGCGTCCCAGGCAGCCGGGCCAGCCGGGCCCGTGCGTGGGCGAGGTGCGCGGCGCGGTCCCCCACGTTGGACCCGAGGGCCACGTACACCCGCTCACCCGGCGCCACCGGGGAATGCTAACCGTCTAGGCGACGCTGGCAAACCCGCGCGTCAGCTCCCGCAGCATCGCGGCCACCTCTTCGATCTCGTGGGTGGCGCGCTCCAGCTCGGACAACCCCCGCGCGGCTTCGCTGGCCCGTATGGCGACGTCGTCGGCTTCGGCGCGGTTCTTCCCGGCGATCGCGGCCACGGCGTGGATGCGCTCGCGCAGCCGGCCGAACGCCTTATCCTGCTCGCCGGCGGCGGCCGCGATGCGCTGCGCGTGCGCGGTCGCCTCCGCGGTGGCCGCCACGATCGCGTCCTGCGCCTCGAGCGCCGCCGACGAGATCTCCTCCACGCCGCCTACGTTCACCTGACCGCGTCGCATCTGCTCGACCACCTCACCCACCTGCCGATGGATGTCCTGCACCAGCTCGCCGGCCTCGAGCGCCGCGTTGGCGCTCTGCTCGGCGAGCCGCCGCACCTCCTCGGCCACGACGGCGAAGCCCTTGCCGTGCTTGCCGGCGCGCGCCGCCTCGATCGCGGCGTTCAGCGCCAGCAGGTTCGTCATGTCCGCCAGCTCGCGAATCGACGCGATGAATCCCGTGATGCGGCGGCTCACCTGGCCGAGCTCCTGCACTTTGGCGGAGCTCTCACCCACGAACGTCTTCAGCGCCACCAGCCGCTCGATGGCGCCGCGGATCTGCTGGCGGTTACGGTTCGCGACCTCGCTGGCCGTGCTCGAGGCCTGGGCGGCCTCCGTGCCGTCCTCCGACACGCGGCGCGACACCTGGGCGAGGCTCTCGGTGGCCTCCAGCCCGCCCGACACTTCTCCTTCTTCGGCCTGCGCGCCTTCGCGGATGATGCCGGTCGACTGCGCGACGGCGCTCGCCGCCTCGCGCATCGCCTTCGCCGCCCGCGCCAGGGTGCCGAGCTGCTGCGTGAGGGTCTCGACGGTCTCGACCAGAGGACGGCGCAACTCGGTGATATGGATCGCGGTCGCGAGCTGGTTCGCGAAGGTGGCGATCGTGACGACGTCTTTCGATCGGTAGGTCTTGCGCTTGTGATGCTCGAGCTCGAGCGTGCCGATCACCTGGTCGCCGAACTTGAGCGGCACCATGATGAGGCTCTGCACCGAGAGCGCCGCGTCCGCGATGCGCTTATCGCGCGTCACGTCGTCGATCACGACCGTCTCGCCGCGCTGCACCACCTGCTCGCGCAGCGCCACGGTATCCGAGGACGGCTCGCCGCGGTCGACGCGTCCGATCGCTCCCCGGTATGCGAGCTGCAGGCCCCCGTCCTGACGCCGGTAGATGCGGAAATCCCCCCAGTCGACGAGCCGGTGCGCCAGCCGCTCGATGCGCGCGAACGAGTCCTCGAGGCTGATGTTGCTCGTGATCACGGCCTCGACCGCGTGGATCTTGTTCAGCTCCTCCGCCGAGATCGCCTCTTCGAGCATCGTCTTGAACAACAGGCCGAGGAACGTGAGCAGCGCCGCGACGATCAGCCATACCTCGGGAGGCCAAAACACCACCGTGCCCACCAGCGTCGCGGCGGCAATGATCGTGGCCCCGAAGCTGATGCACTCGTAGCGGAAGATGAGCATCCGCTCGTCGCGCTCGAGCTTGCCGCGGATCGTGAGCGCGAAGTAGAACAGCAGGCGGCTGAAGCCGAAATAGGCGAGGCCGAACAGCACCAGCGGTAACAGCATGTCGACGTGCAGCCCGGGCGCGACCCCGGCCGCGCGCACGATGAGCGCGTACACGCCGTAGGCGCCGACCAAGGCCAGCACTTCCCGTCCCAGATTGACCAGGGCGGCCGTGAACATCTTCTTGTGCCACAGCCAGTCCGCCGTGAGCACGCTCACCGCGATCGCGAGCGCCGTGGCGGGCACGCCGACGAGCAGGCTGCCGGTGAGCGCGACGAGCCCCGTCTGGGTGAGGTAGGAGTACTTGCTCAACGGGATCTGCAGGCCGCGCAGCGCGATCGCGGCGACGACCATGATCGCGATCTCGATCAGCTGGTTCGTCCAGCGGGGATCGGCGACGAGTACCGCGAGCAGCACGACGGGCCCGCCGAACGCGAGGCCGCGGCTGTACAGCGTGACGAGCCGGTTCGCCGTCACGTCCCGTTCCCCCGCACGGCGGCGGCGAGGTCCTTGATCAGACGCTCGGCGGCGGGGAGCCCCCCCGATCCCAGCGCGTCGACCAGGGCGCTCCCGACGACGACGCCGTCCGCCAGCTGGGCCGTGGCGCTCGCCTGTGCCGGCGTGCTGATGCCGAATCCCACGGCGAGCGGCAGCGGGCTCGCCGCCCGCACCCGCGCCACGTGCTCGGCCAAGTCGGGAGGCACGCGGTCTCGGGCGCCGGTCACGCCGAGGCGCGAGATCAGATAGAGGAAGCCGCTCGCCCCGCGCACGGCGCGCGTCAGCCGCTCCGGGGTCGTCGTCGGGGCGATGAGCCGGATGAGCGCGAGCGGGCTGGCGAGCACCAGCTGCTCCAGCGCGGGATCGGCGCCCGCCGGGAAATCGGTGAGCACCAGCCCCGCGGCGCCCGCCGCGTGCGCGTCCGCGACGAACCGCTCGAGGCCGTACGCCAACACCGGGTTCACGTACGTCATGATCACCACCGGGATGCCGAGCGCGGCGTGCCCGATCAGCTCGAGCACGCGCGGCACCGTCATTCCCGCGTCGAGGGCCGCCTGGGTGGAGCGTTGAATCGTCGGGCCGTCGGCGAGCGGATCGCTGAACGGCACGCCGACCTCGACGAAGTCCGCGCCGGCGGCTTGCACCAGTTGGAGCGCTGCGAGCGACGTCGCGGGATCGGGATGACCCGCGGTGAGATACGGGATGAGGGCCGCGCGGCGCCGGCCCGCCGCTCGAAGGGTGCGCCAGCGCGCGGCGATCGGGTGCTCAGACAAAATGGTCGCTGATGTTGATACCGTACTTCGCCGGATCGGTGACCTTGACGATGGTGCGGGGGAAGTTGCCCTGTGCATCGCGCTGCGCCAGGTCGGCGAGAAACCCGGGCTGGTGCGGCGCACCCTCGGGCGACGCCACGACGCGCACCACGGGGCGGTGGACGTGGGTGACGTCCGGGTTGGCGCTGTGGACGATGGCGATCTCGTAGGTGTCGAGGATGACGCAGGTGCCCACGGGATAGATCCCGATCAGGTTGATGAACGCCTTGACGACGATCGGATCGTAGCCGCGGCGCGGGTTCTCCCACATCTCCTTGAGCACCTGGTCGGGCTGGATCGGCACGGTCTGGTAGACGCGCCGGCTCGTCGCGGCGTCGAAGCCGTCGGCCACCGACACGATCTTGGAGTAGATCGAGAGGTCCCGCGGCCGCAGCGACTTGGGGTAGCCGGTGAGGTCGGTCTTCATGTGGTGCTCGTAGGCGACGATCATGCCGCGGTAGGGGATCTCACCGTAGCCGCGCAGCCCGAACAGCGTCAGCACGCCGAGCCACGGATGCGCCTGCATGATGCGCCATTCCTCGTCGGTCAGGCCGCCCTGCTTGTTGAGCACCTCGAGGGGCACGCGGGATTTGCCGACGTCGTGGAACAGCGCCGCGATCCCCAGGTCGTAGAGCTGCAGCTTGGTGAGGCCGAGCTTGCGCCCCAGGGCCACGGAGAAGATGCAGACGTTCACCGAGTGCGTGAACGTGTACTCGTCGTAATCGCGCAGCGTGGTGAGGCCGACCAGCGACGCCTCGTTGTTGAGCACCTGGTCCACGATGGCCTGGACCGCGCGCTTGACCTTTTTCACGTTCGCCGTGCGGCCCATGCGGATGGAGTTGATGACCTCCTTGGTGACGGCTACCGAGCGGGCGTAGGTGCGCTTGGCGGCCTCCTTCTGGCGCTCCTCTTCCTCGACGTCCTCGTCGGTCTCGAGCGGCGGCTCGACACTGATGAAGGAGACGCCGCCGTCGATGAGCTTCTGGCCGAGCTCGAACACCTTGTTGGGATTCGCCTCCTTGGCCGCGTACGACAGCAACAGGGACACGAAGATCTGCAGCTGCTTGCGGTCCACGCCTTCGTCCATGCGCACCGCCCCGACGCCGCACTGCCGCAGCACGCCGAGGATGTGGGAGAACGACGCGTAGTTGTCGAGGTCGAGCCGCAGGCGGGTGGAGTTTACGAACAGGAACTCGCCTTGCAGCCGCACCTCGAGCTCCTTCTCGACGTCGAGCAGATGCTTGGTCGTCGCCGCGAGGTCGTCCAGCGACTTCTGTACCTGGGCGTTCTCGATGGGATAGAGCTTGAGCGAGCGGAACGAGGTGTACAGCACCACGAGGAACTCGCGGCCCGCGTGCCGCAGGAAGCCGTCGGTCGTCTGGATCGTCTCGGCGATGGACGACTGCCGGGGAGGACCGCCGCCGCTCACCCGCCCACCTCCCGCAGCGCCCGGCTCACGGCGTTGCGCACCAGCGGCTCCTTGTCCTGCGCGGCCCGCTCCAGCACCGCGCGGGCCTCGGGCGTCCGGACCTTCCCCAGAGCCATAGCCGCGCAGGCCCGGGTCTCCGGGTCCTCCTTCTTACCGAGCAGCCCTTTGGCCGCCAGCATTTTCTCGAGGACCGGAATGCCGCGCGCGCCCACCAGCGAGCCGAACGCTTCGAAGAACGTCATTTTCTCCGTCAAGTCGGCGTTTCTGAGCTTCGAGCCCGTGACCATACTCTCGACCCGCGGCGCCGCGTTGCGGTAGCCGCGCGAGGCGAGGAACCGCACGGCGGCGATGCGCACGTCGCGATCCGCGTCCTCGATCGCCTTCTCGAGCAGCCGCATGGCGCTGGGGCTCGCGATCGCCGTGAGTGCCTCGACCACGGCGAGCTTGAGGGTCCGGTCATTCGAGCCGAGCAGCGGCTCCATCCCGTCCGGTGCGCCCGGCAGCTTGAGCCGGCCGGCGAGCTTGACCATCTCGAGCTGTGCCGCGCTGTCTTCGCTCGCCAGCGCCTTCAGGACCTCTCCGGCGTTGGCCTGGGCCAGGCGGGCGGCCGCGCCGTGCACCAGCTCCCGGACGCGCTCGTTATTGAGCCGCGGCAGCCACCCGATCAGCGTGACCAGCGCGTCGGCGCGCAGCTCCTGAAACAGCTCCGACAGCTCCTCTTCGGTGGGATGCACCGTCGCCTCGTCCAGCGACTGGATCAGCTGCGACAGCGCGTCCCGCTGCGACAACCGGGCCGGGAGGCCTTCGAGCGTCTGCCGGTGCTCGGGGATCAGCTCGCGGGCGCGCTGCAGGATCACCCGCGTTTCCCGCAGGATGAACGCGACCGAGCGGAAGTCGGCGGCACCGAGCAAGTAGGGGATGAAGTTCTCGAGGATGGAGATCAGCTCGGCTCGCACCGTGCCGTACGTCTGCAGCTCCAGCAAGTCGAACAGCATCGCCAGCACGTTGCGGCGCAGGTCCTGCGCGTACTCGCGCTCGACGTCGCGCTTGAGGTAGTCGACCTCTTTGTCCTCGAGGAAGTAGAGCGTCGTGTCGAAATCGTCGAGCGACACGAGCCCCTCCCGCTTGGGCGGCGCCTCTTCCTCGACGTAGCGCCGCACCTGGGTCGGCGGCGTCGTCGGGATCGTGGCGCCGGCCTCGATCGGCACCGCGTTCTCGCTCGCGAGCTCGCGGAACGTGTAGCTGATGAACTGGAAGTCCTGCGCCCAGAGCAGGGTCAGGAGGTCGTCCGGGGCATCGGCCTGCAGGTTCTTCGCCTGGTGCAGCACGCCGAGGAAGCGCACGATCTCCACGTCCTCGACTCCCGGCTTGAGCGCCAACGAGCGGACGCCGTCCTTGTAGAGGGTCCAGGCGATGCTCTCGCTGCGGTTGTCCTGGCTGTAGACGACCGCGTCTTCCCAGCGCACCTCGGTCTCGGCCACGTCGAACACGAGGTCGTCGGTGGCCTGCCAGATCTGGCGCAGCGCCGCACGAATGTTGTCCACCGCACGCTGGTAGACCGGGTTGTTCGGCAGGTAGAGCTGCGTCGCCCGCAGCGCCTTCGACAACACCTGCCACAGCTCCTCGACCTGCGACGGCGGTAACGCCAGTTCCGATACGGGCGGGTCGGTCAGAGCGCAGCTCCCGTCAGTTCGGCGACCATCGCGACGTCCTTATCGCCCCGGCCGCTCAGGTTGATCAGGACGACATCGTCCGCATGCCAGTGCCCGCGGCGAGCCATGACCCACGCCACCGCGTGGGCACTTTCCAGGGCCGGCAGGATGCCCTCGAGGCGGGACAGCGCGGCGAACGCGTCCAACGCCTGCCGGTCCGTCACCGCCTCATACAATACGCGACCGCTGTCCTTGAGGTAAGCGTGCTCGGGGCCCACCCCGGGATAGTCGAGGCCGGCGGAGACGCTGTGGGCCGGCTGGACTTGGCCGTCGGCGTTCTGGAGCAGATAGCTCAGGCTGCCGTGGAACACACCCGGGCGGCCGCGCGCCAGCGAGGCGGCGTGGTGTCCGCTCGCCAGCCCCTCCCCCGCCGCCTCCACGCCTACCAGCTCGACGGTTGAGTCGGCGAGAAAGGCAGTGAAGATGCCCATCGCGTTCGACCCGCCGCCCACGCACGCCACGACGGTGCGGGGCAACCGTCCATAGCGCTCTAGCACCTGGGCGCGGGCCTCGCGACCGATCACCGACTGGAAGTCGCGCACCAGCCGGGGGAACGGATCGGGCCCGACCACGGAGCCGATGATATAGTGGGTGGTGGTCACGTTGGTGACCCAATCCCGTAACGCTTCGTTGGTCGCGTCCTTCAAGGTCTTGGTGCCCGACGTCACGGGGACGACCTTCGCCCCCATCAGCTCCATGCGGTACACGTTCAGCCGCTGGCGCCGCATGTCCGCCTCGCCCATGTAGACGACGCATTCGAGGGCGAAGCGAGCGCATACCGTGGCGGTCGCGACGCCGTGCTGCCCGGCACCCGTTTCGGCGATGATGCGCCGCTTCCCCATGCGCCGCGCCAACAGCACCTGGCCCAGTGTGTTGTTGATCTTGTGCGCGCCGGTGTGGTTCAAGTCCTCGCGTTTGAGCAGCACCACGACTCCCGATCCTACCTCGGCCCCGAGGCGCGGCGTTTCGGTGACGGGGGTGGGACGCCCGACGTAGTCCTTGAGCAGCGCATCGAGCTCCGCCCAGAACCGCGGATCGCGCGTCGCGTCCTCGTATACGCGCGCCAACTCCTCCAGCGCGCCCATGAGCGTCTCGGGGACGTAGCGGCCGCCGTAGGGGCCGAAACGACCGGGGGTGGCGATGCGGATGTCGGTCACCGCACTGCCTCATTGCGGATTGCGGATTGCGGATTGCGGAATTGATCGAGCTGGCGTCGTGCAACAAGGCACGCCACGGGGATCGACCTTGCCCGCGCCAATCCGCAATCCACAATTCGCAATCCGCAGTTGTTGGTCATCCCCGTCCCTTTCTCGCCACGCCGCACAGCGCCCGCACCGCGGCCTCCGGGTCAGCCGTGCGCGCCACCGACGTGCCCACGAGCACCAGGTCGGCGCCCGCCCGGGCCATCCGCTCCACGTCGCCTCGGGTCTCGATCCCGCTCTCGGCGATCGCCGGAAGCGAGGCGGGAACGTGCGCGAGCAGGCGCTCCGCCAGCCGCAGGTCGACCGCGAAGGTGGCGAGATCCCGACTGTTCACCCCCACGGCCGTGGGATCGGCGGCGAGGGCTTGGTCGAGCTCCGCTTCCGAATGGATCTCGACCAGCACCCCCAACCCGTTCTCGCGGGCCACACGGGCGAGCGCGCGCAACCGGTCGGCGGAGAGCGCCCGCACGATCAGGAGCACCCCACTCGCTCCCACGGCGCGCGCTTCCAGCAGCTGCAGCTCGTCGAGAATGAAGTCCTTCCGCAGCACGGGCACGGAGACGGCGGCGGCTATGGACGCCAAGTCCTCGAGCGACCCGCCGAAGTGCAGCCCGTCCGTGAGGACAGAAATCGCCACCGCCCCACCCCGCTCGTAGGAGCGCGCATGGTGGACCGGGTCCAGGTCTTCCCTGATCGCCCCCGCCGACGGCGAGCGCCGCTTCACTTCGGCGATCACGCCCACCGTCCCGCTCTTACCCCCGGGCGCGAGCGCGCGCGCGAACGGCGGCGCCGCCGGGGCAGCGGCGGCGCGGCGCGCCAGCTCGGCGGCGCGCGGCTGCAACCCGGCGATGCGGGCCCGCGTGGCGGAAAGGATGGCGTCCAGGGGCGTTTCGGGCATCCTTGCGTTCGGGTGATTTTCGGGTAGATTGGCTTCGGCTTATCTTCGGGAGACTGTGTGCCGCTCACCCGCCGTCAACGCGAGATCCTCGACTTCATTTCGGGCCATATCACCGCCAAAGGCTACGCCCCGAGCTTCGAAGAGATCGCCAAACAGTTCGGCTTTCAGTCGCTGGCCACGGTGCATGAGCATCTCACAAACCTCGAGCGCAAAGGTTTCATCCGGCGCGCCCATAACGAGAGCCGCGGCATCGAAGTCGTGCCGCCCAAGGGACAGTCGGGCGCGACGGAACTGCCCCTGCTGGGCCTGGTGGCGGCCGGCGAGCCCATCGAGGCGGTGAGCGGTGACGACGTCATCGCCGTTCCCGACGAGCTCATCCCGCGCCGCGGCCGTAGCTACGTGCTCAAGGTCCGCGGGCAGTCGATGATCGACGAGCACATCAAGGACGGCGACTTCATCGTCGTGCACGAGCGCAACCAGGCCGACAACGGCCAGACGGTCGTCGCGCTGGTGCACGGCTCCAGCGCCACCGTGAAACGCTTCTACCGCGAGCCGGGGGGCTGGATCAGACTCGAACCAGCGAACCCCGCAGTGAATCCGCTGCGCGTCAACGAGCGCGACGTCGTCGTACAGGGCGTCGTGGTCGGCGTCATCCGGAAGTTCTAGGCGTCGCCGCGCGACGCAGCCGCTCCAGGGCGGCGTGCGCCCTCCCGGCTCCGATCGCGCTGCGGGCCCGCGCCAGCCCGTCCTCGTAGGACGACGCGATTCCGGCGACGTACAGCGCGGCGCCCGCGTTGAGCAGCAGCGCGGCGCGCCCCGCTTCGTCGCCGGTCGAGGCGCCGTGGGAGAGCAGGCGCTCGATGCGAGCGGCGTTCGCGGCCGGTTCCCCACCTCGGAGCGCGCCCGCGTCCGCGATCGCCAGCCCGTAGCTCGCCGGGTCGAGCTCCCACGCCGACACCCGCTCGCCGCGCACCTCCCACACGTCGGTGATTCCCTGGGGCGAGATTTCGTCCATTCCGATCCGCCCGTGCACCACGAGCGCGTGCTCCGTACCCAGCCGGGCGAGCGCCGCGGCGACGAGCGGAGCGCGATCGCGGTCGGCCACGCCCACCACCTGGCGGCGCACGCCGGCGGGGTTCGCGAGCGGCCCGAGCAGATTCATGACCGATGGGATGGCGAGCTCGCGTCGCACCGCCGCCGTGTGCTTCATCGCGGGATGGAAGTTCGGCGCGAACAGGAACGTGATGCACGCCTCCCGGAGGACACGCGCCGCTTCGCCCGCGTCGAGGGTGATGTGCACGCCCAGTGCCTCCAGCACGTCTGCCGAGCCGCAGCGCGACGTGAACGAACGGTTGCCGTGCTTCGCGACCGAGGCGCCCGCGCCGGCGGCGACGAACGCGGCCGCGGTGGAGATGTTGAAGGTCGGCACGGCGCCCCCGCCGGTGCCGCAGGTGTCGACGAGGTGGTCGCCGGCCGCCTGGACGGGCACCATCGCCTCGCGCAGCGCCCGCGCGGCCCCCGCGACCTCCTCGGCAGTCTCCCCCTTGATGCGCAGCCCGATGAGCAGCGCCGCGATCTGCGCCGGGGTCGCTTCGCCCCGCATCACCACGGCGAAGACTGCGGTCGTCTGGCTCTCGGTGAGGGCGCGGCGGTTGGCGAGGGCGGCGATGGCCTCGAGCAGCGGCGAGGCTGTGGAGCGGGACGGCGCGGCGTCGGGCATCGGGATTTCGGGCTCGCCAAAGCTACCCCGCAAAATCGCCTTTTGTCAAATGGGACAACGGGTTGCGTGGCTTGATTGGCCCTTCGTTTCGTCCTATCTTTGGTCTGTGGCGCCCGTAGCGCCCGCGACGAGCCGGCCCTGCCTCGCCGTGGTGCAATACGACGGGGCCCAGTTCGTCGGCTGGCAGCGCCAGCGCGACGGGCGGACGGTGCAAGCGGAGTTCGAAGCCGTGTTGGAGCGCCTCATGGGCCGGCGCACCACGGCGATGGGAGCGGGTCGCACGGATACCGGCGTGCACGCGCTCGGCCAGGGGGTCGGATTCGGCGCGTCCGGGCGCTGGGGCGAGGACCCCGACGGGTTACGGCGGGCGTTGAACGCCCTACTGCCACGGGACGTGTGGGTCGAGCGAGTCCACCCGATGCAACCGGGGTTCAACGCGCGCCAGAGCGCGCTGGCTCGCCGCTACCGTTACGTGATCGGGTCGGACGATGCGGCGCACTCACCGTTCCGGCGCCCGTATGAATGGGCGCTCGGTCGCGGGCTCGATCAGGCGGCATTGGCGGACGCCGCCGCCGCCCTCGTCGGGGAGCACGATTTTCGCGGCCTCGCCTCAGCCGGGCAGGTGAAGCCCCACTACCGCAGCCGCGTGGCGCTCGCCGAGTGGGCGCCGCGGACTGACGGCGCGGGGGTCACCTTCACGATCGAGGCCGACCGGTTTCTGCATCGCATGGTGCGCTTCCTCGTGGGCGCGATGGTGGACGTCGCCCTGGGCCGGCGCCCCCTGTCGGACCTCCCCCGTTTGCTCAGCGCGACGGACAACCGGGCGGCCAGCCCGCCCGCCCCGCCCCAGGGGTTGTACCTGGTAGCGGTGCGCTATCCCCCTGACCTCTACGCCGAGGCCTAAGTCATGAAGTTTTTCCTGGATACCGCGAGTCTTAAGGATATCAGCTGGGCGGCCCAGGCCGGGCTGATCGACGGCGTAACCACCAACCCCACGCTCCTCGCCAAGCAGGCGGGCGACCTCGATCCCAGGGACGTGTTGAAGGAGATCTGCTCGCTGGTCGAGGGTCCCGTTTCGGCGGAGGTCGTCGCGCTCGATACGGACGGCATGGTGCGCGAGGGCAGCGAGCTCGCCAAGATCGCCGACAACATCGTGGTGAAGATCCCGATGACCGAAGCCGGGATGGTGGCCGTGCGCCGCCTCGCGACCGACGGGATGAAGACCAACGTGACGCTGTGTTTCTCGAGCGTGCAGTGCCTCATCGCCGCCAAGGCGGGCGCCACGTACGTGAGCCCGTTCATCGGGCGGCTCGACGACGTGGGTCAGGAGGGGATGGACGTGATCCGCGAGGCGCGGGTCATCTTCGACAACTACCAGCTCGCGACGGAGATCCTGGCCGCCTCGATCCGCCACCCCCGTCACGTGGTGGAGGCAGCGATGATCGGCGCGGACGTGGCGACGCTGCCCGCCGACGTCCTCAAGAAGCTGCTGCTGCATCCGCTCACCGACCGCGGGCTCGAGCAGTTCCTCGCGGATTGGAACCAGCGGGTGGCGCGCGCGAAGGCCGCGGTTTGACGTACGTCTCGCCGCTGGGCCAGCGCTACGCCTCCCCGGCGATGCAGGCGTTGTGGGGAGAGCGGCGGCGGATCGGTCTATGGCGGCGGCTGTGGCTCGCGCTCATGGAGGCGGAGCGGGAGCTCGGCCTCGACATCCCCGATCGGGCGCTGGCGGAGCTCCGCGCCCACCTGGACGACGCCGACCTGGAGCGCGCGGCGGAGCACGAGAAGCGGCTGCGCCACGACGTCATGGCGCACATCCACCACCTCGGCGAGCAGGCGCCGGCGGCGCGCCCCTTCCTCCACCTCGGTGCGACCAGCGCGTACGTCACCGACAACGCCGACTTGATCCTGATGCGGGAGGGGCTGCAGCTGCTGCTGGGGCGCGTCGCCGCCGTCGTAGTCGCGCTCTCCAAGCTGGCGCGCCGCTACCGCGACCTGCCGTGCCTGGCGTACACGCACTTCCAGCCGGCGCAGCTCACCACCGTCGGGAAGCGCGTCACGCTGTGGATGCAGGAGCTGCTGCTCGATGCCGAGGAGCTGCTGCACCGGCTCGAGACGCTCCGCTTCCGCGGCGTGAAGGGGACCACCGGGACGCAAGCAAGCTTTCTGGAGCTGTTCGAAGGCGCGCACGACAAAGTCCGCGAGCTCGACGCCCGCGTCGCGCGCAAGATGGGATTCGAGAAGCTGTTCTCCGTGACGGGCCAGACCTACACGCGCAAGCTCGACGCGCAGGTGCTCGCGGCGCTCTCCGGGATCGCGGCGTCATCCGCCAAGTTCGCGACTGACGTGCGGCTGCTGCAGCACGAGGGAGAGATGCTCGAGCCGTTCGAGAGCGAGCAGGTGGGCTCCTCGGCGATGGCGTACAAGCGCAACCCGATGCGCGCCGAGCGGATCACGAGCCTGGCGCGCTTCGTGATCGAGCTGGAAGGAAACGCCTGGCACACGGCGGCTGCACAATGGCTCGAGCGGACGCTCGATGACAGCGCCAACCGGCGGCTCGTGATTCCGGAGGCGTTTCTCGCGAGCGACGCGATCCTGGTGCTCGCCACCAACGTCGCGGCGGGGCTCGAGGTGCGGGAGGCGGTGATCGCCCGGCACGTCGCCGCCCACATGCCGTTCCTCGCGACCGAGCGGCTGCTGATGCGGGGCGTGAAGGCCGGCGGCGACCGGCAGCGGCTGCACGAGGTGATCCGAACGCACAGCCTCGCCGTGGCGCAGGCCGTGGCCGAGCAGGGTGCCGAGAACGACCTGCTCGAGCGCCTGGCGCGCGATCCGGCGTTTAAGGCGCTCAAAGTCGCCGTGCGACCCGAGGAGCTCGACCCGGCGGCGTATGTCGGGCGGGCGCCGGGCCAGGTGGACGAATTTCTGCAACAGGTGGTCGCCCCGGCGCTGCAACGCATCGAGGCCGTCGCGCCGCCGGGCGCCGCGGCCACCGCCGAGGTCACCGTTTGACGGTCCCGCTCGTCGCCAGCCAGCTTCCCCTGCCCCTCGTGCGGCGCGGCAAGGTGCGCGAGGTGTACGCGGTCGACTCGGACACCCTGCTTCTGGTCGCGAGCGACCGGGTGAGCGCGTTCGACGTGGTGCTGCGTGAGCCCGTCGTGCACAAGGGCGCGGTGCTCACCCAGCTGAGCGCCTTCTGGTTCCGGCGGCTCGCGGGCGTCATGCCGAGCCACTTCCTCTCGGCCGACGCGGACGAGATTACGGAACGGATGCCGGCCCTCGAACCGTTCCGCGCGTCCCTCCTGGGGCGGGCCATGCTGGTGCGTCGCACGGCGCCGGTCCCGTTCGAGTGTGTCGTGCGGGGATACGTCACGGGATCGGCCTGGGCCGAATACCGCGAGTCCGGAACGCTGGCGGGGGAGCCGCTGCCCACTGGCCTGGTGGAGAGCGCGCGCCTCGACCCCCCGATCTTTTCCCCCGCCACGAAAGCCGAGCAGGGGCACGACGAGAACGTGACGTTCGCCCACCTGGTGCAGGCGCTGGGTCGGGCCGCCGCCGAGCGACTGCAGCAGGCGAGCCTCGCGCTGTACGAGGCGGGGCGAGGCTACGCGGGCCCGCGCGGCATCATCATCGCCGACACGAAGTTCGAGTTCGGCTCGACTCCCGACGGGCGGCTCCTCGTGATCGACGAGATCCTCACGCCCGACTCGTCGCGTTTCTGGCCGGCGGACCGCTACGAGCCGGGGCGGGCGCAGCCGAGCTTCGACAAGCAGCCGCTGCGCGACTACCTGGCGGGCTTGAAGAGGCAGGGGCAGTGGAACGGCAACGCACCGCCCCCGCCGCTGCCGCCGGAGGTGGTGCGGGCCACGAGCGAGCGCTATCTGGAGGCGTATCGCTTGATCACGGGCAACCCCCTTGCGACCGACTGATGCGAATCGCTCCCGAGGGGTGGCCCTTCATTCTCCCCGGCTGGGCGCTCGTGCTGCTCGGCGCCTGGGTGGCGCGCGGGTCGCCCTGGGTGTGGGGACCCGAGGCGGCGTTGTTCCTGGTGGCGATCTGGCTCCTGGTGTTCTTCCGCGATCCCGCCCGGACGGGGCCGCGCGGCGAGCAGTTCGTAATCGCCCCGGCCGACGGGAAAGTGGTGGACATCGCCGTGGTGGACGAGCCGATGTATCTCGCGACCCGGGCGACCAGGATCTCCATCTTCATGAGCGTGTTCGACGTGCACGTGAACCGCTATCCGGCGACCGGCGCCGTCGAGCTGGTCCGCTACCAGCGCGGCAAGTTCCTGCACGCGGCGTCCGACAAGGCGAGCCTCGACAACGAGCAGGCGTCGGTCGGCCTGCGCTCGGGACAGGGGCCCGTGCTGGTGCGGCAGATCGCGGGGCTGATCGCGCGACGCATCGTCACGGACGGGAAGCCGGGAGACCGCGTGCGTCAGGGCGAGCGGCTGGGGATGATCCGGTTCGGGTCGCGCGTGGACGTGTTCCTCCCGGTGGCCGCACGCGCGGCCGTGCGGGTGGCCGTGGGCGAGCGCGTCCGGGCGGGCGCCACGCTGCTGGCGGAGTATGGCTCGTGAGCGGGGGGACTCCATGACGATGCGACGCTTCCCGCGCCCCAACATGCGGCGCGTCGTGGTCGTCGTGCCGAGCTTGTTCACGCTCTTCAACCTGTTTTTCGGCATCTGGTCGATGGTGCTGGCGTCGCGCGGGGAGTTCGACCGCGCCGGTTGGTACATCTTCTTCGCCGGCATCCTGGACGCGCTCGACGGCCGCGTGGCGCGTCTCTCGAAGACGGGCACCCGGTTCGGCGCCGAGCTCGACAGCCTCGTCGACATCGTGAGCTTCGGGGTCGCGCCGGCCTTCCTTCTCTACCAGCTCGAGTTCGCGAGCGCCGGGCAGGCGGAGTGGATCTTCTGCTACTTTTACGTCATGGCGGCGGCGATCCGCCTGGCGCGTTTCAACATCACCCAGGCGGGACGATCCAAGCGCTACTTCATCGGCCTGCCGTCGCCGGCGGCAGGCATGACGCTCGCCACCTTTTACCCGTTCACGACCACCGAGCTGTGGCACCGCCTGGCGGCGATTGTACCGCGCCATCACCTGATGCAGTTCGTGATGATCTTGCTCACCATCCTGATGGTGAGCAACGTGCGCTATGCGACCCTGCCCCGCGCGGGTCTGCGCAGCGCGCGCGGGCTGTTGGGGCTCGCCACCGTCCTGTTCATCCTGGTGTTCGGGATCCTCGAGCACGATGCGTTCTTCTTCCCGCTGGGCATCACCTACATGGCGTACGGGATATTGCGGGCGACCGTCCTCGGTTTCTTCCTCGAAGCTTCCGAGGACGAGGAAGCGGAGATCGCCGGGCCCATCGTGATCACCAACGGCGGGTCGGCGGGCGACGCCTTCCCGCAGCGTACCCGCGGCATCTCGCCGCCGGGGGGCGGGACCGCGTCGTGAGCCGCTACCGCGTCCAAGTCCGCGTGATGCCGCGCGCCGCGCTGCTCGATCCGCAGGGCCAGGCGGTGGAGCACGCGCTGCACGCGCTCGGCTTCGGAGACGTCGCCCAGGTGCGGGTCGGCAAGCATCTCGTCCTCGAGGTGAAAGCGGCGACGCAAGAGGAGGCGGTGGCACAGGCGCGCACGATGTGCGACCGGCTGCTCGCCAATCCGGTGACCGAGGACTACGAGCTGGCCGTGGAGGCGACGCGATGACGCGCGTGGCCGTGATTGTGTTCCCCGGCTCGAATTGCGACGCCGACACGCTCGCGGCCGCGCGGGAGGCGGGCTCGGACGCGTACTATGTGTGGCACCGTGACGCAGACCTGCGGCAGGCCGACGTCGTGGTCCTGCCGGGGGGCTTCAGCTACGGCGACTACCTCCGCTCGGGCGCGATCGCCCGGTTCTCGCCCATCATGGGTGCCGTCGCCGCGCACGCGCGCGCCGGCGGGCCGGTCCTCGGCATCTGCAACGGGTTTCAGATCCTGTGCGAGGCGGGGCTGTTGCCGGGCGGGCTGATGCGGAACGCGCGGCTCAAGTTCCTGTCGCGGCCCGCCTGGGTGCGCGTCGAGTCGACGGACACTCCCTTCACCGGTCTGTACGACAGGGGTGACGTGCTCGAGATCCCCATTGCGCACGGCGACGGCCGCTACGTGGTGGACGAGCGCACGGCGGCGGAGCTCGAGGCGAGCGACCGCGTCGTGTGGCGCTACGTGCGGGACAACCCCAACGGCTCGACCCGCGACATCGCCGGCGTTTGCAACGCCGGCCGCAACGTGGTGGGTATCATGCCGCACCCGGAGCGCCGCAACGCCCCGATCTTGGGCGGACAGGACGGAGCCCGTGTCTTTTACGCGATGGAGGCTCGACATGCGACGCAGCACGCTGTGGATGTGCGCGCTGTTGGCGACCGGCACCTTAGGGTGTAAGCAGGTCAACGAGCAGTGGGCGAAGCTCAAGCAGAAGATCGAACAAAAGATCGCCGAGCGTCGCGGTCGCACGGCGACCCCGCAGCCCGTTCCCCTCCCCACGCCACCGCCCCCGGGTGCGGCGACCGACACCCAGCCGCCCGCGGAATCCCCCGGCAAACCGGCGCGGGCTCCCCGGCAGATCCCCGAGCGTCCCGAGGCGACGCGCGACGCCCCCTACAGCTCGGTGGACACGGGCACGATCGCGCCCGGCATGTCCGAGAAGGACGTGTACTCGCTGTGGGGCCCGCCGATCGCGGTGCGCCACCAGGGCGCATGGACCTATCTCTTTTTCCGCAACGGCTGCGAGTACACCTGTGGCACCGAGGACGTCGTCACGCTCCAGAACGGGCAGGTGGTGGACGCCGTGCTGCGCTGGCCGGGCCACGGCTACAGCGGCCAGTCGTCGTCTCCGGCGGCCACGCGGCCGCACTGGAAGCCAGGGGGCGACACGTTGACCGTGAAACGCCCTGGAACGCCGTGAGGGCGGTCCCGTTTCCGGGCGACCCGCCGATCACGCCGCAGCTGGTCCGCGATCACCATCTCACCGACGAGGAATACCGGTGCATCGAGGCGCTGCTGGGCCGCGCGCCCACGTTCGCCGAGCTCGGCGTCTTCTCGGCGCTGTGGAGCGAGCACTGCTCCTACAAACATTCGCGGCCGATCCTCAAGACGTTTCCCACCGCCGGTCCGCAGGTGGTCCAGGGTCCGGGCGAGAACGCCGGCGTGCTGCGGCTCCCCGACGGCTGGGCGGTCGCCTTCAAGATCGAGTCGCACAACCACCCCTCCGCCGTCGAGCCGTATCAGGGGGCCGCGACCGGCGTGGGCGGGATTCTGCGCGACGTATTTACGATGGGCGCCCGCCCGGTGGCCCTGCTCAACAGCCTGCGCTTCGGACCGCTGGAGGAGGCGCGCAATCGGTATCTGTGCGCCGGTGTGGTGCGCGGCGTGGGCGACTATGGCAACTGCGTCGGCGTGCCCACGCTCGGCGGGGAGGTGGATTTCGGGCCGGGCTACGGTGGCAACCCGCTCGTCAACGCGATGTGCGTCGGCCTGCTCCGCGAAGCGGACCTGATCACGGCCGCGGCGCGCGGTGTGGGGAACGTCCTCCTCGTCGTCGGGTCCCGCACGGGGCGCGACGGCATCCACGGCGCGTCGTTCGCCTCCGAGGAACTCACGCACGAGAGCGAGCGGCGCCGGCCGCAGGTCCAGGTGGGCGACCCGTTCACCGAGAAGCTGCTGCTCGAAGCGAGTCTCGAGCTGATCGCCTCGGGCCACATCGTCGCGATCCAGGACATGGGCGCCGCCGGACTCACGTCCTCGTCGGCCGAGATGGCGGCGCGGGGCGGTGTCGGGGTGGAGATCGACCTGTCGCGCGTCCCCACCCGCGAGCCGGGGATGACCCCGTACGAGATCCTGCTCTCGGAGTCGCAGGAGCGTATGCTGGTGGTAGCCAAGGCGGACCGGGTGACGGACGTCCAGGCGATCGCCGCCAAATGGGAGCTCGCGGCCACGCCGATCGGGCGCGTGACGGACGACGGCCTGTACCGCGCCACCTGGAAGGAGCAGGTGGTCGTGGCGATCCCCGGGCAGCGGCTGATCGACGATTGCCCGGTATACACGCCGGTAGCTCGCGAGGACGAAGCGATCGTACGGTTGCGCGCCGCCGCACCTCCCGCCTCCCACCTCCCGCCTCCCGACGAGGTCCTGCTCCAGCTGCTCGACCACCCGGCCATCGCCTCCAAGCGGTGGGTCTACGAGCAATACGACTCGACCGTTCAGGCGAGCACTGTGATCGCCCCGGGCGGCGACGCCGGAGTGATCCGGGTGCGGGGAGCCGAGTTCGGCATCGCGGTCACGACGGACTGTAACTCTCGCTACGTCGCGCTGGATCCCTACGAGGGCGGGAAAGCCGCGGTGGCGGAGGCTGCCCGCAACGTCGCCTGCACGGGCGCGCGTCCCCTCGGCATCACCGACTGTCTGAACTTCGGCAGTCCCGAGCGACCGGCCGTGTTCTATCAGTTCCGCGAAGCGTGCCGCGGGATCGCCGACGCGTGCCGGGCGCTCGAGACGCCGGTCACGGGGGGCAACGTCTCCTTCTACAATGAGAGCCCGACCGGCGCCGTCGCCCCGACGCCGGTCATCGGCATGGTGGGCGTGCTCGCGCGCGCCGACCGCGCCGTGCCGAGCCACGCGCGCACGCCGGGCGACGTCGTTCTCGTGGCGGGAGTAACGCGGAGCGAGCTGGGCGGCTCGGCGCTGTGGGAGGCGCTCCACGGCTTTGTGGGGGGCACGCCGCCGCGGGTCGATCTCGTCGCCGAGCGGCGACTCGTGGACCTCCTCGTTGCCGGCGCGGAGCGGGCGCTGTTCCGCTCCGCCCACGATTGCTCGCAGGGCGGACTCGGCGTCGCGCTCGCAGAAGTCGCGATGGGCGGCCCATACGACGAGACCGGCTTTGGCCTCGACGTCGATCTTTCGGCTTACGGCTTACGCCTTACGGCTCTTGACCTGTTGTTCAGCGAGTCGCACGGTCGCGCGGTGATCACCGCCGCGCCCGAGCGCGCCGCCGCCGTCGTGGCGCTGGCGCAGGAGCTCGGCGTGCCGATCGAGCGCGTGGGCAGCGTGGGGGAGCAGGGCGGCGCGGTGCGCGTCCGGTTGCGCGACGCCCGCGTGGAGCACCCCGTCGACCGCCTGCGGGAGGTATATTTCTCGGGGTTGCCTCGTCGCATGGGAGACTGATCGCCAGATGTGCGGGATTATCGGCGTCACCGGGATTGCGGACGCGTCGCGCGTCGCCTACCTCGGCCTCTACAGCCTGCAGCACCGTGGCCAGGAGTCCTCCGGGATCGTGGCCGTGGACGGTGAGGGCGCCGCACGCTCGCATCGCGGCATGGGCCTCGTCTCCGACGTGTTCGACGAAAAGGTGCTGGGCGAGCTGCCCGGCGACGTCGCGATCGGCCACACGCGCTACTCGACCGCCGGCACGTCCGTGCTGGCGAACGCCCAGCCGATGCTGGCGCGCTACCGCGAAGGCCCGCTCGCCCTCGCCCACAACGGCAATCTCACCAACGCCGTGCAGCTCCGCTCCGACCTCGTCACCAAGGGCTCGATCTTTCAGAGCTCGTCGGACAGCGAAGTCCTGGTGCACCTGATCGCGCGCTCCGAGGCGCGCGAGCCCGAGGACCAGCTGCTCGACGCGCTCGAGCGGGTGGAAGGAGCCTACTCGCTGGTGATCACCATCGGGCGCACCCTGTACGCGATCGTGGACCCGCGCGGCTTCCGCCCCCTCGTGCTCGGGCGGCTGGGTCGCGGCTGGGTCGTGGCCTCCGAGACGTGCGCGCTCGACATCGCCGGGGCGACGCTGGTGCGCCACCTCGAGCCCGGCGATTTCGTCCGCATCCACGGCGAGGACGTGGACGACCTCCCCAAGCTGCCCGCCAGACCGCATCGCCGCTGCGTGTTCGAGCTGGTGTATTTCTCGCGACCCGATAGCACGGTGTTCCATCGTTCGGTGGACGCCGCCCGCCGGGCGCTGGGCCGCGAGCTGGCGCGCGAGCATCCGGCGCCCGGGGCGGATTGCGTGTTTTCGGTTCCCGACTCCTCCAACGCGATGGCGCTGGGGTTCTCCGAGGAGTCGCGGATCAAGCTCGAGCACGCCCTGATCCGCAACCATTACGTCGGGCGGACGTTCATCCATCCGGCTCAGGCGGGGCGGATGGCCAAGGTGAAGATCAAGTTCAATCCGGTGCGGGAGGTGCTGGAGGGGAAGAAGGTGGTGGTGGTGGACGACTCGATCGTGCGCGGCACTACGAGCAAGGCGCTGGTCCAGCTCATCCGGCACGCGGGTGCGGCGGAGGTGCATTTCCGCGTCGCCTCGCCCCCGATCACCGGTCCCTGCTACTACGGCATCGACACGCCCACCAAAGGCGAGCTGATCGCGTCGAGTCATGACGTCACGGAGATCCGCGACCATTTGGGCGTCGACTCGCTGGGCTATCTCTCGCTGGATGGGATGCTGCGGGCCGCGGGCGGCGATCCGGCGGACTTCTGCCACGCCTGTTTCTCCGGCGCCTACCCGACCGAGATTCCGGGAGACGACATGGCAGGGGCGCGGCACGCCGCCCCCCTCCTCACGACCGCGGTCTGATGGCCCCGTGCCGTCGCTCGAGCGGTGGGTCTATTTCTTCGGTAACGGCCGCGCCGACGGCTCCGCGGCGATGCGCGACATCCTGGGCGGCAAGGGCGCCGGCCTGGCCGAGATGGCGAACCTGGGCCTCCCGGTTCCGCCCGGGTTCACGATCTCCGCCAAGCTGTGCCTCACCTACCTCGAGCAAGGCACCTTCCCCGATCAGCTGCACGAAGAAGTCGACCGCCACCTGAAGCACCTCGAGCAGGCGACCAAGAAGCGCTTCGGCGACCCCGCCAACCCGCTGCTGGTGTCGGTTCGCTCGGGGGCGGCGGTCTCGATGCCCGGCATGATGGAGACGATCCTGAACCTGGGCCTGAACGACGCGACGGTACAAGGCCTGATCACCGGCTCGAAGAATCCCCGCTTCGCTTACGACTCCTACCGTCGTTTCGTGCAGATGTACGGCGACGTCGTGTTCGATCTCGGCAAGCAGCCGTTCGAGGAGGTGCTCGCGGAGTTCAAGCAGCGCCGCAAGGTGACGCGCGACATCGATCTTCCCGCCGACGACCTGCAGGCGCTGGTGCAGGAATTCAAATCGATCATCCAGGCGAAGCGTGGCGCACCGTTCCCCGAGGACCCGATGGCGCAGCTGTGGGGCGCAATCGAGGCCGTGTTCCAGAGCTGGAACACGCGCCGGGCGGCCGACTACCGCAAGGTCCACGGCATCCCGGACGACCTCGGCACGGCCGTCAACGTGGTCGCGATGGTGTACGGCAACATGGGCGACGATTCGGGGACCGGCGTCGCGTTCACGCGCGACTGCCGTACGGGCGAGAAGGTGCTGAACGGCGACGTCCTGACGAACGCCCAGGGGGAGGACGTCGTGTCGGGCGCGCGCACGCCCGAGCCGATCGCCAAGCTGAAGCGCGGCCTGCTCGGGAAGGTGTACGCCGAGCTGGAGCGCATCGCCACGAAGCTGGAGCGGCACTTCAAGGACGTACAGGACATCGAGTTCACGTTCGAGCGCGGCAAGCTGTATCTGCTGCAGACCCGCCGCGCCCAGCGGACCGGGCTCGCCGCCGTGCGCATCGCCGTCGAATTGGTGGACGAGCGACTGATCACGCCGGACGAAGCGGTGCAGCGGGTTCCGCCGCAGGACCTAGATCAGTTGTTCCACCCCATGGTGGACCCGCACGCCGCCGTGACGGTGGTGGCGAAAGGGTTGCCGGCGTCGCCCGGGGCGGCGATCGGAGACGTGGTATTCGACGCCGACGAAGCCGAGGCGCTCGCCAAGCAGGGCCGCAAGGTCATCCTGGTGCGGCCCGAGACGTCGCCCGAGGACTTTCACGGCATCGTGGCGGCGCAGGCGGTGCTGACCGCGCGCGGCGGCATGACGAGCCACGCCGCGGTAGTGGCCCGCGGCATGGGCAAGACGTGTGTGGTGGGGGCGAAGGACATCGAGGTCGATCCACACGCGGGGCGGTTCCGCGCCAACGGCCGGGTCGTGAAAAAGGGGCAGTTGATCACTGTGGACGGGACCACCGGGCGGGTGATCCTCGGCGCGGCCAAGCTGGTCGAGCCCAAGGTCGGCGCCCACTACGCCAAGCTCATGGGTTGGGCCGACGAGCGGCGCCGGTTGCGTGTTCGGGCCAACGCGGACACGCCCCACGACGCGGTCCGGGCCCGCGAGTTCGGCGCCGAGGGCGTCGGTTTGTGCCGTACCGAGCACATGTTCTTCGAGGGCGACCGCATCATGGCGATGCGAGAGATGATCGTCGCGCCCGACGAGATGGGGCGCCGGCGCGCCCTCGCCAAGCTGCTCCCGATGCAGCGGGCCGATTTCGAGGGCATCTTCGAAGCGATGGCGGGCTATCCCGTCACGATCCGGCTGCTCGATCCCCCGCTTCACGAGTTCCTGCCCCACACCCGCGAGGAGGTGGCGGCGCTCGCCAAGGTCATGGGTCTGCCGGCGGGCAAGCTGCAGCGGTTGGTGGACTCACTCGTGGAAGCGAACCCGATGCTCGGGCACCGTGGCTGCCGGCTCGGCATCACCTACCCCGAGATCACCGAAATGCAGGCGCGGGCCATCTTCGAAGCCGGCTGCCGCGTAGGCGCGCGCGGCAAGAAGGTCGTGGCCGAGGTGATGATCCCGCTGGTGGCGCACGTGGAGGAGCTCAAGCGGCAGGCGGAGATCGTGCGGCGGGTGGCACAGGAAGTGTTCCTCGCCGAGGAGCGCGGCGTGCCGTACCTCGTGGGCACAATGATCGAGCTGCCGCGCGCGGCGCTCACGGCCGACGAGATCGCCAAGGAAGCTGACTTCTTTTCGTTCGGCACCAACGACCTGACGCAGACCACGTTCGGGCTGTCGCGCGACGACGCCGGCCGGTTCCTGCCCTTCTACGTGGAGCACGGCATCCTGAACGAGGACCCTTTCCAGGTGCTCGACCAGGAAGGGGTCGGGAAGCTCATCGAGATCGCGGTGCGGCTGGGACGAGGCACGCGCAGCGACCTGAAGATCGGCATCTGCGGCGAGCACGGCGGCGAGCCCCGCTCGGTGAAGTTCTGCCACCACGCGGGCATGAACTACGTGTCGTGCTCGCCGTTCCGCATCCCCATCGCCCGGCTCGCGGCGGCCCAGGCCGCGCTCGAGGAGCAGGGCGTCGTCAACCGGACGAAGGCGACGGTCTAACGCCCGCCGCGCATTCCCGACAGGACACCGGTCACGAGCAGCGTGACCAGCAGCTGCACGATGGCCGCCGTGTAGGCGCTGCCCTTCGACGTCTTGTGCGTCACTGCGATCCCGGTCGCGGTCAGGAACACGCCGTACAACGAGAACGGGTTGATGCCGCGCAGCAGCGTCAGGGTGAGGCCCTTGGCGCCGGGAGCGAGCAGATCGAGGCCGAGCGCCGGCTGCAGATCCTCCATTCCGGCGATTTGCTCCGTACCCCGCATCCTCAGCACCAGGACGCCGACCAGCGTCAGCAGGATGTAGGACATCGACGCGTAAGTCGTGACGCTCAGCAGGGTGCCGAACTTCGCCTCTCCGCCGACGACCGATACGACCACCCAGAGCAGCAGCGCATTGATCACGAGGATCAGGGCGTATATGACGGGGGCGAAGACGATGCCGATCGACGCAAAGCTCAGGGCGCGCTGCGCCGCCTCGGGTGGCATGTTGGGCATCTGCGAGAACTGCGCGCTCAGCGCCGCCCGCGTATAGGGGAGCTGCACCAGGCTGATCACCACGATGGCGACGGCGAGCGCCAGGAACGGCGCGAGGAACCGCGGCTTTTCCCGCACCCGCCCGAACACCGCCGTCGGCTCGAACAGCACCCGCACGAGGTCGAGGACTGCGTCCATCACGCCCTCCCGCACGAAAGGTTCGCCTTCCCGGACGGCCGGAACGGCGCCCAATATACGGGATTGGATGATCCTTCGCGCGGAACGCGCGCAGCGAAGGATCCGCTTACCTTGCCGTCTGAAAGGTCACGGGGAACTCGATCAGCACGCGAACGGCGCGTCCGCGAAATAGTCCATGACGGAAGCGCGCTTGCTTGAGCGCGTTCCTCGCGGCCTGGTTGAACCCAGGGTGGGGACTCTCGACCACCTGCACCGAGGCAGGCTCGGCGCGCCCGGTCGTGTCGATGATGGCGCGCATCAGCACGCGACCTTGAATCCCTGCCTGGCGCAGCAAGGCGGGATATTGCAGCGATGGTCCCGACAAGAACACGGGCCGCTCGTCCAACATCGACTCCGTGAGTACATCGTCGGACCCCTGCCCCTGCTGTAGCGCCTTCCAATACACGACTACGGGAAACATCTCGTTCCCCCCCTTCGCGGCGCTCACGCCGGGACACGGCCCGCCAACACAAGCGTATTGGCGAGTGCGCGACGCCCCGGCGCACCCGCTTGAGGACCACTTGCTGGCGCGGAACTCCGGCACCAGGCGCTCGACTACAGCGAGGCAGTCATCGTCAGTCGCCGTGCGAACCCCCGCGGCGTGAGCGATCACACGGCCGGTGGCGTCGAAGACCAGCGCGACGGCCGCGCCTGGACGGGGCTTCGCGAACACCTCTGGGTGGTACCGGTGCGCGAGGCGTTGCAGAGATTCGGGGTCCGGCGAGTACGGGCCTCGGTGCGGTTCGACCACGGCTGACGGGTCGCTCGCGGCGCTCGGCATGACCGGCCGCGGCGCTTCGCATGCGGTGACAATCGCCGCGGCCGCCACGATGCCGGCCGCAGTTGCACCCGCCCAACGCCAGCGTGGCAACGCCGTGACCATGCGGCGGATCCGCCGCCCGAGGAACGACACCGGCTCGCCCAAGGCGGGCGCGCCGAGCGGCAGGCGGGCACGCCGCTGTCCTACACGCAGCAACAGCTCACCGTACGCCGGTGCGTCACCATTGTGCGCGAGCACG
>Ga0209471_1000138_pt1 | contig 54077 bp, 37 predicted proteins | sample GraSoiAngelo_128_FD_185885 | JGI IMG/M metagenome (GOLD analysis project Ga0209471, IMG submission 185885) | Grasslands soil microbial communities from the Angelo Coastal Reserve, California, USA - 14_0927_12_20cm (SPAdes) (version 2) | ecosystem: Environmental > Terrestrial > Soil > Grasslands ... | reverse complement strand
CTCGAAGCGGTCCGCAACCTCGATACGCCGGTCGAGGACGGGCTGTCGGAATTCGCCGAGGAGCTCCTCTCCAAGCGCCTCGGGCTCTCGAACACCGTGGCCATGCAGCTCGCCCAATACGAAACGATGGCGCGGCGCGACACGCGCGCCGACCCGGCGCACGTGGAGGCGCTGCTCCGCCTCGTCGGCCGCCGCCCGGACGCGGACCTCGTGTTCGCCGATGCCGGGCGCCGCGCGGCACGCCGCGCGGTGCGCCGGCTGTTCGTCGGGTCGCGGCTCGCGGCGCGGGCGGCGCCGCGCATGCTGGGGTACGGCGTCGCGCGCCGCGCGGCGCGCGCGGTGTTCGACGGGGAGCTGCGGCGCGAGGCCGGCGTGCCCGTGGCGCGCGTGGGCGATCTCATCGCGGTGAACGCGACCCCCGACGGCGCCGCGTGCGCCTTGTACGGCACCGGCTTTGCGGAGCTGCTCCGTCTGCTCGTGGGCGTGGAGGGCGCGATGCTGCACACGGCGTGCCGCGCCAAGGGCGGCGACCGCTGCGAGTGGCGTGCCGCTTCGGCTGACCCCCGGCATCACTGATGTCCCCCCCGCTGCTCGACGGGTTCGACTCCGCGGCGCTGGCGGAGGCGCTCGCGGCGCTCGGCGCCGACGCCTGGCTGCTGTACGATTTCCGCCGCGTGAATCCCGTAGCCGAGCGCATTCTCGGTCCCACCGGCATGGGCACGCGGCGGTTGTTCGTGTTGCTGCCGAAGAGCGGGCGGCCGGTCGCCGTGGCGCACCGCATCGAGCTGCAGCCGCTGGCGGATTTCCCGGGCGAGGTGCGTCCCTACGGTTCGTGGCGCGAGCTGCACGGCGAGCTGCAGGCGCTGGCGCGCGGCCGCACGCTCGCGATGGAAGTCTCGCCCGAGGACGCCGTGCCCTATCTCGACCGTGTGCCCCACGGGGTCGTGCAGCTGCTCGAGCGCTTCGGCGCGCGCGTGGTGTCGTCGGCGCCGCTCGTGTCCCGCTTCGCCGCGCGGTGGAGCGCGGACGAGGCGGCGGGACACCGGCGCGCGGCGCAGGCGCTCGCCGAGATCGCGCCCGAGGCGCTCGCGTGGGCGGGGCGCGAGACGGCGCGCGGCGCCGAGGTGCGCGAGGTCGCGCTGCAGCGGCGCGTGCTCGAGGCGATCGAGCGCGCCGGGCTCGCGACCGATCATCCTCCGATCGCGGCGTTCGGGCCCAACTCGGCCATGCCGCATTACGAGCCGCGCGCCGCAGCGGACCGGCGGCTCGAAGCCGGACAGGTGCTGCTGCTCGACCTGTGGGCCGGCCCCACGCTCGGCTCGGTGTTCGCCGACCAGACGTGGATGGGGTTTGCGGGACGCTCGCCCGATGCCGAGGTGCGGAAAGTCTGGGAGACCGTGCGGGGGGCCCGTGATGCCGCGGTCGCCTTACTGCGGGAGCGCTGGCAGAGGCCGGGGAAGGGGGAAGGGGGAAGGGTCCTCACCGGTGCCGAGGTCGATGACGTGGCGCGGGCGGTGATCCGCACCGCCGGCTACGCCGAATACTTCGTGCACCGCACCGGCCACTCGATCGATCGCGACCTGCACGGCTCGGGCCCCCACATCGACAACTTCGAGACGGCGGACGAGCGCCCGCTCGTGCCCGGCGTCGGGTTCTCGATCGAGCCCGGGATCTACCTGCCCGGCCGGTTCGGGATGCGCAGCGAGATCAACGTGTTCATGGACGAAACGGGCCCCGAGGTCACCCCGCGGGCGCCGCAGCAGGAGTTGCTGCTGGTCTGAGGTGTGCTTGAGGCCTGCAACTTGGCGTCTGGCAACGGGGTGGCGGGTGGGGGGGGTGGCAGGGGGGGTCTTGCGGGTGTGGCCGCCGCGCAGCATTTTCGCCGCGCCCGACGAATCGACCCAGTGCGCCCGACGAATCGACCCAGTCCTGCGCCGGAGGACACCCCGGTCGCCGTCCGATTCGCTGTATCGGCCGTCGCTTCGTCTCGCCAAAAGTTTTTGCGTGCGGTTCGACTTCGCCTCGAAGCCGACCACGTTTCACGCCGCTGACACCACCTTGGAGGTGATGGCGTGTCATCGAGTTTTCCGTTCGCACATCCACACGCATTCACGCCTTTGGAGGACGATTCCATGACTCATCGTGTGAGACACGCCTTCGGTCGCGTTCTCGCGTCGGGTCTCGCGTCCGCGTTCGCGCTGCTCGTGGCAGCGTCGTCGCTCGCGGCGCAACAGGCGACCGGGAAGCTCGAGGGCTCGGTGACCGACCAGCAGGGTGCGCCCATCGCCAACGCGCAGGTGACCATCGTGGGGACTGCGTTCGGCGCTCTGACTGATGCCAAGGGTTACTACTTCATGAACAACGTGCCGGTGGGCACGTACACAGTGCGGGCCCGTTTCATCGGGTACACGCCGGCGGAAGTTCCGGGCGTCCGCGTGCTCGGCGGGTTCACGATCACCACGAACGTCAAACTCACGCCATCGGCGGTAGCGATCGGTCCGGTCACCGTCGAAGCGGCGGCGAACCCCATTGTGCCGCGCGACCAGGTGACGTCGAAACAGACGATCAATCAATCCCAAATTCACAATCTTCCCGTCGAAGACTTGCGGAGTGTCTTGAACCTCCAGCCCGGCGTGGTGGAGAGCGGCAAGCAGAAGGGTGTATCGATCCGCGGCGGTCGACCGGGCGAGGCGGCCGTCTTCGTCGACGGCGTGCTGGTGCGCAATACGCAGCGCGGTTTCACGCCGCTCGAGGTGGGCACGAACGCGGTGGAAGAGGCCTCGGTTACGACGGGCGCGATCGGCGCCGAGTTTGGCGACGCCCAGTCGGGCGTGCTGTCCTACGTCACTCGGGCCGGCGGACAGCGCTATACGGGGGCCCTCTCCTATCAAAGCGATGACATCGGGAGCCTGTGGAGGAACGTCGGATACAACCGAGTCGAGGGAAGCATCGGCGGGCCGATAAAGGGTAACCTGACCTTCTTCGTCGCTGGCACTCTCACTGGCCAGAAGTCGCTCGAGTCGGAGGCCGACCGGGACTTGGATCGGCCGATCTTCGTGGCGAGCGGCGTCGACACGATCGTGCACCAGCCCTCGACCGTCGGCGTGGATCCGACCGACTCAGTGAACGTCGCCGTGCCGAGGTTCGTCCAATACAGTGGTTGGTGCGGGAACTACGGTGCCGCGCAGCCGGCCGGGTCGCCGCTGGCTGCTTCGATCCGGAACAATTTCGGGGTCGAGTGCCAGGGACTGCGGCAGCCGTTCTCCGCCAACGGCACCAACACCGCCAACGCGAAGCTGCAATACACATATGGAACGGGTTCCCGGGTCGCGCTCTCGGGCTTGTACAGCTTGAACAACGTCAGAAATCTCACCCTCGGCGATCTGTACAACCCGACCAACTATACGGGGACCAGCAACACGAGCTACGCGGGCATCCTGAACTGGACTCAGAACCTGTCCCGCTCGGCGGAGCGCGCGATGGCCCTGGACGTGAACCTCACGTATCAGCTGGATAAGAGCATTACCGCGCCGCTGACGCGCCAGTCGGAGCTCAATGGTCGGAACCCGTTCGGCGGCTTCGCCCTGAAGCCATTCGAGTACGTCGTCGACTTCAACAGCAGACATTCAGTTAAGATCGGGGACTCGACCTACCAAAACGTCGGGTACTTGGACGACAAGCAGATCCAGTGCGTGCTCGCGGGGGAGGGATTCTGTCAGAACGACGTGCCCCTCCTCAACGACAACGATGTCAACTCCGTGATGCCGTACCGGATGAACCCGTACGGCGTCGAGCAGAGCAACCGTTTCTCGCTCTGGACAGCTGGCCAGGACCAGAGTATCAACCTTTCGCGGGAGCGGCGTCTGCAAGGGCGCGCCAACTTCGACTGGCAGGCGGATCGGTTCAACCGGATAAAGCTGGGCGGTGAGTTCCACTCGTTCGACACGCGCCGCTACGCCGACGGTTCTGGGATGAACTCCTCGTTCGGCCTGAACGCTTACCACGAGAAGCCGATCCGCTGGGGCAGCTACGTCGAAGATCGGCTCGACCTGGGCGACGTCGTGATCGTGGGTGGGCTGCGGTACGACTGGTACGACTCCCGGGCGATGTTTCCACTCACGCCGGGACGGGTGTCGTCCCTGCCGGTGCTCCCGTCCGATACGCTGTGCGGGGTGAACGGCATTTGCGGGGTCGTCCCCGGGGGGACGACGGCGTTCGATCCGTACAACCCGACCGCGAAATTCCTCCGGGCGCCCAGTCACCATGCCTGGAGCCCACGCGTGCAGGTGTCGTTCCCGGTCTCCGAGAACACGAACTTCCGCCTGTCCTACGCCCATCAGGTCCAGACCCCGGATTATGACCTGCTGTTCCGGGGCAAGGGGACGGACCTCGTCAACACCAACCAGAACCAGGTGTACGGGCGGGATCTCGATTTCGGGAAAACGATCATCTTCGAGTTCGGGATCCGGCACGCATTCAGCCAGGATATGGTGCTGGACGTCTCCGCGTATAACAAAGACAAACTGTCGGACGTGTCCGGGCGGCTCCTGCAATTGCCTGATCCCACCAAGGTCGCCAGCCCGGGTCTCTACAACACCAGCGACTTTCGGGTGTTGACGACCGCCGACTTCGGGAACGTGCGCGGCATCGACGTGCGGCTCGACCGGCGGTTTTCGAACCTGTTCTCCGGCGCCATCTCGTACACGCTGCAGGATGCCAAGAACACAGGCTCGGATCCGTTCACGTTCACGAGCCTGCTGGGGCGCCAGATCTCGAGTCTCACCGGGCAGACCAGCCCGCCGCCGCAAGCAACTCTCCCGACCGACGACAACCGGACCCACAACATCGTGGGTTCGGCTGCACTCAGCTTCCCCAACGACTGGGAGAAGGGGACGACGCTGGGCGAGATCCTGCGGAACGTCGGAGCATTCGTGACGTTCCGGTTCGCGAGCGGCCTGCCGTACTCCCCGATCAAGCCGGCGGAGGACGGGCTTACGCCGGGTAGCTGTGGTCTCGAGTGTACCCTCAGCGGCCCGCCGAACAGCCAGACGATGTCCTGGTTCAAGAATGTTGACGTACGGGTCACCAAGGGCCTCCGCGTAGGCCGGCTGGATTGGACGCTGTTCGCCGAAGGGAAGAACGTGTTCAACTTCAAGAACATCGTCAGCCTGTTCACCGAGGTCGGAGACGTCACTTACTCGGCCTACAAGCAGAAGTTCCTGGGCGAACAGGAAGGGCTGCTGAAGAGCGAGGCCGGCCCCGCGGGTGCGAATATCCTCGGTGCCGACGGCTCCGTCGACTTCAACGCGTTGGGCGGCTGCCAGAACTGGCAGGGCCGCAACTCCGGCGGGTTCTCGAGCGGACCCGTGGACTGCGTGCTCTTGATGCGTGCCGAGGCGCGCTACGGCAACGGCGACGGCGTGTTCACGCCGGCCGAGTACGACGCGGCCTTCGGCGCCTGGTACAACCTGGCGAACGCGCCAAGCCGGTTTTACGGACCCGGGCGTCGGATTCGCCTAGGGGCGGAGCTGCAGTTCTAGGAACGGGTCAGCGACACAGCGGGGCGCCGACCGCGCGCGGAGATGCGCGCGGACGGTCGCCCCAAGGTCCTTTTTCACAGAGGAGCAGGCAATGTCCAACGCTTGGTTCAGGCACGGACTTCGATGCTTATCTCTCGCCGCGGTGGCCGTCGCGTTGGCTGCGACGAGCGCCGCTGCGGGTCCGCGACCGGGCGCGCCGCGCGCGCTGAAGCTCTTCTCCGGCTTTCTGGGGCGGCAGAACGCCAACCGCTGGGACTGCGGGCTCGATGCCGATGGCCACGTGTGTGTGGACCCGAATGGCTCGACCACGGTGGGCGGCGGGTTCTGGCCCAAGGGCACGCCCGACCAGTATGTGTTCGGGTCTGGCCTGCAGGTCTCCGGCATCATCGGAGGCACGAAAACGGCGCAGTTCTCGTGGCCGGGCGACACGACCGCGGCGTTCTTCGAAGACCCGAGCGGCACCCATGAGAACGGCCAGAGTCTCACGGGCATCTGGAACTCGGCGAATGCGACGGATTTGGCCAACTGGCCGCGCGACGCCTACGTGCTGGACCCGTCGCTGTACGATCCGGGCGTGCTCAACCTAAAGGCAGCATCGCAGATGGACACGTGGGTGCGATACTGGGACGGCAGCCCCAGCCGCAACGCGGGCCGGCCGCACCCGCTCGGGATTCTGGTAGACGAGCGGGGACTCTCGTGGAACTTCCCGTCCGGCAATGAGGACGTCGTCTACTTCATCTATACGTTCACCAATATCACGGCGAAGGATCCCGCGGTCTACGCCGGGCGCTCGGACCAGGATTCACTCGTCGCGTGGGGGTCGCGGTTCCAAGCCGCCAACGAGCAGGCGTTTGGAGTCCAGATCCCGGACACGGGCTACGAGATCGACAACGCGTTCGCCGCGTTCGCGATGGACGCGGACGTGAGCGACCAGGCGAAGCAGAACTTCACGACGGCATTTCTCCCTTTCAACATGGGGATCGCGTTCAAGAGCAACTGGTTCGCTCCCCGGTTCATCTATCCCAGCACGATCTTCTCGCCGCCGTTCGCTCCCACAGTGGGCGAAGTGGGCGTCAAGTACCTAAAGAGCCCGCTCGTGGATCCCGCGGATCCCTCGAAGGGCGAGATCGGGCTCGTGCTCTACAGCGGCACGGTGAACGGCGGCGCCTTCGGCGACGCCGCGAACGCCGCGCAGGTGTACCGCTACATGAACGGCGATCTCCGTGCCAGCCTGGGTGACGCGGCGTGCAACTACCCCAGGAGCGCGACGCAAAAACCGGGCGATGTGCACGTCTGCTACATCCCGACGACGCCCGACGACATCCGGTTCTTCCAATCGTCCGGTCCCTTTACGCTCAAGCCCGGGAAGACGCAGACGATCGTCGTGGCGTACATCGCAGCGGCGCCGGTTGACAACGCGGCGATCAAGAACCGCGCCGACGCGTTCATCTTCCCGGTCGGCGGCCCGTTCCCGGCGCAGCCGGAATCGCTAGCGGTGAACCACGACACCCTGCGCACGGTAGACCGGCTCTTTGGCGCAACGGGATTGCTCGGGGACCTGAACGCAAACGGCCGCATCGATCAGACCGAGGTCACGACCGTCGATCGTTCACTCCTCGGCAAGGGTCTTGTGGCCCAGGCCGTGTTCGACAACAAGTTCCTGCTTCCCTTCCCGCCCGAGTCGCCTGACTTCTTCCTCGTGCCCGGTGACAACCAGGTCACAATCGTCTGGCGTCAGAGCCCTTCTGAGAACATCCCTGACCCCTATTATGCGGTGGCCTCGAACCCCGCGAAGGGGAAGCTGTACGATCAGAACTATCGGGCGCTCGACGTCGAAGGGTACCGCATCTATCGCGGGCGGACGCGCGGTGATCTCCAGGTCATTGCCCAGTTCGACAAGGCGGGCACGGAGTACGTCGATTTCACGGCGGAGTTGCAGTACGGCAACTGCGCACCAGAGCTGGGCAACAACACTGTGGCCGACGGCTGTCCAGCGGATCTCGCGACGGGGCACCATGTCGACATCTCGAGTCCGTTTGTTCAGATCCCGCCGGGTGGTCGCGTGAAGCTATCCACGGGGAGCATCCTGGTCATCCAGGCCGACACCGCGGTGACCGGGGGGGGAAGCAGCAACGTCTGCGCCAGGGCGTCGCCGAACGCGGCTCCCTGCCCAGCGCTCGGCAACTCCGGGATCCCGTTCGCTTTTGTTGACAACGGGGTGCGCAACGGCTTCACGTACTTCTATACGGTCGCGGCGTTCGACGTCAACTCGGTCAAGTCAACGGGCGTCAACTTCTCGTCGCTCGAAGGCAGCCAGCCGCCCAAGACCGTCGTTCCACGCAAGGGGTCGGGTCAGGAGGCCGGCGGCGGAGGGTCCACGGCGTTGCTCTCGCCGCGCAGCAAGGCGCTGAACCCCGCCGCGGCGCTGCCGACCATCGACGCCGCGACAGGAATCTTCTCGGGCCCGATGCCCCCGACCGACGGGCTGTCGGCCGGGTTTGCGATCGACGTCGGTCAGCTGATCACGAACGCGACGGTGGGCATGCAGATCGACTCCGTGACGCCCGGCTCAACTGGCGTGCTCGACTTCGGTGGCGGGCCGCCGGCAACCTATTACATCACCTTGCAACGCGCTGCGCCGCAGCCGCCGATCCAAATCCAGGTTCCTGTCAGCGTCGACTGTTGCGACGTGACGAACAGTGGTACGGCATATGCCCCGCTCGTGGCGCTCGCCAACAACCCCAAGACGGCGCGCTTCAAGTTTGGGGACACCGCCTCGTTCGCTCTATCGGCGGGGGCGACGACGACCGTGCCCGGCGCGTGGCGGACGGCCAACTGGGGTCGAGCCTCCGTGTTCGGGCTACCGGCGAACTCGGACGAAAACGGCCCGCGGTGGTGGACCGGTGCGCCGAACGAGAACACACCCAGTCCCAACAGCTCACTGTGCAGCCCGGCGCGAGGCAGTTGCAGCATCACCGACTTCAGCAAGACGGCTGGCTCGATGCCGGGGGTGACGATCTTTCACATCCAGTCGTACAGCTCGATCCGGAGCGTGACCGGCCGGGACTTGGACATCATCGATGGCTCGGTGGCTCGCGCGGCTGACTTCCGGGTCTATTGGGGCAGTGCTGGAGCGATCGACTCGGTGATCGACGTGACGCACGACGCGCCCGTTCCGTTCTCGCGCGCCGTCCGCGCCTCGTGGGGCATCTTGAACGACTCCTCGTTTGTCGGGGTCACCCAAAGTGCGACGCTCGACGGCAACAATGCGCTGCTGACGTGGACGGACCTCTACTGCGTCGATCCCTATCCGGGAATTGGCTTTCAGGCCAGCTCGAGCGCCCCGGCGTGCGACTCGCCCACCATTGCCTCGCTCATGAATCACGCGCGACTGAGCCCGATCGCGATAGCCTCGGTCCGCGATACCGCGACGCACACGCTGGCCACGACCGGAAACGGCTTCGTGTTCTACTTGAACGGGCACTGGTTCCTGATGCAACTCGCGTCGCTTCCAGCCGCCGGGACCGTCTGGAACGCGCGGTTTTACTCGGGCAACGTCACGGGGACGACCGGCAGTTATGCGTTCGTGCCTGCTGTGCGTCCGCCCGCCGTGCCCGGCCTGCGCGCGCAGGGCTCCTTCACCGGCGCAACGTTCGATTCTACGCATGTGTCGGACGCGGTCCTGGCGAAGGTCCACACTGTGCCGGATCCGTACTACGTCACGAACGCGTTCGAGCAAACGACGACCAACAAGGTGTTACGGTTCGTCAACCTGCCGAGCGAGTGCATTATCCGGATCTACTCGCTGAGCGGTATTCTGGTGCAGGTCCTCCCGTTCCACGACGCGACGGGCGGTGCGGAGACGCAGTGGAACCTGAGAAACCGTAACAACCAGGTCGTGGCCTCCGGCGTCTACTTCTATCACGTCGAGACTCCCGACGGGAAGTCGAAAATCGGGCGTTTCACCCTCGTCAACTTCGCGCAGTAGCGCTGGAGGAGTCTGCCAATGACTCGCGTTTCCCGAACCTTCTCGTGGGCGCTCGCGGCGCTCGTGCTGCTCGCGGCCCGGCCGGCGGCCGGGCAAATCACCGTACCCACGGACAACACGGCCTACGGCACCACGGCGGCGGAGTTCCTGCTGCTCGGCGCGAGCGCGCGCGGACTGGCGCTGAGCGAGGCTTACGCGGCGCTCAGCACCGACGTGAGCGCACTCTACTACAACCCGGCCGGCATCGCCCAGCTCGATCGCCCCAGCGCGCTGTTCACAAGCTACAGCTACGTGGCAGACACCCGATACAATTGGGTTGGGGCTGCCTTCCCCTTCGCCGGGGGCGCGAGGGCGTTCGGCCTGCAGGTGGGCAACTTTGGCTTCAGCGACCAGCCCGTGTACACTGTGGAGCAGCCCGACGGAACTGGCGGGACCTACAGCGTGGCGGAGACGTTCATCGGGCTGAGCCTCGCGCAGAATTTCAGCGACCGGTTCTCGGCCGGGATTACCGGCAAGTTCATTTCGGACAAGCTAGGCCAGGTCACCGGCCGGGCGTTCGCTGTGGATTTCGGCACGAGCTTCCACGCAACCACGGCTGGGCGGCCCATCCGGGCGTCCTTTGTCATCCAAAACCTGGGGTCGACGATGTCGCACACCGGCATTCCGCTTGATGCCACGGTCGCGCGGCCCCCCGTGCCCGGTCAAGTCGACGTGCCACAGGAGGGACAGCCTGCAACTCTCAAGAGCAAGGGGTGGGGCCTGCCGGTGCTGTTCCGCGTGGGTGTCGCGCTCGACGCGGTCTCGAGCGGTCAGAATCGTGTGACGCTGCTGTCGGAGTTCAACCAGCCGAACAACAACCGGGCCGGCTTCTCCGTCGGAGCCGAGTTCTCGATCTCCGATATCGCGAAGACCGGGTTCTACTTCCAGGGGCGAGGGAGCTGGCAGTACGCGGCGGCCAACAACCTCGATCCAGGGACGGCAGCGGGGTTCTCAACCGGGCTGAGTGGTAAGGAGGGCAGGCAGGGGCTCGCAGGGGGCTTCGGCGTCGGCTACAAGCGCACGCGGTTCGGCCTAGGGACAGACTACGCGTATCGAAGCTTGGGGTTGTTAGGCGGCACACACGTTCTCAGCTTCACGGTCAGCTGGTGACGTCTCAGCGCCCCGCGGGGCCGGGCGAGAACACGAGAGGGTTGTCCTTGTTGTGGGGACTCGTGGTTCTGGGGGTGGGAATCCCGACCGCTGGGTGGCAAACGCCCAACCCCCCCGGCCCGGACCAGGGTGTCGTCGTGGCAGTCGCGCGCTTCTACCGGGGCGATCGCACGCTGGTCAATGGATTCGTTCGCGTGCCGCATCGGATGCTGGAGGGCGTGCGGTTGGGTCCCGGGGGCTTCGCCGCGTATACGGCCCTGCTCACCGTTACCGACTCGGGCGGCGCGGTGCTCACCCGCGAGCAATGGACCCGTGAGGTCAACTGGCGCTCGACACAAGTGACCGGTGCCGCCACAGTTGAACCCCTGACCCTGGCGCTGGCGCCGGGTGTCTACAAGGTACAGGTCGTGGTGAAGGACTCCGCGACCGGGCGACAAGAGACCGCGCAAGTGCAAGTGACCGCGTACGCGGCGCGACCGGCTGCCTCGGACTTGCTGCTGGCGTACTCCATCCGGCGGCGCGCCTCCCCGGCGGACACCGAACCCGGGTCAGGGGAGGTGCGGAAGGGTGACTTCTTCATCGCCACGACACCGGACGTGGCGTTGACTCCGTCGCGAGCTGTCCTGTCGTACTACGAAGAGGTGTACCGTGATACGAGCGCGGCCGTTCCCTGGCGCCTGCGGGTTGTCGGTTCGGACAACCGGACCATCGTTGCGACGCAGTCGGTGGAGGCGGCGCTCGCATCGGGCGGCGGGTCGATAGGCGGCTCGATCGACCTCGGTGGGTTGCCGCCCGGTTCATACAAGCTGGTGCTAGTGGCAGGCGCCGGAGCGGACACCGTCGTGAGGGCGGCCCAGTTCCAGATGGGGGGGTTCGACGCGGAGCGCGAGGTCGCGGCGGCGCAGCAGGCAACGGAGCCGGAACCTACGGACCGCTTTGCCTCCGCTCCCGAAGCAGAACTCGACTCACTGTACGGGCCCCTCATCTATCTCGGCACGCCGAGCGAGCTGGGCGTGTACAAAGGCCTCACGCTCGACGGTAAGCGGCGGTTTCTGCGGGAGTTCTGGCGGAAACGCGATCTGACTCCTGCGACGACCGAAAATGGCGCGTTTGCGGCATTCTACCAGCGTATCGCTGAAGCGAACGTGCGGTTTCGGGAGGGCGGCGCGGGGGGAGTGGCTGGCTGGCGCACTGACCGTGGGCGCGTCTTCATCCGCTACGGTGAACCCAACGAAATAATGAAGCGACCGTCCTCGGGGCCGGATCGCCCCTGGGAGGCGTGGAAATACACCAGGGACAGACAGCTCAAGTTCGTGTTTCTCGATTTGACGCGGCTGGGCCACTACTCGTTGATCTACACCAACGACCGGCTCGAGCGAAATCCGTCGGATTGGACGAAGCTGTTGAGTGCCGAAGCCGTGAACGACATTGCGAGCTTTTAAACCCTGATCATCTCTCCCGGAGACCCTGTTATGAGGCAACGCTACATCGGAATGATTCTCGCGGGGTTGGTGTTTGCTGCGTGGGGATGCCGGGGTGATCCGACCGCACAGCTCCGAAGCGGGCCGGCCTCGCTCAGCCTCAGCATCAACTTTGGGTTTCTCGGGGTGGGCAAAAAAGGCCCCGTCCTCGTCGTGGCTCAGGACGCGCAGCTCAATCCCGTGCCGCTGGACCCGATCAACGCGACCTCGGCGAACCCGGCCGTCGCTACCGTCGCACCTGATACATCACGACACTTCCCCGACGGCGTCACTCACCCGTTCGCGGTTACGGGCGTCGCAGCGGGTACCACGATCGTCACCTTCGCAGGCGGTGCGCTGAAGGACTCGGTGATCGTCACCGTCCAGTGAGGTCGAGCTAAATCTGGGCGGAGGTGTGGATCAAGCCCCGGGGGGGAACCACCCCCGGGGCTCGGTGTTTGTAAACGGGCCATGGTGCGGGACGCGACGTACGCGGTGCTCGTGCTGCTGGGTGCCGGCCGCGAGGCGTGGGCCCAGCAAGTGCAGGATTCGGGGTCGGTGCGCGATCGCTTCGCGGACGCCACTACGGCGCAGCTCGACAGCCTGTACGGGCCGCTGCTCTACCTCATGCAGCCGGACGAGCGCGGCATCTACCCGACGCTGACTGCTTCGGGCAAGCGCGACTACCTACGGCGCTTCTGGGCCCGACGCGACCCGACGCCGGGCACGGCCGAGAACGAGCTCGAGGCCGATTTCTACGCGCGGATCGCGGAGGCGAACCGCCGGTTCCGCGAGGGGGGCGCGGCGCAGATCCCGGGATGGCGCACCGACCGCGGCCGGATCTTCATCCGGCTCGGGCCCCCCGACGAAGTGCTCAGCCGACCGCAGCCGCCGGGATCGCTGCCCTACGAGGTGTGGAAGTACACCCGCCAGCGGCAGCTCAAGTACTGCTTCGTCGACCTCACCCGCTTCGGCAACTACGTCCTGCTCTGGACCAACGACCGCTTGGAGCCGAGCGAGCCCAACTGGCGGCAGCTGCTGGGATATGAGGCGTACGAGGAGGTGGTGAGGTTCTAAAGCCGGTCAAAGGCCGGGGAAAGGGGAAGGGGCCCTTCCCCCTTCCGCGGCCCCTTACCGGCCCTCTCCCCTGCCGTTATGACGATCCCCGCCCACACTCCCGCCCCGACCGCGACGTGCAACGCCTGCAGCGGTCGCGGCAGGCCCAGCAATACCATCGCGGCGGCGACCGCGACTTGGAGCGTGACGAGCGCCACCACCGCCCACGCGGCGCGCGCCCGCGTGCGCCAGGCCCACCACACCGAGTAGCCGAATAGCGTGTAGGCGAGCAGCCGGTGGGTCCACTGGATGTACTGCAGGTAATTCCCGTCGGGCACGATCTGCCCGTTGCACAGCGGGAAGCCGAGGCACGCCGACGCCGCGCCCAGGTTCGCGGTGAGCGCGCCGAGCAATACCGTGACGAAACCCAGAACGACCAGGCCAGCGGGGGCCATACGTTCCCCCTCTCCGCGTCGCGGAGAGGGGGTCAGGGGGTGAGGACTGCGTGCCGCCACGATCAGCGTCGCGAGCAACAGCATCGCGGTGCCGAGGTGCAGGATGACGGTCCACGGCGGCAGGTCGCGCTTGACCGTCACCGCGCCCAGCAGGACTTGCACGATGAGCAGGCCGAGGGCGACGTAGGCCGCGCCGCTCGTAAAGTACCGCTCCCCGCTCCCCGCTCCCCGTCGCAGCCACCAGGCATACGCCGCAAGGCCGCATACGAGGACGCTCACGAGCGCGGCGGCCAAGCGATGTCCGTATTCGATCAGCGTGGGCAGATCGAGCGGCGGGAGCAGCTTGCCGCCGCACAGCGGCCAGTGATCCCCGCACCCCATTCCCGAGCCGGTGATGCGGACGATGGCGCCGAGGATGATGAGCAGATAGGTGCAGGCGGCGGCGCTCCAGGCGAGGCGGGAGAAAGACTTGGGCATGGGCGCGGAAATGTAATGCGCGAGTAAACTCGCGGCTCGGCCCTGCCCGTAAACGGGCGGTGCGCCAACCGCTTCAGCGGCAGGGCCGAGTCGCGGCTTCAGCCGCGTTAGAGGGGCCGCCTGAGCTCTGATCTCCACTCGTCCACCCCCGCGCTTTCGTATTCTGGTTGATCACCGCGCCATCCGGAGATCACCTGGTCCGGGTGGTGCTTAGGTTGCTCGCGCAAGTACTGCCGCGCCGCGGCTACGCCGCGCGGGCTTACCGAGTGGATCGAGTAGCCCTTCGCCCATCGGAGGCAGTTGCCATCGGTCGAGTGACGCTCCTTTCCCGCGATGGCGGCGCTGCCACCCTTGAGTCGCTGTAGCAGACGAACGAGGTCAGTCGTGGGATGCGTTCGGACGACCAGGTGCACATGCGTCTGCACCATCCCGATCTCGAGGATCCGTGCATTTTCTTGGGTCGCTACGGCACGGAGGAAACCGCACAGAAACCGGGCCAATCCGGCATCGATGAGCGGCTGGCGATCACGCGTGGTCCAGACGATGTGACAATAGATGCGATCGAGCATGGATGGAATCTGGGCCGCGCGCCTCGGGCCGCGGCATCGTTTTCGCGCGGTACCAGGGCCGATTCACGGCACCCAGCGCGGGGCGCGAGTGAACTCGCTTCTCGGCCCTGTCAGCGAACTGGCGCCGCTTCAGCGGCAGGGCCGAGCCGCGGCTTCAGCCGCGACTCCCGAGCCGCAGACCAGAAAGCAGGCGCAGGCCGATGGCATATATTGTCGCACCCATGTCCGCCTCTTCGCCGCCCGACCGCTGGGGCGACCGCCTGCCGCGCCGGCTGGGCCTGTGGAGCGCCGTGGCGGTCGTCATCGGCTCGACGATCGGCAGCGGCATCTTCCGCACCCCCGCCACGATCGCCCAGCGCGTGGACGACGTGCCGCTGTTCCTGCTCAGCTGGGTGCTGGGGGGCGCGGTGACGCTGTGCGGGGCGCTCACCTATGCCGAGCTCGCCGCCATGTTCCCGCGCTCCGGCGGGATCTACGTGTTCATTCGTGAGGCATTCGGCCCGCTCCCCGCGTTCCTGTTCGGGTGGGGCGAGCTGTTGATCATCCGCCCCGGCGCGTACGGCGCGATCTCGATCACGTCGTCGGCGTACACCCTGCGGGTCCTGGGACTCGACCCCGCGGCGCCGGCGGTGACGCTGGCCGGGCAAACGGTGCGCGCCGAGCAGCTCCTGGCCGCGGTGTTCGTCGGGGTGGTGGCCGTGGTGAACTATGTGGGCATCCATCGCGCCGCGATCCTCCAGAACGTGAGCACGGCACTCAAGGTGGGCGCGCTGGCGGCGCTGGTGCTGCTGGGCTTCGCGCTGGGTGGCGGCAGGGGACTCGGGCCCGGTGCCATGCTGGCCCAGCGCGCGTCGGTGGGGCTGTCGCCCTTCCTGCTCGCGATGGTGGCGATCTTGTGGGCGTACGACGGCTGGGGCGATCTCGCGTTCGTCGGTGGCGAGGTGAAAGACCCGGAGCGTAACCTTCCCCGCGCCATGTTCATCGGCACGGGCTCGGTCGTGGCGCTGTACCTCGTGGCCAACCTCGTCTACTTGTACTTGATCCCGGTGCAACAAATGAAGAGCGCGGAGCTGGTCGCGGCCGACGTGGCGCGCCTGCTGCTGGGCCCGGCCGGCCTGGTCGCTGTCTCGGCGGCCGTGGCGGTGAGCACCTTCGGTACGCTCAACGGCTCGATGATGACCGCCCCGCGCATCTTCTTCGCGATGGCGGAGGACGGCGTGTTTCCCAAGGCGATTGCGCGCGTCGATCCGCGTACCGGCGCGCCGACGGGCGCGATCGTGCTCGCCGGCTGCCTCGGGGCGCTGTTCGTGCTGGTGCGGAAGTTTACCGAGCTCGCCGACCAGTTCATCATCGGGATCTGGCCGTTCTACGCGCTCGCGGTGGCGGCGGTGTTCGTGCTGCGGCGCCGCCTGCCCGCCGTGGAGCGGCGCTACCGCACGTGGGGATATCCGGTCGTGCCCGCGCTGTTCCTCCTGGGCGCGCTCTTCATCCTCGGCAACTACCTCGTCTCGGAGCCGCTGCTCTTCTGGCTCGACGTGGGCGTGATCCTGCTCGGGATTCCCGCCTACGTCTTGTGGCGGCGGTTTACCTGATCGTTGCTTGACGGCTTTTCGGGGGCGGGGCACATTTACCGCGCCCTGACCACGCCGTTGCAATCGAATCCCTCCGGAGCATCATGATGAAGACCTTGGTGCGATCGTTGCGTGTTCTCGGCACCCTTGCCGGCCTCATCCCTTGCCGCTCAGTGGCGCAGGGGGTCACCTCGGCGGCCGTGGTCGGGCGGGTGATCGACGACGCGGGGACCGCCGTCCCCTCGGCCACGCTGACGCTCTCCAACCCGTCCACCGGCGCGCGCTACAGCGCGCGCTCCGCGGACGACGGTCGGTTTTTGTTCGAGAACGTCCAGGTCGGCGGGCCATATACCCTCGACGTTCGAGCGCTCGGCTTTGAGGCGGGCCACCTCCCGGATATCTGGCTCCGGCTCGGCCAGCGCCTGGTCCAGAACGTTTCGGTCAAGCGGGCTGCCGTCGAGGTTTCCGGTGTGACGGTGACAGCCGAAGCCAATCCCCTGACCTCTCAGTCGCGGACCGGCGCCCAGACGTTCGTGTCGGACTCGATCATCCGGCGCCTGCCGACGCTCAGCCGCAATTTCACCGACTTCATCGTGACCGTGCCCCAGGTCGTCACGGCGGGCGTCCCCGGCGCGACGCTGGGCGGGCAGAACAACCGCTTCAACAACATCCAGATCGACGGCGGCGTGAACAACGACGTGTTCGGCCTGGCGGCGAGCGGCACGCCGGGGGGGCAGGCGAACGCGCATCCGATCTCGATCGAGGCGGTCCGCGAGTACCAGGTCCTGATCGCGCCGTTCGACATCCGGCAGGGGAGCTTCGCGGGCGGTCTCATCAACGCCGTCACGAAGTCCGGCACCAACGTGTTCCACGGGTCCGCGTTCGGCTTTCTCCAGAACCAGAGTTTCGTGGGCAAGGACACGGCGGGCGTGAGTCAGGCCGATTTCACGCAATCGCAGTACGGCGCGAGCTTGAGCGGACCGATCCTGCACGATCGATTGCACTTCTTCGCCTCGGTTGACGTGCAGCACCGCGAGACGCCTTGGGCGGGCCAGCAGATCGGATCCGATACGACTGGCGGCAAGGACTCGGTCGGCGTCGGCATCCGCCAGCGTACCGCCGACACGGTGGCGGCCTTGTTGCGCACCTACGGCCTGCCGTATGGCTTCGTTCCCGGCACCTGGCAGGCGCCTACGCTCGGCAATCCGGACAAGAACATCTTCGGGAAGCTCACCGCCCAGCTCGGCACGAACAGTCAGCTCGAGGCCTCGTACAACTTTGTCGACGCCAACCAGGACAACCTCACCAGGAACTCGACGGCGACCGGGTTCCGGGATGGCTATCAGCTATCCAACAGCGGCTACAACTTCCGCACCCGCACCAACACGGCCAAGGCGAAATGGACGACGACTGTAGCGGGGAGCTACGCGAACGAGCTGCTGCTCGGCTATCAGCGGATCCGCGACAAGCGCGCGCTGCCGAGCAATGTGCCGCTGATATTCGTCGGCGGCGATCGGGGTGGCACCAGCATCGCGGCGGGGGCGGAGCGATTCTCGCAGGGGAACTCGCTCGACCAGGACATCTACGAGGTCACCGACAACCTGACCTTCTCGCGCGGCGCTCACACGGTGACTGTGGGGACGCACAACGAGTTCTTCCACTTCTTCAACGTGTTCTTCCCGGCATCGTACGGTGTATGGTCGTTCACCAACGTGGCTGCGCTGACCGCACGCACCCCGTCGCGCTTCGAGCGCGCCATCGCGGTGCGTCCCCAGGGTCCGAACGCCGACTTCCACGTGCGCCAGTACGGCGCCTATGTCCAGGATCATTTCACTCCCCGGCCGGGACTGGCAATCACGGCCGGCCTGCGCATCGACGTCCCCGACATGGACAAGCCGGCCTTCAACCCCGTGCTCGATACGTCCGTGCTCCGGGTCAATACCGGAGCATTCCCGAGCGGCAACATCTTGTGGTCGCCGCGCATCGGATTCAACTACGACATCGAGGGCGACCGGTCCACGATCATTCGTGGCGGCGTCGGCATCTTCAGCGGTCGGCCGCCATACGTCTGGATCTCCAATGCGTTCGGGAACACGGGCCGCGAGCAGACGACCCTGATCTGCGACGGAGCCTTCACCGGCACCGGCGGCGCCACGCTGGGCGACACCGTGCCGCGATTCCGTATGAGCCCCGACAGCCAGCCGACCTCCTGCGGCAACGAAGGACCAGGGTCGGTGTCGGCCGCGGCATCCGCGTCCTCGATCGTCTACTTGGATCCCAACTTCAAGTTCCCGCAGAACTTGAAGGTTTCGCTCGGGGCCGACCGCGTGCTCCCCTGGGGGATGGTCGGCACGTTCGACTTCCTGTACACGAAGTCGATCAACCAGTTCTACATCAGCGACGTGAACCTGCTGGGAGTCGTCGGTGGCTGGAGCGGCGAGGGCGGCCGGCCGCTGTACGGTGCGATCGCCGCCGGGACCGGCACCGCGGGCTCCGCGAGTGCCACACCCACCAGGCTCACGAGCAGTTTCCGCGACGTGCTGCGCCACGAAAACCGCAGCGCCGACCGTTCCTTCTCGGTAACCGGACAGTTGCAGAAGCGCTTCAGCGACGGCGTGGAGTTCGACGTGGGCTACACGTATTCCCACACAGAGGACCTGTTTTCGCTCACATCGAGCATTGCAAGCTCGAACTACCGCTTTACCACGCTCGACGGCACGATTGCGGACCGCAACCTTCGCACGTCCGCGTTCGACATCCCGCACAAAATCACCGCGAGCGGGACGCTCGACGTGAAGTGGGGGGTCCAACTGTCGCTCATCTACGTCGGCCAGTCCGGGTCGCCGTACTCGTACGTCGTGTCCAACGACATCAATGGCGACGCCTTCGGCGGCAACGACCCTGTCTACGTGCCGCGCAACCGGGCCGACATCTCCATGGACGGCAACGGGAGCGGGAATAGCCAGGGCGGCTTCGGCACGGCGGTGCAGCAGGACTCGGCGTACGCCGTCCTCGACAACTACATCAACAGCGAGGACTGCCTCAGGGAGCATCGCGGCACCCTGCTGCCCCGCAACACCTGCCGCAACCCATGGATGAATTTCCTCAACGCGCGGATCGCGAAGGTATTCCCGACGATCCAGGGTCAGTCGATCGAGGTGAGCGCGGACGTGTTCAACCTGCTCCATCTGGTGAGCGGCGATTGGGGGCTGATCCGCTCGACCTCCACCTTCGAGGAGGCAAACCTCCTCACGCGGACCGGCTTCGACGCGGCCGGCCAGCGGGGCGTCTACGCCCTCAGCCTCCCGTCGCGCAACCGCGTGGATACCAATGCCTCACGCTGGAGGGTGCAGCTGGGAGTGAAGTACACGTTCTAAAGCGGGAGTGCAGCATCCGGCGTTAGGTCCGGGCGTTCTTCAACAGCCACACCGCCGCTGCGCCGACGGCGAGGTTCGGCACCCACGCCGCGAAGCTGGGCGGCAGCACGCCCCCGGCGCCCACCGCCTTGGAGAGCTGGAACATCAGGAGATCGACGAACGTGGTGGCGAGGCACACGGCCACGCCCCACGCCGCGCCGCTCTTCGGGGTGGAGATGGCGAGCGGCGCGCCGAACAGCGCGATGATGATGCAGGCGAACGGGACGGACAACTTCAGGGCGCGCTCCACGCGCAGCTTCTTCGTGTCCGAGCCGGAGCGCGCCAGCGCGTCGATATAACGCCCCAGCTCGGCGTAGCGCATCTCGTCGGGCGCCTTGGGCTCGGCGAGCAGGTCGACGGGCGCCTCGCGCAGGTCCCGCGTGGAGAGCCGGTCGAACGTGAACGCCGTCTCGTGGCCCGGGCCGACCAAGTAGTGCACCGATCCCTTGCTGAGGGTCCAGCCGCGCGAGCGTCGCGCCGTGTCGTAGCTCGCCTGCGGCGCCGCGATCACGATCGTGGGGTACTCCGGCCCCGTCCCCTCGCGCTCCATGATCACGTCGCGCATCGCGCGCCGCGCCAGCTCGAGTCCCCCGATCGCGTACACCCAACCCCCGTCCGCCCGGTACACGAAGTTGTTGCGGAACTGGTCGCTGCGAATCTGCTTCTGGCCGAGCAGCTCGGCGCGCCGGCTCGACGTGACCGGCGCCAGCTCCGTGAGCCCGATGTCGACCAGCACGGCGACCAGCGACGCGACGAGCAGCGGCCGGATCACCCGGTGGAACGAGAGCCCCGACGCCTTCGCCGCCGTCAGCTCGGAGTGGCGGTCCAAGCCCCCCACCGTGAACACCACCGCGAACAGTACGGCGACGGGCAGCACCAGCGTGACGGTCTCGGGGAGATAACAGACGTACGACAACGCCAGATGACCTTTCGAGATCCCGCCGTTCATGTACTTCTCGAGGTTGTCAGCCAGATCGATCACGAAGACGAGCAGCGGAAAGCCGAACGTCGCCAGGAAGAACACCTTGGCCCATTCGCGCAGCACGTAGCGATCGAGGGTCGTCATCGTGTGTTGCCCGGCTTGCGGATGCGCCATACCCCGATCGCGCCGACCACGGCGCAGATCAAGTTCGGCAGCCACATCGAGAGGAACGGCGGCACGACGAGGCGGTCTCCGAGATTCTCGCCGGCGATCAGCCCCACGTAGTACACGGTGAATACCGCCACGCTCAAGCCGATCACCAGTCCCACCCCGCCGCGGTAGTAGCGCAGCGCCGCGGGCGCCCCCACCAGCGCGAACACGATGCACGCCGCGGCGATGGCGTACTTCTTCTGGATCTCCACCTCGTACATCGCGGCGCGCTGCTCCGCCGAGCGGCGGCGCTGCTCCTCGCCGACCGTCACTGCGGGGGTGATGAGGTTCGGCCGGGTCTGTGCCTCGGGGACCGCCGCGGGGGGAGGCACGCGCGCCGGGCCGAACGGGGGGTGCTCGGTGGGGCGTTGCGGTTGGGGGTGGGGGGGACGGGGCCGGGCAGGCGGCGGCGTGGGGGTCTGCGCCGCGGCCGCCTTAGGAACGAGCCACGCCGCCGCCCGCCGCAGCGCGCGACAGTACAGGCCGACCGGCTCCGTGTCGGCCACATAGGGCGACGGCGCGGGGTACACCGGGACGAGGCCGGCGAGCCGCCGCAAGTCGTTCTGCACGGCGACGTCGACGTCCACACCGGCTCGGTCCGCTTCGCGGCGGGCCAGGGCGACCATGCCGCGCATCTCGCAGATCGACATCTCGCGGTCGCTCTTGTAGGTGTCGTGCTCGGTGCGCTCGAGCGTGTTGCCGATCCCTGCGACCCGCATCCGGTTGATCCGGAAGAACGTGCGGTCGATCTGCGTGGGATCGGTGCGATTGACCGCCTGGATGTCGCCATCCTCCAACGTGAGGTACAAATCGCGTCCGCCCGGGGTATATGCCATGCGACCCGAATCGGCGCCGATGATCCGTCGGCGCTCCGCGTCTCCCAGGTCGTAAATCGTCACATCCTTGAGTTTGTTGGAATTGGGGTCGATACGCGCAGCGCGCAGGAAGAACTGCCCGGGCACGACCTCGTTGATGACCTGTTCCTTCAGCGTGAACGACGGCTTCTTACGCTGAATGTCCACCTGTAACGTGCGGAGCCGGTGATTCGAGCGCGGCAGCACCTGATCGTTCCACAGGAACGAGAGCAGCGCGACCACCGCCGCGCCCCCCAGCACCGGGGTGATCACGCGCCCGACGCTCACGCCGCTCGCCTGCAGCGCCGTGATCTCGTTGTCGCCCGCCAGCCGCGTGAACACGTGCAGCACCGCCACCAGCACGGCCATTGGCAGCGTCACCGCGACGATGAACGGGACCGACAGCACGAACACCTCGATGATGACGCCCCACGGGAGCCCCTTGCCGACGAGACTGCCGAACTGTTTGGCGATCTGGTTGAGCAGCATCAGCGAGGTGAGGGCCGCGAGCGCGAAGCCGAGCGGGGCGCAATGCTGTCGCAGCAGGTAGCGGCTGATGGTGCGCACGGTAGGTCGCGCCATTATATTCGGAACTCCAAGTATCTACAAGGGATGCGGCGCCCCACCCTGGTCGGTTTCGTCGCTCTCTCGCTCGTCATACCCCAGGCCTACGCGCAGGATGCGGGTGCTGCCGCCCGTCCCGACTCGGCACATGCGCCGCGCTTGGTCGCCGCATTTCGCTGGGCGCCGCTCGCCGTGCCCCGCCACCCGGCGCTCCTGCTCGGCGCTCGCCTCGGTCCCCGCGCCAGTCCCGCCGTCGTGGCGGCGGCCTGGGAGCGGAGCCTGCGCGCCTCGCTGCCGTCCTTGACGCTGGCCGCTGCGGGGCCGGTCGCGCCGCCAGCGGCCGCCGCCCCGGCCGAGTCGCTCGCGACGCCGGCCTTCGCCGCCCGCCGCCCGATCCGCTTTCTCGGCACGACCGCGGACCTGGGGATGGAGCTCAACGTGCGATTCGAGCTCAAGGCGGACCGCTTTCAAAACCTGAAATGCACGCCGATCGAGCAACAGCAGGCGATCTCGGGGTGCCGGGCCGGCTTCCCCACCATCAGCCCGGTGCCCCAGTACGCGGTCCGCACCGCGGGCGTGGTGGGGCAGCGCCTGCACGTCAACGTCGACTTCGACAGCCAGCGCGAGTTCGACGCCAACAACAATCTCAAGGTCTGGTACGAAGGCCTCGAGGACGACATCCTGAAGCGCGTCGAAGCCGGCAACGTCACGTTTCGTGCGCCGCGCTCCCGCTTCATCAGTGCGGCGATCCCCGCGAACAACTTCGGCGTCCAGGCGGTGGCACAGCTCGGCAATCTCGAGCTGAGCGGAATTTACGCCCAGCAGAAGGGCAACGTCATCAAGAACCGTGTGTACGACGTGGGCGCGACCACGACCCAGCCGCTCGATCGCGTGGCGCGCGACCTGGACTACGAGCAGGGACGGTTCTTCTTCGCCATCGATCCGGCCCTCGTGCCCGGCTATCCGGCTGTGGACATCCTGAGCATCGATCAGCTGGCGCTCCCCGACTCGCTGCGTGTGGGCAGCCTGCGCGTCTACCGCGTGCGGGCCGTGTCCCCGATTTCCGGCTCCAACCAGAACATCGGCGGCGTCAAAGCGGTGGCGTGCGCCCCGGGCGCTCGCGCCGTGGACTGCGGGACGCAGCGCGCCGGCCCGTTTCAGTGGGAGATCCTGCAGGAGGGGAAAGACTACTACGTGGACCCGAGCGGAGCCTGGTTTGGGCTCGCGAGCCGGCTCGACCAGAGCGACTACCTCGCGGTGTCCTACATCCCGGCCGGTCAGCCCACCTGCCGCGAGGGCCGGCGTTGTGTCGGCACGTTCCCCGTCGCCGCCAACCCCGACACGGCCGCCCCGCCCGATACGCTGCGGCTCGTGTACGATCCCAAGCCCGCGGTCACGGCCGCATCCCCGACGTTCCGGTTCGAGATCCGCAGCGCGTACCGCGTCGGCGGCGCCGAGATCACGCGGGAGACGGTGCGGCTCACGCTCACGGTTAACCAGCGCGAGAAGACCCTGACCACCGGGGAGACGTACCTCGCACGGCTCGGCGTGGCGCTGCAATCGGACCCCACGAAGTTCGATCAATACAACCGCGTGTTCCCCCGCACCCGGGACCCCAATCAGGGAGCGCCGCTGCGGGACTACTTCGCGGTGTTCCCGCACCTGAGGCCGTTCGCCGACTCGGCGCGGCTCGCCCCCGCCGAGCGCAACGATTCGCTGTACCGCACGCCGCGACCGTTTCTCGCCACCCAGGGGCCGCCCTCGGTGTTCGCGCTGCGGCTCGAAGCCGACGTGTCGGCCTCGGCCGACCGGAGCCAGCTGTCGCTCAACAGCTTCCAGATCCGCGACGGCAGCGAGCGGATCTACGTGGGCAACCGCCTGCTCACGCGGGACGTCGACTACACGGTCGACTACTCGACGGGCCAGGTCCAGTTCAAGAATGCCGACTCGCTGTTCCAGGGCGGGGCGGCCCAGGTGCGGGCGCAGTTCGAGGAGCGCGCCGCGTTCGCCGTGGCCCCCACGTCGATCTACGGCCTCGCCGCCCGCTACAATCTCGGCGCGCGCGGGGAGGTGAATCTCACCGGCCTGTTCCAGCGGGAGCAAAGCGCGTTCACCCGGCCACCGCTCGGCTTCGAGCCGTCCTCGAGCTTCATCGGCGGCGTCAGCACCGAGCTGCACTTCCAGCCGGACGTCGTGACACGGGCGCTCAACGCCCTGCCGGGGATCCATACCGACACGCCGTCGCTCTTGAACGTCTCGGCGGAGGTCGCGATGTCGCGCCCCAGCCCGAACCAGGCCGGCCAGGCGTACGTGGAGGAGTTCGAGGCGGATGCCGGGCGTTTCCTGTCACTCGCCGAGAACAGCTGGCACTGGGGCAGCATCCCGACGACCGCACGCGGAGTGGAAGCGTACGGCCTCCCCCCCACGGGGTTCGAGCGCACCGCCGCCGCGGCCCTCACCTGGCAAAGCCTGCCGATCGATTTCCGCGGTCGCGCGATCCAGTTCCTGCCCCAGCAGATCGACCCCTCCATCCGCGTCGTGGGACAGGCGCAGTCCGCCGAGCCCGTGCTGTGGCTCAACTTGAAGCCGGACACCGTCCTGGGCACGGCCGACGCGAACACCGGAGCTCCCAACTGGGTCCGCGCGCACGCGGACGGCACGCGGTGGCGCTCGATCACGCAGGTGCTCTCGCCCACGGGGATCGACCTGTCGCGCGTCGAGTACATCGAACTGTGGGTATGGGAGGACCAGCACCGCACGGCGAAAGCGAACCGCACCGCGCTGGTCCTCGATTTCGGCTCGCTGTTCGAAGACGCGCTGGCATGGGCCCCGGAATCCTTCAGCCACGCTGCCGGCGGCGGCGACACCGTGTACTATGGCCAGCGGTTCGTCGGGCTGGGGCGGCTCGACACGGAGCGCGATCCACTCACGCATTCCTGGGACGCGGCGACCAACGACCAGGGCATGCTGTCCGACCGCGCCACGGCCATTTTCGACTCCACCACCGGCGCACTCAAGGACACGCTGCCGCTGTGCAGCGCCACCCAGAACGGCGTGCTGCAGGCCTACGGATTCGGCGACCTGCGCTCCCGCTGCGGGCGGCACAACGGCTTCGTGGATACGGAAGACGCGGACGGCGATTTCCAGCTCGACTCCGTCGCGGGGGTGCGGACGGCGGAGAGCTTCGTGCGCTTCGTGTTCCCGATCGGGGACGAGCGCACCTATGTGCGCGACGGCGCCATGGTCCCGGCCGTCGATGCCCAGGGACGCCCCGACGGCGCGGCGGGGTGGCGGTTGTACCGCATCCCCTTCCGCGCCGACACGATCATGCAGGGCGCGCTGAGCCTGCGGCAGATTCAGAGCCTGCGCCTCACGATCGTCGCGCCACAGACGGCGCCGGCCGGCACGCCCAGCCCGCAGGTGTTCTTCGGACTCGCACGGGTGCGATTGGTGGGCGCGTCCTGGCTCAAGCGCGCCGACACGCCGATCCATGGGATCGCCGGGGATCGCGGCGTCGGGACGGGGGCCGTCGCCGCGTCGGTGGTGAGCACCGAGAACCGTGATCTCGGCTACACGCCGCCCCCCGGCGTGTTCGATCAGGCGGACCGTCGCGACGCGAATCTCCAGCTCGCCTCCACCCAGATCAACGAGCGCTCGCTGCGGCTGCTCGCGACCGGGCTCGAGACCGGCCAGCGCGCCGAAGCGTTCACGCGCTTCACCACCGAGGGCGACAAGAACTTCCTCAAGTACCGGAAGCTGCGCACCTGGGCCCGCGGCCGCGGCCCCGGTTGGGAGGACGGCGACCTGCATTTCTACATCAAGGCGGGAAAGGACCAGAACAACTTCTACCTCTACCACGCGCCCGCGCGCACCAGCTCGTGGGAGCCGGAAGTCGTCGTGGACTTCGATCGCTGGCTCGCGCTGCGGGCGCGGATCGAGCAGGCGTGGCTCAAGGGCGACGCGGCCCGGGTGTACGCCGGATGCCCCGATTCCACGCTCGTGCCGTTCGACTCGGCGTACGTCATGTGCGACGGGCCTTACATCGTTCACGTGCGCGACCCGGCCACCGCGCCGCCCAACCTCGCCGCCGTGCAGGAGATCGCCGCCGGCATGTGGCGGGTGGCCGACAACGTCTTCGTCGATCAGGCCGAGCTGTGGGTGGACGACATCCGGCTGAGCGACGTGGTGCAGGACGTGGGCACCGCGGCGGCGGTCGACGTCACGCTCACCGCCGCGGACGTCGCCGAGGTGGCGGTGAGCGTGTCGCGGCGTGGCGCCCAGTTCCGCCAGCTGGGGGAGGATCCGCGCTACCAGACCGACGGCGCCGCGAGCGTCGCCGGGACGTTGCGGCTGGAGCGGTTTTTCCCCGCCCACTGGGGAATCGCGGCGCCACTCACGGTGCGCTACGCCTCGCTCGCCAGCGCCCCCTTCTACCTGAGCGGCACCGACATCCGCGCGGACGCACTGCAGGGGTTGCGCACGCCGCGCTCGACCGCCACGAGTTATGCGCTGTCGCTCCGCCGCACGGCGCGGTCCACCTCACCTCTGGTGCACCTGCTCGTCGATCCGCTCGCCGTATCCGGCGCCTGGGCGAGCGGGAACACGCGCTCCGACCTGGCGCTCGCCACGGCGTCGAGCTATTCGCTCAATCTCGATTATACGCTGGCACTCGCGCCCCGACGGGCGAGGGGACTGCGCCTCCTGCCCACGGGCGTGCGGTTCCACTCCGGCCTGGCGGACGAGCGCGGCTCGCTCGCGACGTACGCGGTGCCGGTGGCGCGCGATTCGGACGCCGCCATCGTGCCGGCCCAGTCGCGGAGCAAGGTCTGGCGCAACAGCGGGGGTGTCGACCTGGTGCCGCTGCCCAGTGTGCAGCTGCGCGTCGACGCCGCGTCGCTGCGCGACCTGCGCGAGTACGGCGATTCCACGACCATCGGCCGGCTCATGGGCGCGGGACGGCGCTCGTTTCTCGGGCGCAACGTCGGCGTCGAGACCCAGCGCACCATCAGCACCTTCGTCGGTGTGACACCCCAGATCGGCGCGTGGCTGCGGCCGCGGGCGGCGTTGGTGACCGTCTTCTCCTTCAACCGCGATCCGAACGGGCGCGACCCGGTGCGCGACGTGGGAGATACGGCCGGGGCCTTCCACGTCCCTGCCGCGTTCGCCAACTCGCGCCGCGTCGACCTGGGCGTCCAGCTCGACCCCCAGCGCTTCGGCCAGCGGGCGTTCGGCGACTCGGCCGCCCTGACGCGGCTGCTCCGCCGGCTCACCAATATCGACGTCTCGTACAGCCGGGCCCAGGTGTCCACCTACAACCGGTCGCCGTTCCTGCCGTCGTTCGGGTACCAGCTGGCGCTCGGCGGCTTCAGCGGCTTCCGGCAGCAAGGCGGTCTGCTCGCCGGCTCGGCGGCGGACAACTGGAACCTGAACGCGGCCGGGAACGTGGTGCTCCTGTCCGGGATGCGGGCCAGCTTCAATTACCGCGAGACCGAGGGCGTGACCTGGGCGCTGCGCACCGACCGGCAGGTGCCGATCCGCACGAGCAGCCGGGAGTGGCCGTCGGGCACGTTCAGCTGGAGCTTCGCGCCGCCGCGCAGCAGTCTCGGACGCGTCCTCGCGGCGGTGAACGCGCAGCTGGCGTATCGGGCCGCCCGCACGGTGGCGGAGCAGCTCGGTTTCAGCGACGTGGGAGGCGGGGCGGTGACCGAGACGACGGAGCGCACCGTGCGCCCGCTGCTCGCGCTCACGTGGCGGCAGGGCATCTCCACGTCGTTCGACGCCTCGAGCAGCACGAGCGATCGTCTCAGCTCCGGCAACGTGTTCCACACCGAGCGCGACCAGCAGAGCGGCAGCCTCGGTTTCGCCTTCAAGCCACCCGCCGCGATCCTGAAGCTCAAGAACGACGTCCGTACGTCGGCCCGGTACTCGCACGCCGTGAACACCGTCTGCCTGCAGCTGGCCGGCCAGACGACGTGCGTCCCGTACGTGGACAGCCGCCAGACGCAGATGCAGCTTTCCGTGGATACCGACTTACCTCCCACCCTGAGCGCGGGCTTCCAGATGGCATACCTGGTGAACGAGGAACGGCAGGCCAACCGCAAGACGTCGCAGCTCGTGATCACGGCGTTCGTCGAGCTGCACACGAGCGTCGGGCGCATCCAATGAGCGTGCCTCCGCGCACCTCCACCACCCTTCAAAACCTCCACCGCCTGCTGCCGGTGCTCCTCATCGCCTGCCAGGCGCGGGGCAACACCAACCGGCCCCGCGAGTTCGACGGCACCCATGCGTTCTCGTACGTGGAGCACCAGATGCAGTTCGGGCCGCGCATCCCGAGCACCCCGGCACACGAGCGCTGCGGGGACTGGATCCTCGCCCAACTGCGCAGTCGCGCCGACTCCGTCGCCGTGCAGGCGTTCACTCACGTCACCCGCCACGGCGACACGTTGCACCTGCGCAACTTCCTCGCGCGGTTCCGTCCTGCGGCCGCGGAGCGGGTGCTGTTCCTCGCGCACTGGGACACGCGCCCCCACGCTGACCAGAGCCCGAACCTGGGGCAACAGCGGCTTCCGGTCCCGGGCGCCAACGACGGCGCCTCGGGTGTCGCGGTGCTGCTCGGCGTCGCCGACGCGCTCAAAGCCAAGCCTCCCGCAGTAGGCGTGGACCTGTTGTTCGTCGACGGGGAGGACTACGGGGACTTCTCCAAGGACACGGACGACGTGCTCATCGGCTCGCGCTACTTCGCGGCCCACCAGCCCCTCGGGTACCCACCGCTCTTCGCGGTCCTGTTCGACATGGTGGGAGACAAGGACCTGCGGATCGGCTACGAAGGAAACTCCCAGGCGTTCGCCCCGGAGGTCGTCGACCGCGTGTGGCGCACGGCGTACGACCTTGGATACGGGGGCTATTTCGTCCCGCAGGTCGAGAGCACCCTGATCGACGATCACGTGGCGCTGCAGAAAGCGGGCATTCATGCTATCGACGTCGTCGACTTTACGTACCCCTACTGGCACACGACCGAGGATACGATCGACAAGGTGAGCGCGGCGTCGCTGCAGATCGTCGGGGATGTGGCGGTGGCGTTGGTGCGGTAGGCTCGATACGGCGTTGCCGGGTGACGCGTTGCCCGTTACCGGTCATTCCCGACGAACCACCGGCAACGCCTCGTCGGGAACGCCTCATCCGGCAACGCATTATTCCGGCGCCCCGCGCATAGAACGGGTACCGTCCTTCGGGGGGCGAGGCGTTAGCGTGCAGCATGGACGACCGCCACGCTGCACTCCTGCTCGCCGGTCTCGCGTTGGCCGGCGCCGGGGTGCGTTATGCGCTCGCCCCTGCCGCGGCGCCGGGCGACGTGCGGCTCGCCGCGACCGACACGCCGCCGCCCCGTCATTTGCGGGAAACCGCGCGCACGGCCGCGCGCCTCGCCCGCCCGCTGCTCCCGGGCGAGCGCATCGACCTCGATCACGCCGACGTGACGGAGATCACGCGACTGCCCCGCGTCGGCCCCGCGCTGGCGCAGCGGATCGTCGCATGGCGTGACCAACACGGCCCGTTTGGCAGCCTGGCGCGGTTTGACAGCGTGCCCGGCGTCGGCCCGCGGCTTGTGGAATCCCTGCGTCCTTACGTGAAGTTTTCGGGTCAAATACCGCCGCCGCCTTGACCACCCCAGCGCCGATTCCTATGTTAGCTGGTTCATTTCCAACGAGTTGCATACGGCGACCGCAGCAGCCACCAGCGACAAGCTCGGCGAACTCCTCCTCCGCGACGGGCTGATCACCCTGGATCAGCTGAAAAAGGCATTGCTGGAGCAGAAGAATACCGGGATGCGTCTGGGGTACACCCTGGTCAAGCTGGGCTTCATCGAGGAGACCGAGATCTCCAAGATGCTGGCCCGGCAGTACCGTATGCCGGCCGTCGACCTGTCGCGATTCGAGGTCGATCCCAAGATCATCAAGCTGATTCCGCCGGACATCGCCGTGAAGCACACGGTGCTGCCGCTCAAACGGGAAGGGCGGACGCTCACCGTCGCCATCGCGGACCCCAACAACGTCACGGCGATCGAGGACATCAAGTTCGTCACGCGGTGCGACGTGTTCCCCGTGATCGCGGGCGAGTACACGCTCCGCAACGCGATCGAGCGCTACTACCAGCAGTCGGACGCGCAGCTCCAGACGCTCCTCAAGGACATCGAGGCCGCCGAAGACCTCGAAGTGGTCGAAGACTCGGTCGATGAGGACGTCAAGGCGCAGGACCTGGCGGACGACGCGCCGGTCGTGAAGCTGATCAACGGACTGCTCACGGATGCCGTGAAGCGGGGCGCGTCGGACATCCATATCGAGCCGTTCGAGCACGAGCTGCGGGTGCGCTACCGCGTGGACGGCGCTCTGCACGAGGTGATGAAGCCGCCGATCAAGATGCGGGCGGCGCTCACCTCGCGCGTGAAGATCATGGCGCAGTTGAACATCGCCGAGCGGCGCGTGCCGCAGGACGGGCGCATCAAGCTCAAGATGGGGAGCAAGGTCATCGACTTCCGTGTGTCGACCCTCCCGGTGCTGTTCGGCGAAAAGATCGTGCTGCGTATTCTCGACAAGGGCAACCTGACGCTCGACCTCACCAAGTTCGGGTTCGAGCCGAAGGCCGAGCAGGACCTGATGCGGGCGATCCTGAACCCGTACGGGATGGTCCTGGTGACGGGGCCCACGGGGTCGGGCAAGACGACCACGCTCTACTCGGCGCTGTCACGCATCAACCAGATCGACGTGAACATTCTGACCGCCGAGGACCCGGTCGAGTACAACCTGATGGGCATCAACCAGGTACTCGTCCGCAACGAAGTGGGGATGACGTTCGCGGCCGCCCTCAAGGCGTTCCTGCGCCAGGACCCGAACATCATCATGGTGGGGGAGATCCGCGACCTGGAGACGGGGTCGATCGCCATCAAGGCGGCGCTCACCGGCCACCTGGTGCTCTCCACGCTGCACACCAACGATGCCCCGTCGACCGTGACGCGTATGGTCGACATGGGGATCGAGCCGTTCAACGTGGCGAGCGCGGTGAACCTGATCGTGGCGCAACGGCTGGTGCGGCGCATCTGCAAGGACTGCAAGCAGGAGCACAAGTACAACGAGGCAGAGCTGAAGGCCCTGGGTATCCCGTCGGCGGAAGCGGCGAAGCTCACGTTCTACAAAGGCGCGGGCTGCGACAACTGCGGCGGTACCGGGTACAAGGGGCGGCAGGGACTGTACGAGGTGATGGCTCTGTCGAGCGCGCTCAGGCGCATGGTGCTGAAGGGTGGCTCGACCGAGGAGCTGCGGGAGGAGGCGGTGAAGGAGGGGATGCTCACGCTGCGCTCCGACGGCATGGTGAAGGTGAAGCGCGGGATCACTACCCTGGAGGAAGTTGTGAAAGAGACGGCGGCATGACGGCGGGCGCGCCCCAGGGCGTGAACCTCCGCTCGTTGCTCGAGGAGATGATCGAGCGAGACGCGTCGGACCTCCACATCGTGGCGGGCGAGCGCCCCAAGCTGCGGGTGGACGGGGACATCGTCGACTCGTCCGTGGAGCACGTGCTGACCCCCAAGGACACGCTGTCGATCGCGTACTCGGTGCTCACGGAGAACCAGAAGAAGCGGTTCGAGACCGAAAGCGAGCTCGATTTCTCCTTCGGGATTCAGAATCTGGCGCGGTTCCGCGGCAACTGCTTCAAGCAGCGCGGCTGCGTGTCGCTTGTCATCCGGCAGATTCCCTTCAACGTGCGCACGTTCGAGGATCTGGGGCTGCCCGGGGTCGTGGCGAAGCTCGCCGAGAAGCCTCGCGGGTTGGTACTGGTGACCGGACCGACCGGCTCGGGGAAGAGCACCACGCTCGCGGCGATGATCGACAAGATCAACAAGGAGCTGAAGGGGCACATCATCACGGTGGAAGACCCGATCGAGTTCATCCACCGGCACCAGGCCTGCATCGTGAACCAGCGTGAAATCGGGACGGATACCAACAGCTTCGCGGCCGCGCTCAAGTACGCGCTGCGGCAGGATCCCGACGTGGTGCTGATCGGCGAAATGCGCGACCTCGAAACCATCGCGGCCGCGCTGACGATCGCCGAGACGGGCCACCTCGCCTTCGCCACGCTGCACACCAACTCGGCGATGGAGAGCATCAACCGCATCATCGACGTGTTCCCGTCGCACCAGCAGGCGCAGGTCCGTGCCCAGCTGTCGTTCGTGCTGGAGGGCGTGATCACGCAGACGCTGCTGCAGAAGGTCAAGGGCCGCGGCCGCGTGATGGCCGCCGAGATTCTGATCATGACCCCCGCGGTCCGGGCGCTGATCCGCGACGCGAAGATCGAACAGATCCCGTCGATGATGCAGGCGGGCAAGAAGTACGGGATGCAGACGCTGAACGACGCCCTCTACCAGCTCTACCTGGGTCGCGAGGTTGCCAAGGACGAGTGCCTCCGCGTCTCGGCGAACCCGAACGAGTTCCTGCGGATGATCGGCGAGCCGCCGCAGGACGAGCGCGAGCCCGCCGCCGGCCAGCCCCAGGCCGCCCAGGCCCAAGGTCGCGGCCCGCCGCTAGGGGCCACCCCGGAGGGAGTGAGCCATGACGGTCTTCCAGTACACCGCGCGCACGCTCAAGGGCGATCTCGTCAACGACAAGATCGACCTGCCGAGCCGTGACGACGTCATCGCCCACCTGCGGAAGAACCGCATGGTGGTGGTGCAGGTGCGGGCCGCGCCGCGCGAGTTCAAGCTCAACTTCAAGTTCGGCGGCGGCGTCAAGACGCGCGACATCGTCGTGATGACGCGGCAGTTCGCCACGATGATCAACGCCGGGTTGCCGCTCGTGCAGGCACTCGACATCCTGGCGCAACAGACCGAGAACAAGATCCTCGCCGACGTCACCCGTCAGGTCGTGTACGACGTCGAGAGCGGGCACACCCTGGCCGACGCGCTGCGCAAGCACCCCCGCGCGTTCAGCGACCTCTACGTCAACATGGTGGCCGCGGGCGAGGCGGGCGGTATCCTCGATACCATCCTCGTGCGCCTCGCCCAGTTCCTCGAGAAGAACGACGCCATCGTCCGCAAGGTGAAGGGTGCGATGGTCTACCCGGCGGTGATCATATCGGTCGCGGTCATCGCGATCTCGGTGCTGCTCATCTTTGTGATCCCCACCTTCCAGAACATGTTCGCCTCGGTGAACATGGAGCTGCCGCTCCCGACCCGCATCGTGATCGGCATGAGCAACCTGCTCAAGAACTACTGGTGGGCGATCATTGGTGCCATCGGCGCGGGCGTGTTCGGCCTCACGCGCTACTACAAGACGGCACCCGGCCGGCTGCAGATCGACCGCGTGCTGCTGCGCCTGCCGGTGCTGGGCGACGTGCTGCGCAAGTCGGCAGTGTCGCGGTTCACCCGCACCCTCGGGACGTTGATCTCATCGGGCGTGTCGATCCTGGACGGCCTCGAGATCACGGCCCGCACGGCGGGCAACATGGTGATCCACAACGCGGTGATGGAATCGCGCGCCTCGATCGCCGGCGGCGAGACGATCGCCCAGCCGCTCGCCAAGTCCAAGGTGTTCCCCCCGATGGTGATCTCCATGATCGCGGTCGGCGAGCAGACCGGTGGTATGGACGAGATGCTCTCGAAAATCGCAGACTTCTACGACGACGAGGTGGACGCCGCCGTCAGCACGCTGCTCTCCCTCATGGAGCCCATCATGATCGTCGTGCTCGGCGTCGTCGTCGGCGGCATGGTCGTGGCCATGTACCTGCCGATCTTCGACATGGTGAACGCGGTGCAATAGGACCGGAACAAGCCGGGAAAAGGCCGGGGAGGGGCGAAGGGCGCCCTCAGGGTGCGGGAGCCGGCGGCACCGTTGGATCCGTGAGGTTCGCGAACGACGGCAGCTCCATCCACTGGCGGGGGAAGCGCGGCAGGAATCTCACGTGGCGGTTGACCACCGCCTGCACTCGCCGCCACCAGCACACGATCGGCCGCGACGTCCGACCCACGCTCACCACGGCGAAGGGGATCGAATCCGCCACCACCGTCCGCAGGTCGGGCTGGCTGAGCGAGCACAGGTCTTCCGGCGTTTTCACGCCGAAACTCGAATCGGGGCCGGTCCACGGATGGTTGTGCCACACCGCGAGCGTCGCCGGCGCGCACGGCTGGGGCTCCACGGCGTCCACGGTGGACCGTAACAAGTCCGGCATCACGAACTCCCGCACCACGGCCGTATCCCCCGACACGCTCCCCTGCAGGCACAACACCACTTCCCGGTCGAGCCCCGCGGCGAGCACGCTGAGCCGGCGGAACAGTGACGGCGCGAGGACGAGCCGCTTCAAGGGCTGCGAATTGAGAACCGCCGAGTCGATGGGGGTGAGCGGCGCCTGGGCGGCAGCCGGCTGCGCGCCCAGCGCGAGTCCGAGAACGGCTGCCGCGAAGCGATGCCGCATGAGCCAACAATAGTCGCCAGCCGATGCCGGCGCCCCCCGCCGCGCTCCGCTCTTGCACTTTGCGACACTGCTTCCAATACTTAGCGTCCATGCCGCCACCCGACCACCCCGTCGCCCGTCTCCATAACACAATGTCGGTATTGTGCTTACACGGCTTCCGGCTTGCGGCTGACGGCGCCGCCTCCGGGAGTGCCACGTGAAGTGGCTGGGCCGCAGATCCTCGGGGTCGGCGATCCCCACCCCTCAGAGCCTGTTGCGGTCGGTGTACGTGGGCCGGCTGTGCGTCGCCATCGCCATCTACCTGAGCGCCGCACTCAAGTTCAACGTCGCCGCCCCGCTCGACCTGCTCGTCACCTCGTTCCTCCTGGTGGCGACGGTGGTGGTCACCATTGCCTCGTACTGGCACACCCACATCCGGGGACGCTTGCCGGGACGCACTTTCCTGTACGCCCAGGCGCTGTACGACGTCGCGCTGATCACCGCGGTCGTGCACGTCACGGGCGGTCCCCAGAGCGACCTGACGCCGCTATACGTGCCGCTGATCGCGGTGACGGCGGTGCTGATGCCTCCGGCGAGCACCGCGCTGATCACCGCCCTCGTCGGTATCGTGTACTTCGCCGACGTGTTCTTCGGTCATCGCACGCCGATGACGGCACAGGTAGGCTTGCAGCTCGCGGTCTTCGTGGCGGTTGCGGCCGTGACGGCGTATTTCGCGAGCCGGGTCTCCGTGATGGGGGCCGAGCGGGAGGCGCTCGCGGGCGAGCTGCGTCAGGCCCGGCTCGAGGCGGCCGACGTACTGCGCAACATCCCCACCGGCATCGTCACCGTGGATGCGGACGGCCAGCTGCTGTACTGCAACCCGGCGGCGGAGCAGATCCTGGGGTTCAAGGAGCGGCAGTGGCGCGGCCGCTCGGTCATGCCCGAGTTTGCGCGCATCGCGCCCGAGTTCTGGGCGGCGATCACCGCGACGGCGCGCCGCGGCGTCCGGGCCATGCGGGTGGAAGCCACGGTGCGGCGGCCGGACCGCACCTTTCCCATCGGCGTGACGACGACGACGCTCGAGGTCGAGACCGGCGGCACGCCACGGGTGACCGCGATCTTCACCGACATCTCCGACTCCAAGCGGCTCGAGGAGCTGCACCTGCGCGCCGAGCGCCTCGAGGCGGTGGCGGAGCTGTCGGCGAGCCTGGCGCACGAGATCAAGAATCCGCTCGCGTCGATCCGGTCTTCGGTGGAGCAGCTCGGCCGCGCGAAGCGGGCCAATCCCGACGAGAAATTCCTGACCGGGCTGGTGGTGCGCGAGAGCGACCGTCTCTCGCGTCTCCTGTCCGAGTTTCTCGACTTCTCCCGCGTGCGCGCCACCGAGTGCCGGCCGCTCGACCTGCACGCGGTGGCTGCGGCGGCGATCCGGCTGGTGCGCGAGCACTCCGACTGTCCCGACGACGCCGTGATCGATCTCGCGGGCGGGAGCACGGCGATGGAAGGAGATGAAGACTTGCTCCATCGCGTGGTCTCGAACCTGGTGCTGAATGCCGTGCAGGCCGCCGGCAAGGGGGCCCGCGTGACGGTCCGCACCGGGCGGCCGGCCCCGCACGAGCTGCCCCGCGGCGCGGGGATCGAGAACCCCGTGGCCCTCGCCGTGAGCGACAATGGGCCGGGCATCCCCGAGAATCTGCGGGCGCGCCTGTTCGACCCGTTTGTGACGGGTCGCGTCGGGGGCACCGGCCTGGGGCTCGCGATCGTGCAGCGCGCCGTGGAGGCGCATCGCGGGCTCGTGCTGGTGGATTCGACCGAAGGGAAGGGAACGACGTTCACCGTGTATTTCCCCGCCGACCGGCGGAAAGAGGAAGCCGCATGACGCAGCAGCCATCCATTCTCGTAGTCGACGACGAGCTGGGCATCCTGGACGTGCTCCGTATCCTCCTGAAGGGTGAGGGGTTCGACGTGGCCACCGCCCAGGGAGGCAAGGCGGGCCTCGAGGCGCTCAAGGCCTCGGCCCCCGACATCGTGCTCACCGACATCAAGATGCCGGGCGTGAGCGGCACCGACATCCTCGCCGCCGTGCGCGAGCAGGACCCCGAAACGCCGGTCATCCTGATGACCGCGCAGGCGTCGCTCCAGAGCGCGATCCAGGCGGTGAACCAGGGCGCCTTCTACTACATCCAAAAGCCGTTCTCCAACGACGACCTGGTCGCGATCTGCCGGCGGGCGGCGGAGCAACGCCTCCTCAAGGCCGAGAACAAGCAGCTCAAGCAGGAGATCCGTCGCCGCGAGCGCTCGGGGCTCGTGAAGCCGCTCGGCAAGTCGCGCCCGTTCCTGGACGTGCTGAAGCTCGCCGAGCAGGTGGCGCCCACCGAGAGCACCGTGCTCATTCGGGGGGAGTCGGGGACCGGGAAGGAAATCATCGCCCGCTACATCCACGAGCTGTCGGGGCGGACCGAAGGGGCGTTCCTGTCGCTGAACTGCGGGGCGTTGCCGGAGAGCCTGCTCGAGTCAGAGCTGTTCGGTCATGTGAAAGGCTCGTTCACCGGGGCGGTGCGCGACAAGCAGGGCCTGTTCGCCGCGGCGCGGGGCGGGACGTTCTTCCTGGACGAGATCGGCGAAATGTCGCCGGCGACGCAGGTCAAGCTGCTGCGCGTGCTCCAGGAGCGTGAGGCGATTCCCGTAGGTGGCACCGAGGCCATCCCGGTGGACGTGCGGGTCGTGGCCGCCACCAACCGCGACCTGGAGGACGACATCAAGCGCGGCCGGTTCCGCAGCGATCTGTACTACCGCCTCAACGTCATCGCGATCGAGCTGCCGCCGCTGCGAGACCGGCGGGAGGACATCCCGATCTTCGTGAAGGCGTTCCTCGAGCGCATCGCGCAGGAGCACGGCCTCGAACCCAAGCAGCTTGCGCCCCCGGCCCAGGAAGTCATCATGGCGTACGACTGGCCGGGCAACGTGCGCGAGCTGGAGAACGCCCTCGAGCGGGCGGCGGTGCTCACCAAGGGGGAGACGATCGAGCTCGCGACGCTGCCCGAGAAGCTCTCCGAGCGTCGCGCCGAGCCGCTCGTGTCCGAGCGGGTCCATCCCAACCCCACGCTCGACGTGATCGAGCGCGCGTACATCACCTGGGTGCTCGAGAGCGAAGGGGGCAACAAAACCCGCGCGGCCGAAGTGCTCGGCATCGATCCCTCCACGCTATACCGCAAGCTGAGCCGGTACGACGGAGAGCTGGTCGAGGAGTGAGACTCAGCGTCCTGATCCCCGTCTACAACGAAGCGGCCACCGTCGGGCAGGTGGTGGACCGGCTGCGCGGTGTCCCGCTCGAGCTGGAGCTCATCGCCGTCGACGACGCCTCCACCGACGGCTCGGGCACGGTGCTCGACGACCTGGAGCGGGCCGGACACGTCCGACACGTCGTGCGCCATCCCAACAACCGTGGCAAGGGTGCCGCCATCCGCTCCGGCATCGCGCGCGCGACGGGCGACGTGGTGGTGGTGCAGGACGCCGACCTGGAATACGACCCCGCCGAGCTGCCGCTCTTGCTCCGGCCGATCGTCGACGGCCGGGCCGACGCGGTGTTCGGCTCGCGCTTCCTCGGTGGCCCGCACCGCGTGCTGTACTACTGGCACTCGGTCGGCAACCGGCTCCTTACGCTGTTGTCCAACATGCTCACCGACTTGAACCTCACCGACATGGAGACGTGCTACAAGCTGGTGCGCGCGGACCTGCTGCGACGGCTGCCGCTCACGGCGGAGCGCTTCGGCATCGAAGTGGAGCTCACGGCCCGGCTGGCGCAGGCGGGCGCGCGCATCTGGGAGATCCCGATTTCCTACAGCGGGCGCACCTACGCAGAGGGCAAGAAGATCACGTGGCGGGACGGCATGGCGGCCCTGGGCCACATCCTGCGCTACAACCTCCTTCCACCGGGGGGCGGTTGGCGCAGCCGCTAGCCGCCTTCACTCCCCGCCGCGCCGGCCTGGTCGTGGCCGCGCTCGCGGCCGCGGCGGGAGCGCTCACGCTGAACCACGACCTGGTCGGGGTCTTCTACGACGACGGTCTGTACGCCGGCATCGCTGTCGCGCTGGCGCACGGCCTCGGCTACGTCCATCCCCATCTGCCGGGCGCCCCGGCCGTGGTGCACTATCCGCCCCTCTACCCGCTGTTCCTGACGCCCCTGTTCGGGGCCTTCTCGCTGCCCGTGGCCGCGTACCTCGCGAAGCTCGCGAATCTGGCGCTCGCCGCCCTGGGGGCCGGGCTCATCGCGTGGCACGCGACGCGGGCCCGCCTGCTGGGGGACCAGGTGCCCGCGTGGCTCGCCCCTGTGGTCGTCGCCGCTGCCGCGATCGCGATCCCCGTGCTCGCGGTGCAAGCCGTGCTGTTCTCCGAGCCCCTGTTCGGCGTGTTGCTCGCGACGGCGGTGATCTTCGGGGACGCCGCGCCGCCCCGGTTGTCGCCCGCCGCCGGGGCGGCGCTCGCGGGAGCCGCCGCGGCGCTCGCGCTCCTGACCCGATCCATCGGCATCGCGGCGGGGGCGGGGATCGTGGTCTTCCTGCTCGCCACTCGCCGCGCGCCCCGACAGGTCGCGCTCGCCGCCGCCACGCCCGTCGCCCTCGCTGCCCTGGGGTGGGGGCTGTGGCTGCTGCGTCACCGCGGCGGGATCGACCCCGCGCTGGCGCTGAACTACGGCAGCTACTTCGAGACCGTGCGACAGGCGGGCCTCGGCGTGTTCTGGCCGGCCACCCGGGACCTGTTGCGCCCCCTCGGAGACTTGACCTTGGGCCTCGTGGCGTGGCCCGCGCTCTATTACGCGTTCGCCGCCGCCGCGATCGCGGTCGGCGGCTACGGCGTCTACCTCCTGCTCCGTCGCTCGAGCATCGGCTGGACCCTCGTGTTCTACTTCCTGATCCTGGCCGTGTGGCCCTTCCCGTCCGATCGCTTCCTCTGGGCCGTGCTGCCGTGGCTCGGTCTCGTGTGGACCGCCGGAGCGGCCGCGCTGTGGCGTCGCGAGCGGCTCCGTCTCGCGGTGTTCGTGCTCGCCGCCGTGCTGCTGGCGGGCTACGGGGTGGTCGAAGCGCGCGGTTTCGCCGGACGCTGGTGGGGGACCACAGCGCACCGGATCTCCGCCAACTTCGGGGAGCTGCTCCCCTGGCTCGCGACGCTGCCGACCGGGGCGGTGCTCGCCACCGACGACGAGGCGCTCGTATGGCTGTACACGGGGCGCCCCAGCGTGCCGCTCTACGTTTATGGCTACCACGGGCGCAGCGAAACCCGACCCTCCCCCGCCGAGCACCGCGCCTACCTCGAGCGTCAAGGCGTCACCCATATCGTGCTGAGTGGCTTCGGGGGCGGGTCTGACGTCGAGCTCGATTCGCTGCTTGGGGCCTTTCCCGGATGGCTCAGCGTGATTCACCGCTGGTCGGGGGGGCGCGCCGTGTTGCGTGTGAGCCGTTGAGCGTGCCAGATGCCTTGCAAAACGCGTGATTGTCGACCGACCGGCGCCGCCCTGATCCAGCGCCGTTTTGTGACTCAACTCATTCATGGTCAGCGTGTTGCGACGCGAGACCCATGCAAGGCACGCCGATTGCTTAGAAGAACACCGGCAGAACATCCATAGGCTCACGCAACGCGTTGATATCGGGACCTCCGAAGGGGGATGTGGAGATGAACCGCAAGGGTTTTACGCTCATTGAGCTGTTGATCGTGGTCGTGATCATCGGCATTTTGGCCGCGATCGCGATTCCGAAGTTTGCTAACACGAAGGAAAAGGCGTACCTCGCCTCGATGAAGTCGGACCTTCGCAACCTGGTGACGGCGGAAGAGGCGTACTTCGCCGACTCCGTCAAGTATTCGGCGACGATCGGCGCGGGTGGCGTGATATTCACCCAGTCGACCGGCAACACGGCGCCGACCGTCGCTTTGACGGCGGACGGTTGGACGGCAAACATCACCAACGTCAACACGACGAAGACCTGCTCGATTTACATCGGGTCGACGGCGCTGGCCCCGGCCAACAAAGAGGGCGAGCCGAAGTGCCAGTAAGCTTTCTGGCTTGACGCGCAAACGTGGAAAACGAAGGGCGGCGATGACCTCGCCGCCCTTCGTGTATTTGGCGAGAGAGTTGCAAAACGCCGCATTGTCGATGCCGGGCCGAGCGCGGCCCATGCTTGTAAGTGTTTGTACTTTAATGACTTGCCGTTGTCGGCATGCGCCTTGCCTTAGTGACCACCGGTGTGATGTACCTCGATAAAAAATTCCATAGGGAGATGTGCAGATGAACCGCAAGGGTTTTACACTCATTGAGCTGTTGATCGTGGTCGTGATCATCGGCATTTTGGCCGCGATCGCGATTCCGAAGTTCGCTAACACGAAGGAAAAGGCGTACCTCGCCTCGATGAAGTCGGACCTTCGCAACCTGGTGACGGCGGAAGAGGCGTACTTCGCCGACTCCGTCAAGTATTCGGCGGCGATCGGCGCGGGTGGCGTGACGTTCACCCAGTCGACCGGCAACACGGTGCCGACCATTACTCTGTCGGCAGACGGTTGGACGGCGAACATCAAGAACGTCAACACGACGAAGACCTGCTCGATTTACATCGGGTCGACGGCGCTGGCGCCGGCCAACAAAGAAGGCGAGCCGAAGTGCCAGTAAGCCTTCGGGCTTGAAGTCATACACCGAGCGGCGGGGACTTCCCCGCCGCTCGTTTTTCTTGCCTATTCGAGCCCCCATGCGCACCAAACCGGCCCTCCGGACGGAGCTGCTCTTCTACTTGTCGTTCTTCGCCGCCGCGGCCCTGTTGGTGGGTGTGGCGACGACGGTCGTGGTCACGAGCGTCGTGCCCCGTCAGGAATTCTGGATGGTGATGGTCCTGGTAGCGCTCGAGGTCGGCATCTTCCTCGTGTTCGGCCGCCACCTCGTCACGCGCCTCGTGCTGCAACCGCTCGAGCGCCTCATGGCGACGGCGGACGCCGTGGCTGACGGGGAGCTCAATGCCCGAGCGCCCGACGCCGAGACCCGGGACTTCGCGACCCTGGCGGAGCGCTTGAACCGGATGACCGACCACCTGCTCGACGCCCAAAGCCAGCTGGTCCGCTCGGAGAAGCTCGCGAGCGTGGGGCGGCTCGCCGCCGGAATCGCACACGAGGTCGGGAATCCGTTGGGCGCGGCCGGCACCTATGTGGAGGTCTTACGCCGCCGCGGGGCAGAGCCCGAGGTGATCCGCGGGCTCTCCCGGGAGCTGGACCGGATCGACCACATCATCCGGAGCCTGCTCGACTACGCCCGTCCCCAGGAGGAAGCGCTCGATCTGGTGCAGCCGGACGAGATCGTGCGCGGGGCCTTCGCGCTGCTCGGGGCGCAGGGCGCCCTGAAGGCCGTCCAGGCCACGCTCGACGTGGGGGGCGGCGTGCCACGCGTCCGGGCGCACGCCCATCTGCTCGAGCAGGCGCTCGTGAACCTCGTGCTCAACGCCGTGGATGCCGCGCCCGGCGCCGCCGTCGTGGTCGGGACGCGTCGCTGGGCGTACGACCCGGGCCGGGCGGCCCCGCGACGCGACAACGACCCGGGTCTCTCATCGTTCCTGCGCCAGCCGGCGCGCCGGCCGGCGCGGGTCGAGTTCAGCGCCGGCGCTCCAGGCGCCCTCGTCTTCGTGGCGGACGCCGGGCCAGGGGTGCGGCCGCAGGATCGTGAGAAGATCTTCGAGCCGTTCTTTACGACGAAAGCGCCGGGTCGCGGCACGGGGCTTGGCCTCGCGATCGTGGCCCGCGCCGTTCACGAGATGGGCGGGGTCGTGTGGGTCGACACGGCCCGCGAGGGGGGAGCGGCGTTCAAAATGTTCTTCCCGGAAGCGACCGCATGAGCCGGGTCCTGATCGTCGACGACGAGCCCGGCCTGCGCCAGTCGCTCGGCCTGCTGCTCGCCGACGCGGGTTACGAGGTCGCGGCCGAGAGCGACGGCAAGCGCGCCCTGGAGCGCGCCCTAGCCGAGCCGTTCGACTTGATCCTGAGCGACGTACGCATGCCGGAAATGGACGGCCTCGCCTTCCTGCGGGCGTATCGCGGCCGCGGGGGCGAGGCCCTCGTCATCATGATGAGTGCCTACGGGGGAGAAGAAGCCGCGCTCGCCGCCATGAAGGAGGGCGCGTACGACTACATCCCCAAACCGTTCCGCCCCGATGAGGTGGTGCTCACGCTGCGCAAGGCGGAGGAGCGCGAACAGCTTGGGCGCACCATCGCGACACTAAAGGCACAGCTCGACACCACTCCCAGCGCCCGGGCGGTCGTGGCCGCGAGTCCCGCGATGCAGGACGCCTTGGAGCTCGTGGCGCGCGTGGCGGAGCACCGGACGACCGTCCTCATCACTGGTGAGAGCGGGACCGGCAAGGAAGTCATCGCGCAGGCGATTCATCGGGCGAGCCCCCGCGTGGCGGCCCCGTTCGTCGCCATCAACTGCGCCGCGATCCCTGAGAGCCTGCTCGAGTCGGAGTTGTTCGGGCATGTCCGTGGAGCGTTCACGGGAGCCACCGGGGACAAGGCGGGCCTGTTCGAGCAGGCAGGTGGCGGCACGCTGCTGCTGGACGAGATCGGAGAGCTGCCCCTGCCGCTGCAATCCAAGCTGTTGCGGGTGCTGCAGGAAGGAGAGATCCGACGGGTGGGCGACCAGCGGACGCGCCGGGTGGACGTGCGACTGCTCGCGGCCACGGCCCGCGATCTCGAGGCAGAGGTGGCGGCGGGCCGCTTCCGCCAGGACCTGTACTACCGCCTCAACGTGGTCACGATCCATCTGCCGCCGCTGGCCGAGCGGCGTGCCGACATCGGGCCGCTGGCGCGCCACTTTGTCGCCCGGCTCGCTGGTCGCCTCGGCCGTCCCGTGACATTGAGCGACGCCACCGTGGCCTGGCTGGAAGCCCAAAGCTGGCCGGGCAACGTGCGCGAGCTCGAGCACGCCATCGAGCGCGCGGCCGTGCTGTCGGATCGGGACCTGCTGGAGCCGGCGGATTTCCGGAAGGAACCGCTCGCCGCTCCCCGCTCCTCCCTGGAGCCGGGAGCGGGGAGCGGCACGCTCCGGAGCGCGGTCGAAGCCGCCGAGCGCCAGGCGATCCTCGCCGCGCTCCAGGCTGCGGGCGGCAACCGCCGGGCGGCGGCGCAGCAGCTGGGCGTCAGCCTGCGGACGCTGTTCTACAAGATCGACCGCTACCGTCTGGAGTAGTGCAATAGTTTGCACTCGCGCAGGATTTTGCACTACCAATCTAGCCCATCCCAATAGTACAACACGTTGTCGTAAAATGACTTGCCGTCAGGCACGCAATATGTACTAGACTGGCCTGGACTGGAGGGATCGGCATGCGGCGGGACGGTTTCACACTTATCGAGATGATCATCGTGGTCGTCATGATCGGGGTGATCGCAGTGATCGGATTTCCCAAGATCCGCCGCGCGCTCGACCAGACCAACGTGCGCTCGACGCGCGTCTTCCTGAGCACGGCGGTGGCGACGGCGCGGGCGGCGGCGGTGCAGCGCGGCTGCCGCACGGCGGTGCACTTCGCGAACGGGAGCGGCACCGTGTGGGTCACCGCCTGCTCGCGGGCCAACCCGGCGCTCATCGACACTATCGGCGGGGTCGCGAACCTGGCGTCGCGCTACAACGTGACGCTTGCCGCGACCAACGATTCGATTCAGTTCGACCCGCGCGGGCTGAGCATGGCCAACGCGACGACGACGGTGCGGATCACGGGAGCCACGTCCTACGGCACGGACTCGGTGCTCGTCAACCAGCTTGGCAGGGTGGTGCGGTAATGAAACGAGAACAGGGGTTCACGCTCGTCGAGGTGATCATCGCGATCATGGTGCTCACGGTCGGGTTGCTGGTGCTGGTGAACAGCTCGGCGCTGGTGACGCGGATGATCGCGCAGGGACAGCGCTCGGCGGTCGCGGCGACCGACGCGGCGCGCATCCTCGACAGCCTGCGGGCCGTCGCCTGCACGGCGCGGAACGCCGGCTCGGCGGTGGTGTGGCGGGGCGCCGTGCCGGTGGATTCGCTCAACTGGAGCTACACGGCCGACCCCGCGGCGACCAATCACTGGCGCCTGGTCCTGTCGTCCAAATACCAGACGCGGCAGAGCCAATGGCGCCGCGACAGCATGGAGACCTACATCTCATGTCTCATCTAGCGCGTCGTGGTTTCACCATGATCGAGCTGCTGATCGCGCTCGTGATCCTGGGCATCGTGTCGGCGGCGCTGTACAAGGTGCTGGTCACGAACCAGCGCACCTATCTCGCCCAGACCCAGCGGATCGATCTGCAGCAGAACATCCGCGCGGCGGTGACGATCCTGCCGGCGGAGCTGCGGGAGATCAACGCAGTCGGGACGGCGGGCGCCAACAACGGCGATCTGAGCGGCATGCTCACCAGCTCGCTCACCATCCGCGCGCCGCGGCAGCTCGGGTTCCTGTGTCTGGCGCCGCCGTTGGGCGGCGGCATCGGCCAGATTACCCTGACGGTGCGACAGCAGCCGATGTTCGGGTCGCGCCAGACCTTCGCCCAGGGCGACTCGCTGCTGGTGTTCTACGAGGGCGACCCGGGCACCCGCAACGACGACAGCTGGCTGCGCGGCGAGGTGAAGAACGTGGTGGCCGGGGTCTGTCCCGACGCCAACGGCAATCACCCGGCCTGGGTGCTGACGCTCGGGGCGCAATGGATCGCGGGCAGCCAGTTCAACGTGGCCGGCGCGATCACGAGCGGCTCGCCGGTCCGCGGCTTCACGAACACGACGTACGGTCTGTGGCAGTCGCCGACCGACAACGAGTACTACCTGGCGCAGACGGTTAACGGGGGCGCGCAACCGCTGGTCGGGCCGCTGTCCGGCTCCAACGGGCTGACGTTCAACTATTACGACGCCAACGGCGTCGTCACGGCGGACTCGTCCCAGGTCGCCCAGATCGAGATCCGCGTGCGGGGCCGGACGCAGTCGAAGATTTCCCAGCCGGGCACGCCCGGCGTGACGTACAAGATCGACAGCGTCGTCACCCGCGTTGCTATTCGCGGGAACACGCGCTGCAACCCTTGTCAGTAAGCGCGACACTCATGCACACGAAGGAGCGGGTTATGAAGCGGACCATTCAGAACGAGCGCGGTATGGCGCTCGCCCTCGCGATCGTCGCCCTGGTTATCGTGGGCGCGCTGATCGCGGGCGCGTTCTTCGCGGGGACCCAGGAGCAGCGCGTGGGCGAAAACTCGCGCTACAGCCAGCGCTCGTTCGGCGTGGCCGAGGGAGCCGCGAACTACATCATCGGCCACTGGGATCCCCAGGTCTTCAACAGTCGGGGATTCTATCCGCTCGATTCGGTGAAAATTCCGACCCTGGGGGCGGACACTATATCGCCCAGCCATACGGGGCGCTACGCCGGCTACGTCTATCGGCTCAATCAGGAGCAGTACCTGATCGACATCACCGGTCAGGACTCGACCAGTGTGGGCGGCGGCGCGGCGCTGCTGCGACGCGGCGGTGGGGGCCGGGAGCGGATCGGCCTACTCGCGCGCATCAAGCCGTTGGTGGTGGACATCCGGGCGTCGCTCACCAGCGGGCGCGGTGACGCGCTCTCGGGCAACGCGGCGATCAGCGGGTACGATCACACCCCGACGGGTTGGACTACCTGCAGCGCACTCGACAGCGTTGGTAACGCGAAGGCGGGGATCCGGACCGACACGTCCATGGCGGTCAGCTCGGGCGGTAACTCGTCGATTGTCGGGACCCCGCCGGTCATCAAAGACCCTAACATCACCGACTCGACGTTCACGAAGTACGGGGACGTCAACTATAGCCAGCTCGTGGCGCGGGCCACGATCAACCTCGTCGGTACGAACTTCTCCAACAGCATCGGGCCGGTCGTGACCAACGGGCAGTGTGATAGGCTGGTCACCACCAACTGGGGTGACGGGGTGAACCCCGGCCAGCCGTGCGGCTCGTATTTCCCGATCGTGCACATCTCGGGGGATGCGAACATCAACGGCGTACAGGGGCAGGGGATTCTGCTGGTGGACGGCAGCCTGACGGTGCAGGGGGGCTTCCAATGGTTCGGGATCACCATTGTCCGGGGTACGCTGAAGACCGCCGGCGGTGGCTCCGCGGACGCCCATTTCTGGGGTGCGACGATGGTACAGGACAGCACCGTGGTGGGGAACAACCAGCTCACCGGCCACGCCAACATCCTGTACTCTAAGTGCGCTGTTGTCAAAGCGTTAGACCAGACGGGGGTGGTGGCGTTGATGCGGTCGCGGGGTTGGGTACAGCTCTACTAAACAGGCCTAACTATAGGCCAGCAAAGTACTTGTTGGTCAGGCCTCAAGTAGGTTCGAGGCTTGACAGGATAAGGGGCGGGGCTTACTGTAGTTTGCCCTCGCCCCATCTTGTCTCTAACCCATAGGCTCTATGGCCCTATTTGGGTTCCTGGGTGGCAAAAAAACCTCCGTCGGCCTCGATATCGGCTCGGGCATCATCAAGCTGGTGGTCGTGGACCACTCCGGCAGCGAGCCGGAGCTGGCCAAGGTGGCCACCACCGAAGTAGCGGCCGACGCCATCGTCGAGGGCGAGGTCATGGACCCCGGTATCGTCGCGGAGGCGATTCGGGGGCTGTTTTCGGCGGCCGGGGTGAAGCAGAGGTCGGTCGTCACGGCGGTGGGGGGGCGGGACGTCATCGTCAAGAAGATCCAGATGGATCGGATGAAGGAGGCGGACGCTCGCGAGGTGATCCGCTGGGAGGCTGAGCAACACGTGCCGTTCGACATGGCCAACGTGGAGCTCGACTTTCAGATCCTCGACCCCGACGCCGAAGGGCTGCAGATGAACGTGTTGCTCGTCGCGGCCAAGCGGGAGCTGGTGGAAGGCCGGGTGGGACTCCTGAACGAGGCCGGGCTCGAGCCGGGGATCATCGACGTGGACGCCTTCGCCATCCACAATGCCTTCGAGCTGAACCACCCCGACGCGATGCAGGGCGTCGTGGGCCTCGTGAACATCGGTCACGAAGTGACCAACGTGAACATCCTCGAGGACGGAGTGCCGGTCTTGACGCGGGATCTCTCCGTTGGCACGCGCCGGTTTCGCGAGGACCTGCAACGCGAGAAGGGGCTGTCGGCGGAGGACGCCGAACGGGTGATTCAGGGCCTGACGCACAGCGCCGACCTGGCGCCGTACGTGGAGGCGCGGGGCGAGGAGATCGCGGTCGGGGTGGAGCGGGCCGCCGCGTTTCTCGCGACCGCCTCGCGCTCGGCGGGGGGCCTGGGCCGCGTGTACACGATCGGCGGCGGGGCGCGGATCCCGGGGCTGAACGAAGCGCTCGGGAGCCGGCTCAAGGTGGCGGTCGAGGTCGCGAGCCCGGTGCAGCGGCTCAAGGTGCGCGACGCCGTGTTCGAGTCGGTGTCGGTGGACGAAGTCGCCCCGCTGCTGATGCTGTCGGTCGGGCTGGCGCTGAGGCGCGCCGCATGATCGAAATCAATCTTCTCCCAGGGAAGAAGAAGCGGGCGGCACCGGGGGGCGGGTTCAAGCTCGCCCTCCCCGACTTCCGTGGCCTCATCGCCACGATCAAGAACCCGTGGCTGATCGCGGCGAGCGCGACCTCGGCGGTGGTGATCGTCGGTGTGGTGCTGTTGTTCTTCACCCAGACAGCGCGGCTGCGCGTGGCCGAGGCGCGGCTCGACGCGGTGCGGATCGAGAAGCGGCGCTTCGACGCCGTGATCGCGCAGAAGCGCCAGTCGGAGAAGATCCGTGACTCGCTCGTCGCGGAAATCAACGTCATTCGCGGCATCGACGCGGATCGCTACGTCTGGCCGCACATCCTCGATCAGATCACCAAGGCGCTACCCCCGTACACCTGGCTCGACGGGATCCTGGCCCAGGGGGCCACGACCGGGCAGCCTGGCGCCCAGCCGGCCCCGGGTGCCGCCCCGCCCGGCGCGATGGACTCGGGCGGCGCGCCCGCCGTGCGCGTCTGGATCACCGGGAAGACGGTCGACATTCAGGCGTACACGACGTTTCTGCGGCAGCTCGCGGCGTCGCCCTGGCTCACCGATGTGTCCCCCGCCACGTCGTCCACGGTGATCGATGCGGATCGGCCGGTGACGGCGTTCAACGTGTCGTTGCGCTACAAGGTCGCGGACTCGGTATACATCCGGACCATCCCCCTCACCCAGTCGGTGAGGTAAGCGTGGCACTCCTCCCCACGGACCGGCAGAGCCAGTACATGCTCCTGATCACGCTGGTGATGGTGATTGCGGGCTACGTGTTCTGGACCTACTGGGAGCAGCCGACCGCGGCGCAGATCTCGACGTCGAACGCCGAGATCGACAGCTTGCAGACGATCATCACCAAGGCGAAGCAAGACCTGGCGAGCGGCACGGTCGAAGATCTGCGCCGCAAGGTCGAGCAATACCAGGCGCTGCTCGGCGTGATGCGCCGGCTCGTGCCCGAGAAGAACGAGGTGCCGGCGCTGATCGACGACATTTCGACCAGGTCGAAGGTTCGCGGCGTGACGATCGGCCGGTTCGAGCCGCTCGCGGTCGACGCGACCGCGCCGTTCGACACCTACCGCTATCGTCTGGAGATCCTGGGCCATTTCGACCAGCTCGGCGAGTTCCTGTCGGACATCGCGAGCCTGCCGCGCATCGTGGTGCCGCAGGACGTGATCCTCCATCCGGCGCAGCAGCAGGCGCAGAAGGTGCTCGGCGACACGCTGGGGGCGTTGCTCGAGGCCCAGTTCGTCATCCGCACGTTCGTCAAGTCGGCGGCCCCGCCGCCCGGGTCCAAGAAGGGCGCGCCGGCGAAGCCCGGCGCCCGGCCGACCGAATGAGCGCTCCACTCGCGCTCGGCCTCGCGGCGCTGTGCGTGGCGGCGCCGCTCGCCGCCCAGGCCAAGCCGCAGGCCCGGGCCAAGTCGGACAGCGCCGCCAGTGCCGCGAAGGACACGGCGGCCCGGTCCGACAGCGCCGGGTCGATCGTGCTGGTGCGTGAGGTCTACTCCTACGAGGGCGGAGGCCGCGACCCGTTCCTGTCGCTCCTCAAGTCGGGCGACATCCGGCCGCTCCTGTCCGACCTGAGGCTGGTCGGCATCTACTACGACTCGCGGTACCCGGCGCGCAGCGTCGCGGTGCTCCGCGACGTCACGAACAGCAAGATCTACCGGGTGAAGCCGGCGGAAATCATCGGGCGCCTCAAAGTCACGACGATCCGCCCGCGGGAAATCGTGTTTACGGTGCAGGAATTCGGCTTCGAGCGACAGGAAACGCTGTCGCTCGCCAAGCAGGAGGTATCGCCATGAAGCCCATCGCAGCCCTCGCCGCGTGGTTGCTCGTCGCGGCGGCGTCCCCGATCAGGGGAGCGCCGGGTCGGGACGGCGAAGTCAAAGCCGTCAGCGTGCTCCCGGCCCCCGGCCGCGTGGAGGTCGTGATCGATCTCCGGGGCGCGGTCGACGTCCAGGACTTCACCCTCGCGAGCCCCGCCCGGCTCGTGCTCGATCTGCAGGGGGCGCGGCTCGCCGCGCCTGCCGCGCTGTACGACGGGCAGAACCGCGGCGGCATCAAGAACGTGCGCTACGCGCAGTTCCGGCCCGGCGTCGTGCGCGTGGTGATCGACCTCGACGTGCTGAAGGACTACCAGATCGAGAAGCGGGACGGCCAGGTGCGCGTCAAGATCGGCGCCGACCGCACCGCCTTCGCGGCGTGGTCGAGCCTCATGGTCGCGACCCTGCTGCCGCCGCCGCCCCCGGCTCCCGCGCCGGTGGCCGCGACCGCACCGCTGCCGAGCCGCGGCGGCCAGGCCGCCCGCGTCGCCCCGGCCCGCCCCAGCGAGAATCCGGTGTCGATCGACTCGTACCTCGCGGCGCACGCCTCGGAAGCCGAGCAGTCGCAGGCGCCGCGCATCACGGTGACGTGGGACCGCGCCGACATCCAGGAAGTGGTCGCCGGGTTCGCCGCGTTCAGCGGGCGGACCATCGTGGTGAACAAGGGCATCTCGGGCTCGCTCTCGGCCGAGATCAAGAACCAACCGTGGGACCTGGCGTTCAGCGCGGTGCTCGAGTCCCAGGGGCTCACCGCCAACCTGCTGGAAGGCGGCATCCTCCAGGTGATCGACAAAAAGGACCTGGCGCGCGCCGACTCCACGGTCCCGGTGGAGACGCGCCTGGTGCGCGTCAACTACGCCAAGGCGGTCTCCCTCGTGCCGGCCGTGCAGTCGATCGTGTCCAAGCGCGGCGCCGTGGTGGCGGACTCGACCAACAACGCGCTCGTCATCACCGAGATCCAGAGCCGCATCCGGATGGTGGAGGACTTCGTAAAAGGGCTCGACATCCGGACGCCGCAGGTGTCGATCCAGGCGAAGATCATCTTCATCGATCGCACCGACGTCGAGGATCTGGGGTTGAAGTACGACCTCGGCTCGACCACGCAGTTCTTCAACAAGCTCATCCAGCGGCCCGACCCCCGCACCGCGAAGCCGGTGGATACCAATCTCGACGGCGTGCCCGACGCGCTCGTGCCGCAGAGCAACTTCACGCCCGATCAGGTCATCGTGGACCTGGGGGGCAACTCGCTCTCGGCGCTCGGGAACGCCAGTCAGGAAGTCGTGAACCCGGCGCTCGACCTCATCTTCTCGACCGCGATCGGGAACTTCGACCTCACGACCTTCTTGCAGGCGCTGCAGCGCGTGGACATGGCCGACCTCCAGGCCGAGCCGACGATCACGACGCTCGACAACCGGCCCGCCGAGATCCTGGTGGGCGACCGCGTGCCGATCCGCGTGATCGACGCCAGCGCGGCGAGCGGAACCACCAACGCCATCCCCCGCGCCACGGTCCGCTTCGAGCAGACCGGCATCAACTTGAAGGTCACGCCACACGTGACGGCGACGCGCCAGGTGCTGATGGAGGTGCACGCCGAAAACTCCTCCGTGAAGCCCGCGTCGGTGGACATCGGGTTCACGTTCCAGACGCAGCAGGCGGACAACCAGATCCTCGTCAACGACGGCGAGACGGCGGTGATCGGCGGCCTGACGGTGACCTCGGTCACGGTAACGAAGACGGGGATCCCGTTCCTTGTAGACCTGCCGATCGTCGGCAAGCTGTTCGGATTCAGCCACCAAGAGGAACAGCGGCGCGATCTGTTGATTCTCGTCACGCCGCACATAATCGACGACCTGGTGACGCCCAACACCGGGAAGTGACCGGGAGCCAATGATGCGACGCGTAACAGGACTGCTGTATGGGATCGGTGCGCTCGCGAGCGCGGTTTGGGCGTGCGAGACGACCCGCAACCCCGGCGGGATCCAGCGGGACCAGGTCGCGCCTACGATCAAGCTCTCCACCTCGGCCGACACGCAGGACATCGCGGCCGGCCTCACGTTCAGCGTCGCCGCGACCGATAACCTCGGCTTGAAAGACATCCGGCTCAGCTACACCGGCGGCTACATCAACGTCACCGACACGGTGTTCACGAGCGCGGTCACTAACATCACGCTCTCCGAGAAGGTCACGCCCGGCTCCGGGGCGGGCGGGGTGATCCGTATCGTCGGCCGGGCGACCGATGGCGCGAGCAACTTCTCCGAAGACACGCTGTTCATTTTCCTGCAGAACATCGACGCCCTGCGGGTCTACCTGCTCCAGCCGACCGCCGGCGCCGTCGCCTCGCAGGGGAAGTACGTGCCAATCCACGTCGCCGCACACCAGAAGTCGGGCATCAAGCACGTCGGCTGGCTGGTGGGCGGCAACGCCGGCCAGACCGCGCGCACGGGCGACTCGCTCGTGACCGCGTCGCCGCCGTTCCCTGACACCCTCGACTTCGTCGACTCGGTGCTCGTCACCGGCGCGGGCGGGTTCTTCACCGTCGCCGGGTTCGCCGTCGACTCGGGCAACCGCGTGGCGCAGACCTCGCCGATCACCGTGACGATTCAGTCGGCGGTGAACGACAACACCGCGCCCCAGATCGAGCAGACCGTGTCGCTCCGCGCCGAGGCGAACGATTCCGTGAAGGTGCACGCGACCGACCCGAGCGGCATCTCCGTCATCGGCTTCGAGGTGGATTCGCTCAGTGGCGGGCGCATCCGGCGGGACTCAGTGCTGCTCTCCGGCAAGTCGACCGACGTGCTGAAGAACTTCGCGCTCGGCCTGAACAGCCTGCTGCCCCCGACCTCGGTCGTGGTGCAGGCGTTCGCGTGCGACAGCGCGGTGGCCCACAACTGCGGGGTCACGTCCGCCGTGTTCAGCACGCCCAGCCCCACGGGCACGGCGCGCAAGGACACGATCGTCATCGTCGCCGGCACGACCAAGATCCTGCCGTTCGGCGGCAAGATCGTGGACGCGATCTATTCGGCCAACCGGCGCGAGCTGTACCTCACGAACCCGTCGCTGTCGCGGGTGGAGATCTTCCAGGCCGCGAACTCGACCTTCGTGGTGGCGGGTATTCCGACCGCCGGTCCGCAGCCGTGGGGCATCGCGCTGTGGCCGCGTGACACCCTGGGGGCGTACGGCGACTCGATCGTCGTCGCGAACTCGGGCGGCACGCAGCTCTCGATCATCGACGTGACGGCCGGCGCGCGAGTGCTGCGCTGGCGCCAGGACCTGCCGGACTTTTTGATCCAGACGTACAAGGTCGTCTGCGCTCCGGGCTGCAAGACGGTCATCACCGAGTACAACGTCTCCGACCGGCCGCAGTACCTGGGCACCGTATGCCGGCCCGCCGGGGGCACGCTGTGCGCGCAGGATTCGATCTTCGCGCTCTACTCGACGACGCCCGAGCCGTCGAACCCGGCGCCGTTCACGGGCCGCGCCACGCTGCGCATGGAGCGGCTCGCTAACCCCGGCAACCCGCCGGACACCTCGAAGCTGTTCGGCCACATCTTCTGGGAGATCTCCAACGCGCCGCCCTCGTCCACGTCCGACACGCTGCGCATCGTGGAGCGGCGCGGGCCGCCCTACAACGTCTCCAAGGTCACGCTCACGGCCTGCGCGGGTGCCAACGTCGAGCTGCAGTCGTTCGCGCTCGGGGATACCACCTTCGCTCGCAACTCGGGGAACTTCACGCACGGCTTCTTCGGCGAAGGCGGCCGGGTGACGGCAAACTTCGCCCGGGTGATGTCGTACCGGACGACGGGTCGACTGCTCCACGGCGCCAGCACGTTTGTGTCGTGCTCGACCAGCGGCGCCCTTGGTACCATCCGTGACTCCGGCCAGGTTGACGTGGATTTCGGGATGTCGCCCGCGGTCGCCGTCAACGACTTCATCAGCAACACCGCGACCAAGATCCGCTCGATCGCGACCAACTTCAACGGTCTGACCAACGCGGCTCGCGCCGACTCGGTCTACTATCTAGACGAAGGGCTGCGGCTCAAAGGTACCTCGCCCGACTCCGGGCTCGCGACCGGGATG
>Ga0209471_1000136_pt1 | contig 54501 bp, 42 predicted proteins | sample GraSoiAngelo_128_FD_185885 | JGI IMG/M metagenome (GOLD analysis project Ga0209471, IMG submission 185885) | Grasslands soil microbial communities from the Angelo Coastal Reserve, California, USA - 14_0927_12_20cm (SPAdes) (version 2) | ecosystem: Environmental > Terrestrial > Soil > Grasslands ... | reverse complement strand
GCGCCTGAAGTTGACTGCGGTCTTCCTCGCTTAGCTGAACGGGGGGTGCAATTCGCATAAGCCGCCTCCATATTGTATTGGACGCGGCCCGATAATAAACGTCTCTATTTATGACGCACTACACTAGAACCAAGTTAGCGAAGAAACTGCCGAGTACCAAGGATGACCACACGGCAGCGGCAACGCGAGGGTTCCCCTTGCCAACTATTGCCAAGACGAGTCCGCAAAATGACAGTAGCCCAGTTGCAAAGAAAGACCACACCCAAAGCCGACCGCCGAATGCGGACCACGCTCCACCCGAAGCTAGCCGCGTCCAGCCTCTAGCGACCGGTAATGAGCCACTACTGCCTCAAGCACAAGCTCAACGATAAGGGCGACGGTCGGCAGGGCCAGCCCCGCCAGCGAAGCCGTGCGTCTCCACCCGACGTATACATCCTGCTGGCGCAGCACCCACCACCAGGTTCCGGCGATGAAAACGGCTAGCACCCCTTCCGAGACGGCTATGATTCCGAGTCCGTTCACAGCAACACACCTCCTATTCCGTAACCGTACCAAGTCACCGTCAGCGAAGATTGCTGAGTTTTCCTCACTTGCTGCACTTGTCGCACGTTGGCTTACCATTGATCTTTCCGCCTGCTAACAGGCTACTGCTGCCCGGCAGGTTGATGTTGAATGGCTTCCCCTTCTTCGTGCACCGGTGCGCCCCATCCAAGTGAGAGTTTCCCCGACTGCACCCCGGTTTGAAGGATCGAAGTCGTAAGGGTCGTAACCCAGCTTTGAAGACATATCTCCCGTAAACGACCACGAGCAGTTGCAGCTCACTTTTATCGTGCCAGTCACCTTGACGATGTGGCGACCGATGATATACGCGTCAGCGCCCGCTGTTTGGGCATTCATGCTGAAGCTCACCGGGATGGTGCGGTCAGAACACCCACCGCCAACCATTCCTTTAACTTTGGCTTCGATGTCGCTTTGCGTGTTATCCCAGTTGATCGAGGCAAAAGGCGTACTCCAGGGCGTTCCCGTGCCCATCACAGTAGTGGTTCTACGCTGGCAAAACGTCGCCCCAGCCAAACAGCCCCTTTGGATCAGCGAGATTCGTTGGGTTTGCGTTCACATAATTGTAGAAATTCAGTCCAGCGTTGAACGCGAGAGGATCTTCGCCGATAAATCGACCGCTCGCCGTGTCGTAGTACCTAGCCCGGTAGTAGTACAGATTGGTCTCAGGGTCGAGTTCGCGAGCGGTGTATTGGAAAGGATTTGTCAGAGAACCGCTCGACGATACAGACTTTCCGAAGGAGTCGTATGTGTAAGTTTGCGCCAGCGCACTGTTGCTGCCTACCCCGAATCCCACGTAAACCGTTTGCGCGGTCGTGATGGTCTGTTGGCCTCCTAAGTAGCCCCAGTGCACACCGTCTTGGGAGGCATAAGCGGTGAACTGATTCGCGTTGCGAACCACCTTCAGCCAATAAGGCACGTTTAGACTGCCGCTACCTGCGGTAAGCTCATACCCGCCGATAATTGACCGGTAATACTCCGCAGCAGACGTGTACGTGGAAACGTAACCGCCCGCGGCCATATTAGCCGCGTCTGCATCCAGAGTCTCGCGCATCATTGCGGCCGCGTATGCACCCATAGGTGGCTGCGCCAGTTACTCTGGCGATGACCGTTCCGCTGGCGCTCATCGGCTGATACACGAAATGGAAGCCGTCCGCGCTGTTTGCCAGGAACGCTCCCGAGCCCTGTGCTGTGAACACGCCGTTGGCGTAACTCGCTCTTCCGGTCTTTCCCACTCGCCCAATATCGGCGTCCAACCAACCCGGGGCAGCGGTGATGACGTCACCGTAAACAGCACCGGATTGCTGCTTTCCATGCTGGGTCCCACCAGGACGCAGATCTCTGCGGTAGTGGCCGCCGTAGGAATCGTAATGGTGATGGAGGTCGCGCTCCACGAGTTGACCGTAACAGGCGCATCATTCAAGACGACCGCGCTGCTTCCCTGCGAAGTCCCAAATCCGGAGCCGGAAATCACCACTTGCGTGCCCACAGGGCCCGTTGTGGTGGACAGGCTGGTGATCACCGGAGGCGTTACACTGCTTGACGTTACCGATACGTTGTCGAAATACTCGGTGGTAGGGTTGTTCGCCGACCCTCCGCTCGCCGCCAAGCCAACATAAACATTCTGGGCCATGCTGATGTCCAAAAGACTGCCAAAGGGCGTCCAGTCAAAGCCGTCGGGTGAGTAAAACACCGTAAAGCCGCTTCCGTTGCGCTGTACTTTAACCCAGTAGGGAGAAGAAAAATATGAGAGAGAGGAAGTGAAATAACTGGGAGTCGCCCCACTGAGTGTGCGGTAATAAGCCAACACATTTTTTGCAGTTTCTACGACGAATACGGTCTTTGCGCTAGGGTCCATCGTTTCGCGAATCATGACTCTAGCCTGCAAAGTAGGCAGATTCACCACGCGCGCCACAATCGCCCCATCACCGGACAATGGTTGATACACAAAATGGAACGCATCTTGCGCAGAGTAGCTGCTGACTCCATTGCTGGCCGTTTGTATCGTGAACTCACCGTTGGCGTAGCCTGCATTCCCGGCCTTGAGAACTATCCCGACATCCTGATCCAGCCAACCTGAGGGTAAGGGCGTGGACGTCACCGTAAAATTCACAGGGTTGCTGTCGTTCATGCTCGACGCGACCGAAACCACCAATGGCCCTGTCGTTGCCCCGGTAGGAATCGTGAAAGTGATGGAAGTCGCGCTCCAGGAATTGATCGTGGCCACCTTGCCGTTCAGAAGAACGACGCCGCTTCCGGCGGAAGTTCCAAAACCAGAGCCCGAAATCGACACTTGGTTGCCAATCGATCCAGTGGTTGCGGAGAAGCTCGTAATCGCAGGCGCCATAGTAAACTAGGATAAACTACAAAACATGAGTCAAGGCGCGAAACCAATACCTGAGATGAGTGGCCACAAATTCAAGCCCGTCGAAGAGCAGCTCGCCTACATCAAGAAGGGCGTGGCAGAGATCATACCGGAGGCGGAGCTAGCCGCCAAACTCGAAAACTCCCGCAAAACCGGGAAGCCGCTGCGCGTGTATCTCGGCGTGGATCCCACGGCTCCGGATCTTCACCTCGGCCACACCGTGGTGCTGCGCAAACTGAAGCATTTTCAAGACCTGGGGCACACCGCGGTGTTCTTGATTGGCGATTTCTCCGCCATGATTGGCGATCCCACCGGCGTATCGGAGACGCGCCCGCCTGTGAGTCGTGAACAAGTGGACGCCAATGCGGAAACCTATCTCGCGCAAGTCTTCAAGATCCTTGACCGCAACAAAACCGAGGTACACCGCAACAGCGACTGGCTTGCCAAAATGAACGCCGAGGACGTGGTTCGGCTTTGTTCTCACTACCGGTTGGCGCGCATGCTGGAGCGCGAAGATTTTCGCTCGCGCCTCGATAAAGGCCAGCCGATTTCCGTTCACGAATTGCTCTATCCCTTGTTGACGGCGCGCGATGCCGTGGAACTCCAATCGGACGTCGAACTCGGCGCAACCGAACAAAAGTTCAATCTGCTCGTGCACCGCGAAATGCAACGCGAATATGGCTTACCGGGGCAAGCCATTCTGACGATGCCCATCCTGGTAGGCCTCGACGGTCAGCGCAAAATGTCTAAGTCCCTCGGCAACTATGTGGGCATCACCGAGGATTCTTATGAAATGTTCAAGAAAATCATGTCTATTTCAGATTCCTTAATGTGGCCCTATCTTGAATTGCTAACCGACAAAACGGCTGACGTGATTGGAAAACTTCAACAAAATGTGCGAGCCGGAACGACTCATCCGAAACAGGTCAAAGTATCCCTTGCTAGCCAAATTGTCAGAGACTTCCATGGCGAAGAAGCAGCGCTCCAGGCGGCATCGAACTGGGAACGTCAATTTAGCGACCGGCAAGTGCCCAATGATGCTCCAGTAAAAACGTTGTCGAAAGACAATGACCTTGGTTCGAAACAGGGCAAAATATACCTATCAAGAGCATTGTCGCAACTCCATGCGGCACCCTCTCGTGCGGAAGCTGAGCGCTTGATCAAACAGGGAGCGGTGGAACTTGACGGAGCGGTCATTAAAGATCCAAGACACGAAATTGATCTCCACCATCCACGAAGATATCTGTTGAGAGTCGGGAAAAAGAACATTTTCTATCTAGATGTTAAATGACGGGCGCTCTTTGGGCAGAAGGGCAGTCACGGGCCACTACGCCAGCACTTCTTGAACCATTCGCGAAACATAATTCGCGACGGCTGGCGCGGCAGTGAGGCCGGGGGATTCCATGCCGACGAGATGAATGGCCTGCGGCACTTTGGGGTCGCGGGTGATTACAAAATCAACAATGCCTTTGTGCCCGGGCGGGGCGAGCTTCGGACGAAGACCGGTATAGCCGGGTTGTAGGTCGCGTTCTTCGATTTCAGGCAACAAAGTCTTTGCACTTTCCGCGAATGCGGCGATGGGCAGGCGATTGTTCTCGTAGTTGTCTTTTCCTTCCACGTAGGTCGCGGTTGGTCCCAGAAGAAACGTTCCCCATAGCGTTTTGGTGAAGTGCACGCCGAGGCTTAGCCCGTCGCTGTGCGGTAGCGGATAAACGAGATTGTTGATGAGCGCAGAGCGCGGGCCGCGCACTTCGCAGTATTCACCGCGCACGGGATAAATCTTCCAGGAATGATTGCCCAACATGCCCGCAACTTCATCGGCGTAGAGTCCCGCCGCATTGATAACGCAGCGCGCGTCGATTTTCTCTTCCTGCGAATCTTCCTCATCGCCGATGTGTAATCCGACACGAATCGTGTTGGCGAACGGCTCGAGCGAAACAACCTGCGCGTGGGTGACGACGTTAGCGCCTTGATTCGTTGCCACGCGCGCGTACGCATGGACCAGCTCCTCGGCGGATAGAATGCCGGTGGAGGGCACGTGAAGCGCGGCGACACCCTTAATGTGCGGCTCGCGCTTGCGGATCTCCGCGGCGTCGATAAGCCGCAGGACTTCGACACCGTTGTCTTCGCCACGCTTCTTCAGCGCGAGGAGTTCGGGTTCCTCGTGCGCATCGGCAGCAACAACGAGCTTGCCGCAGTGGCGGAAGGGAACATTGTGCTGTGCGCAAAATTCATAGGTGAGGCCATTGCCTTCGACACATAGCTTCGCTTTTAGCGAATTCTTCGGATAATAAATTCCGGAATGGTTGACGCCGCTGTTCCGCGTGCTTGTGGCCATGCCGGGCTTGGGGAACCGTTCGACCAGGTATACGTCCTGCCAGCGCGAGGAAACGGCGCGCGCGATGGCGCAGCCAATAACGCCGCCGCCGATGATTAGGATGTTCGCTTGGTCCATGAGCGCCGAAAATGGGAACTAGAAATCGAAGTTCGAAAACAGAAACTTGTCTAGCGGCTTCCACCAACGCCATCCATTTTCACTTTTCTATTTTCCAATTTCCAGCTATTGGTCGCCGCCAACTTCATCAAAAAACGGCTTGCATGGGACAAGCCGCGCTTCCGTGCCGTCATGCACGGCGTAGGACGCTTGCTTGTTCGGCTCGTAGCCATTGCGCCAGAGCGAGGCAGCGCCGTGCACGCCGTCTTTGTTGATGGCATAAAAATAGAGGTGGAAGGTGCCGAGTTTCTTTTTGTCGTTTTTGTAGTTGTGCGCGACGCGCGCCAACGCTTCCATGCAGGCATCCGTGGGTGATTTTCCCTGGCGCATCATTTCGATGATGGTGTGGCCGCCGGAGACTTTGATGTTTTCCTCGCCCTTACCAGTGGAACCCGCGGCACCGACTTCATTGTCCACAAAACAGCCTGCGCCAATGATTGGCGAATCCCCGACGCGTCCGGGAATTTTCCAAGACAAGCCGGAAGTCGTCGTTGTAGCGGAGATGTCGCCTTTGGCGTCCACGGCCATGCAGGGAATCGTGCCCGTGCGGGGATGCGCGATGACGTGCTCGGCATAGGCGATTGTTTTCTGGTCGCCATCGAAGAGCGCGGTCATGTGCTCTTTCCATTCGGGAGAATCGATTCCGGGACGCCAATTGAAAGAGGATTTGGCTTTCCACGCGAGCCAGATTTTTCGCGAGTGCTCGGTGAGGAGATGCATCTCTTCGAAACCCTGAGCCACGGCGAAGCGGCGCGCGCCATCGCCCACGATCATGACGTGATTCGTGTTTTCCATCACGGTTTTTGCGAGGCGTGAAACGTTCTTAATGCGGCGTACCGCAGCCACGGCGCCGGCGCGGTGCGTTGGGCCGTGCATCACGCTGGCGTCGAGTTCGACTTCCCCTTCTTCGTTGGGCAAGCCGCCATAGCCGACGGAATCGTCGTTGGGATCATCCTCGACCACGGTGACGGTAGCTACGACCGCATCAAGAGTGTCCCCGCCCCTCTTGAGGATGTCCATGCCTTTGTCGAGTCCATGGAGACCGTTGGCGCTGGAGATGATGAGCGGGCGTTTCCCCTGGGCGGGAGGAGCGAGGTTCGCGAAAGGGACCAAGGCGTCGTGGCTGGAGGGCGTGTGTCCGAATAGTTTATTCGCGCTGGCAAGGGCGCTGCCTGCCAGAGAACTTAGAAAGAATTTACGTCGTGACCACAACTCCATGTGCAGGCCTCCAGGAAGTCAGGAGGCAATATACAACAGCCGAGGCTTGAAGACAGAGTCGAGAGCCGTGGTTTTACGAGACCTAGCTCTAGAAAACGAGCACTGCCGGAGTGCGGGTTAATTCTGCGACCTAGGGTCAGAGATGAGGCGCTTAGCAGCCTCGCGCACCTTGCGAACGTAGTCGCTTCCGGCAGCTGAAGGAACAAGCTTCAGGTAGATGTCCAGATCCTGCACCTGCGCCTGATAGTCCCTTCTTTTTGCGTGGACGTCAGCGAGCACCAGGTACACATCCGCGTATTGAGGTTTGCGGAGCAGAGCCTCTCGCAAGCTTTTTTCCGCTTCCTCAAGGCGGTTCTGGTCGAGCAGCGCAATTCCCAGAAACAGATGGCCCTCGGCGGAGTTTTCGTCGATTTCCAAGCCCCGGCGAATCAAGCGCTCCGCCTCTGCCGGCTTGCCCTGGTTGCACAAGATCAAGCCGTAAGCAAATTGCGGGCTGGCATAATGGCCACCGCTCAGATTGATGGACTTTTGAAAAGCTTCCATGGCCTTGTCCTGATGATTCAGGCGCAGCTCCGCGATACCGATGTGGTAGACGGCCTCGTAGTAATCGGGGAAGACGGCGGCCGCTTTGCTAAGATGGGCGATGCTGCCGGCAAAATCGCCTTTCGCCATGAGATCGAGGCCGCGTCCGAACTCGTTTTGCGCTTTCAAGGGAATTTTTAGCTCGCGCAGTGAAACCGCGTAAGGATTTGCACCGCGAGCTGGGCCGCTCGAGGAGCTGAGGTAAAGATTGATTTCCGTGGGAAACAGGCCGACTTCCGTTATCGTGCTCGCAAATCCGTAGCCCTGTTCGGAGGCGCTCACTTCGTATGTCCCTTGCGGGATCTCGCTAAGCGCGAAATGGCCGTCGAAATCCGTTTCCGCGGCATGGCTCACGCCAGACAACATCGAACGGATATTTACGAGGACCTTGGACGCCGGCTCCCCGTTTCGGTTCAAATACACTGTGCCCGCAATTTGTCCGGTGCGGCCCCCCCAAGCTGGATTCGGAGGAATATCAACCGACGCGCTTTGCGCGTTTGCGGAAGGGACTTGCGAGAGCAAAGCAATCACAAAGAGAAAAAAGAGCGTGTTTTGAAGCTTTGACTTCCAAAATTGCACAATCATTCAGACACCTCGACATGGTCTCGGCTGGTGAAAACAGCCCTTGTTTGACGGGGTGCTGAAAAACGCGAACGCTTCGTGAGCGGAACCTCAGACGATGCGGGGAATCGCTTTGTTCGCCGACATGTAACGTGCAAAAAGCGATGGGCCGGCGAACTCCGCAGCTCTATCAAATGGGGCGTACATCCGCAGAATTCAGGGGAACCGATTCCCTGAATAATGCTTTTCAGCATCCTGCCGGGGACCGGGCGACTGGAGGGAAAAATCGCGGAGCGCTGGAACCCGCTGTGGCCAGTGCTACTTCGGCCACGGTAAGGGTTTCACCTGCGCCGCCGTTGCACCGTTTTGTCCCGAGTGCCAGCCGTCGCGTGCGCGGACTGCAAATAGAAAAGGCAAGCCATTTGCCAAAGAACGAACGAATCGTTTTGAGGCTTTAAGTTCTCCTGAGCGAACTGGATGCAGATGGTCTAGCTGAGATGTGCTGTCAACGGCGAGGAATTGCGAAGGAAGATGGAAGGTAAATTTGACCCGTTGAGTTCCAATTCTCTTCGGCGAAACTTTCCATCGACGGGCGAATACCGGACTAATTTCATGGAGGATTTACCTGGCAAGAAAATGGTGAGAATTCAGGATGAATTCAAGGCACCGATGGGGCGACCAACGTCTACTTTTGCCGCATGGCTCTCGAAATTGCCCACTGGCCAGATTCGGAGGAAAGGCGGGCGAACGGAACAATTCGGCAAAGGCAACGTCTATTATGTAGCGAGCATTGACGGCGCGAATGGCCCGGGGGAGAATCGCGCAACTCCATGATCCATCTTGAAAGCGTTACGGGACCTGCCGGCGGGAAAGCCGGTCAGCTGGTGGCGGCCGATCGCTTGACGCTGGAAGTGCGCGTGGCAATGGCTTTTGATTGCGCTGTTTATCGCCCTGCCAAAAGAGACGATTGACGAATTGAATGCGCCGACAGAGGCGCTTGCGGCAACGGCTGATCGCTATCGTTCACTTATTATAAGCGGGAATTTAGAAACAGGCGTTAGTCGCGCGTGCCCAGGCCTGGCAAGCAAAACAACCTCTCGGTTATTTCAGAGACAGGTCGTAGAGGTTGCAGCTCCAACCAACTGCTTTGATATGCTCTTAAGCTTTAGCAATGGAGCCTGTTGAAATCGCGTAAGCCGTTAAAAATAAAACAGTTGTCATCACTCCCGAAAGCACTCTCAAAAATTGACTTGTCCGGACCCTGCTCTTCAACTTACTTTTGGCCAACTCTGGCGTCTGAAAGGGCAACGGAGTGCGTGGGGGAGTCTTCGGGGAACAAATCTTGTGCGTGCATTCTTTCCCGTTGACTTCGCACTCATTTGTTGCAACATACGTTGCCGCGGCGTTCCTGGAAGCCCACTGCGCCCGACGGGGCCTCCCTGTTTGTCCAAGGGCCCTCGCCAAGCGTTAAAGACAAGCTGGGAAGTTGCGATCGGAAATGGTTGAGGAGGGGAAATGAGAAACCGGAGGCTATCGGTATTCGCTCTCGGCACTCTCATGGCGGGGTTCATGCCGAGTTTGACGCTCGGGCAAGCGGCGACGACTGGGAAAATCGCGGGAGTGGTCAGGGATGCTTCGGGGGCGGCAGTGCCGGGTGCCACGGTGACGGTGAAAAGCACGGCGTTGATGGCGGAGCGCACCAGCAACACAGGGGCGGACGGCGCGTACCTCTTCGACTTGCTGCCGCCAGGCACTTATGAAGTTACGGTTACGTCGAAGGGATTCAAAGGCTTCAGCGAAACGGGCATCGTTCTCACGGCGGGGTTCACGGCGACGGTGAACGCGAATTTGCAGGTGGGGGAAGTGACCGACGTCGTGAAGGTCGAAGGCGAGCCGGTCATTGACCTGCAAAACGTGCAGGCCTCGACTACGTTTGACCAGGCGCTGCTGCAGAACATCCCCAGTGGCCGCGACCCATGGTCTACGGTGGCGCAGATGCCGGGTGTCACCTCCAGCACATTCGACGTCGCCGGGAACAACAGTTACCAACAGTCTGCCATGCAGGTGCATGGGAGTACCCAAGCGGAGCAGGTCTACAGTTTCAATGGATTGGATTTGAATTGGCCAGGTGCGAGCGGCGGCTACACGCAGTTTTATACCAACCACGACTCGTTCGATGAGTTCCAAGTTGTCTCCGACAACGCCCCTGCTTCCGTTCCCATCGGCGGCATTTACATGAACATGGTGACAAAGTCAGGATCCAATGAAGTGCATGGCCAGGCGGCTGCCTACTATCTGACCGCTGCCTTCCAGGCTGGCGTAAAGCAGCCTCAGAACGCGGTGGTGAACACCGGTTCCCCATTCGACATGACTCTGGATACGTCGGCAAGCCTCGGCGGACCGATGATACGAGACAGATGGTGGCTATTTGGGTCTTACCGGCGATATGACCTACGCCAACGCATCCTCGCGGTCACGGACAAAGCCAGAAACCCAGTGGTGGACGTCAACCACCAAACGAATACAGACCTCCGCAGCGATTGGCAGATTAACCCGAAGAACAAGTTCAGCTTCATTTGGTTGTACAACGAGCAGAACCGTTTCTTTCGGCGCGATACGACGTACCAGTTCGTTACGGAAGACGCGAGCTGGAAACAGATTGAGCCAGCGTACATTCTGCAAGGATTGTGGACGAGCCAGGTCACGAACAATTTCCTTCTCGATTTGCGCGTCGGGTGGAACAAAATCATCTTCCCTCTCAGCTACCAGGCCGATTCCACCGGCCTGAACTTGCAAGACATTGGATACTCACAGGAAAGTGGTGCGGCGCCCGATGAATTTCAAAACCCGGCTTGGGTTCTTAAATGGTCCGCGAGCGGCTCGTGGTACAAGCCCAATTGGGCCGGAAACCACAATTTCCAGTTTGGATTCAAGTGGGGGGACAACTATAACTCGTACATCTATAAAGTGAGCGGCGGGATCAACGCTATCTTCAATAGCGACCCCACAGCGAAACCTGCGCAGCCAGTCTTTTCTCAACCTTTGCAAGTCGTGGCTTACAATACACCGGCCACGCAAAAGAACTATTTCCGAGACACGAGCTTCTACTTGCAAGATACCTGGACTCCGAGGCGACGTCTTACGCTGAATCTCGGGATGCGCTACGACCGCTTTACGACTTACTATCCCGCGCAAACAACGGACTCCAACCTGACCTTCCCTCAGCTCTTCAAGGCAGGTTTTAGGTTCCCAGCGTCCGGAAATCTCGTGGACTGGAACACCGTTTCGCCGCGGGTCGGAGTCGCATTCGACCCAACGGGGAAGGGTGACTCTGTCATTCGCTTTGGCTACGGCATTTATTACATCATGCAAGGCACAGGGCTTGCCGAGACGGCAAACCCGAATGGCTTGATCACCCTGACTTTCCCCTGGAATGACACAAACGGCGACAAAATCCCGCAACTCAGCGAATGGCTTCCGGCGAACGCGACACCGGTTGCCTCATCGGGCGGAGCACAAATCAATTCCAACATGAGCCGCCCCTATTCGGAAGAGGTCAGTGCCGGGTACGAAAAACAATTGTGGCGGGACCTCCGGGTGGGAGCCACTTACTACTACCGGACAAAGAAGAACCTGTATGGAACGGAAAACGCAGCGGTTTCGAAATCGGATTATGTGCCCATTACCATGCTGAACGGTCAACCGATCATCAATCCAGTAACGAACCAGCCGATGACCCTTTATAGCTTTCAACCATCCGATCCCAACAAGTATGGGGCGTTCAGCAACCTGGTGACGAATTTTCCGCAACTGGACAACAACTCGTACAACGCGGTCGAGTTCACCGCCGTCAAGCGCCTATCTCATAAGTGGCAGATCCTCGGCGGATTCACCATGCAGCGCCAAAAAGGCGTCTTTGGCCGCGGCTTCTCTGACGAGGCCACCGGGGACAATTTTACCGACCCAAATAATGACATCAATCGGAACAACAACTACCTCAATCTTGATTCAACCTACGTTTTCAAAGTGGACAGCACCTACGAGCTTCCTTGGAAATTCGGAACTAGCTTGAACTTCCAGCACTATGCGGGTTTCCCGATTCAGCCAACGGAAACCTTTTCCATTCCTGACGCGAATATCACACCCACTCATCCTAAACCCGACATTTTCAGCGAGACGGTCATCCTTCAACCGGCGGGAATCCAGCGCCTGCCGAGTGTGAACCAGTTGAACCTGCGCCTTTCTCGCGAGTTTGTCTTCAATGACCGCTGGCGCTTCACGCCGACGGTTGACTTCTTCAATGCGACCAACTCTCAAACCGTTATCGCGGAAGTAGCGCAGTACACTCCTCCGGGTGGCGGCTTCTATTTGAAGCCATCACTCGCTATCAATCCGTTCGTGACGCGGTTTGGATTGCGCTTTACGTTCTAACGCGATTTTTTGCGGCATGATGGTGATCGGAAAGGCCTAAACGGCGGGTGGGCGGGACAATGTCCACTGGCCTTTTCTTTGCGTAGCAACCTCGTCCGTACTTCTATTAAACTCCGGCCCGATTGGGAGGCGCTATGCGCATGGAAAAGCGTGTACTGCGGTCATTTGCGGTCATCTTCACGCTTGGATGCATGGGTAATTTGCAGGCGCAGACTGCGAGCCGCAAGACTGCGCTCACGATTGAGCAACTCATCGAAATCAAACATCCGTCGGACCCGGTCTGGTCGCCGGACAACAAGCATATTTTGTTTACGTGGGATCGCGCGGACGTCAAGAATTTGTATTTGGCGAATGCAGATGGCAGCGGATTGCCTGTCGCGCTTACGTCGTTTCCCGAAGGCGGAGTGGCCGATGCGTTCTGGAGCGAAAAGGGCGAGAGCGTTTGTTTCGTGCACGAAGCAGAGTTGTGGAAGGTCCCCGCGGCGGGAGGCGAGGCCAAGCCTGCGTGGAGCAAGCCAGACCGCGGCAGTGGATTCGTTCCGTCTTCTGACGGGAAACGCGTCGCGTTTGTTCGCGGCAATCGCGCGGAAGAGCAGGGCGCGCGAAAGGGAAGCGATTTGATCGTCCGCTGGCTTTCCGATGGAACCGAATCCACCATGGCGCACGACGATGTGAGCATCCGCGGGATCGTTTGGTCGCCGGACGGAGAATCCGTTGCCTATACCGCCGGCTCGAAAACAATTCATCACGATGAATCCCCGGCGTACTCCGGCGCGAAACTCATTTATCGCGTCTCGGAGTACGTTCCCGGGCGAATTTACGCGCTGAAATTAAGCGGCGGAAAGCCAGCCGCGATCGGCACTCCCGGCGAATACGGCGGATTGGCGTGGATCGATGCCAATCGCCTGGTCTTCGATGGCCAGTCAAAAGACTTTAAAAAATATTTCATTTATGTCGCGGACGCCACCACCGGTTCCGTAAAGACGATTCACGAAGTGGACGAGGAAAAATTCTGGAGCATTCCCGACTGGGGGGAAGCGGGAGCGCAGCCGTGGCCTTCTCCAAACGGCAAGTGGATCGCGTTCCTCGGCGATCAGGACGGCTGGGATCATCTCTATGTGATGCCTTCTGCCGGCGGCGATGCGGTGCAAATCACGAAAGGCCGCTTCGAAGCGTGGCGCCCGGCGTGGTCGCATGACAGCACGCGAGTCGCATTTGATGCGAACGTCGAAGATCATCCCGGCGACCGCCGGATCGGCATCGCGACAATCGGCGACAATCCTGCACAAGCGAAGATTGCGTACGTCACGGAGGCAGCCGGAACAAACATCGAGCCGCATTGGTCGGAAGGCGACGGAAGGCTGGTTTACCAGCACACGGACACGCACAACAGCGCAGATCTCTACACGAGCGCGGCACGCGAAGGCGCCCAGCCGGTTCGGCTGACGGACTCGATGCCCTCGGACATCGATCGCTCGCGGTTTGTCGAGCCGCAGTTTGTGCACTATCCCGGACCGGACGGGCAGCAGGTTCCGGCCTGGCTCTTTGTCCCAGAGAATCTGGACCGCACCAAAAAACATCCGGCGATTCTGTGGATTCACGGCGATGGCGTGAATCAAAACTACGACGGCTGGCATGTGCAGCGCAACTACGCCGTGTACTACAGCATTCACCAATATTTCCTGCAGAAGGGCTATGTGGTCCTCGCGCCCGACTATCGCGGAAGCATCGGTTATGGCCGCGCCTGGCGCACCGGCGTCTACATGGACGTCGGCGGCAAGGACGCGAAGGACGCATGGATGGGCGGAAATTATTTGAAGAGCCTGCCGTACGTGGATGCGAACCGCATTGGCGTCTGGGGCCTGAGCTATGGCGGATTTTTTTCGCTGATCGCGATGACGGACCAGCCCAAGCTTTTCCGCGCCGGCGTGGACGTCGCGGGGGTCGTCGATTACGCGATGTATTACTCCGATCCGTACCACGGGGACTGGACGGCGAGCCGCATGGGGACTCCCGAAGAACATCCGGACGTTTACAAAAATGCTTCGCCAATCTCGCATATTGATCGGCTAGAGCGTCCGCTGCTCGTATTGCACGGCACCGCGGACGTCAACGTGCCATTCCTCGAATCAGTCTGGCTCATTGATGAGGCGCTGAAGAAGCACAAGGGCGACCTGGTTTCCTTCATGTTCTATCCGGGCGAATTTCACTATTTTAGCCGGGAGCACGTGCTGCGCGACGCGTGGCACCGCGTCGACCAGTTTTTTGACACTCACCTGCGAGCGCCCCCTGAACCTTCAGGCGCTCCCAAGGCACATTAAGGACAAGAATCTGCACTGGGAGGAGCGAGGGCGAAGTGTATCCTCTTACGGGTGGATCGCCGGCGGAAGCGACAAAATCAGTAGGAGAGCAACGACCCGCGACACAAGAAATTTCGGCGATACGACGAATTTCATCGAGGACCCACTCCCTGCCGTGCGCGTTCCTGAAGCGACGAAGCTCAGGCGCTCTGAACCGTCAATCGCTTCGAAGCTGTCCAAAGTTTATTGCCGCTGCGGACGACGAAAAAACTGGACGAAAGGCGCGAATCCGGGGACTTGGCGCGAAGGCTACGCGCGCTGTCCGGAGGGGTAGCACGCGTCAGGAGACGCCGTGGGCGCAGAGAGGTGTCGCACGGCTCTCCTGATGTCTACGCGCAATTACAATAATTCCCTCCAATCCGGCATTTCAGGTTCTGATTTTCTTGGCAGTATGAGCCGATGCCGGCAGTTCTCCTTCCCAGCGGGCGATGACCACGCACGCGACGCAATTGCCCAGAACCGTAACGGCGGTGCGCCCCATGTCCATGAGCTGATCAATCGCGAAGAGAAGAAAGAGCGGCTCCATGGGCAAGTGAAAAGAAGAGGCTGCCGCGAAAACAATCAAGAAGGATGCGCGGGCGACGCCGGCTGTTCCCTTGCTGCTGAGGAGAAGCGTCAGAATCATCACCGCTTGCTGGCCTAAAGAAAGGTGCATGCCCGCGGCTTGCGCGACGAAAATGAGCGCGAGGGATTGGTAAAGGCTGGCTCCGTCCATGTTGAAGCTGTAGCCGGTGGGCAGGACAAACGCCACGATTTGACGCGGAACGCCGAAGGCTTCCATTTTTCCCATGGCGATCGGCAAAGTAGCTTCCGAGCTGGCGGTGGCAAAGCCCAGCGTGACGGGCTCAGCGGCGACGGCGACGAACGGCTTCAGCGGAATGCCCGCCAGAAGCAGGATGGGAACCAGCACGAAAAGAATGAAGAACACGAGAGCGATATACATTGTGGCGAGGAGCTTCAAGAGGGGAAGAATGACGGTCAAGCCCAGGTGCCCGACGGTGTAAGCAACTGCTCCGAAGACGCCGATAGGCGCGGCGCACATCACAATGTTGGTGAACTTGAACATGGTCTCCGAGAGGCTTTCTGCGAAGGCCAACATAGGGCGGCGCTTGGCCTCGGGAACCAGGGCAAGTGCAAACGCGAAGAGAATGCTGAAGACCACGATTTGGAGCACCTGGCCTTCGGCGACGGACTTGGCAATGTTCTCGGGGAAAACGTCGGTGATGATCTGCGACGCGGAGTGTGGAGAAACAGTGAGAGTTTCGCCGGCAGTGGAGGGCGGCAAGTGAACGCTCTCTCCCGCGCGGCTCAAGTTGATGGCGGCCAGGCCAATGAGCATGGCAATGGTGGAGACCAGTTCGAAGTAGATGAGCGATTTGACGCCCAGCCGGCCGACTTTTTTCAAGTCCGGGTGGCCGGCAATCCCCACCACGAGTACGGCAAAAAGCAGCGGCGCAATGACGACGCGAATCAGGCGCAGAAAGATGGTTCCGAGCAACTGAAGCTTCGCGGCCGCCGCAGGCGCGTCGTGTCCCAATTCCGCACCGGCAAGCAGGCCGACGAGAATCCACGCCGTCAACGACCGCCGCGAAGTCGCGTAAGCCGCCATGGCTACGATGGCCAGCCAACGCAGCACCATGGCCACCAGGGCAAGACTCGGCCAAATACCAAAGCCAACCTGGAGCGAAGCCGCAATGGCAATCGTCGCCGAAACCAAGGCCGCCAGAAGAAGTTTGCTTTTCATCGAAATTTGGGCCCTTGCGCAAGGCCGCGCTTTAGCGCGGCTTTTTGACTCCGCTTGGGGATTCTATGGTTTTTCACCTTCCCATTGCATAGGTGGGCAAGGTATTCAGGATAAGGCGGGTTGTCAATGGCAGGAGCGAAGAAGTAAGTAAAGGCGGTGCGGAAAGAAAGTCCCTTTGCGAAGTATATGGGAATTGGCAATCCGGGGATCGGAAAGGGCCGGAAAGCCATACAGAAGTGGCTGCGGGAGCTGCGGGGGCAGGAAGAGGAAATGACAACGGCGCTCGACACAAATGTCATCGTGGCTTTGTGGGACGCGAGCGATTCGCTGCATGTAGCGGCCAGAAAGGCGCTGGACGATGCTTGGAGCCAGGACACCTTGGTTGTTTCGGGAGTCGTGTACGCGGAGCTGATCGGCGCTCCCCGAAGGACAGAGGCGTTTGTCGATCGATTCTGTGAAGAAGCGGGGATTGTGGTGGAGTGGGCGTTGGAAGAAAAGATTTGGCGAGCGGCGGGGAGCGCGTTTCAGGGTTACGCAGCGCGGCGAAAAAGGCAGGGCGGCTCGCGGCCGCTGCTCGCGGGTTTCTTGATTGGAGCGCACGCGGTGGAGAAGGGGTACAAGCTTTTGACCGCGGATGCCGGCCTTTACAAAGCTTCGTTTCCGCGGTTGACGCTGGCGCTTGTGTAAGGGCGCCATCCATGCGCCCCCCAACCAATTTCCTTTTTCCAATTTCCATTTTCGCGTTCCGATTTTTGTCTTTCTTTTGATAACCATGCAACAGTGCCAGGCGTGGGTAGGGGCGTTATGCAACTTTCCAAGTTCCGTATGCCGCAAGTCCTCTGTTTGCAGCTCTTGCGAACTGACCCCTCTCCTTCTTTCTTTCTCTAGCATCTCCCTCACCTCGCGATGCTACAATTCCCCGGCAAAGTCGCACTACTTCACAGAATTCACCGGAGGAACTGCATGTATCGCCGCGTCCTGACCCTGTTGTGCGCCACCCTGACACTGTGCCTCGCCATTCTTGCCCTGAGGGATCCCGCGTTGGCGCAAGAGCATCGCGAGCGCGCTGCGGCGGCCAAGGCCAAGCCCGCGGCCCTGCTGATGGCTGGCTACGGCAACTGGCGCCATCCCGTCTCGACGAAGAACGCGCAAGCGCAGGCGTTCTTCGATCAGGGGCTGCGGCAGATTTACGCGTTCAATCACGATGAGGCGGCGCGCTCGTTCGAGCGCGCGGGCGAACTCGATCCCAAGCTGGCGATGGCGTTTTGGGGCGTAGCGGAAGCCGTTGGCCCGAATTATAACGATCCCGCCAGCGAAGACCGCTTCGTGCAGGCGCATGCGGCCATCGAGAAGGCGCAGGCGCTCGCCGCTGACGCCTCCGAGAGCGACAAGGCGTACATCGAGGCGCTGGCGAAGCGCTTTCCTGCCGACCCGAAGTCCGATTTGCACGCTGCCGCAGAGCAGTATCGCGACGCCATGCGCGAAGTGATGAAGCGCTTCCCGGACGACCTCGATGCCGCCACGTTGTTTGCCGAGGCGGGAATGGATTTGCATCCGTGGGGGCTGTGGCGCGCGGAAGGCACGCCGGAAGAAGGTACGGAGGAAATTGTCGCGACGCTCGAATCGGTGATCCGGCGCGAGCCCAATCACATGGGCGCGATTCACTACTACATTCATTCGGTGGAGGCGTCGAATTCGCCGGAGCGCGCGCTGGCCGCCGCGAACCGCCTGGCCGAGCTTGCGCCCGCCGCTGGACACATCGTGCACATGCCCGCGCATATTTACATCCGCACTGGTGATTACGAAGCCGCGCTGAAGACCAACCAGAAAGCGGCGCTGGCGGATCAAGCCTACATCAAGGGCGGCGCCGCGCCGGGCATCTACTCGATGATGTATTACAGCCACAATTTGCATTTCATCGCCATGGCCGCGGCGATGAACGGAAATTACGCCGAGTCGCGACGCGGCGCGCAGGTACTGGCGGCCAACGTGAGCCCGCACGTGAAAGAAATGCCCGCGCTCGGCGGTTTCCTGACTGTGCCGCTAGCGGTCGAAGTGCGGTTTCACAAATGGAATGAAATTTTGAAAATCCCACAGCCGGATCCCGCGATGCAAACCGCCAATATTTTCTGGCATTTCGCGCGCGGGCTGGCGCTGGCCGGTACAGGCGATTTGGATGGCGCCGAAGCCGAGCACAAGATTGTTGCCGACGCGGAAGACAAAACTTCGCCGGACGAGATTTTCCAGATGCCCATCAACAACAAGACCAAAGACATTTTGAAAATTGCGGAGAACGTGCTGGGCGCCAAAATTTCGCTGGCGAAAAACGGCATGGACGCAACGGTCAACCAGCTTCGCGCCGCCGTCGCGGTGCAAGACGGCCTGAAGTATGACGAGCCGCAGGACTGGTTCTATCCCGTGCGCGAATCGCTTGGCGCGGTGCTGCTGAAAATCGGCGATTTTGCGGGCGCCGAGGAAGTTTTCCGCGCGGACTTGGAGCGCAATCCGCGCAACCCACGTACGCTTTTCGGCCTTGAGCAAGCGCTGAAGTCTCAGGATAAGAGTTACGACGCGGGCTTTGTCCGCAAACAGTTTGAAGCCGGCTGGAAAGGCGCCACGCGTCCCACCGTTGACGACCTCGTGTGATTAGCCGTCGGCGGAACCGGCCCTACGGAGGCCATCGCATAACATTTCTGAATTCCCTCGGCAATGGGAGAATCTCGCTGGAAAAGGCTTGCCGCAGCGCGTACCGCGTTTTGTCCGAAAGACGCATAGGCCCGCCCGTGGCGCACACGGCGGTGAGCCTTCCTGAGCAAAAGAGGCGGAACTAATTCGACGCCGTAGCGGAACAGATTTTGCTCCGGAAGCTCCTGCATGTAGACAATCTTGGCCGGAACGAAGATGGCAGGCTGTCCGGAACTGTCGGCGCGGCGACTTCAATCAGAGTTTGCTCCATATACTTGCTGGTGCTTTTGAAGCGCAGACCCCCGCGGGAAGCGTCTTCGCATTGCACGAACTCTTCTCCGCGCTCGGCGTGACGGACCAGTGCAATGTAATTCACTTTGAGACGCGGACATTTGCCGCGATTGACAACTGGCGCAGCAGGCTTTTGTTCCGACTTTTCTGCGGACTTTTCCGCAGACTTCTCCGCGGTCGTGGGCAAAGTTCCGAAGGACGTTCCCGACATATTCGGACGGGAATTTGCCGCCGCGGCGTTTCGAAAGAGTGGTGAGATCGGGCACGCGCTTGTTGAGCGTTGGAGTAGCGGGGCCGCGGCTTTTGCCCTCGGCGCCGTGGCGTGACTCGCAGTACTGCTTGAACATGGCCTTGTCCGAAGGGACATAAGCGGGCCGAAGCTGCGATTTGTCGTCGCGTCCGGGGCCTGCATTTTCTTGAGCGGCAACTCCGGGGGCAACAAGCGAAAAACAGAGAAGAAGATACAAGGGATGGTCACATGGGCTCCTCCTGCGATTCTCGGGTTCGGGAGAACCGATTGGCGCGGAAGGGACTTCTTCCGGGGAGCGACCAACCGGGGGAATTATAGCCGGATTAAAGTGCAGTGGCGTCCCTATAATAGGAGAAAGGGAAGTTCGCCACGCTTGACGCTGCTATGCCCTCCCTGGCTGGAAAAGGAGCGGAGAGAGGCCTTGTGACGGTGATCTAGGTTCTCTCACCGTCGCAGCGGGCAGAAATAAACGGAACGATAAGCGCGACTGCGCTAGCGCTGCGAGCCGGAGACGTTCGCAGCCGATGCGTTTGCGGTGCCGCCGATGGCGTCGCCGTTGACGACGAGTTCGACGCGGCGGTTGCGCTGTCGGCCTTCGGGTGTGTCGTTCGAAGCGACCGGTTGCGTTTTGCCGAAGCCGCGCGCAGTGATGGAAGAGCCGGACACGCCTTGCTCGGCCAGAAAATCACGCACGGAGTCGGCACGGCGCTCGGAGAGCTGCTGGTTGAATTCCTCACTGCCGACGCTGTCCGTGTGGCCCTCGATCTGGAGCGTGAGGCCCGGATGCGCGAGAAGGATGCCCGAAATTTTTGCCATCTTTTCGCGGGCGCCGGGCTTCAGCGTGTAGCTGCCGGTGTCAAAGAGCACATCGGACATGTTCACGATGAGGCCGCGGGCGGAATCGCGCGTCTGTAAAATGGAATTCAGTTGCCCGAGAAGCTGGCCGCGGAGCTGAGCCTTTTCGGCTTCAGCTTGGGCAGCAGCCTGGCGCGCTTTTTCGGCGTCAGCTTGGGCAGCGGCCTTATCACGAGCGGCTTGTTCGGCGGCGGCTTGCGCGGCGGCTCTTTCGTTGGCCGCTTTTTGCGCTTCGGCTTCGGCGGCTTGTTGCTGCACTAATGCGGCGGCGCGAGCCTGGTCCGCCTCGGCCTTTTGACGCGCGGCTTCGGCGGCCGCTTTCTCGGCTTCCTGCTTCATGCGCAAAGCTTCGGCCTGCGCGGCTTCGGCCTGTTTGCGCGCCTGCTCGGCTTCCGCGCGGCGCTGCGCTTCGGCGGTGGCATCGGCGCGAGCCTTGGCTTCACGCTCTTCCGCGGCTTTTTTGTCCGCGGCAATCATGGCCTGGGCATCTTCTTCGGCCTTTTGCTTCACGGCCATGACGCGGGCTTCTTCCGCGGTGATCACGACTTCGCGCGCGGCGGCCTCGACAGCTTTCTTGTCGCTCTTGCGGGCATAAGTTTCTTCCGCGGCGCGGAGCTGCTGTTCGGCTTTGGCGAGAGTCGGGGCAGCATATTTATCGGCGAGAGCAATGTGCGCAATGCGCACGGAGTTGCGGGCCTCGAAAAGTTCGAGTGGCGTCTTGCGGTCAATGCCGAAAATGGCGTTTTCGATCTTCGTATTCGAAGAGGAATAAGCGCCGCGAGCCATCAACTCGTAGTTGGCGCTGATGTTTTCAACCTTGGCCATCGAAGTGTTGATGATGTTTTCGAGGACCACGGTGTTGCCCGGCTGCGTAACAGCAAAATACGGCTCGGCGGTGACAATCATGCCGAAGGTTTGCATGTCGGTGATGGCTTTCACTTCGCCCGTACCACCCTTGAGCACCACTTCGCCGAGATTTACGGCGCGGCCTTCCGGAGAAACGGCCCACAAGACATAGGTGAGATACTCCAGGCCGAACTTGGTCGCTTCGTCCAACCCCAGGAATTTTGCCTCGATCTCGACGCGACTCCCTTTGTTCTGCACTTTGGCTTCGCCGGTCGCCTGTTGCATCAATTCCGTGCCTTGAAAATCGATCTTGGCCGCCGGACCGCCGCGGCGATAGTTTACGGCTTTGGTGGTGCGAGAGACACTCTTAGTAGAGCCAGCAGCCGGATAGCTTGAGGGCGCCTGGCCGAGCGCGGACGCAGAGACCGCGCCAAAGATCCCCGTAATGGTGAGTAGAGCTGGTGCGATTTTCACTTTCATCCCCTTTCGCCTCAAACGGCGAAACCTTACGGGCGAGCCTCCTTTTTGCGGGCAGGTGGCTGGGCCGGGTAAGGTTTGGCGACACACGGCGCTGTGGAAAACTTTGGAACATTCCCCAGTAGCGGGGTATGTCGTTACGTATCTATAGGCTAGCAAGGAAACGAAGGGGCAGAAGGGGCTCCGCAAGGGCCTTTGCGCAAACAATTATACTGGCCGAAAGGTCAGGGATTTGGGCAAAGGTCCGCCAGAATTTGCCGTGGACCAAGGGTTTATGCCAAATTTTGGAGCGTACTTTAACGCTAAGGACTTCGTGATGCACTTTTTTCCCCCAAAAGGGAGGGGCACCGAGCGCGGGCATCCGCACTACATTCGGCTAAAACTCCACGACCTGGCCCAGCTGTTCAACTCGATGGACCCTTCTCCCTTCATTGAAAAAGATCTCGACGCGGGCGCGGAGGAATTCATTGTGAGCTGGGCGCTCGAATTCCCCTTGGAGGATCCCGTGCGATTACATATCTACCTCGAGCAATGCGCCGCCGAAGACCCCAAGGAACTGATCAAAACAGCAGTACACAACTATTTTGCGCAGCGTGCCGAGATCAACGATCTGGAGTTCAAGCGACTGTTGAATCAGGGCCGGAGCAGCCTGCTCATCGGGTTGGTATTCCTTTCCGTATGCCTCATACTCAGCAAGGCTTTGCTGGGGCACGAGAGCAGCACTTGGGCCGTCATTGCGCGGGAAAGCCTTACCATCGCCGGATGGGTCGCCATGTGGCGGCCGATGCAAATCCACCTTTATGACTGGTGGCCTCTTCGCCGGCGCGGCCGAATCTACGAAAAGCTCAGCCATATGCCAGTCGAAGTCGAAGTGAAAAGCAAGGGCTGAGAACCGATTTTACAGGAGCCGGATGAACAACAACTGGCCTCGAACTCGTCTCGGGCCAGAGCGTGCGCTTCAGTGGTCACAATGGGCTCAATGGTTAGAAATTTTAGAGCCAACTTTTTTTCAAGAACTCACAAGGAGCGCAGGAATTCGAAGAGCGCATCCTTTTCGCTGGATTTGAGCCGCTCAAATTTTTGGGTGACGTGCGCAGCTTCGCCGTGATGGCGAACAATGGCGTCAGAAAACGTGAGCGAGGCGCCGTCGTGCATCAAACGCGGGCGCAGGCGCACGCCCCATAGCGGGGCCGTGCGAATTTTGTTGGCGGTCTTCTCGAATTCCGGAACGGAGAGGCCTTTCCAAGTGATCGAATACATCTTTTTCCCGTAATGCTCGGTCATGGACTGAACAATCCCATCGCCCGTTCCGACGTCATGAAGCAGGAAATCGCCGTAGGGATGAAACTGCTTGTTCGCCATGGCGTCGGAAATGGTAAGGGCACCACCGTTGACCTTTGTGCCGGAGGAAGCGGTGGTCAGCGTCTCCACGTGGCATTCCGCGCAGCCTATTTTGGTGAAGAGTTCGCCGCCTTGCCTAGCTTTAGGCGTGCCAGCAAGATGGGCATCGCGCGGGGGCGCCTTCGTCGCGCGGACGAACCGCGCGAAGTGGTCCACGTCTGCAAGACCATCGGAGCCGGGCGTGTCGTTGGGTTCGGAGGCGGTGTTGCAGATGTTCGTCACTTCATCCGGCTGTAGACGGTTAGTTATGCCCATCTCATTCAGGTACGCATCGCCGGAGAAGGAAAGCAGGCTGGCGTGCTGGTCCTTCCAGCCAAAACGCCCGACGGCCGTCTGGCCGGGCGCTTCGACGACCGGCACATAAAGGACCTGGCCGCAAATCTTGTGATGGCTTTTGTCGCACTGCGCTTTTGCCAAATCCACAAACGTTCGGTCGGTCATCGCCTCCACAAACCCGTCGCCCGAAAGATTCAAAGAAACGCGGAAAGTATGAATGTGCTCCGAGTCGGGGACGCGTTCCTGGATCTCCGCCGCGGGAAACGCCCCGCTGGGGCAGATGGCGCGGTCGTTTACGAGAGAGCGGCCTTTGATGATTTCGGAACCGTGGTTGATGGGGATTTCCGGATTCTCAAACTTGCCGCCAGGGCCACGATGGCCCACGCGCAATTCGCCGCCCTGGGCTGCCCCGCCCGAGGTGGGGTTCTGATGGCACTCGCGGCAAGACTGCGCGTTATAGAGGGGACCAAGGCCATCGGAAATCTGCTCGACTTCGTCGAACTTGGTTTGATCCACAGCATGGGTGGCATCGTCCACCAGCCCGTTGGTCTTGTTGTCAAAACCCGTGGGCGCTTCCGGAGCGGAGGACGCGAGAAAATAGGCCGCCACCGCCAGAACGGGCAAACCCAGGAAAATTTTCATGAGCACCTCGAGGCGGGCAGGGCAGGCTGAATGTAACCTACCCAGGGAGAAAAACAAAGTGGAAAATCGGGAGTGTTTTCACATTTTTATTAACAGGAGATAAAGAGCTTTCAATTGGTCGCGTAATCTCTTTGCACGGCCTGGCGCGATTCGCGGCGGCGCATATTTGCGGATTGCTGCGGGCTGGCCCAGGAGGCAAGAAGTTCTTCCGCGTGGGCGATGACGCGATCAACCAGTCCTGGAGATGGTTGGCCTTGGGGCAGCGACGTGGGCGGAGGCGCCGCCGCGCTCTTGCGCGTTGAACGCGGCTTTGTCTCCACTGGAAGAACGGGGAAAATATCCAGCGCTTGAAGTTTTTCGAACACTGGTCTCATCGTGCGTTCCGGATTGCGGAAAAATTCCGTGCTGCGGACGCGGGTAAAAATCCAGCCCATGCGTTCGAGAATGGACTGGCGGTCCATGTCTTCCTGCAGCCGTTCGAGCGGATGATAGTGATCGCCGTCGCATTCGATGGCGAGGCGCTTGCCGTTTCCTTCGACAACAAGATCGATGCGGAAAGAACCCACTTTCCATTGCGGCGCTACGCCATAACCGGCGGCCTCAAGGCGTTTCATGACTTCGCGTTCAAAGGAAGACTGGCTGCGCTTTTCTTTTTCATTGAGGGCGCGCATCAGGCGGCTCGGATCCTGGGCATGCTCGATGAGCAAGCGGCGAAGGTCTTCGGCTTTCAAGTCGTTGCTTGCGTTGAGCGAATGGACCACCCACATCTGGTCGCGGGCCCGGCTGGCGGCGACGTTGAAGCGCTGCTTGAAAAGTTCCTGGTCGCGCATGGAAAGCGTGCCGCGCTGAGCGGTGTCTACCAGAGAAATGAAGATGACGTCGCGCTCGTCGCCCTGGAACTGCGCGGCGTTGCCGCACAGCAGGCGGTGAAATTCGTAGCGGTCGGGGGAAATGTGAGCGCGCAGCAAATTGTCGATTTCGAGCGCTTGTTCGTCGCCGACAAGAGAAACCACACCGAAGCTGAGCGGCTGGCCCGCGCCGTTGTGCTGATACGCGGGCTGCTCGATGGCGGAAGCAATTAACGCGGCAGTCGCCAGAGCTTCCTGGCGATTGACCTTGCCGTCGCGGCTCGAACCCGAGACCCGATACGCAACGGTGTGCGGGAGCAGATGCACACGGCTGGCGTCGCGCAGCGGCTTGATGCGCCAATCGTAGGAAATCATATTGCTAAACTGAATGATTTCCGGCACGCAGCGGAAATGTTCGACCAGACACGTGGCGCCGCCGAAGGACTGCCGCGCGAGGTCGTAGATGGAAATTTGGCCGTCGTAGAGATCGGAGTTGGGGATGCCTTCGAGGTACTGGAAGATGAGATTTTGAATGATGCCCAGGTCCTGGCCGACAGCGGACGGGCTGACCTGCTCGTGGTCGCCAACAACAAGAACGGTTTTGCCCAGATATAGCGCGACCAAAGCCATGACGTCGCTCTGGCTGGCTTCGTCGATGATGACGACGTCGAAGCGGGTCGAGCGGGGATCGAAATTTTCGACCACTCGCGAGAGCGGCATGACCCAAACGGGAACGGCGCTGCGGCAGTCGGCCATTTTTCGGGCGGCTTCGCCGCGCAGCAGCCCGACTCGAATGCCATGGCCCTTGCCGATCCTGCGAATCGTGTCCAGCCAGCCGACGAGCGCCTGACGCTGGCGCGGCGAAGTGCGACGAGCCTGCCAGGACCAGGCACGGCGGTCGATTAAGTCCACGGTCACTCGGCGGAGATGCTCTCGAAGCTTTTCGATTTTCGATTGCAGCGCTTCGAGCGAAGCCTCGGCGCGGCGGTCAAGTTCGTCGTTGAGCTGGCGCCAAATCCAGGCGGCGGCGGGATCGCGCGGCGGTTCGCCTTTGCCATGTATGCCCGTGCGGTTTCGAATGGCCGCGGCCCAGGCGGGCGCGGCGCTTTCCAATTTGCCGAGCAGCGCGCGGCGAAGATCGAGGTCAGCTTGCCGGCTCTTCAGTTCGAGCAGAAGGTCATAGGCTTCGCGATACGCGCCGCAATCCTCTTCCTGGATGGCCTTCTGCAAATGGACCAGAATCTTGGCCGCGCGGGAATTGCGGGAGGCGAGCTTGTGCCGCGCTTTCAGTTCACGAAACTCTTCTTCCAGCTGAAGCAATCTTAGTTTTTTGTACCGCGAATCCAGAATGGGCAGGAGTGCGTCCGAAACGGCCTTGCCAAGGCGCAACAATTCGCCTTCCGCTCCCATGACCGCGGGCTGCTCGGCAAGAAATTTCTCCCAACGAAAACCGAGGTCCTCAAGCTGCTGTTGAAGCGGGAGCCAAGTGCACTCATGCCAGCCCAGACAGTCTTCCATCGCATCGCAATATTGCATGAGCGTTTTTTCGACTTCCTCGCCCATTTGCGCGGAAGGAGGAGCGCCGAGCGGAGCCATCTGGCGGTTCCAGCGCATGGACAGCTCTCGGCGCAGGTTTGCAAGGCCCGCCAGCGTGTGCAGTGCGCGAAAATGCTCGAGCAAGCGCGGGCGACCGCGACTCACCTTTGCCGAGTCAATGAATTGGCTCCAGGCCTTGTGCGTGAGCAGCGCAAACGAGCCGAGTTTGCCGCCTTGTTCGAGATGGCCAAGAATTTCCGTGGCGATGCGCAGAAGCTCTTCCGGGTCCGCGGCTTCGGGAAGCTGTGGGCCGTATTTCACCAGCGTTTCCTGCGCGTTCGCCGATTCCTGATGAACTTTGCGCACAAGAGCGACCAATTGCTCCCACGGCTGTCGATGCGCCCCGCCGTACTTCCCCGCGTAAACGGCCGCGAGTTTCCACTTTCCGTTTCCGGAAAGCGGCTCGACCGCTTGCGTCAAATTCGAAATGAGCGCTTCAAATTCTTCGGTTGTGTTCTGGGGAGCGCCGGATTGCCAAAGGTCGGAGCGAAAATCCAAGTCTTCCATGCCCAGACGGTTCCGCTCGCTGACCGACGCTTCAAAATCTTCGACCCGCGGCAGATCGTGCATCTCAGGAAGCTGGCCGGAGAGCGCGGCTTCGTCTTCGGCGGAAAGGGAAACGTTAGTTCGATATAGATCCGTAAGTTCGTCGGGAGAAAGCGGCAAGGGAGCGACCGCGGCAACCGGTCCCGGCACCCAGCCGTAGAATTCTTTCTCTTGCGCGACCTTGCGAGCCGCGTCCGCCGGCGACCAGTGTTTTCCGGCGAGGGCGACTTCTCGGTATTCGTCGGCGCGCGCTTCGGAGAGTTGATGGCGCAGCTGTTCCAATTTCTTTAGCAAATCGTGACGCTCGGCTTCGAATTTCTTCGCCTCCAAGTCCAAAGCGCGCGCATCCGCGCGAGAAAGCCTCTCGGCAATCGAGCCGACCGCGCTCTCCAATTGCTTGCGACTCTCCAAGTCGCTTTCGAGGACGCTCACGCACAACGGGCGCAGCTCAGGAACAATATGATGGCGCACCATGCGCAGGGCCTTGGTCGTGTGGCTGGTGACCAAAACACTTTTTCCCTGCGCCAGCAAATGGCCAATGAGGTTTCCGATGGTGTGTGTCTTGCCGGTGCCCGGGGGGCCCTGAACCAAAACGCCTCCGTGCTGTTCGAGTTGCCGCGCGATGCGAATCTGCTCGGGATTGGCAGGCTTGCTGAGCAGCACGTCCACGCCGTTTTCCGCCGCAGCGTTTTCAGAAGACTCCGATTCCGCCGGCTCGGCATCGGGAATCGGCGACTCTTCTCCCACAATATTCAGCAGCGACCACGGCAGATCTTCGCGCGTGCGAAGATCTGCGAGAATGCCCTCGATAGCAGCGGCAAAACCGAGCGTACGGGCGCGCAAAAAGATGACCGGGTCGCGGCCAATGCGCGGATCGCTCTGCTCACCTCGCGGCGCACAATCTTCGATAAATTCCCCCCGCGGCGAGAGCTGCACAACCATGCGCTTCAGAAAATTGGAAGTCGTGCCGTTATACAAGGGATGAAACCCGCCCTGCTCCAGTTCTTCGCGGCAGCGCCCGATCGCGCGTCCGTCCACATCCGCCATGGACTGAAACAGTGCCGAGTAAAGTTCCACGGGGTAGTCCGCTTCGGAGAGCGTGAATTCCGGAACGGAAGCGTCGAACTGTAGCTGCAGGCGCTGCAAGAGAATCGGATGGAAGATCCCGCCCTCGGCGCGCTGCCAACTCAGGATACCGTCGCCAAGAACCAGCTCGACACGCTCCGCTTCGCGGTCAATGCGGCCATACAAGGAATAGAAGGTTTCGAAAAGGCGCATCGCCTGGCGCGCGGGTTTTTCCCTGCGGGCCCATTCGTCGCGGAGGGGCGCCCAGCGGCGAAGAGCGGCTAATCGTGCCGGGTCCGCAGAGAACTGGATTGTCAAAGTCGCGCCATTTCCCTGCGGCTCCTCGCGGGACTCGACCACAGTCGCCAGCTGAAAGGGGTCATCCCAGCCAGGCTCAAGCCAGGAAGCCGTCTCGTAGGGAGGCTCGGGAGGCAGGGTTAGCTGCGGCCGCTGGACCCGCAGGGAGAAGGTAGAGCTCGCAAGGGCTGGCTCCTGTTGGACATCGGCGCTTTTCGATTTGGTCGAGCCCGGGCCGGACTTGGTCGTGCTCAGCCGGATAGCCGGATGCGCGGGCAAATCGTGCAGCCAGAGGTGCCAGGGCTGCTCCCGAATCTGGCGTTTGGGAGGATTGCGGTGCTGGTTCAGCGCTTCCAAATAGCGAAAGACGCGTGTAATTTTTTCGCGGGCAACGCGCAGCTTCTCGGCATCCATGACTTTCCACCCCGGAGGCTTGTCGAGGCTGGGTTGGGCTAGGAGGGGCCCCAGAATAACAGCGACCAGCGGACATTCTCAAGTTTCCAAATGTTAAACCCCGTGAAGAGCATTTAGTTGCGCGCAAATTACAACGCGAAGAGAACCAAAAAACAAGCGCTTGGTACGAACAAAAAGAGAAAGTTAGAGGCCAGGTGGAGCACGGAAGGGGCCTTGCAATGTAAGAATCTTCCTACCATTTATCAAAGCCTTTTTTGTTGCCAAATGGCTAATCAAGCGAGAGAATATAAGGCCTGCTAGCCGAGCCTTGTCCCCAGGCCGGGCCGCGCTAGTTCGGAACTTCTTTGCTCTTTCAGCACTAAAGACAGCTCCGAGAAAAATCCAAAAGTGCCCTTGAAAAACTTATGGATCAAAATCGCCGCCGTTCTTTACGGAAAGTGCCGGATGACGTCGCCTTCATCCAGATTGAGCGGGATGAAGTGGGGAAGGTTCTGAATATCTCCGAGGGGGGACTGAGTTTCAGTTCCGTTACACCCGTCCCTCGCAACCTCCCTGTTTATTTCTGGTTTTCTTTCAACCTCCAGGAAAAAATCGAAGCCATGGGCGAAGTGGCGTGGACCGATCTCTCCAGAACTGTCGGGGGTTTAAGGTTCACGCAAATCTCCCAGGCCGGCCGTGAACAAATCAAGAAATGGATGTCGCGGCTGCGCACCGAAGAGGTCCCCCGCGAGGCTGCGAAAGAAATTGACGCAGTGGAGGAGATTCCCGAAGAAGAGGAAGCCTTTGCCCGGCAGCTAGTTGCGGCAGGCCCGCCGGCGCCAAGAGGGGAAGGGCAAAAAAACACGGCGGTTCGAGCCAAGGCCAGCGAACTCGGGATTAGCGAGTCGGAAGACCGCGTTGCGAAGTTTGTATCGAAAGCGCGCGCCCACCGGCCAATTCCAATCCTCTCCTCCGAGGGAAGGGCCGCGGTAGAAAAGATTGCCGCAGATGCAAAACCCAAGCTGCAATCAGAGTTGCCAGTCGCGTCACTCTCCATCGCGCTGCCATCCAACGCGCCGCCGCCGAACGCACCAGCGCCAGCGCTCGGAGGCGAACTACAAAGAGCCGGTTCCTACCGTTCCTTGTTTTCCATGGAAATCGGCTCTACCAAGGCGGAGCAACCGCCCGATTCAAAATCTTCTTCACTCTCTTTCCGAGGGATCGATGCCTTGGTGGAATTGGTTCCCCTCCAACGGTACCTGTCGGCAAAGAAGCAGCAGCTTCTCTGCGGCATCATTCTGGGAGTATGCCTCTCCGTTGCGGTAACCATACCCGTGGTGAAATTCACGAATAACCGCGCGCAGGCCGACGTAAAGCCTCCCGCTGTGGATTCCGCCGGTTTTAAAAACAACACCTCCAGCCAGCAACCTATTACAACACGCGCCGCGCTGCCCCAGACCAAACCAACTTACCCGGTCGCTGGAATCTTCTCGGATCCGCTTCCAATTAGAAAAACATCGCAGAGCCCAGCTTCGAGAAGCCAGTTGGAGGACTTCAATCGCTATCGAGTGGATCCGCCGAAGACCGTGCCGGCCAAGACCACGGAGACTTCGACAGGAGCATCCGTCCAGGCGCCATCGGGCAGCACTTCAGCCGCGAATAAAAAGTCGGGAATGAATCCCATGCAATTGTGGGGAGAAGTGCAAGCAGGAAACAGCAAGGCGGCCGTCGAGCTGGCCGAACTTTATATTAAGGGTGACGGCGTGCCTCGGAACTGCCAGCAGGCCCGCGTCTTGCTACTGGTGGCTTCCGAGAAACGCAATACCACGGCCATCAAGAGACTGCATGACCTCGACAGGGGCGCGGCTTGCCCATAGCCTGGTCGACTTCTTCCATCCGCCCCTGCGGAAACGGTCCGAACAGTTGACGACTCCTCATGCCTAAAGGCGGGGATTCCTCGGAGTTACAGCCAGGAAACGCCTCGCTTACCGGTTTGCAACTGATGCACGAGGATTTAATGTATCCGTTCTGACAGAAATTCCCTGTTTGCAATTCCAAAATCCCCCGGATTCCCTTCCCTCGCCCCGTCGCATAATCTTTGCGTATTCCTCGAAAAAAAGCAGCTCAGCCGGCAAATGCGGCTCTGCAACTTGCAGAGCTTGATTCTTGCACGGAGGAATCATGAAAACGGAGTTGAGCGACAGCATGAAATCGAGTGTGCGAATGCCTTATGCATTGCGCCGGGTCCCCAAGGAAAGTCTTTCAGGCCTCTTGCCTTGTTCGGAACCTCCTCAGCCGGGAGACATCGCTCTGGCCAAGGTAGAGAAAATCGGAAGAAACACAAATCTGGAGCTGCCGTGCGGACGGCGTTGCACCTTGTACGTCGGCGACTTGATGGTGGGCGTCTTCGGAAACCGCTACGCGACGATGCAGTTCGAGGGATATGCGAAGACGGACGGAGAACGCTGCGATCTTCTCAGCATGGCGGGCGTTTGCGGCCTCGTTGAGAGCAAACACGATGGCGTGGGCGAGCCCAGCAAATTGCGCCTGCTCGGTTTCCTCGCGGGGCAGGATGGCCGCAAGTTGCGTCTCCGCCAGTTTGCGCTGCCGCCCGCAACGCTTCAAACGCGCCCTCGTGTCGTAGTGGTATGCGGCACCTCCATGGACTCCGGCAAAACGCGCACTGTTGCCAGCATCATCAAAGGGCTGCGGCATGATGGTCATCGCGTGGTGGGCGTAAAACTCACCGGCACCGCCAGCGGAAAAGACACGCTGAGCATGCGGGACGCCGGGGCCTGCGAGGCTCTCGACTTTGTCGATGGCGGGCTGCCCTCCACCTATCTTTGCAACCTGCAAGAACTCCTGAATTTGCATCTCACGCTGCTGGCTCATGCTTCACGCAGTGGCGCCGCTTGTGTGGTGATTGAAATTGCGGACGGTCTTCTGCAAAACGAAACAGCCGCTCTGCTGCAGAACCCGCGTTTCACGCAAACCGTGGACGCCTGGGTGTTTGCCGCAGGCGATCCTCTCGGCGCCGCGGGTGGCATGCGCGTGCTGCGAAGCTGGGGAATTCACCCGGTTGCCGTCTCTGGCGTCGTGACCATGAGTTCCCTGGCCATCCGCGAAGCGCAGACCGCCACGGGCTTGCCTTGTTTCACGGTGCGCGAAATGGAATCCGGCGAACTGAACAGCAGGCTCATGGAATTCAAGCCCGGCGCTGAGACCGTTGCAAGATTCGGAAGTCAAAGCTCCGAACAGAGAATCCAATAAGGAGGGACAGAAACATCCATATGCAGACTACTCCCCGCGGACGCGTCTACACATGGATACCTGAACCCACAAATCCACTTGGCGGACGCGTGGCCCTGAGCATTGAGCCGTTGTTACGCCTCAATGCCAAAGAGGAGGGGGATGCTCGCCTCTCCGGGCGCTACGTGCGCGTGCGGAACGCAGGAGCCCTCAATGACCCTGGTCCCACGGCCGGCACCGTTCGGCAAGTCCCGGTCGGGAATGCCCAACCCAACGCTGACGGGGACTTCTTCTTCGAGCCGGGGCGTGGCGGGGGCCGCATGGATAAACTCTTGCTGGCCGAACCAGACTTTCGCTGGCGATACGTCCAGGCCTCTCATTTCGGTGAGGTGAACACCTATTTCCATTTGGATCGCATGGGCGCGTACATTGATGATCTGTTGCAGGAGCTTGGTTCATCCCCTCTCCCCCGCGTGGTGGCTGTGGTGAACGCTCATCACGCGGCGACCGAAAACAATGGTCGCCGCGACGGCCTTTATCGTCCAGAGACCGGGCGATGGCTGGCTTTTCAGGGAGGGCACTACCGGCTCCCCAGCCGTCGCTACGACGTGCCCGAACTCGAGCCCCTCGCACCATGTGGTGAAATTCATCTTGGTCCCGGCCGGCAGCTGCTTCACCATGGCGCCCTGGTGGAGCGAGCGGGCGGTCGCTACCGGGCGAACGCTTCCCACAATGCCGGAATCATTTATCACGAATACGGCCACCATATTGCGCGCCACACGGCGGACTTTCAGGTCAATGCCCCCCGGCCGCCCGAGCGGCAAAAGAATCGCAAGGCGGCTATCGACGAAGGCACCTGCGACTACTTTGCTGCCGCCATGCTGGGTACGCCCCACATTTGGGCCTGGCACCAGCGCCACGATGACCAGCAAATCCATCCACGCAGCTTGTCTTCTTCAAAGACCATGGCCGCTTATGACTTTCGTGTGGAAGCCGACGAGCATTTAAACGGCACCATCTGGGGTGCGGCACTATGGGATTTGCGAACGCGATTGACCGCGGATGAGCCGGACGGCTCGCGCCAGGCCGATCTTGTGGTGCTTAAAGCACTTCTTCTCATTGGGAAGCTGACGGCTCCCCAAAATGCCGCGGGTAAGAAGTGGCTTCGCCGCGTACGGGCAAACTACGGTGTTGGCCTGTCTGCCCTGCTACAGGCGGATGAGCTGCTTTACACGAACCGGCATCGCTCGACAATTCTTGCTTGTTTCGCGAAGCGCGGCATTCAACCGGCACCAGCCGCGGTTTCGCGCAAAGATGGCAACTTGTGCTTTGTTTAAGACCTTTGTGTTGGCTCCAAGTGACAAACGTATGCGGCAAAAAGAAAACAATCTTTTCACTACGAACGGGAAATCCTATTCGGCCTCGTCCGCTGACTCTGCCGGATGGCAAGACGCCTCCGCGCGCTCGTTTTTGCGGCACGTCTCCCCGGAAGAAATTCCTCCGGCAGAAGACCTCCACACGCCAGAATCTCTCGAGCAACATTTGTGCGCGTTAGGCGAGCCCCCGTATTCGGTCATGGTCGTGGGCGACATCATGCTCGGAGGCCGCACGAAGCGCCCGTTGGCAAACCACGGAGCCGACTACCCCTTTGCGGCGGCACTGCCGCTCTTGCGCCGGGCGCCCATAGTCGTCGGCAATTTGGAAGGTCCTTTTGCGAAAAAAGCCCGCCGGCAGGAGCGGAATTTCTCCTACCGCGTGAATCCTGGGCTGGCCCCGGCGCTGACTCGTGCCGGCATTAACGTTCTCACCCTTGCCAATAATCATTTGCTCGATTGTGGCCGCCCTGGCGTCCTGGAAACACTGGACACCTTGGGCGGCGCGGGGCTTTCCCCTTTGGGCGCTGGCGCCAACCAAGCGGAAGCGCACCGCCCGGTCATCAAGCAGGTGGGCCGCTGGCGCATCGGTCTTCTCGGCTATTACTGGAATCGCCGCACGGCCGCGACCGCGGATCAACCCGGCAGTGCCATGGATCCGGCGGAAGCGCTCGAAGCGGACATTGGCGCGCTGCGCGGCCGCGTTGACCGCATCGTTGCCATTTTTCATTGGGGTGTTCCCTATGTTCGGGAGCCCTCGCCCGAAGACCGCGCCAAAGCTCGCTTGGCCATCGACCTCGGCGCGGACGCCGTCGTGGGTCATCACCCGCATGTCATTCAACCTTTCGAGATCTATCACGGGAGGCCGATCTTCTTCAGTGTTGGCAATTTTGCTTTTGGCTCCGGCAACAGCCGCGCCGAGGGTTTGCTGCTGGGAGTTCGCTTCGAAGAGGCGAGCACGATAGTTGCGGCGTATCCCCTCTACGTCAAAAACCGCGACCCGCGCGTGAACTACCAGCCCAAGGTTCTTAAGGGTGACCCCTCAAACCAGATTCTTCGCCGCCTCGCCGCAATCTCCGGATCCAACGGCGGATTGCTGACCATCGAACACGGCCGGGGAACACTCATTCTCCCGTGCGAAGCGCGAAACTCCGCCGCGAGCGGGGTGCGCCTTGCTTAGGCAGCCTTTTCGCGGCGACCGCGCCAAAAAGCCTGAACACTCCTTCAAGGAGTGGCGATGCTTCCTCCCCATCTTGCGGCCTCATCGAAACGCTTTGTTGGCCGCCTTCGTGGCCATGATGCTGGACGCCGGCCTCACGGTGATGCGACCTTGGCCCCTCAAAGTGGTGATTGACCGCGTGCTTACTCACCGGCCCAGCCGGGTCCCGTTCATTCGCGCCTGGCTCGATGCCTCCGCGCACAATCCCATGCACATCCTTTGGGGCGCTTGCGCAGCGACGTTCCTGATTGCGCTGGGAACGGGCGTTCTTACTTACTTCTTTACGCGGACGTATGGCAACATTGGCCAGCGCTTCGCCTTCGATCTGCGTTGCTATCTCTTTGCTCATTTGCAACGCCTATCTCTGCGTTTCCACGATCACCAGCCGCTTGGTGACCTGCTCACCCGCCTGACTTCAGATGCCGACGCCATCCAAGACGTGCTGGCAAACGGCGTCATCATCCTTGGCAGCAACGCTTGCCTGCTGCTTGGCATGGCCACGATGATGTTCTGGCTCAATTGGCGTTTCGCCCTGGCGGCGCTCTCGGTCTCTCCCCTTTTGTTTGTGACCGTCTGGCGTTATTCCTCTCTCATCAAGCTTGCGGCTAATCGGGCTCGCAGGAAAACCGGCGTCCTGGCTTCTTTGGCGCAAGAGACGCTCGCCTCCATCCGCATCGTGCAAGGTCTTGCCCAGGAAGGGCAGCGTGACGAGCTGTTCGAGACGGAAGGCGTCAATAGTTTGCAAGCGTCGCTGGAAGCCGTTGGTTATCAGGCCCGCGTCGCACCGCTCGTCGACCTGCTCGCCGCCATGGGGTTAATTCTGGTGATGTGGTATGGCGCAACCCGCGTGCTGGCAGGCGAGCTCTCCACAGGCGATGTGGTGGTGTTTTTTGCCTATGTCACCAACCTCTATGCGCCCATGCGCGCTCTGTCTCGTTTCTCCTATGTTTCGAACAAAGCCATCGTCGGCGCCGAGCGCATCGCCGAAGTCATTAACGTTCGCAGCGACGTCGTCGATCGCAGGAACGCGCGCCCGGCGCCGCGGCTCAACGGCCGCATCGAATTTCGCGACGTTGCTTTTGAATACATGCCCGGCCAGCCCGTGCTTTCGGACATCAACTTGATTATCGAGCCGGGCGAGAGGATTGCCGTAGTGGGCGCCACAGGCGCGGGCAAAAGCACTTTCGTCAGCTTGATTCCCCGCTTTTACGATCCCACGCTCGGCGCGGTGTGCATCAACGGAGAAGACCTCCGCAATTATTCTCTCCAATCGCTGCGCGAGCAGATCAGCCTCGTGCTGCAGGACACTTTGCTCTTCAGCGGCTCGGTCCGCGACAACATCGCCTTTGGCCGTCCCGGCGCCAGGCAGGAAGAAATCGTCGCCGCAGCCACCGCCGCCAACGCCGACGAGTTTATCGAGCGGCTTCCCGACGGCTACAATTCCCATGTTGCCGAGCGCGGCTCGACCCTTTCCGGGGGACAAAAGCAGCGCATCGCCATAGCCCGCGCGATTCTCCGCGATGCCCCCATTCTGATTCTCGACGAACCCACCAGCGGCCTGGATGCCGTGGCGGAATCCATGGTCATTGACGCGCTCGAACGCGCTTCCGCCGGCCGCACCACGTTCATGATCGCGCATCGCCTCAGCACCGTGCGGTTCGCCACCCGCATCCTCGTCTTTGACAAGGGCCGCATCATCGAGCAAGGGACTCACGAACAATTGCTGGCGCGCAACGGCCGTTACGCCCGCCTGCATCATTTGCAAACCGGCCCCCAGGGCACCTCCGACCTGGTCGCCTCCGAACGCCAGTGAAGAAAAATATCTTGCTTGTTTTCTGCCCATTTTGTGACCGCTTTGTTTTGATAACGATACAAAGTGCCGGGGAGCTGCGTGCCCCTCGCCGAATTTCGAGTTTCCGAGCACAGATCACGGGTCAGAGACCTGGCGCGGTCACCAGTCACGCGAGTCAGCGATCACCTTCCAGCTCATGGCGGTAGTGGGGAACGATCTTGTGCTTGTAGATGTCGAGGGTTTGTTCTTCGTCACCGGACATTAAATAAATGTTGAACTGGGTGACGCCAGCCTTTCGGAGGCGGTCGAGCTTTTTGCGATGGTGGTCGGGGGAGCCGAGGATCGCGAAGCGGTCCACGACTTCGTCGCTGACGAAATCGGCGTTGTCGCTGCCGACTTCGCAATGGTGGTGGTAGTCGTAGTTGCCGCGGCCCTTCACATAGGAGGTGAGCGCGGGAGGCAATTCCTCCGGCTTGTACTTGGAGATGAGGTCCATCACGTGGTTGGAGACCAGGGCGGGGAACCAGCGGACGTGCTCGCGCGCGGTTTTCAGGTCATGGGAGGGCCAGACGGGGGCGGCGGCCATGACCTCGATTTTGGCGAAGTCGCGGCCTGCTTCTTTGGCGCCTTCGCGGACGAAACCAAGGCACCACTCGATCAAGTCCGGATCAGCAAACTGGAGAATCACGCCGTCGCCGATACGCCCGGCGGTGCGCAGCGCTTTTGGGCCGTAGCCGGCGACCCAGACGCGCGGAACCTGGCCATTGGCCCAAGGAAATTTTGTGGGGACGCCATCGAGGTCGACGGTCTTGCCGGCGTTTAAGTTGCGGAAGATGCGGACGAATTCTTCGAGCGTTTCAAGCGTGGAGGGCTTTTTGCCGAGGACGCGGCGGGAGCTGTCGCCGCGGCCGATGCCCAGTTCCATGCGGCCGTGGGAGGCGATGTTGAGTGTGGCGAAGAGGCTCGCGGAAACGGTGACGTCGCGGACGGCAGGATTCGTGACGCAAGTGCCGAGACGGAGTTTCTTCGTGTTGGCAGCCATGAGCGTGAGGAGCGGGAACGGCTCCTTCCAGATGACGTGGGAGTCGAACATCCAGGCGTACGAGAAGCCGGAGGATTCGGCCTGCTGCGTGAGGCTCAGGATGCGTTCGATGGAGAGGTCAGGTTTGATGGTGATGCCGAAGTCCATGGAGGCTCCGTGACTAGTGACTCGTGAGTGGTGACTCGTGAAGACTCTTTGCTCGGCCAGTCAGCCCAAAATAAACAACAAAGCTGACGAGGAAGCCGACAAACCAAGCGTAATCGTAAAGGACGCGCAACAGCGGAACAACCAAGCCAATGAAGGCGACTCCGGCACCAGCGGCTAAAGCCACGATGGCGGTCCAATGGAAGCCACCCGAGTATTCGTAGAGGCCGGTGCGGCGGTAGAGATCCTCGGGAGCGAGAATTCTCTTGCGCACCAGGAAATAGTCGCAGATGAGGACGCCGGCAATGGGACCAAGAAAACCGGAGTAGCCCACCAGCCAGGTAAAAATGTAACTGCCATAACCGGCGAGAAGCTTCCAGGGCTGCATGAGAAGGCCAATGACGGCAGTAATGAGACCGCCGGTGCGAAAACTGATGCGGCGGGGAGAAAGATTGGAAAAATCGTTGGCGGGAGAGACGACGTTGGCGGCGACATTGACGTTGAGCGTGGCCATCAGCAAAGCAATCATGGCGAGAACGACAGCCCCTGGATTCCCGAGGCGCGCAAGAACTTTGACGGGATCCCAAATGGCTTCGCCAAAGATGATCAGGGTGGCGGAAGTGACGGCGATGCCGATGAAGGAATAAAAGGTCATGGTGGCGGGGAGCCCGAGGGCCTGGCCGACCATCTGGTCGCGCTGGCTGCGGGCGTAGCGGGTGAAGTCGGGAATGTTCAGCGAAACGGTGGCCCAGAAACCGACAACTCCGGTGAGCGAAGGCACGAAAAACCGGAAGAATTCGCCGAAGGAGTGAAATTTCGACGGCGTGGAGAGCATGGGGCCGAAGCCGCCCGCTTTGCCGCGCGCCCAGAGAAGCAGTGCAAGGCCGATGAGGAGCAGGAAAGGCGCCGAGATGCCTTGGAGGAAGCGGATGGTTTCGATGCCGCGCAGAATCACGAAAACGTTGAGAAACCAGAAAAGAATGAAGCAAACCGCTGCGCCGTGGTGAAATTTTGCCCAGCCGGGCGCGAGCGCGATGATCATGGCGTTGACGGCTTCGCCGCCAATCCAGGTTTGAATGCCGAACCAGCCGCAAGCGACCAGGGCTCGAAGAATCGCGGGGATGTTGGCGCCGAGCACGCCGAACGAAGCCCGTGCAAAAACGGGAAAGGGGATGCCGTACTGCGCTCCGGCATGTGCGTTGAGAAGCATGGGAATCAGCACGAGGACGTTGCCAAAAAAAACGGTGAAGAGCGCCTGGCTCCAGTTCATGCCGCCGGCAATCATGCCGCTGGCGAGCATGTAGGTGGGGATATTGACGCTCATGGAGATCCAAAGGGCGGCGTAGTTATAGGTGCGCCAGCGGCGGCGCTCGGAGGCAACCGGGGCGAGGTCCTTGTTGTAAAGTGAACTGGATTCGATGGTGTCTGCGGCAAGCGTGGCGCTGGGAATGTTGCTCATCGGAAGACTCGACCTTCTCTCCTGGACTTGATTTCGAGGAAAGGTTGGCGCTGAGATCCTTTGCTCACCCTCAACCTTCACCTGCCTTCGGGAGCCGTTAGCCCCATTGCAGCCGCAAAAACATTCAGTTGGCGGCTTCGATGGATTCCGCGGCGCGGGTGCGTGTAATTTCTCCATAGGACTCGGGGCGGCGGTCGCGAAAAAATTGCCAGGTGTCGCGCACCTTCTGAATCTCGTCGAGATCCAGGTCGGCGAGGAGGAGTTCATCTTTTTCGCGGCTGGCCTGGGCAATAATTTTCCCACGCGGATTGCAGAAATAGCTTTTGCCGTAAAATTCGCCAATCTTCCAGGGAAGCTCGGTGCCGACGCGGTTGATGGCAGCGACAAAATACGCGTTGGCCACGGCGTGGGCGGGCTGCTCAAGCTCCCAAAGATATTCGGAAAGCCCGGCGACAGTGGCGGAGGGGTTGTAAACAATTTCCGCCCCGTTGAGGCCGAGGACACGCGCGCCTTCGGGGAAGTGGCGATCATAGCAAATATACACACCGACGCGGGCATAACGCGTCTGGAAAACGGGATAGCCGGCGTTTCCAGGCGTGAAGTAAAATTTTTCCCAAAAGCCCGGATGGCAATGAGGGATGTGGTGCTTGCGGTATTTGCCCAAATAGCGCCCGTCGGCGTCGATGACCGCGGCGGTGTTGTAATAGACGCCGGTCATCTCCACTTCGTAGACGGGAACAATAAGAACCATCTGATATTTTTTTGCGAGCTTTTGCATCAAGCCGATCGTGGGGCCGCTGGGAACGCGTTCGGTCAGCTCGTACCAACGGGTTTGCTGCTCGGCGCAAAAATAAGGGCCGTAGAAAAGTTCCTGGAGGCCAAGGATCTGTACTTTTTTCTTAGCGGCGGCGGCGATGAGGCCTTCGTGCTTGGCGATCATCTTCTTTTTTATGTCAGAGAGCAAATATTTTTCCGGAGACCAATCACAATGAGCTTGAATCAGGCCGCTGCGAACCACACCAGGCATGGCATACCTCCCGCAAAACAGGAAAAAAGTTTACACTCTCGGGGCTTTACCCTACAAGCGGTTGGAACATCTGTTTCGGGCAGGTAATTTTTCAGGGGAGTAGAGCTTTTTTACCGGGAAATAGCATGGAGTTTATTGAAAACAAAGGGATTAGGTATGGCGCGGAGGTTGCATTTCTCAGGCCCGTGGGGGAGGCGAGCCGAGGATCCCTTTAGGGGATTGAGGGCTGGGCCGGTTCGCTTCTCCCCGATTACTTTCGCCGACGGTGAGCAGATTGTCCTTTCCCGAGTCTCACCCATCTTTCCCCTAAACACACCCCGGAAATGTCAAAACTCGGCGAAAGTATCAGCACGCTCCCCCACTGGCGTTCGGTAGAACACCAGACTTCGGAAGAATAACCAGAAAAAAGAAAGCGATCCCGCGCGCAAAAAATGGCCGCGACAAACTCGTCTGGAGAGGAATAGAGGTTAGTTAGATGTCAGCCGCGGCAAAGCGCCGCGGGTGGAACGAGGCGGCTCATGCTGGGCCGGCGCGTCTGGTAGTCGGAAAGAGTGAGCCCGAGCATGATGGCGAGCCAAAAAACGGCGCACACGATGACCAGCTGCGTGCGCTTAGGACTGTAACGCGCGTGCATGAAGTAAAGGACAACAAGGGTGGCCTTCGTCGTGGCGATGCCGAGGGCGATGACAATGTTAAACGGGCCAAAATTCCGAAAGGCGGCCCACACGGTGAGGGTGGTGCCGACAATCAGCGCGAGGAAGATGACGATATAAACTTTCGGCGAAACGATGTGTTCGGAGTGCTCGGAATGCTCAGCCACGCGATCTTCTCCTAAACGCTCTTAGCGATGCCGGTCAATCAGGTATAGCAACGGAAAAAGATAAATCCACACGATATCCACGAAGTGCCAGTAGAGGCCCACGATTTCCACGGGGTTGTTGTACTGCGGGGTGAAGCGGGCGCTAAGCGAAACCTTGATGAGCCAGATGAGGAGGCCGGCGCCGACAATCATGTGCAAGGCATGCAGGCCGGTCATGGCGAAATAGAGCGAAAAATAAAGCTGAGCGTGGGAATTGACATCGGGATCGTATTTAGGATTTTGGGAAGAAGTGGCTTTTTCCAGTTCCTCTCTTTCAGCGGCAATTTCCTTGGGGTCATCGGACGGCAAGGGATGCTCGGAGTGATACCAAACATCGAAATTGCGGCCGGGGACGAGATGGTGGTCGAATTTCTGCTTGTATTCGACGACCTTGATGCCGAGGAAGACGCTGCCGAGAGCAAGCGTGGCAATCAGAAAACCGGTGACCAGCGCTTTCTTGCCGACTTGCGCGGACCAAACGGCCATGGCCATGGTCAAGCTGCTCAGGATGAGCACGGCGGTGTTGATGGTGCCGAGTTTGATGTCCAGGGTGTTGCTGCCTACGCCGAAAGCGGTGAAGTATTCGTGGCGGTTTATGGTGTAGGTCAGGAACATGCCGCCGAAGAACAAAACTTCGGTGACCAGAAAGATCCACATGCCCAGGGTGGCGGATTCCTTCTGCTGCTCCAGGGTTTGAAATTGCCCGTATAGTTCTCCGGTGCGATGCACGCGGGGCTCCTTTTCCTTTTGCCGGGCTAAAGCCCGGCCTCTACAAAACCGGTGTGCGACTTCTTACTGGTTGTCACGCGGGCGGCAAACCCGCCCCTACAAAATCAATTAGTCGTCGCCGTGGGCCGGGGTCAACGATGCTCCTGCGACCAGGCCAAGGTCCGGGCGATTCCGGTAATCGTAAGGCTCCCAATCGACCACGGGCGTAACGTGAAAATTTTCCGCGGGAGGCGGCGAATCCGTTTTCCATTCGAGGCCGGTGGCAGGCCACGGGTTCGGGCCAGCGACTTTGCCGTAGCGCATGGACCAGGTCAGATAGGCCATCGGGAGAAGATAGCCAAGCGCGAGGACGGAAGCTCCGGCGGTGGACAAAACGTTGAGCACCTGAAACTCCGGCGGATAGCTGTGATACCGGCGCGGCATGCCGAGATATCCGAGAATGAATTGCGGGAAGAACGTCAAATTGAAGCCGATGAAGAGAACGATGGCGGCGAAACGGGAAAGCGCTTCGGGATAGAGCTTGCCGGTGATCTTCGGCCACCAGTAATCCAGGCCGCCAACGTAGCCCATGACGGCTCCGCCGACCATGATGTAGTGGAAATGGGCGATGACGAAGTAGGTGTCGTGGATGTGGATGTCCAGACCGAGGCAGGCGAGGAACAGGCCGGTGAGGCCGCCAATGGTGAACAGGCCGATAAAGCCGAGAGCGTAGAGCATCGGCGCATCCCAGGAAATGGAGCCTTTGTACAGGCTGGCGGTCCAATTGAACACTTTGACTGCCGATGGTATGGCGACGAGATAGCTGAGGAAGGAAAACGCCAGCGCCGCGTAAGTGGATTCCCCGGTGACGAACATGTGATGCGCCCAAACCAGAAAACCGATGACCGCGATGGCAATACTCGACGCGGCGATGAAGTGGTAACCGAAGATGGGCTTGCGGGCAAACGTGGGAATGATTTCGCTGACCACGCCCATCGAAGGAAGAATCATAATGTACACGGCGGGATGCGAGTAAAACCAGAAGAGATGCTGGAAGAGGATGGGGTCGCCGCCCATGGCCGGATTGAAGAAGCCGAGGTGAAACATGCGCTCAAGGCCGGCGAGCAGCAGCGTGATGGCGACCACGGGAGTGCCCAGAATCATCACCAAGCTGGTGGCGTAGTGGGCCCAGGCAAAAAGAGGCAGACGGAACCAGGTCATGCCGGGAGCGCGCATGGTGTGGATGGTGACGATGAAATTTAGGCCGGTGAGAATCGAGGAGAAGCCGTTGATGAAAATGCCGAGAACGGCGGGAGTGACCGCGGAATTCGAATAAATGCTGCTGAGCGGCGTGTAGAAGGTCCAGCCGGTGTCCAGGCCGCCGGTGCTGAACGAGTAGAGGACGAAGCAGCCGCCGATGATGTAGATGTACCAGCTCAGGAGATTGATTTTCGGAAAGGCGAGGTCCTTCGCGCCGATCATCGGGGGAATGAGAAAATTCCCGAGCACGGCGGGAATGGAGGGAATCAGGAAAAAGAAAATCATGGCCACGCCATGCATGGTGAAGAGCTTGTTGTAGGTTTCCGGAGTGACCAGCGCGCCCGCGGGAGTCAGCAGGTGGATGCGAATCATGGTGGCGAAAATGCCGCCGATGAAGAAGAAGAATGTGACGGAAATGAGATACAGAAGGGCGATGCGCTTGTGGTCGGTGGTGAGCAGCCACGAACGAATGCCGTAACTGGCGTTGAGATAGTGATCGCGTGGCATGCGATAAGCAGGTGACGGTGGTGTTGGCGTCTGGCTCATAATCTCTTTACTTTCTTGCCGACGGCGCGATTCCCGCACCCTTTTCGGGAACGGGCTGTGATTCGAGAGACCTGATGTAGGCGATGAGCGCCAGAATCTGCTCCTCCGTGAGTTGTCCCTGGAACGTGGGCATGAGCGGCTGATAGCCGGCCACAATTTTCGCATTGGGCTCGAGAATCGATTCGCGGATGTAAGCGTCGTCGGCGGCAACGGTGGTTCCGTCGGCCAGGAGAACCTGGGCACCGTACACCCCATTGAGAGAGGGGGCGCGCCCGGTGCCGTTCGCCACGTGGCAGGTGACGCAGGCCCTTTCCACAAAGAGTTTTTCGCCGGCCGCGACGGGATTGGCTTCGGCACCCGAGGAGCCGGAAAGCCACGCGGCGTAATCCGTAGGCTCCATGACGGTGACCCATCCGCCCATGATGGCGTGGTTCGTGCCGCAATACTGCGAACAGAAAAAGTGGTAGCGGCCGGGCTTTGTGGGACGGAACCACATGGTGTTGTAATGGCCGGGGACGACGTCCATCTTCACGCGGAAGGCGGGCACGAAGAAGTCGTGGATAACGTCCTCGCTGGCCAGTGTCAAGCGGACGTTGCGTCCGACAGGGACATGCAGTTCGTTAATTTCCTTCAGACCGTTGGGTTGTTGCACCTTCCACATCCACTGTTTGCCGATGAGGTAAATGTCGAGAGTGTCCGGCGGGTTGTGGCGATAGTCGACGTAAACCACGGCGCCCCAGCTGAACATACCGAGCGCAAGGATCAAAGGAACGATGATCCACGCATACTCGAGGCGCATATCACCGTAGATGGGAACACCGACTGCATTGGGCTGCTGGCGATGGAATTTGAAAAAGAAATAGACGATGGCGACGGTAATAGCGGAGGCAAAGAGGAATGAGATGGTGGTGATAAAAACCATCAGGCTGTCCACGTGGGGCGCGAAGTTGGACGCTTCCGGGGGATACAATGGCAATTGCGATTGCACGGCTCTAGGGCGCTCCTTGAAAATTCGAATGGCCCGCGCGAAGTTCGCGGCGGCGAGAAAGCCAAATGCCCCCAACAAGAGTGAGAATTGTCAGGATGCCGCCGATGCGGATGATCCTGAGAATGGAAGCGCTGTAGGTGGCGTTCGAGGGGTCGTAGTGGTAACAGAGCAGCAGAACGTGGTCGATGGGCGAGCCGATCTTTCCGGCCGAGGCGTCCACCAGGCCCAGGCGCATGTCGCGGCCGGGATATTCGACGCCGTAGAAGTAGCGGGAGATGCGGCCATCAGCGGTCAAGAGCAGGACGCCGCTGGCATGGGCGAACAGATTGGATTTCGCGTCGTAGCGATAGCGGAAGTTCGCGGCGCGCGTGGCGGCGTCAATGGATTTTTGGGAGCCGGTCAAGAAGTGCCAGCCTGAGACGGTTTCCGGCCGGTGAAAGCGTTCAACCGCCGCCCTCTTTTTCTCCGCAGCCATTTCGGGGGTGTCGTGCGGATCAAAGCTGATGAAAACCACTTGGTAGTCGCGGCCGGGGTTGAAAGAAAGCATGCGCAGAGAGCCAACCACGCCCGATTGCACTTGGTCGCAGAGCATCGGGCAACGGTAATAGACGAAAGCCAGCACGACGGGCTTCTGGCCGAAAAATTCGCGAAGCGGAACGTCGCGGCCGGTTTCATCCCGAAACCGGAGATCGAGCGGCATTGGACCGTTGAGGGGCGGTTCGAAGCCGACATTCTGCAAGGCGGGAGGCATGGTAGCCGCGGCGGGGCCTGTGTTGGCGGGAACGGTCTGCGCCGGCAAGGCGCAGGACGCCGCGAGCAGCGCGACAATTGCGAAAATGTGGTGAACCACTTTCATGTCGCTACTTCTTCCCCGATTTTTTCTCCGCCGAGGGTGCAGAAAACGACGGCAAACCTTTTTCCGCGACGATCTTCATCGCGTCTTCAACGGGAATCCGGGCGATGCCGGCATTCTTGTCAATCCACTGCCATTGCTCATTAGCGTCAATGTCGGCTTTCATCTTTTGACGCAGGTCCTTCTGCGGGTCCGTGTCGTGGCCGGGAACACCCTGGAGGCGCGGTTCCGGCGGATAGTCCTTGCCGAAAGCGGCGCGGGACGGAGGAGGCGGCACATCTGAGGAGGCAGCAAGTTTGGAGGTAAAGTTCAAGATGAAAACGCAAATCGCCAGCGCGGCAACCGTAGCCAGTCCGAGGGCGAAAAGATACCAGTAGATGGTCCCGACCTTAACGTCCCGCTCTTCGAAGGCGACATCCGGGTGGCGAAGCGGCTGGCCCGCAGTTGGTCCGGCTTTTTGATGCTCAGTGCTCATGGTGCTGCTCAATAGCCTCCCCTAATTTCGGATCGCCGAGCGGGAGGAGCGGACTTTGCTTCAAGTTGAAAGCGAAGAAGCCGAGCCACAGCCCGCCGAGGGCGACGGGAACTACCAGATCGAGCCAAGTGGGCACGGCGCTCGAGGTGAACTCCGGCCGCGTCATCCAGAAAAGATCAACCAGGCGCATGAGGATGAGCCACAGGGCGATTTTCGGAAGGACTTTGGCGTTGCGCTTCAGGTCCTGGGAGAGGAGCAGGAAAAAAGGAACAAAAAAATGGAAGACCACGACAAACACGGCGACGATGCCCCATTCCCCGTAGAGCCGCGTGCGATAGAAGGTAATCTCCTCGGGCTGGTTGCCGGACCAGATGATCAGCAGCTGCGAGAAATCAAAATAGGCCCAAAGCATGACAAAGGCGAAAAGCAGTTTGCCCAGGTCGTGCAGATGGCGCGGCTGAAGGATGCTCGAAAAAGGCTCGGCACGAGAAAGCAGCACAACCACGGCGATCATGAACGCCATGGAGGAGATGAGCTGCCCGCCTACAAGGATGAATCCATAAATTGTAGAAGCCCAGTGCGGGGAGAGAGACATCACCCAATCAATGGCCGCGAAACTCATGGCGAAAACGTAAAGAATAATGCCGGGGCCGGCGAGGATCCTGAACCGCTGCCGTAGCGCACGGTCGGTCCGGTTGACGTCCTGTTGCTTCGACCAAATGTTGAAGATAAACATCAGCCCCAGCCAGACCACGAAATAGATAACGGCGCGGCCGTAAAAACCCAGCGGTCCTTGAGTCGTTAGATAGGATTTTTGGAAGTTAGAAAGGGCACCCTCGCCCACCGCCGGGGCATTGAGCCAGCCTTTCTCTTCGCCATGGCCCGTGTACAGGTACTGCATGCCAAAAAGCGCGATAGGCACAAAAAGAATCGCGATGAGTGGGAGCGTGCGGGTGGCGGATTCGAGCGGACGGCGAATAATGATTCCCCAGTGGCCTGCCGTTAGATGCTGCAACATCACCAGACCGAGCGAGCCGAGAGTCACACCCAGGACCAGCAGAAAGCTCATCAAGTACGACTGATAAAAAGCACCGGGAGAACGCATAGCGCCGAAAATGGCCAGCAGCAGAGCGATGGCGCCCACACCAAAAGCGCGCGTTTGTAGACGGCTTACACTCTCCGGTGCCGGATATTCTTGCACCGCCATCAGTGGTGGCCTCCTGCCGGGTCTTTTGCGGTTCCTGCTTCGTTTGCGCCAGATGATCCGGCGCGATTCAACTTTTCGCGAAGCTCCGCAGGGAGATCGGCGACCTTCGCGTTGCGGCTCAACTGCAGAGCGCGAACATAGGCGATGATGGCCCAGCGGTCACGCGGAGGAATTTGCGCGGAATAGCCAAACATCGCCCCAAAGCCGTTGGTTATGTTGTCGTAGAAATAGCCGTTGAGGGCCTGGCGCAGGCGATCCTGGTGAAAGCTGGGCGGGTGCTTCATGCCGCGCATGGCGACCATGCCGTTGCCGTCACCCTGTAAGCCGTGGCAGGGCGTGCAGAAAATCTTGAAGCGGTCCTGGCCGCGCTCTAGAAGCTCGCGATTCACAGGCAAGGGAAAGGCGTTCGAATCCTTGGGAACGAAGAGCGCATCGTCGGCAAGCGAGCCGCGGGCCACGGTGTTTTCCACCTGCGGACGTTCGGAGCGGGCATCCTCAAAGAAATCCGAAGGTGAAAGCGGAAGATTCTTGGGCTGATTGGCCATGTCTTGCTTGAGATAGCGGCAGCCGCCCGCAAAGAAGAGGCCCGCCGCGGTGCAAGCTGCGAGAAGAAGACGCGAGGCGTTAGTCATCCATCACCTCGCTCACATGATGCGGATCGAGGCCCTGGAGGAAGCGCACCGTTTCCATGATATGAAACTTGGGGTCGCGCGCCTCGATGCAAAGATAAAAGCGGTCGGAAGTGGCATGGACGAAACGCTTCACGTTAAAAACGGGGTGGTGCGGCTGAGGCAAGCGATTTAGAGCCAGCATGCCGAAAACGGCGCAAAGAGACGCGCCCAAGACCGTTAGCTCGAACGTAACTGGAATAAACGCCGGCCAGCTATTGAGCGGGCGGCCCCCAATGTTCATCGGAAATGAAATAACGTTCACCCAGTACTGGAAACCGAAACCACCCAGCCCGCCGGCGAAACCGCCGAGAAGGGTGATAAAGGGCACCATATTGCGCTTCAGGCCCATGGCCTGAGCAAGGCCTTCGACGGGGAACGGCGTATAGGCATCCATGCGGCGATAGCCGGCGGCGCGGGCCTTTTCCACGGCATGAACGAGCTGGTCGGGAGTGTCGAACTCCGCCATCACGCCATATATATGTGAACGATGCTGCTCCATTTCCTAACTTTCCTCAGAAGTCTCCGCTACCAGTTCGCGCATTTCCGCGATCGAGATCGCCGGAAGAACGCGCACGAACAGGAAGAGAAGCATGATAAAGAATCCGATCGTGCCGGTGAACGTGGCCCAATCCCAAAAGGTCGGCTGATAGCGTCCCCAGGCCGAGGGCGTGAAATCGCGCGTGAGGCTGATCACGACAATGACAAAGCGTTCGAGCCACATGCCGGTATTGACGATGATGGACATGAAGAAGAGAAACGGGACGTTGTGGCGCAACTTGTAGGACCACAGGGACTGCGGCAAGAGAATGTTGCAGAGAATCAGCGCGTAGTAAAAGTGAGAATAAGGACCGTGAAGACGCTGGTTCACGAGGAACACATCGAATTTGTTGCCGCTGTAGACGGACATGAAGAATTCGAAGAAGTATCCGTAGGCAACGATTAAGCCGGTGGCGAGCATGACTTTGGCCATGTTGTCGAGGTGGCGCAGGGTGATGAAGTCTTCGAGGCCATACGCTTTGCGAAGGGGAATGGCGATGCTGAGCACCATGGCGAAGCCGGAATAGATGGCACCGGCAACGAAGTACGGGGGAAAGATGGTGGTGTGCCAGCCGGGAACGATGGCGATGGCGAAGTCGAAGCTAACGATGGTGTGCACGGAGAGCACGAGCGGCGTAGCCAGACCGGCTAGAAGCAGGTAGGCCGACTGGTAGCGGTGCCAGTGACGCACGGAACCGCGCCAACCCATGGCGAGCATGCCGTAGATGATTTGTTTGGCTTTGGTAGTGGCGTGGTCGCGAAGCGTGGCCAAATCCGGAATAAGGCCGACGAACCAGAACAGCAGCGAAACGGTACCGTAGGTGGAAACTGCAAAAACGTCCCAGATGAGCGGGCTGCGAAATTGCGGCCAGAGCCCCATCGTGCTGGGATACGGGAACATGTAGAAGGCCATCCACGGGCGCCCGGTATGAATCAGCGGGAAGATGCCGGCGCAGGCGACGGCGAAGAGCGTCATGGCTTCCGCGAACCGGTTGATCGAGGTACGCCACTTTTGATTCAAGAGGAACAAGATTGCGGAGATGAGCGTTCCGGCGTGGCCGATACCGATCCACCAAACGAAATTCACAATGGCGAAGCCCCAACCGACGGGAATGTCGATGCCCCAGATGCCGACGCCTTTGATGAACAGCCAACCGATGGCGATGGTCATCAAGGCGGTGAAGCCGAATGCCATCGCGAAACCTACGAACCAACCGAAGGAAGTCGGACGGGTGAGAACAATGGAGCTGATTTTGTCGGTGACCGAACCGAAGGTGTGGCCCGGGCCGAGCACCGTGGTCAGACGGCGGATTGCGGGAGAATCGATTGGCGGCCGGGTGGTGCTCATGCGTTCTCCAGTTCCGGATTCGGATTGCGCACAGCCGCCAAGTAGGTCGTGCGCGCGCGTGTATTAAGTTCGGGCATTATGGCGTAGTTGCGCTGCCGGGCCCGCAGCTTGGAAACGCGGCTATGGGGGTCGTTGGCATTGCCAAAAACAATGGCTTGCGACGGGCAAGCTTGCTCGCAGGCGGTGACGATTTCGCCGTCGCGAATCGGCCGGCCCTTGCCGTTCTCCGCCCTTTCCGCGTCAATGCGCGCGTTGTTGATGCGCTGCGTGCAATAGCTGCACTTCTCCATGACACCGCGGCTGCGTACGGTGACTTCGGGATTGCGCAGGAGCTTCAACTGCGGCGTCTCCCAATCCTGGAAACGCAGGAAATTGAAACGCCGCACTTTGTATGGACAGTTGTTCGAGCAGTAGCGCGTCCCGATACAGCGGTTGTAGACCATGTCGTTCAAGCCCTCGGCGCTGTGCACGGTAGCGCCGACGGGGCAGACTTGCTCGCAGGGAGCGTTTTCGCACTGCTGACAGGGCACAGGCTGGAAGAAAGTCTCGGGATTATCGAGCGCTGGCTGGTACTCGGAGGGATCGCCGGTGGATTTGCGGCTCGTAGCGGAGTCCGTGTTCGTGTAGTAGCGGTCGATTCGGATCCAGTGCATCTCGCGGCCCCGCATCACCTGATCCTTGCCGACGACGGCAATGTTGTTTTCCGCCTGGCAGGCGATCACGCAGGCATTGCAGCCGTTGCAGCTGTTCAGGTCGATGGCCATGGCCCATTTGTCGCGGTTGTAGGGGAATTCCGCTTCGCCCTTGTAGAGAGAAAGTTCCTTGGGCGGCGCTTCCTCGTCTTCGTGGGCGAAATTGGGATTCTTGCGGTATTCCTCCAGAGTTCCGGCCACGAGGATGTGACGGCCTTCCATGTTGAAGTGATACTGAGTGCAGGCGAGCGGGTAATCGTCCCCGGTTTTCCTAATTACGCTGTTCGGCGCATTCGCGGCCCAGAGAGCGCTCGACGCACGCACCGCATACGCGTTGAAGCCCTTGTTCGTCCCGGTATAACCAGCTCGCTTGCGGCCGTAGCCCAAGGGCAAAACCACAACGCCTTCGGCTTGCCCCGGAAGGATCCAAGCCGCCGCGGTGACTTGGCTTCCCGAAAGCGAAATATCCACTACGTTCGAGAGAATCTGGCCGTGTTCGCCGCCACGCGAAGCGATTTTATGTGTGAGCTGGAGCGCCTCGGCGGTTTTCGGACTCACCAGCGCAGCATTGTCCCAGGTGAGCTTGGTCACCGGCTTCGGCAATTCCTGGAGCCAGCCATTATTTGCAAAACGCCCATCATAAATGCTGGGGTCCGGTCGGAAGAGAAATTCGAGTTCGTTCGAGGAACTTTCTTTGGCGGGTGGAAGGCTTGCGGGATTGAACTTCAACGGGACACTGAGGGGAGCAAAAGCCGTGCCAGTTACTATGCCGTCGTTCAGCGTCTTGCGCCAGAATTTTTCAAAATCGCCGGAAGGGTTCGCGGTCTTCAGGCGGTCGCGAACCGCATCGTAAGTCGAGAGTCCCGGCTTGTCGCTGAACGCGGCCAGGACTTCGTAAACGGAATGCGTGCGATAGAGCGGGGCGATCAAGGGCTGCACGACGCTCACCGTGCCGTCGAATGCGCGCACGTCTCCCCAGGTTTCCAAGTAATGCGATTCGGCGACGTGCCAGTCGCAATATTGCGAGGTCTCGTCAAAATGCTGGCTGCAGTGGATGACGGTTTCGATCTTTTTCCGCTTGTGTCTTTCGTCAAAGAGCAGCTTGGAAGCAAAATCGAAGTCGTGCGGAGCCGTATAGACCGGATTGACACCGAGAATGAGCAAAGCAGACACCTTGCCTTGGTCGATGTCCGCGCAAAGCTCGCGCAGCGATTCCAAATGATTGACGGGATGCGCTTCGACCGGTTCCGTGTAATAGAGTGTCGTCCCAACATTGCCGAGCGCCGCGTTGATGGCATGAACCAATGCGTGGACTTCCGCAGGTTGTTGTTCGCCGGCGACCACCAGAGTGCGGCGCGGATGCTTCCGCAAATCCTTTACTACGGCGTCGAGCCACTTCTCGGCGCCCGGCGGAAGTTTTCCGCCGCCGCCCAAGCCGAGCTTTGCGGCCAGAGCGCGCGCAAACTGTGCGCTTTCCCCGTATCGGAGAGGCAGGCGATGATCGGCACTGGAGCCTGTCACGGAAGGCGTGGGCTCGACCACATACAGGCGGCTCATCTGATTGCCAAGGCGATCGGCCTCGGCGAATTGGTCCAGTTTGCGGCGCCGGTAAAAGTCCCTCATGTAGCGGACATTGCCGGGGCCGCTGGCGAGAAAATCGGAATCAATAGAAAGAATGACGTCGGCGTTCTCTGGTCGATAAACGGTGTTGACGTAGCTGCCGAAAGCGAGTTTTGCGCCCTCGCGGGTACCATCCCCAACTGCCGGTTCCCACCGGTGCCACTTGGCCTGCGGATACAGCGTCAGAATGGTTTGAAGTTGTGCGGCAACGGTTGGCGAGTTGATGATCCCGGTAAGAATACGAAAACCGCCGCCCTGGACGGTCTGGAACGAAGCCGCCAACGCCTGCGCCGCGTCCAGAAACTGCGACCAAGTCCGAATCTCACCGGCCTGGGTGACCGTTTGCGCGCGGTCAGGATCGTAAAGGTCGAGAAGAGACGCTTGCGCGAATGCGTTGGTTGCGCCGAGGCTCGACGGATGGTCGGGGTTCCCTTCAATTTTGGTAGGGCGCCCCTCATGACTCTCGACGAGCAGACCCATGGCATCGGCTCCAAACGGCATGGCCGTCGCATAAAACCGGGGCTTTCCCTGAACCAGGCCATCCGGTTGCTTGACGTAGGGAACGATATATTGTTCCGGCGCGCGACCGCATCCGGACAGACCAGCCAACGCCAGCGAGGCAGCCATGAGCTTCAAGAAATCGCGGCGGTCCACAGAATCGTCCCATTCCGAGGGCGCCTGGCGGGGAAATTCGCGGTGGAGCAGGTCTTCAAAGCTCGGATCGCCCGCCAGTTCTTCTAGAGTGCGCCAATATGGTTTGCCTGTTTTGGATTGCAATTGGGCGCGGACAGCCGCCAGGTTCAATGGCCGCGGCGGCAACGACACGTCGGCTAGATTTTCGTCTGCCGGTCTATCATCCTTGCGTTCTTGCGGTTGCGCGCTCATACGCTCCGTTAGCGATGACAGGTCGAGCAACTCGTCAGCTCGGCCGTCGTACGGATATTGCGTTCCTTCATGAATTTCTTGCCTAGCTCTTCCTGATCCGGTGTCGGTGTCCAATCCATGGCGTACACTTTGTCCATTGGCCGCAGATTGGGCGCCGGATTGCGGTGGCATTCCACGCACCATTGCATCAGGAGGGTGTTTGCCTGAAAAACTAGCGGCATTTCGTCCACTCGACCATGGCACGTGGAACAGCCAACACCCTTATTCACATGAATGCTGTGATTGAAATACACGAAATCTGCAAGACGGTGTATTTTCACCCATTCAATCGATTTGTCGGTGCGGTAGCTTTCCCGAATCGGCTCGAGGTATCCTGCGTTGCTAAAAAGCACAGAATGGCAATTCATGCAGGTTTTCGTAGGGGGAATCCCGGCAAAGGCGGAGGTCTCCACGCTGGTATGGCAGTAGCGGCAATCGATTCCGTCGTCCCCCACGTGGTGTTTGTGGCTGAACTGGATGGGCTGCTGTCGGGTAATGTTCTGCCGTGTCAGGTAAGGGGAACGCGCCGCCGCGAGCACCGCCAGGACTGCAAACCCCATCATAAAAATAAATGAAAAGACACTAAAGCGAGAGATGAAGTTGGTGCTTCGATGAAAAATCTGAGCCATGTCTTTTTTCGCACTTTGGTGGGGAGCGCGCTCGAAGGGCCCTTATGCTAGGGCGTCCCACATGTTAACCGGGAAGTGCAAAACCCGGGCCAACTTTGACCGCTTAGTTTCCAATAAAACTTTCTGGAATGCAATATCCGTGCCAGTACTGTTCCGAATGTTTCTCGTTTCGAGAAACTTTGAAGACAAGTGTTTGGCCGAAAAATTCAAATTCATCGCGCACCCCGAAACGGCTTTGGCGCTCGGCATCGGGGAAAGACCTGCATGGCCGGTGCTTTCCTAGGTGCGTTTAGTAGATGAACTCCAGCGTGCGTTTGTTGCCGTTTTTTTGGATTTAATTTCACCGCGGGCCTCGCGCGGTTCGGCAGATTCGTGGTATGTTAGACTCAGCCTTGCCCGCTTTTTTCTGCGGCCGAGCCCACCTACTTCCAGCGTTTCCCCGCATTTTTCGGGGATGGCCCCGCTGGGGCGTGGTCCAATCGGTAGGACACCTCACTGTTAATGAGGATGGTGGAGGTTCGAATCCTCCCGCCCCAGCCAGATTTTCGAGAGGGAAACAAAGCGGGCTAAGTTGTCAGCCTTTGACCGTGGGTAATCCTGCTGAAACCCAGCCCTTCCAACCCCCGTCCATGGATTCCACATTGGAGTAACCCATTTTCTGAAGGTTTTCCGCAGCCAGTGCGGAGCGAAAGCCGCCGCCGCAGTAAAGGATGAGCTTTGTCTTGGTATCGGGAACCTGCTGCTCGATGTCGCGCTCGATGACGCCCCTTCCGAGATGGATTGCTCCGGGAATATGGCCATTGGCCCATTCGTTGTCTTCACGAACATCCACCAGCAGAACTTTTTCTCCTGCATCCATGCGGCGCCTGACATCGGCCACGTTCGTTTCTTTGATCTTTTTCTTCGACTCATTGACCAGCTTCAAAAATTGCGGCGCGTGAGCCATAAATCCGCTCTCCTTGTGCGCCGGTTAACCGGCGAGGTGTAGTGAATGAAAAAGTCATACGGTAGTAGTGGATTAGCGACCCACATCGGCCCCGAGTCATGCGGAGCTGCTCGCAAGGGCAGCGTCGAAGCGTTGACAGGGGAACGTGCGGG
>Ga0209471_1000134_pt1 | contig 54840 bp, 76 predicted proteins | sample GraSoiAngelo_128_FD_185885 | JGI IMG/M metagenome (GOLD analysis project Ga0209471, IMG submission 185885) | Grasslands soil microbial communities from the Angelo Coastal Reserve, California, USA - 14_0927_12_20cm (SPAdes) (version 2) | ecosystem: Environmental > Terrestrial > Soil > Grasslands ... | reverse complement strand
GCCTGAGTAGTTCCTGCTCACGAACTCGGAGTCCCACAAAGGACACAAATGAAACGGATCGGCTTCGGGGTGTCATCTCTCGTTTAGTCTAGCAACGATTTTACACAGCGAACTGGAAGACTTACGGATGTGTACTCCTCTAACGCCAATGCTTATCGCAAACTGAGCCATTGACGCTATTCGCGGCCTGCTCTTCGCGTGTTCTAAGGCATCGGCTCATGCGACTTCCGCTTATCTATTTCTTTTCCATGTTGGAAAAAGTCCGCGTCCAAGAAGCAAATGGATACGTACTCCAGCAATACTGTAGAATCGGAAGCGGGCAAGATTCCGGAAAACATAGACCTTGTGCTCAACCCTTCGAAACCGTAGCGTCCACCTCAATTTATTCAAAGACTAGCCAATCATTCGAGTCGCGCATTAGGCGTTGTCCTCGCAAAGCAAGAACCCGCCAATCCTTTGAGATTGTGACGCAGCCTCTCGGAGGTACTCGAAATCGATCCGACCTCGCTGGAATACATTCAGGAGTGGCGCTCTTGGTATTCGTTGACTGGATTATAGCAATTGTGCGATAATTCAATCGAAGAGGTGGCCCCGACATTGAGCAGCGATTTCACGATTGAGTACGTGGAGCTACCGAACGGGCGGGCACCGGCCCGAGACTTCGTGGATTCGCTGGATGATAAGGCTGCCGCTCGGATAGACGCGTTCATCGAGCGCCTACGCATCTACGGCAACCGAATGCAAGGAAAGTTCGTGAAGAAGCTCACTGGAGACATATTCGAGCTACGGGTCAAGCAATTCGACCGGATTTTCCGCGTCCTGTTCTTCTATCAACCGGGAATGCTGATCGTGATTACGTCAGGATTTCAGAAGAAGACGCAACAGACTCCGCCGGGCGAAATTACAAGGGCAGAGCAGCTGAAAAAGCTCTGGATGAAATATCGAAACCGTTACACGGGATCGCAGAAAGAACGGGAAGCCATTCTGAAGGAGTTGGGCCTATGAGACAAACCGTCAAGCGCGACAAACACAGTGAAATTGTCGAACAGCGTGCTCGCAAGAGCGCAACCTACCGTAAGGCCTTCGGGCGCACCTTGCACCAGATTGACCTGGCTTTACTGGTGCGCGAGATGAGGGAGGATGCGGGGTTCACTCAGACCGAACTAGCGAAGAAGGTGGGCACGACACAGTCCGTGATTGCTCGCCTGGAGGACGCTGAATACATGGGGCACTCGCTCACGATGCTGGAACGCATCGCTGCGGTCTGCGGCATTGCCCTCAAGCTTCATGCGGAGAAAAAGCCCAATTTCGACCGCGAGGTCGCGCTGGTCTAGTCCCCAAGCAGGCCGTTGAACGACTGGCCGCTTTCCTCTGCAAATCGGTGGGGTCCAATTGAGCGAAGTGGGGTCCACTTGGGGTCCAAAACCGTCCATTTTTAAACTGGATCCAAGTAGGTTAGCCGTGTAAGGGCAATTGAAACATCGTGAGTTATGGAGCGGGCGATGGGAATCGAACCCACGTCCGAAGCTTGGGAAGCTTGCAATTTAACCCAAAAAACGCTGGATTGGCGGCATTTTTGCGATTTTCGGAACGCCTTAATTGGAAAATAATGGAAAACGGAAAATGGAAAACGGCCACCTCGCGGTGGGGACAAACGTCTCGGAAAGCGGCGGTCTCCAGGCTTTCGCGGGCGCACTCGGGCCGGACCAAACGCCCATAGTTGCGGGGACCTTCAACGATCCGAACTTGCTGATCCTTCCATTTCGATTTGAACTGATTCGGCGTGGAGCAGCTGGTAGCTCGTCGGGCTCGCAGTTGCCTGTTACACGGCAGGACAGGATTCTGGCACCGAGTTGGTTGGATAGTGGAATTGCCAGGTTTGCTGACGAGGTATTGAACTGTTACATCCGAGTAGGCCGTCCCTCGTTGACGAATTCCGGCGTGATCCCGAGCAGCCGGTATCTACGAACAGTCCCCAAAGTTCTTCACAGATACGACCGAGCCAAATTGACTCTGGTCCGGCTCATTCATAGAATTTTGTAGGAGGAGCGTTACTGCTGTTATGTCTGCTGAATTGAGTTCCGGCGGCAAACATTCATTGCGCCGCTTTCTTGATGACCTCGTGTGGAAACATTTTGTTGACGATGTGCGGCTGGAAGAGCCGGGCGTTACCCAATACGTCTCCAAAATGCTTGTCGATTTCGTCGACGTCGGCAATCTCTATCGCCTTCAAAATGCTCAGGGAAAGAGGCTTGAGGACGTGGGGGAAATGCTCATCGAATCGAACCCCATGCTCGAAGCCCCATCTTTCGACCGGGAACGCGCCGTGCGCAAACATGTGGGGGACTACACTCTGTTTATGACCGGTCTGTTCCCGGAGAGCGTCGCAAAATCCCGCCAAACGAAGCGACCTCGCCTCGATGCCTTCGTCGACTTCGTGCAAGCCGGCAAGGAGTCCTATGCAATTGTGTCTTCGTTCGATCAATTCGAGTATCGGGATGAGGCGCCGCTCTTTAGAAGTCTGTCAGAGAATTTCGAAACCTGCGTGGTCGGACTCAATTTCGTGAAGCAAGATTTAGAAGAGTTCCAACACGAGTACTACCAGCGAGTCAAGGAGATCCTCGGTAAAAGCAAACGACAGTGACGACGACTCAGCTTGAATGCTAACCGAGGACCAAGATCACTTTTGTTTTGCAGAACCACCTAGAGAGCCGGGCTTTCCGCCCGGCTCCTCGTGTGGCTTCACTCTCACTTAAAAGCGAAAACGGAAGCCTGTCGAAACACGCAGATTGTCCTGCACTTTACGACCTGCCGTCGGAACCTCACGAAAGTCCGTAAGCAGATAGTCCACTTCGCCGAGCCTCAGGCTCATGTGTTTAGTGGCAGCTATATCGAGGCCTCCTCCTGTCGCCATCGCGAAAGAATTCCGCGATCCGGGGACGCTGAAACCGGTCCCGCCCGTCGCGTGGGCCACGCCGAAGAGACCCTCCGCGAACGGCGTAACACGTCGGTAGCTCGGCAAGTAGAGTCGCGGGCCGAACAGGTAGGTTCCGAGACTGGAATCAAATCTGTCCATGTGGTACCCGCTGAAGTCTCCGATAATCCCGAACCAACTCTTGGGATTGAGGGCCACGGATGCAGTGCCTCCGTGAATGTTGAAATCAGGTGAATTGGATGTCGCAGGATTGGCGCGGATGTACGAGTAGCCTAAGGATACATCCTTGGTTGCTCGTTCCTGTGCCGAACTGCTCAGACACAGGAGAAGGGACATCAAAGCGAGATACGCAAGCTTACGCATATCAAGCAACCTCCAGCTTCAAGTTTTTTGAACGTTCCGTGAGGCAGAGGAACTGTCTCACGGCGGTAGCGCGCCAAAGATTTAATGGCAGTAGCTACCACCCAATACGATGCACATTTTTGGTGCTACGTTGTCCATCGCAGGTCAAAGACCAGCGGGCCGTTGGCTAACCTAACGGAGGTGAGTTGCGCCCTTTAGGTCCGAAACGGCGAGAACAACGGAGGCCTTCTTGGCCTGTGCCTACCAAAAAGTCCGTATGCATTGAAAGCGTTGCATTTACGGGAAGCCCCGTAACGCATTGTTACCGGACGAAATTAGGTCTCGGGGCGTTATGGCCTATCCCAAACCCCGATTGCTGCGTAATTTTTGGTACAGACTGTTCGTATATTCCTCCAAAATCCTTGGCTTTGCAGGAAAGGATATCCTCAGCGAGTTGGAGGATACAGCCCGAAGGCTTCTTCAACTTCGCGAATCCGCTGACGGCGGACGTGATTCAGATTGAGCATCGCCACGGTTGCGCGGCCAACGGAGTCCATCCTTCCATTTCATAGCCTTTGAATCGAAAGTGCTCCGACCACCGTTGCCGGATGGGATGAAACAAGGGCACCTGCTCGCCTGTCGCCGGATCAACGGCCGTTGTCCTGTCGGCTTTTTGCAGATTGCATCCGGGGCATGCTAAGGCAAGGTTTTCCAAAACGGAGTGGCCGCCCTTTGATTGCGGGATGATGTGTTCGACGTGAAACGTGGCTCCCTGGAGGCTCTCGTGCATGAGGCAGTATTGGCATCGTCCGTCTGCACGCAACCGGACGGCTTGCGACAGTGTTTCCGACACGGCCATTACGGCCGCTTGCTCAAAATCTGCAGTGCTTCCCCACGGACGAGAGACAATTGCTCGCTCAATTCAACCAGCGCTTCGAGTTCTTCTCTTTCCGATTGACCAAGAAGGCCTTCGTTGTTGCGGTCCATGAGTTCCTGAAGGCGACGGTCCGCCTTCGATGGAAAATGGAGATTTCCAACAGCCTCTACCCATTTCACGGGGGCCGAGATGGTTGAGCTCATGGGATGATCCTAGGATGGCGGAGCGCTCACGTCAATGGTAGGCCAGGGATCGCCAGGGATCGCTATCCGTTCGCCTTCCTGTGAGCAATCGAAATATGGCGAAGAGTTATCCCAAATCGTCAGAGGAGACGACAAGTGAAATTATTGATTTCAAAGGCAGTCAGGGTTTTGGCGAACCACAGGGCTCGATAGGCTCGGGTCCGTATTCAGCGATATTTCGAGTGACAATCGCGGAAGCCAACTGTTGCAAATGCCTAATAGAGCGCAGGGACCTCATCGGCTTCGACGGAGGACGTTTGCCAGAGCCGGGGGCGGACAAGGGGGGCTTGAGCGGCGGTCCAGTACTGCTGGTCGATACTCTCGACTTTCCTCTAATTGGCGTCGTAACCGACCGTTGTGAAATGAGTCTCGCAGAGCTTGAGATTCTCCAGTTTGCGACTCTTGAAAATGTAATGACTGGCGCAAATGGCTAAGCAATCGAGATCGGGCGCCCGCGCCCGTTTAAGGAAGAACGGTAGCGTGTAATTCCTGGAGTGGAACCATCACATCGAAAGCCTCGAACACATGAGCGGCTTTCAGGCGCAGGAAAAACACGAGGCGAAAGGGGCGCTGCACACCCTGCAGACTGTGCTGGGTGACGATTTCCTGCAAAATTGCAGCACAGAAACCCCCTTCGTCGCCCGGCATCCGATGCTCAGGTGGCTGGCGAACGATGCGGCCAGCTCGCGTCGCAGCATAACGCGCTTCGCCGATCAGCTGAGAATCCTGGATGGAAAGGAGAGATCGAACTCATGAGTCAGCTAGTTGTTTTCTTCTCGAAGGAAGGCAAGCCATTAAAAGCTCGTTGTTCTGCCTGTGGGACGGGTGCTCAGCGAAGAGTCGTTGCTACGAACGGGAACGAAATAGAAGTGTTTTGTCCCACCTGTCAATCATCCCTTCTTCTGGTGGCTAATGCCTCAGAATTGAATCCTGGGCCGCGCTGCAGCTCTTGTTAAAACCCCGAGCCGGAAAAGACGCCGCGCCTAGGCGCGATCAGCCGGCGCCGGAGCTTTCTTCGATTCGAACCATTCGTGGACGCGTTTCAATCCCTCAACGCCATCTACTGAACTAGAGCAAACATGCAAGGACGTGAGCGGCGTGAACGACATTTCGTCTTCCGTCAGCTGTTCACCTCGGAGAATCTTGAGCGGAATTTCGTCCGCTATTTGAAACAGTTTCTCTAGGTCTTGGACGATTAACTTAGGGCTATGCTCGTACGCTGTGAAGTTCGGTCTGAAAAGAATATCTCCCGAACAGACTATGAAGTTGTCGACAGCCGCAGTATCGAGCAAGTCCAAAAGGTCATCCCTGCTTTCGACGACGCCCATAATGCAGAGCTCCAAACCGGCCGGGTGGCGTGGTGCGATGACTTTCACCTTATTGAGCCCGTCCAGGAATGTGAGAAACATCCGCAGGTTTGTTTTCGGATTTAGCATACTCACATTATAGCGCCCGAAAACGCCGCGTCCGATTCCATTTCCGTCCAACTTCCGTCCAATTCAAGGGCAGGATAAACAGCGATAAGGCTCGTAAGCGACACCAAACGCGGCACTTAGAGTTTTATACCCCCCGGCTGTACCGAAATGTTGGAGGTTCGAATCCTCCCCGGGGAGCCAACTCCTTTGTCATGCAGTGAGTTGCGAACATTTGCAGGGAACTCTGCCCTTCCACGATGAAATGTCGAGTGCGCGAATCGCGATTAATCTCGATCAATGAAGACGAAGGAAAGTCAACTGGGGCAGGTGTCTCTGCGGTTTATCAGATCAATCGCGGTCAATCGCGCTCAAACCAAGCATTCGGCTCGCAACCGAATGCTCGGCCATGCGCACACTAGTGTTAGAAGGACGTGCCTGCCTCGTGAGCAGTCGACCTAGTATCATCTCGTCGGTCAGGGTTCCTGTGCGAGCGATGCGGTGCTGTGAACGTGCAATCATTTGCAGATCCCATTTCAAACTGTTGCCGGCACGGATAATTCCCCTCCTGAACAACGCGCTGCTCAGCGCGCACTTTCTGTTTGCCGACTATTCGGGAGTTGGCAAGCGGCATCAGAGAACGTGGTCGTGGCAGCGGTTTAGGTACCGACCCCTCACGGTCTGCGCGAGGGCGGACCAACAGGCCAGAAAGTGCTCGGCCAGACGCCATAGGTTTCAAGAGGCTTGGAATCGCCAGTGGGACTATAATCCGCGGATGGCGTCCGCAGAACATGGTTCCCACCAGCCTGTCCGCTCAACCGATCCGCAGCCGGATGGCACATTGGCGAAAGACCTCGCCAGTGACGATATTCTCGAAATATTGAGAATGATTCTCGCAGGCGCGTCTTTGAAGGAAGTGCTGACGAGCGTGGTGCGGGTTGTTGAATCTCATCGTGAAGGAATGCTCTGCTCGGTTTGGCTTCTTGATCAAGACCGTGTACACATGCGGGCTATCGCAGCGCCAACTCTCCCCGAATCCTACGTTGCAGCACTTGACGGATTTGTTGTTGGCCCACAGGGCGGATCGTGTGGCGCAGCGGTAAACCAGCGCAAGCCTGTTTTCGTCAGCGACGTTCTGACGGACCCAATCCTCGAACAGGTGCGCGACATAATCGCAGCACATGGCATTCGCGCCTGCTGGTCTGCACCAATCATATCTCACCAAGGTGAAATTCTTGGAACCTTGGCGTTTTACTTCCGATCAGTGCGAAGCCCAAGTCCAAGAGATATCCACCTAATCGAAAACGCAACTAGCATCGCTGGAATCGCGATAGAGCAGAAAAAAGCAGAGGAGAATCTACGGCGCAGCGAATGGTCTCTGCTTGAGGCTCAGAGACTAGGCCATTCGGGGAGTTGGAGTCTAGATGTTTCATCCGGGATTGTAACGACTTCGCCGGAAATGCTCCGGTCATTTGACGTCAAACCGGGTGACGACTGTTCAAGCCCTGACTTTTGGTTTAACAGGATTCATCCTGAGGATCGGAAGCGGATTCGGGATCTCTTTGAGAGATGCGTCATGGAGAAAACTGATTACGAAGCGCACTACCGCCTTCTTCTTCCCGACGGAGCCATCAAATACCAACATTCTATCGGACGTCCTATCGTGAACGAGAAGGGCGACCTCGTGGAATTTGTTGGGACCGCAATAGATGTCACCGAACAGGCGCAGGCCGAAGAGAAGCTGCGACGCAGTGAAGCAGATCTCCTTGAAGGCCAAAGGCTAACTCACACGCTCACTTGGAGATATGATGTTTCATCGCGGAGAGTCACAAATACACCGGAAGCGAACCGAATATATGGCTTCAAAGGGGATGAGGACACCTCGGATCCTGAACTCTACTTCGAGATGATTCATCCCGATGACCGGAAGCGCGTTCGGGAGCTTTTTGAAAGATGCACAGTTCTGAAAATCAATTATGAGGCGGATTACGCCATCATTCTTCCGGACGGAAATATCAAGCACATTCATGCTACTGGCCACCCGGTTTTGAACGAATCAGGCGACCTCGTCGAGTGGGTCGGGACCACGATGGATGTCACCGAACAGGCGCAGGCCAGGATTGAATTGGAGAAAGCTTTTGAAGAGATTAAGCAGCGAACGGAAGCTGCCCGCCGGAGCGAGAGAGAACTTCGCGACGTGGTCAATACGGTTCCGGCGCATGTCTGGAGCACTTCGCCCGACGGTCAGGTTGATTTCGTTAATGATCGTTGGTTGCAATTCACAGGTTTAGCTTTGGACGAGGTATTCGGGTGGAAGTGGGAAACGGTTCTTCATCCCGATGACCGGACGAGGGTCGTCGCCGATTGGCACACAGCCCTTAAGAACGGGCAAGCCATGGAGAGTGAAGCGCGGGTTCGGCGGGCAGACGGAGAATATTGCTGGTGGTTTATTCGCAATGTACCGCTGTGCGATGAAGCCGGAAAGCTCGTCAGATGGTATGGAACCGCTATCGACATCGAAGATCGCAAACGTGCCGAAGAGGCTCTACAGCGGAGTGAGGGTTACTTAGCCGAAGCACAGAAATTGACCCACACAGGCAGTTGGGCGGTGCGGGTTCCTCAGATGGAAAACGCGCAGCGTGAGGCCGGTCAAGAGCTTGCCGTGATCCCAAGGGTCGGCTGGAACGCTTCTTATTGGTCAAAAGAGATGTACCGGATCTTCGGCCTCGATCCTGGCCCCACGCCACCATCCCCCCTGGAGGTAGCCCGGCGGCTGCACCCGGAGGACGCGCGTTATTACACACCTGTGGTCGAGCAGGCCGTTCGGGACAGGACCGACTTTGAGGCCGACTATAGGCTTCTTCTGCCAAACGGCCCTGCCAAGTACATTCATGTGCTTGGACACCCGGTAGTGAATGCTTCCGGTGATGTCACTGAATTATTCGGTACGGCGATGGATGTGACAGAACGCAAACGTGCCGAAGATGTCCTCCGCGCGAGCGAAGCATCCTTGCTCGAGGCCCAACGGCTAACCCGCACCTGCAGTTGGAGACACGAGGTCTTATCAGGGAAGGTGACAGTCTCCGCGGAAGGGTTTGCAATGTTTGGGATTGAACCCGAAGATGACGCATCGTCGGTTGATTTCTATCACAGTAGGAAGCATCCCAAAGATCGGCCCGAGGCCGAACAAGCTTACGCGGCGGCTTTGCTTAGAAAAACTGAGTTTGAGGGAGATTTTCGGATTGTTCTTCCAGACGGAACGATGAAAAACATCCGCAGTATCGGCCATCCCATCCTGGACGAACGCGGCGACGTCGTGGAGTTTGTCGGGGCATCAATCGATGTCACCGAACACCACCGCGCGCGAGCCGACCTGGAGAAGGCGTTTGAAGAGATTAAACGCCTGAAAGACCGTCTTCATGACGAGAATCTAGCTCTCAGGGAGCAAATTGATCAGGTCTTCATGTTTGAGGAGATTGTGGGCTCTTCACCGGCCCTGCAAACCGTGCTCTCCAGTATCGTGAAAGTGGCCCCCACCGATTCCACGGTGCTGATCACGGGCGAAACCGGCACCGGAAAAGAATTGATTGCTCGCGCCATACACAAGCACTCGCAACGTTCCGGCCAGGCGTTCATCAGCGTAAACTGTGCGTCGATTCCTTCCTCTTTGATCGCGTCGGAGCTGTTTGGCCACGAGAAAGGCGCTTTCACTGGCGCGGTGCAGCGGCGCCAGGGCCGCTTTGAGCTGGCACATTCCGGTACGATTTTTCTAGACGAGGTAGGCGATCTTCCCGCAGAGACCCAGATTGCGTTGCTGCGAGTGCTTCAGGAGCGGCAGTTCGAACGAGTGGGAGGTAACCGAATTATTCCCACCGACGTTCGGGTCATAGCCGCAACCAACCGTGATTTAACGGCGGCCATTGCCGCGGGAACGTTTCGAGCCGACTTGTTTTACCGGCTTAACGTTTTCCCGATTGAGGTGCCTCCTCTGCGCAAGCGGAGAGAGGACATTCCGATGTTGGTCGAGTACTTCGTTAAACGCTACGCAGAGAAAGCCGGGAAGCAAATTCGCAAAATCGACAGGAATACGCTGGAACAGTGCCAGTCGTATCCTTGGCCGGGAAATATCCGTGAGCTGCAAAACATCGTCGAGAGATCGGTGATCCTGAGCGGCGGCGACACTTTTTGGATCGAAAAGGCTTGGCTGGCCAGCCAGCAGGCAGCTCGGCAAGAGTTGCCAGGCCCTTTGCCAGACACTCTCCAGAAACAGGAGAGAAAAATTATTGAAACGGCCTTAGCTGAAAGCAAAGGGAAAGTCGCCGGCCCAGAAGGTGCGGCAGCGAAACTCGGAATTCCCCGATCGACGCTGGACACGAAAATTAAGCAGCTGGGGATCAAGAAACACAGGTTTATCTCTAAGTAGTAGTAAGTCCCTCCTTTTAATTCCCGGGAATCCGGCACTTGCCGGAATTTCGTCATCCTGCGGTTGTGTCTAGTTCCCATGTTTTCAATGTGTTGTATGTGGCCTCGGTATTGCACTTCCGCTTGCGCCAGCGACCGTGATGGCGGCAATGCAGAGCATCGCGACCACTGAGACTTGGGCCAAACACACAACTGATGACCTTGAGGATCGAGAGATCAGCGCGGCAGGGATTCACGGTTTTTACCCTAAGCGGGCGTATGAAGGCGGAGCAGGTCCCGGAGCTGAAGGAGCTTTTCGATACGGACTACCGAAGCATCATTCTCGACTTGCAAGAGATGAGGCTGGCGGATCGCGACGCAGTGAAGTTCCTAAGGAGTTGCGAGAGGGACGGGATGACGCTTGAGAACTGCCCGGCGTACGTCCGCGAGTGGATGGACAGAGAAGAAGATTGAGGGAACGACGACCTGGCACTGCGGCGGCTCAGGTTTGAAGAAAGAAGTCCATTGTGGTGAGCGATGTCAGTCGGTGCGGCTCTGGCTCCAGTCCTGTCGCTCAATTCGGCGTTCGCCTCTGAAAGCGATTCCAGCGGGCGGGAGGCCAGCTCAGGGGCCAAGTTCGTTCAGATGGACCCAAACGTGAGCTTTGACAAGCAGATCGCAAACAACGTTGCGCCCGTAGTCCTCCTCAGGGCATCCCTGCGGCATGGCTTCGAAGAACCCGGAGTACAGGACATTCGCCTTGTCGTCGACACCATCCCTACGTTGGCATGGTCTGCTGGTCCAGACGGCTCCGCAGACTTCTTCAATCAGCGCTGGCTGGACTATACGGGTCTATCTGCGAAGCAAGCTCTGGGCTCGGGATGGGAGGTTGCGATTCATCCAGACGACCTGCCACGAATTCTGGAAACATTCCGGGAAGCTTTGAATTCTGTAAAGCCGTTCGAGGTGGAGGGCCGCTTCCGCCGCTTCGACGGCGAATTTCGCTGGTTTCTCTTTCGCGGCGGTCCTCTGCGCGACCGATCGGGGAAAGTGGCGAAGTGGTACGGAACAAATACCGATCTTGAGGAGCGGAAGCGTGCTGAAGATGCCCTCCGCTCGAGCGAAGCATCCTTGCTCGAAGCCCAACGGCTAACCCGCAGCTGCAGTTGGAAACACGAGATTTTATCAGGGAAGGTGACAATCTCCCCGGAAGGGCTTCCAATGTACGGCATTGTACCCGAAGATGACGCATCGACGGCTGATTTCTATTTCAGGAGGATGCATCCCGAAGATCGGCCCGGGGTCGAACAAGCTTACGCGGAGGCTCTGCTTAGAAAAACTGATTTTGAGGCAGATTTTCGGATTGTTCATCCAGACGGAACGATCAAAAACACCCGCAGTATCGGCCATCCCATCTTGGACGAGCGCGGCGACGTCGTGGAATTTGTCGGGGCATCAATCGATGTCACCGAACACCACCGCGAGCGAGCCGAGCTGGAGAAGGCGCTTGAAGAGATTAAGCGTCTGAGAGATCAACTGCACAACGAAAACGTAGTGCTCAGGGAGCAGATCGACCAAGCGTTCATGTTCGAAGAGATCGTCGGCACCTCGTCGGCGTTGCAGGGAGTGCTTTCTCGGCTAATGAAAGTTGCTCCCACCGATTCGAGCGTTTTTGTTAGTGGAGAGACTGGAACTGGTAAGGAACTGGTCGCCCGCGCCATCCATAAGCGATCTCGTCGGTCGCAACGCGCCTTCGTGAGCGTGAACTGCGCAGCTCTTGCCCCATCGCTGATTTCTTCCGAACTCTTTGGCCACGAAAAAGGCGCGTTCACGGGGGCGATGCAGCGCCGCCTAGGTCGATTTGAACTGGCGAACGGAGGAACCATTTTCCTCGACGAAATCGCGGAGCTGCCGCTGGACACTCAGGTTGCACTCCTGAGGGTGTTGCAAGAACGTGAATTCGAACGCGTCGGCGGCACGCAACCCGTTAAGATCGATGTCCGCGTAATAGCGGCAACTAATCGCGATCTGGAAGCCGCCGTTGCAGACGGGACATTTCGCCCGGACCTCTACTACAGGCTGAACGTATTCCCGATCCAGGTTCCCCCGCTTCGCGAACGGCAAGACGACGTTCTGATCCTGCTGGAATACTTTGTCCATCGTTTTGCCCAAAAGATGGGCAAGCAGTTTGGAAAGATCGATAAGCGAACGGTCGAGCTATTTCGGTCCTACCCCTGGCCGGGCAATATTCGCGAACTGCAAAATGTTGTTGAGAGGTCGGTCATTGTGAGTTCTGATGAGGTGTTTTGCGTGGATGCAGCCTGGTTGTCCAGGGATTCCCGTCGAGTCAGCTTGCCGCAACACCCTGAGCCCGCAGACGCCGATGAGGACGCCAGTCGTGAACGGCAGATCGTTGAGGACGCACTCGCGAGAAGTCGAGGGCGAGTGTCTGGCCCGAGCGGGGCCGCGGCGAGGCTCCGAGTACCACCTTCGACCTTGGAGCACCGCATTAAGAAATTAAGGATTCGTAAAAGCCACTTCAAACTCAGCTAGGCCTTTTTCCGAGGACTGGTGAAATCGCAATTTTCGCCAATTTCACCAAATCCACAAGCAGCTTTCCGGCCTTCTCTTCTTCCTTTTCAATCTCTTGCGGATGGTCCGCCTCTTGCACCTGGAGTTGCTGAGAGACGTTACGTACCGTCTCGAAACCGACGACTCAATCATGTTCTCGGATTTCAGAAAGGTGTCATCAACAATGGAACGATTAACGAGAGATAACTCAGCAGTATGCCTGATTGACCATCAGGTCGGCCTATTGCTTGGAGTCCGTGATATCACGATCAACGAATTGAAACACAACGTGGTCGGTCTCGCCAAGGCGGCGAAAATTCTTGGGATGCCAATCATCGCGTCTACCACAGCCAAAGATGTCTTGTGGGGGCCGACGTTTCCTGAGCTCGTTGCTGTCCTAGATACAAAAAAGTATCCCATTATTGAGCGAATGACGATGAACGCATGGGATGACCCGGATTTCGTAAAGGCGGTTAAAGCTACGGGCCGGACGCATCTCTTGTTTGCGGGCGTTACTCTTCAAGTCTGTGCGGCGCTTCCTGCTTACTCGGCTTTGGCCGCCGGCTATAAGTCTTATGTCGTGATCGATGCATCAGGGGTGCTCAGCGCAACCAATCGCCAGGTAGGTATCGCCAGAATTCAACAGGCAGGTGTAATCCCCGTCGACTATTTCTCAATCGTGTGTGAAGTCATGGCAACCAACGCTGATCCATCCGCCAACGAGGTATATGCGGCGCTCGACCAGGACTTCTCCACCGTGATCGGACAGTTCTCTAAAGCCATGACTGGCAAAACGAAATAGCGAATACGTAACCGCTACAGTTCCTATGCGTCGCAGGGATGGTCTCTTGCCCGCTGGTCTGCAGATCGTCGGTCATCGAGGACACGACAGCGAAATCATCGAGGCTGCGATCGAGATCGAAAGGCGCAAGCAGAATCAAACAATCTCAAGGACGACAAAGATGAACGAGACAAGAACAAAAGAAAACCAGACCCCGTATAGCGCATGGTTGCAGACCGAAATTCTACACACGCTTCAGCAAACGGTGAGCAACCATCCTGGCGAGTATGCCTTCCTGATCAACGCGCAGGTCCAAGAACTCTACTGGGCGCTGATAGTAAGGGAAATGCAGGCAGCTCAGGTCTGTCTTCGCGAGGACAATCTGGTGGAGGCTCACGAAGCCTTGCTCAGAGTGGTGGATCACCACGAACCCCTGAACGCGACTTGGCGGTCTCTATCTTGGATCACCCCGTCGGACATGATGCCGATTTTGGCGGCGGTCCGAGCTACATACGGTCGAGACACGGCTCTTCAGGGATGGACCTATCGACACATGGTCTACCTGTTCGGCATCAAGCAAGAACAGCACCTGGAGCATTTCGAGCCGCAACCACATCGATTTGAACAGCTTCAGAAGGCCCTGAACGAGCCGAGCCTGTACGACGATGTGCTCGCCTTCTTAGCAAGGAGAGGTTTTAAAATTCCTGCGGAGGTGCTTAGGCGCGACCCGTCCAAAACCTATGCTCCCGACCCGGAGGTCGAAAAGGTGTGGGCCGCGGCCTACGAAACCGACCCTCCGGTCAAAATGCTCGGCGAGACCATGGCCGACATCGCCGAGGAATTTACAACTTGGAAGTATCGTCATCTCATGGCGACACGTCGCACAATCGGAAATAGATCGGCGTATTTCGGTACCCCGGCTGTGTCTTGGCTGCTGCCGACGCTGGAAGACATTCCCTTTCCTGAACTCTTTTCGGCCCGCACCTTCATCGGCGACCAACCGGCAGTTTGTCCTCACGTGAAATCATAGGCGTACCGGCAGAGCAAAGGAGACATTCATGAAGTCAAAGTCTACTATTCTTGTCGGGCTCGCCGTTGTCCTGGGCGCGTCATACCCGATTGCGTCCCGCCAAGGTGCGGTTAACAAGCCGGACGACAGCGACTGGTTGTACGTCGAGCACGACCTGGCGGGAACCCGCTATTCGTACCTCAAGCAGATCAATATCAAGAATGTTTCGCAAATGGCCAAGGTCTGTGTCTACACTTTCCCCGATAAAGAGCCATCACAGACCGCGCCCATCGTGTCTGCGGGCGTCATGTATTTGACGACTGCCCACTACACCGTCGCGGTGGATGGCTCTGACTGCCACGTTGTTTGGACAAGCAAGTGGTCGCCACGCGATCACGAAGCGTTCAACACGAACCGCGGCGCAGCACTCGCTGGGGGAAAGATCATTCGCGGCACCGGTGATGGCTTCCTGTTGGCGCTCGACGCAAAAGACGGGCACACGCTATGGACCAAGCAAATCGCTAATCCAAAAGAGGGCTACTTCATCAGTATGCCGCCCCTGGTTCATGGCGATCTGGTCTACATTGGACCGGCAGGCGCTGAGTTCGCCTCGAAAGGTTGGGTTGGGGCGTTCCGAATCAGCGATGGATCGCAAGTGTGGCGATTCAACATCGTGCCCGACGATGGCGAGCCTGGCGCAAACACCTGGGGGACAGATCCAGCAGCGCGCGAACACGGCGGCGGAAATCTCTGGACTCCCATGACCTTTGACGAGGAGAAGAACCTGCTCTACGTCCCCGGCGGAAACGCCGCTCCCGATATTTACGACGAAGACCGGCCAGGGCCCAACCTGTACACGAACTCGCTGATCGCTTTGGATGCCATGACCGGCCACTTGGCGTGGTACCGACAGTTCATCCAGCACGATGTGCACGACTATGATGTCACGCACGTTGGCCCAATGTTCAAAGCGAAGATCAGCGGCTCGACAAACAACGTTATCGCCAGCACCGGCAAGGACGGAATGTTACGGCTCTTGGATCGTGATTCGACTGAGATCCTGTACAGTGTTCCGTTCACCAACCGAGTCAACGCCGAAGCTCCTGTCACGACGACTCCTGTGCGGGTTTGCCCCGCAAGTCTCGGTGGGCAGGAGTGGAACGGCTCTGCATATGACATCAAACTAAACTTGCTAGTGGCTCCTGCTACTGACTGGTGTGCAGAGTTCAAGAAGGATACGGAGCGGCCGGATCCGGAGAAGGAACACACGCACGGCTGGTACTTTGGCGGTGAAACCAAGTTCGATCCATGGTCAGCCGCGCGTGGACGACTCACTGCGTTCGATGCTTCCACCGGCAAAGAGAAGTGGCGCTACGATGCCGCGAAACCGCTGGCGGCCGGTGTCACGGCGACCGAAGGCGATCTTATTTTCACCGGTGAATTGACTGGTGACCTGGTGGCGCTGGACGCTAGGACCGGCAAGGTACTGCTACGGAGCGCGCTCGGTGGCCCGGCCGGTGGCGGTGTGGTTACCTACAATGCCCGCGGCGTGCAAAACGTGGCCATCGTCTCGGGCTTTCTGGGGATATACAACTCGATCGCTCCCGAGATCGGGGGCGGAAATACCAGCGTCACAATATTCCGCCTCCCTGGGAAATGAGGTCTCTGGTGCTCGCAACCACCCGAACCCATTTGAAATAGCGATTCAGAATTCTAGGAGAACAAGAAACGTGGCAAGTCAACTCATTCGAGACGCTGCTAAGGATCATCCACTCACGCCGAAGAACTCGGCGCTGCTGATCATCGATTATCAGCCAGTGCAGGTGAATTCGATTGCCTCCATGGATATGCAAAGGCTGATTGACAATATTGTCGGCGTCGCCAAAGCCGGCCGTGCTTTCGGCCTGCCGATCGTACACTCCACAGTCAACGTTAAGACCGGCTTGAACAAGCCGGCCATGGCGCAGGCCTGAGGCGCGATGAACTACTTACGAGTGGCACTTAAGAGGCAACTGTTTGCTTGAAAGGAAGCCTCTCCTTGATGGATGTGGAGTTCGGAATGGACAGAAACTGGAAACTTCTTGATCTGAGTGCGCTTGCTCTAAGACTGGCGCTCGCGGCATCATTTTTGTCGGCCGTCGCCGATCGTTTTGGAATATGGGGAAAGTCTGGAGAACCGCGTGTGTCGTGGGGCGACTTTGCGCACTTTGTCGTCTATACGGAACGACTGACATCGATTGTGCCGCTGCCTCTGGGCCCATCAATGGCCTGGATAGCAACTGTTGCTGAAATCGTGCTTGCATTGGCTCTCCTGGTGGGTTGGCAGACGCGCACAGCGGCGTTTCTGAGCGGTTCGCTGCTGCTGCTTTTTGGGCTAGCGATGGCGTTCGCGCTCGGCATCAAAGCACCGCTCGACTTCTCCGTATTTTCCGCGGCGACAGGTGCTTTCCTTCTGTCAGGGCTAGATCGTTACAAACTTAGCCTCGACGATAGGAAAAACAGCTGATGACTGGTCGTACCGCAATGTCGACGCAGGCTGCAAACGCGATTCCTGTTTACGAAAAAGTTCCCACTCAGCAACGAATACCGAAACAAATCCTCGTGCTTTGAATGCTGATAGCAAACTTGCTGAAATGTGATGCGAAAAAGTCCGAAGACCTGCTGCGACTTCCGAATCCCAAACAGGGTACTCAGCTTGCTCTGGGTTGTAGGTCTCCTTCTGCCTGCTGCTTTCGGGCAGGCAATTGACTCGCATCAGACAACTGTGGCTGACTTCGAGCGTCCGGTCTATGTACCGCTTGATAGAAGCCAAGAGGATTGGAGTTTTCTGAAGGACCCAGAATTGCGCATAGATCCTTGGGACCCACTCAAGTACATTGCTTTGCGTAACGCTCCAGGTTGGTACCTTACGCTGGCTGGAGAAGAACGCTCCTTTTATGAACGCTATCGCAATTACAACTGGGGTGCCGGCCCGCAAGACGGCAATGGATACTATCTCAATCGTTTTCTTGGCAGCGCTGATTTTCACCTGGGCTCCTCAACACGCTTCTTCTTCGAGCTAAAGAGCGGTCTTGAATTCGGACGGGCTGATGGCCCGAGGCCAGTTCAAGACGAGGACAAGCTGGATATAAATCAGCTATTTATAGAATTCCAGCTACCGTCACGCGGCGATCGTCCGCGCGCAAGCCTCAAGATTGGACGACAAAATCTTCAGTACGGGGAAGGAACCTTGTTGGATGTGCGCGATCTGAATGTGCGTCAATCGTTCGACGGAATCAAACTGATCTTGAGGCCGAAGGACTGGCAGGTAGATCTATTCGCTATGCGCCCGGCGTTAAGCAATCCCGGGCTCTTCGATGATTACCCGGATCATACGCAGACGCTTTGGGGTGTTTACGGCGTGACTTCGAAGCACCTGCCCCGATTCATCCGCCAGTTGGACGCCTATTACTTGAGTCTTGATCGAAAAATCGCACGATTTGCTCAGGGCAGCGGAAGAGATCAACGGCATACAGTAGGATCTCTGATACACGCGGGGAAGGGCAATTTCTCCTACGCGGGGGAAGTCGATCTTCAATTTGGCAAATTTGGCAGCGGCAACATTCTTGCCTGGAAATATGCCCAATGGCTCTCTTACTCATTCTCCCATCTCAAATTTCGACCGGTTCCAAGTTTGCTTTTTGGAATTTCAAGCGGAGACACGAATCCCGCTAATCCCGATCTTCAGACTTTCTATCCATTGTTCCCAAAGGGCCTTTATTACGGCTTCATCGATGACAGCGGTTCTCTGAATGCTATAGTTTTGCACGGACAAATCGCTTTGCAGCTTTCAAAGAAAATTTCGTTAGCCCCTGATAATTTCTTCTTTTGGCGGCAACGTACGACTGACGGACTGTACTCTCACCCTGGAGTTCTGTTACGAAGCGGCCTGGCTTCTCAAGAGAAATACGTCGGAGCCCTGCAGGATATTGCGATTACTTGGACAGTTGATCGCCACACGACAGTTCAGTTGATTGGCGCGTACTACGAAGCCGGAGCCTTTCTGCGAGAAACTTCTCCGCCGGGAAGGAACACGGCGTATGTATCTGGAAAAGTGATTTACAGGTTCTGACAGTTCCTGTAGCGAATCTCACGTGATCCGCTGGGGTCTGCCCAAGGGCTCAGCAATAAAAATCCGGCTACTCCGATGATTTCAGCGAAGATGAGCGACTGGATTCGTAAAAGCCACTTCCAACTCAGCTAGGCCATTTCCGAGGACTGGTGAAATCGCAATTTTCGCCAATTTCACCAAATCCACAGGCAGCTTTCCGCCCTTCTCTTCTGCCTTTTCAATCTCTTGCGGATGGTCCGCCTCTTGCACCTGGAGTTGCTGAGAGAACGTTACGTGCCCTCTCGAAACCGACGACTCAATTATGTTCTCGGTTCTCAGAAAGGCGTGATCAACATGCTCACTAGCATCGTTGGCGCACGACTAAGCTGCCACTTTGCCAAGGGCTGGGTCTTCGAACCTGCCATCGAAATGGGCACGGCATCGACTGGCACTTCGGCCAATCGCTCGCCATTCAAACGGGCTGAATTCGGATCTCTGATCCGCATGGCGGTTTTCGCACTCTCTATCGCGGCTGGCATCGCTACGGCCTCTCCAGTCTTTGCAGGTACAGAACGCGGATCACAGAACATGGCAGATACTTCGGATGCAGCGCTGGCCTCCTCACTTCCCGGCGATTTCAGGAACGGCTATGCCGAAGTGAACGGCACGCGCATCCACTATGTCGAGGGTGGCAAAGGCACGCCCGTGGTCCTGCTGCCGGGCTGGCCCGAGACTTGGTGGGAGTTCCATAAGATCATGCCGGAACTGGCGAAGCGCCACAGTGTGATCGCGGTTGATCTTCGCGGAATGGGAGGTTCTGCCAAACCGGGGTTGGGCTACGACAAGAAGAACATGGCCAAGGATATTCACGAGCTGACCCAAGCGCTCGGGTACAAGCAGGTCAACATCGCCGGACACGATATCGGAGCAATGGTCGCCTACAGCTTCGCTGCTAACTATCCGGATGCGACGCTCAAAATCTGCCTGATCGATGTTGCGCACCCCGAAGAAAGTCTCTACACACTGTCGCTGCTCCCGCCACCCGGGCATGCGGTCCGCGGAACCGGGGAATCAACCCATCCGGTCTATCTCTGGTGGTTCGCTTTCAATCAACTGCCGGATCTTCCGCAACAACTGCTGGCTGGGAAGTCCAGGTTACTGATCGACTGGCTCTTCGATTCTCAACTGCGAAATCCCGCTGCGATCTCGGAGCGTGATCGTGCGATCTACGCCGCCGCGTACTCGCAGCCGGATGCGATCCGCGCTGGAAACGCCTGGTATCAGACGTTTGGACAGGACATCATTGACGCCAAACACTACGGCCAGATAGCAACGCCAGTTCTAGCCTTGGCCGGTGAGCGTAATTACCCTTATCTGCGCGAGCTTCTTCCGACACAGGCTTCAGATGTGCGCGTCGTAAAGGTCAACTCCAGTAGCCACTATGTCCCCGAGGACCAACCCGAGGCCGTTGTGCGAGAGCTTCTCGGATTCTTTAAGTCATAGGGCTTAGTGTGAGCTGCCAATCAAGTGAGAAGACCCCACCTGATGGGGTCTTCTCCCAATCATTCACAAATTCCAGTTTACCAGTCACCGCAATCCATTTCTTGGCCTCCACAATCGGGCCGCGACTGTGCCGCCGTCCCGCGAACGTCCGGTATGGGTCGAAACCTGCCGCTCGATCCGCAGGTCACCATGGGAAGGCAGGCAATCTCGACGGAGGGATTTGCGCTGATCCTGCAGTTCCAGTCCGCGTCCGGGTGATGTAGTCTTGCGTCGCTGAAAAGCGGCGCCGCCAGGTGTCTCACCACCGACCGACGCCTAACCAAAACGAGCCCCAAGGAGGCCCGAAATGGCTACCCCCGATTCTAGCGGGGTGCAGCGGCGGCGTGTCCGTTTGGACGGCAACGGCCCGCGCACTCATCCGTCCCCAAAACCACCGCGCAAGCCGGCCCGTAAACCGTCCGCGTGGAAATCCGGTCCCCGTGGTCGCGACCTGCACAATCCGCTCACCGATATCACCCGGCGCCTCGAGGTTTCAGCGCCGTCGCCGTTACCGCCGAAGTAGCACTCAGAGCGCAGAACTGCGAACAAGACGCCGACATCGCCCTATGACTTCTCCCCCGGGAAGGAACACGGCGTATGTATCTGGAAAAGTGACGTACAGGTTCCGACAGTTCTTGCGGTGAATCGCACGTGATCCCCTGGCGTCTGCCCAAGGGCTCAGCAATAAAAATCCGGCTACTCCGTTGATCTCAGAGAAGATGAGCGACTGGATTCGTAAAAGCCTCTTCCAACTCAGCTAGGCCTTTTCTGAGAACTGGTGAAATCGCAATTTCCACCAATTTCACCAAATCCACAAGCAGCTTTCCGCCCTTGTTCTTCTGCCTTTTCAATCTCTTGCGAATGGTCCGCCTCTTGCACCTGGAGTTGCTGAGAGAACGTTACGTGCCGTCTTGAAACCGACGACTCAATTATGTTCTCGGATCGCTGAAAGGAGTTACCTAACATGCTCAATACCATCCTTGGCGCACGACTAAGCTGGCACTTTGCCAACGGCTGGGTCTTCGAACCTGCCATCGTCGGGCCCGACATCGTCGACTACACCCTGAAAGCGGGGCCACACGCTGGACGGCATGCCATCCAGCACTTCTACTATCAGCGGGTAGCTCCGGGAGTCGAGACCACGGTCTGGTACGAAGAAAGTGGCGCGCTCGTCCATATTACCTGGTACTTAGAGACACAAACGGTGCACCGCTTCGCTGCTCTTCCTGCGTGGCTGGCCGAAGATATGACCGTTTATAAGGGTGACAACCAAGACCCCGCGTTCATCGAGAAAATCAAAAAGCTTATTTCGCAGCGGCAAGATTATCCCCGGCACATCCTAAACGATGAGGGCTATTTCAAAGTGATCTGATCGTCCCATGCCGGGAAGCTTGGCAAGGCGATTTCTAATTCTTGTGACTACATCTTCTTCTGCAGAGTTATAGGTCGTAATTACCAGCTAAATATTTTAGCTCAAATTCTATACGCCACAGAAAGCGGATAGGAGGCTTCAAATGAATTTCGAATCACGCAATCCGGCGACGGGTGAACTACTGGGCGTCCATCCGGAGCACGATAAAGCAGAGACCGACAAGCGCTTGCAGCGCGCTTGGGACGGCTGGCGACGGTGGTCCCGCACTCCATTGCGGGAGCGAATCGCTTTCCTCACTCGGCTCGCCGAGCTGCTGGAGGAGCGGGTCGAGACCTATGGCCGCCTAATCACCGCCGAGATGGGCAAGCCGCTCGCGGACTCCATTTTCGAGATCAAGAAATCTGCTTGGGCCGCCCGCCACCTCGCCGAAACAGGGGAGGCTTATCTCAAACCACAGTCCGTCGCAGGCCTACCGGCAGAGATCGTGTATGAATCGTTAGGGCCGATCTTCTCTGTTCAGCCGTGGAACGTACCCTTCTGGCAGGTGCTGCGCTTCTTCAACACCACAGCCTTGGTCGGTAATACCGCGCTCATCAAGCACGCCGAATCAGTCCAAGGATGCGCCGAGGCGCTGGAGACGCTGGTGCGCGATGCCGGTGGCCCCGAAGGACTCTATGTCAACCTTGCAATCCCGGTTGAGGCGTGTGCGGCCGTCATCGCCGATCCGCGTGTGCGGGCCGCCACCGTCACCGGCAGCGTCCGCGCCGGCCGCGCCGTTGCGGAGGAAGCGGCCCGAGCCGGAAAGAGAGTGGTGCTGGAACTCGGCGGTTCCGATCCTTTCATTGTTCTGGAGGACGCCGATCTTGCGAAAGCCGTGCAGCTCGCCGTGACGTCGCGGTACTTCAACAACAGCGAGGGTTGCATTTGCGCCAAGCGGTTCCTGGTGGCGGAGTCTCTGTTTGACGACTTCACCAAAGCGTTTGTCGAACAATCCAAGGCGCTTCCCATGGGCGATCCCATGAAGGAAGGCATCAAGGTCGGCCCACTGGCCCTCGCCCGTGCCCGAAAGAACCTCCATCGCCAGGTGCTCGACGCGGTAAAGGCTGGAGCGCGCATTCTCACTGGCGGTGAGATCCCCGCCGGCCCCGGCAATTTCTACCCGCCGACTGTGCTTGTGGGGCTGCCGCCCGAGGTGGCGATAGCCAAGGAAGAATTCTTTGGTCCCGTGGCTATGATTTTCCCCTTCAAGACCGAGGAAGAGGCGATTCACCTCGCCAATATCACTGACTTCGGTCTCAGCGCTGCGGTCTGGAGCCGTGACCTCGTCAAGGCCCGTCGCGTTGCCGGCGAGATCGAATCTGGAATGGTATTTATCAATGATTTCACCCGCTCCGATCCCCGCGCACCATTCGGAGGCTTCAAGGCTTCAGGGTATGGGCGCGAACTTGGCGTTCCCGGCGCACGGGAACTTACCAACCCAAAACTGATCTGGCGGGGTGCCTGAAGAAGTACGCGCCGAATACCAACTGACACGCTCGAAGTCGACCCGGTGAATGATTCGTCGTCACGGGCCGAGAAGCAATGTCTTCGGAAATGCGAACAGGGAGGAGCAACACTATGCCAGTAGAACTCATGAGTGCGATCGACGAAGCGAATGCGACGAGCTCTTCTGCCAATCGTCTGGTTGCGGACGAAGATGCATCGCTGGTTGCTGCCGCGAAAGCCAGGGACACTCGCGCATTTGGGCTGCTGGTCGAACGGAACGAGCGAAAACTTTTTTCAATGGCTCAGCGCATAACCCGCAATCGGGAAGACGCCGAAGATGTCGTGCAGCAGAGCTTCCAAAAAGCGTTCATTCACTTGAAGAAGTTTGAGGGCGAATCTCTATTTTCCACCTGGTTGACACGAATCGCCATCAACGAGGCACTTATGTTGTTGCGCAGGAAGCGTGGATCGCATGAGGTGCCGATCGAAGAATCAAGCACGAAGACCGAAAGTGCGCTGCGGCTGGATTTTCTGGACTCGGCCCCAAACCCCGAAGATAGGTGCTTAGATCGGGAACAGGAGGAAATTCTGTCCGCAGCTTTGAATAAGTTGCGGCCAGGAATACGGAAAGCAATCGAGCTGCGGGAACTTGGCGAGCTATCCACAGCAGAGACTGCTCTAGTCATGGGTCTCTCAGTCGCGGCAGTAAAAGGCCGGGTGTTCTACGGGCGCAGGAAATTGCGCGAGACATTAAGGCAAAGCCCGAAGGTAGATAGGAGAGACAACAAATGAGCAGCCACGTCCGTATTCTTGGCATCGCTGGAAGTCTCCGTCGCGGTTCTTACAATCAGGCTGCGCTCCGCGCGGCCAAATTACTTGTCCCGGAGAATGGTGAGATCGACATCTTTCAGCTTGATGGTATTCCGATGTTCAATGAGGATGACGAGAAGCGCCCACCATCATCAGTGCTGGAACTGAAGAAGCGCATTCGCCGCGCCGATGCTCTTCTGATCGTAACGCCCGAATACAACTACTCCATCCCTGGAGTCTTGAAGAACGCGATCGATTGGGCCTGTCGGCCCTATGGGGACAGCGCCTGGTCTGGGAAAGCAGCGGCGATCATGGGTGCGTCTCTCGGCGCAATCGGAACCGCTCGGGCCCAAAGCCATCTGCGGCAAATCCTTGCAGCTCTCAACTTGTTTACCCTGAATCAGCCTGAGGTTGTTATCGCGGATGCTGCACACCGATTCGATGAGAACAGCAATCTGACCCATGAGCCGACTAAACAATTGATCCGGGAACTGCTAAAGAATTTGGTGGACTGGACCCGCCGAATTTCGCCTGCACCGGAGAGTACCTCAGCATCCAGTGCAACTGCGCGGCATCCGCTTAGCGGCGACGTGCCCGCGTGATCCCGGCTGGAGTGAGAGCTTGCTGTGCTCGGCCGCGTGAAAGGTACCGTAGGTCGTTACGACAGAGTCTCAACTGAGGAGGAAAGTTCGATGAGCAAGAACACAACACAGATTAGAGCCGCGGTCGTCCGCGAGAAAGGCGGACCTTTTAGCATCGAAACATTAAGTTTGGAAGGCCCGCGGCGCGATGAAGTATTGGTCAAGGTCGTGGCCACCGGCTTGTGCCACACAGATATGGTTGCCCGTGATAAGGGCTACCCCGTACCGCATCCAATCGTGCTTGGCCACGAAGGCGCAGGACTCGTCGAGAGCGTAGGAGCGGATGTTGTCAAAGTCGCGCCTGGCGATTCTGTCGTGCTCACATTCCTGACATGCGGACGTTGTAGGCCTTGCTGCTTGGGGAGAATTGCCCATTGCGAAAAGACCTTCCCGCTCTCCTTCGGCGGAGCGCGGCTGGACGGCAGCACTGCTACACTCGACGGCCATGGCGAGAAAGTTCACGATCACTTTTTCGGGCAATCGTCGTTTGCGACATACGCACTCGCCAATGAACGCAACGTGGTCAAGGTCAGCCGTGACGTGCCGCTCGAACGCCTCGGTCCGCTCGGCTGCGGTATTCAGACCGGAGCCGGGGCCGTAATGAATGCGCTGAATGTGAGACCGGGTACAAGTTTCGCTTCCTTCGGCGCGGGCGCAGTTGGATGCTCAGCGATCATGGCAGCACGGGCTATTGGAGCAACAACCATCGTCGCCATAGACATCGTGCCCTCGCGTCTGGAAATTGCAAAGGAACTGGGCGCGACGCATGCTATTAACAGTAAACAGACAAATCCAGTTGAGGCGATCCGAGATATTACTGGTGGCGGAGTCGATTATTCGCTAGAGGCCTCCGGGGACCCCAGAGCGTTGCATCAGGCGATAGAAGCACTCGGATCTCTCGGCACCTGCGGCATCGTCGGAGCAGAGCCACTAGGCACAGAGGTGAGCTTTGACGTGAACAACCTGATGATACCCGGTAAGGGGATACGCGGCATTCTTGAGGGTGAGAGCGTTCCCGATATCTTTATCCCGCAGCTCATCGAACTCAACGCGCAGGGGCGCTTCCCGTTCGAGAAACTGACGAAGTTTTACACCCTCGATCAAATCAATCAAGCTGCCAAAGACAGCGAAAATGGCGGCACGATCAAGCCCATCATTCGCCTAATGTAATGGTGGACTGCTCCCTGCGCCGCCGCGCACTCGACGGCATTGTGCATCTCGATCCAGGAGGAAACTCCATGTCTCAGCTCACGAATCTCGCTTTCTTCCGCGCCAGGCGTCGCCAGACCGAGGCGCTCGGCGCGGCTCTAGCCGCTCTAGTCGAGCCCACCCGGGGCGAAGCCGGATGCCTCAACTACGACCTTCACCAGTCCCTCGAGAACGCCGAGATCTGGTTCGTCTACGAGAACTGGCGTTCGATGCAGGATCTGGACTCGCACATGAAGTCCGTGCATCTGCGTGCCTTTCTGACCGCAGCGCCGACCCTCGTCGAGGGCGACATCGACCTTCGTCGATTCACCATGATTTCGACGCCCGCAACGCGTTGACCAAATTTTTTGAAAAGGAGCAAATTATGTCATTTAAAGGCAAGAATGTCATCGTCACCGGCGCCACGGGCGATCTCGGAACGGCCATCACGCAACGCCTGATCTCGCAAGGCGCCAACGTCCTGGCCGTGGGATCAAGAGCCGGGGAGTTCCCGCGCCTTGTGGCCGCATGCTCAGGTCCCGGCCTTCTTGAAACCATCGTCGCCGACGTGAGCGATTCGAAACAGGTGCTCGAGTACGCCAAGCGCGCGTTCGATCTCTGGGGTCAGATCGATGGCTTCGTGAACAACGCTGGAATTCAAACGCCGGTACGTCCGATCGTCGACTTCCCCGAGGAAGACTTCGATCGCGTGATGGCCGTCAATGTCCGCGGCATGTTCCTCGGGCTCAAGCACGTGTTGCCTCGCATGCGGGAAGGCGGTTCGGTGGTCAACATGTCGAGCGCGCTGGGGTTGGTGGGCGGCGCGGGCATCTGCGCCTACGTCACGTCCAAGCACGCCATCATCGGCCTGACCAAAACCGCCGCGCTCGAACAGGGGGCTCGCAAGGTGCGTGTCAATGCCTGCTGTCCAGGTCCCATCGCTGGAAGGATGACATTCAAGCTGGCCGAAGAGGTGTTCGCGGGCAGCAACAAGACCTTTGGCCGAGACTGTTCCGTTGGGTCGCCACGGCACTCCGGAAGACGTAGCGGGCCTCGTCTCTTACCTGTTGTCCGACGACTCCACGTATGCGACCGGCACCACACATTCGGTCGACGGCGGCTTCACGACCGCCTGATCGCGTCATTGCGAGAACCGAGATCGCCGGATGAAAAGGAGTTATACAACTGTACATGCTCAACCGAGAATGGTGTGGAAAAATGACACAGCGAACCTGGTTTATCACCGGCGTGGCGGTTTGAATGTCAACAGGCCTTGGTATGATTGAAAAACTTCTTCAAACAGATGCAGATTATGTCTGCACTTTCCTCAGGACTATCGCTGGAATAATTATTTTTCCGTATGGAATGCAAAAACTGCTTGGCTGGTTTGACGGTGTAGGAATCAAAGGAACACTTGAACAAATGACGGTCAGGAAAATCCCTCAATTTATTGGATGGCTGATTATCATCGGGCAGTCGCTTGGAAGTATTGCGCTAATATTCGGTTTTCTAGGGAGAATCGCGGCTGGTGGACTCTTCATAATCTTTATAGGAGCGCTCATAGTTCACTTGCCTGACGGGTGGGCAATGAATTGGTTTGGAACAAAAAATGGAGAAGGGATTGAGTATCACGTAATGCTCCTCTCGCTGCTCTTGATAGTCATCGTTAGAGGAAGCGGCGCCATGTCAATCGATCTTTGGCTAACATCTTAGGAGGCAATGGGCAATCGGCTTCGAGAATGAGAAGGACGTGGGGTCTAAGGAGATTCATATGCCATACCGGCTATTGGGCAAAAGCGGCCTCCGGGTTTCCGAAGCGGCTCTGGGCACCATGACCTTCGGCGATGATGCGACTTAGATGAAAACAACTCGGAAAGAGGCCGAGGCGCGATTTGTCCGTATTTTAAGGCCTGGAAAACTGGCGGGAGCAACGGGACTCGAACCCGCGGCGTCTGCCGCAAGCCGCGCGGGTAAGACGCCCGTCATCCTGAGTGGAAAGCTGTGCGGCGATTCACAGCATCCTTCCAAACTCCGGGTCATCCATAGCAACAAAAGGAGAGCCTGCGATGAAAGCTCGTATCGACTACACCAATGTTCCGGAAGCGCTCCGTGGGATGTATCAGCTCGAGCATTATATCCACAACTCAGGCCTGGAGGAATCGCTGGTCCACCTCGTGAAGATGCGCGCTTCGCAGATCAATGGGTGCGCGTATTGCCTCGACCTGCATTCGAAAGACGCCCGCGCCCTCGGCGAGACCGAGCAGAGACTCTACGTGCTCGACGCTTGGGAGGAGGCCCCCTTTTACTCCGAGCGCGAACGCGCGGCGCTCGCGCTCACTGACGCCGTCACTCGGATCACGGAAGGCCATGTGCCCGACGCGGTCTTCGAGCGCGCACGAGCGCACTTCAACGAACAGGAGATGATTGCGCTGGTGTTTACCCTGACTACCATCAACGCCTGGAACCGCCTTGCTATTACGATGCGTACCGAGGTGGGCAAATATCAACCGAAGGCCCGCCCGTAGGAGAAGATCCGGATGCAGTCAGCGAGATGTTGCATGTGACCCTCCTGCGCCTAGCTTGGCGCAAAAGAACCTTCATGCAGCGGCGCCGGATAAGGATGCGGCGACGGGAAGTCTACCGAAGTGAATTGCTTTGCGGCGGCAAGGCTCGGCAGCTTCGGGTTTGCCAACTGTCCGCCCTTCATTCTGTTTCGGCCTCCGCCTTCGCTTGCCATCAGCATACTTCCTATGTATAATTGAGTATGCACTCGGTAATAGAGAAGGTCAGTGGCGCGTCCTAAAAGCGAAGACAAACGAAATGCGATCCTCGACGCCGCGACCCGCCTATTTGCGGAGCGCGGTCTTACCGCTGCCCCAACGTCAGACATTTCAAAACAAGCTGGCATCGCCGAGGGAACTCTGTTTACGTACTTCAAGACCAAGAATGATCTGATCAATGCCCTTTACCGGGAGATCAAGCTGGAACTTGCCGACGCGATGATGTCGGATTTCCCTCGGAAGAAGAATATTCATACCAGGCTGCGACATGTATGGGATCGCTATGTGAATTGGGGCATTGCAAACCCCAAGCAGCGCAAGGTGCTGGCGCAACTACAGGTTTCGGGGGTACTCACCAAAGAGTCCAGAGACGCCGGCAGCGCGCCGTTCGTCGAATTCCAAACCATGATTCGTCACGCGATTGAGCAGCGGGTCTTTCGGAATGATCTCCCGGTGGAACTAATCTCGAAGTCGTTAGCAGCCTTGGTCGAGGCAACGATAGATCTCACGGTGTCGAATCGATCCAAAGCGAAACAATACCGGGATAGCGGCTTTCAAATGTTCTGGGCGGCAATAACCAAGTAACGAATCGTTGCATCTCATAAATGAGTACGTAATCACAATAGAGTCGCTCGCGAATCCAGCTCGCCGAGTCTAAACACACATAGTCTGTCTAACAAGGAGAACGGAGGATTTCATGTCGAAGGTCTGGTTGATTACGGGAAGCGGAAACGGGTTGGGGAGGGACATCGCCGAGGCGGCGCTGGCCGCAGGTGACAGCGTGGTCGCTGGGGCGCGCCGGACGGAGGAACTGGCACCTCTGGTGGCGCAATACGGCGAGCGGGTGAAACCCGTGAAACTGGAAGTGCGCGACGAAGCCGCCGCAAAAGCGGCCGTGCACTTGGCAGTGGATACATTCGGGCGGCTGGACGTTCTGGTGAATAACGCAGGCTATGGGCAATTTGCCCCGTTCGAGCAAATGAGTGCGGAGGACTTCCAGGCGATCGTGGACACCTGCTTCTACGGCGTGGTGTACACCACGCGCGCTGCTGTGCCGGTGATGCGTAAGCAGAAGGGCGGTCACATCTTTCAGGTGTCTTCGGTCGGTGGCCGCCACGCAGTTCCGGGCAATACGCCGTATCACGCGGCCAAGTGGGCGGTGGGCGGTTTCAGCGACTCGCTGGCGATGGAAGTCGCGCCCTTCGGAGTCAAGGTCTGCACACTGGAGCCGGGAGGAATTCGGACCAACTGGGCACGGCGCGCAGGTCAGAATGCGCCGGACCTGCTGCCCGAATACGAGGCCACGGTCGGTTCGTTCCTGAAGATGTTGCGAGGCCTCGAAGGGCGTCTGGAAGGCGATCCGCGAAAGATCGCGGATGTAATTCTGCAACTGGCAAATAGCGACGAGGTGCCGGTGCGGCTGATCCTCGGTGTCGATGCGGAAAAGCGTGTGCAACAAGCGGAAGCTGCGCGGGCGAGCGAGGCCGAGAAATGGCGACATCTCACTGTTTCAACGGTTTTTGAAGATGGGCGCTTCGACAGCCGATTGCATATGGCAAAGAGCGGAATCAATTCCTGAGTTGCTGAATCATGAGGAGCACGATTATGAAATACAGATTACTTGGCAAGAGCGGACTGCGGGTCTCCGAAGCGGCTCTAGGCACCATGACCTTCGGCGACGAGTGGGGATGGGGATCACCAAAGGCTGAAGCGCTGAAAGTCTATGAGACCTACCGCGAGGCAGGTGGAAACTTTATTGACACGGCGAATTTCTACACCAACGGCACTAGTGAGACATTCCTTGGAGAGTTCATGCAGGGCCATCGCGAGAGCGTCGTTCTAGCCACGAAGTACTCCAACGCCACGCCAGGCAATGATCCGAATGCGGCGGGCAATCATCGCAAGAACATGATGCAAGCAGTGGAAGCCAGTCTGAAGCGACTGCAGACCGACTATATCGACCTGTACTGGGTGCACATCTGGGACGGGATCACACCTGTGGAAGAAGTCATACGCGGTCTGGACGACTTGGTTCGCCAGGGCAAGGTTCTTTACGTCGGCATCTCGGACGCTCCCGCCTGGTGGGTCGCCCAGGCAAATACTCTGGCGGAGCTTCGAGGCTGGACACAGTTTATCGGGCTGCAGCTCGAGTACAGCCTGATTGAGCGGACGGTCGAGCGCGAACTGATTCCCATGGCCGAAGCTTTGAACTTGGGGGTTCTGGCTTTCTCTCCCCTGGCGGGTGGATTTCTAACCGGGAAATATCACGGCGCAGGCAAGCCCGACGGCGGGCGGATGACCAATGAGGGAGTAAAAGCCTTCTTTCCAGACAGGGAACAACGCGCGGCGCCGATGATATTGGCTGTAAAGTCGGTTTCCGAACAAACCGGTCGCAGCATGGCGCAAGTCGCGCTCGCCTGGTTGCGCCATCAAACGGTGCCAGTAATCCCGATCATAGGAGCGCGGAAGGTATCTCAACTCCAGGATAATCTCGCCAGTTTGGATCTGGAACTCTCCGCCGAACAATTGAAATCCCTTGATGGAGCAAGCCGAATCGAGCTCGGATTTCCCCAGAGTATTTACGATAGAGAAATGGTTCGTGCAATTAGGTATGGCGGGACGTGGGATCGCTTGCTGCTCTAAATGCGGCACTTCAGGCAGAATCGTGATCCAGATGCCGGCGTTTAAGCTCCCAGTTTACGGGCAAACCGGAAGTTGAACGGCGAGGGCAGACTACTGACAACCTTGACGACGTAACACCAAGCCTCCCCAATCTCAACTCCCTTAAAGCGTGAAAGGCTAGAACAACTGCCCCTGAGTTGGAGTGTCTAACGTGGCAGGCGACGCGGCCTCCGCATCGTCAATTTTTGAATTGTTGAGTTTCCTGCTGACAGGATACCGACGCATCAAGTTCGCGTCGTAGGGCTTGAGAATGTCACGAATCCTGCCGAAGTCATTCACGTCGGGATCGAGCCACACATCGTACTTGTCCGGCGTCACGATGACGGGCATACGGTCATGCAGATCGGCTACGAGCGAGTTCGGACCGGTCGTTAAGATCGTGCAACTTTCAATGATCTCTCCATACGGGCTCCTCCACTCATCCCACAGTCCGGCGAATGCAAAGACTTCACCCTCACCAACCTCGAAGCAGTAAGGCTGCTTCACAGAACCCATTTTTCGCCACTCGTAAAATCCATCCGCAGGAATGAGGCAACGTTTGGTAAAGATCGAATCTCGAAATGCCGGTGTGGTTGTCACGGTCTCCGACCGAGCGTTGAGCGTCCGATTTCCGATGCTCATGTCCTTTGCCCAGGATGGAATCAATCCCCAACGCATGGTTGTGAAGTGGCGAATCTTTTTGCCTTGCTCTTTGAGGACAATCAGGACTGGCTGCGTTGGCGCAATGTTGTATCGCGGATGCTCTTCAACTTCGTCATCCGCCGCACACAGATTCCGAATTTCCGTCCAACTTCCGTCCAATTCAAGGGCAGGATAAACAGCGATGCGGCTCGTAAGCGACACCGAACGTGGCACTTGGAGTTTTATACCCCCCGGCTGTTAACCGAAGGGTTGCACCTGGTACTGATATGGGAGGTCGGACGGACAATTTCGTTGTCGAACATCGCGAACGTCGTCTCGAATTGTTGCTGTTCTATCGGGAGGAAAAATCACAGTAGAGCGTTCGTATACGTCGCTCATTCGGGCGCAACCCGCAGGAAGGGTTTCCTGACAAGTTCGCCACGAGATTTTAGCGAGAGTAATTGTGTATTCGGTACGTATCGGGCCTCTGCAACCAGAAACTATTCTGCAGCAATAAGTTCCGAAGACCCTGCAACCATCCGAATTTACAAGTCGCGCGCCGCAACATCTCGATGTCGCGACCCTAAAACACAGTCGGATGCAATCGATGGCTTCCCACAAGCCGATTTCCTGGAAGCGATCCGGTCACGCTGAGAATGTGGTCTGCTACCCATTCATAGAATTCTTGAGGCGGGGTCCTACTCGCACGCTCCACGGTGGATAGCCAGTTAGGATCGATGTGCGAATGCGGCAGACGGACCAGCGGTTAGATCGGCCTCATCCCCGAGGTCCATGGCTGCGATAAGACCGCTGTTCACAGTGAATACGTGGAGAACCTCGCTGTCTGAAAGAACATCCCCTTGAAGGCTCTTAAAGAGTTGGTGCACCCTGACGCGGGTCTTGCCTCCGGCTTCCTCGGTCATTGCGAGCGGTTCGACATGGGGATCGAACTGACCCCATTGTCGAGTCCAATAGGCGCGGATCTCTTCTTTTCCGACAACTTTGCCGCCCTCCGAAGCCTTGGGCCAGCTCACGTCTTGCGTCATTAGTGCTAATGCACCGTCGATGTCCCGCTTGTTGAATGCGGAGTACGCCTGCTCAATAATGGTCTTATTGTCTGCCATTCATCCGCCTATAACGCTTGCCATGCACTCGATTATCGTTATGCGGCCAGCCCACATCATCGCTGACGGATTTTAGCAAAAGGAAGGGCGAAGCCGCACCGTTTTTCATCCTCTTTTTGTCCTTCGATGCGGTAAGCCTGTAGGTAACGGGAAACGCCCTTGTGGCTATCTTGAGGGCTGGCCCCCGGATTTCCGGCTAAACGAAACCACGCGTGCAGTCGCTTAGTTCTGAGACTTACGCGGCGAAATGGATCAGTTCGCTGCGGAACGGTATGCTCAAAAATTGTGTTTTCGGTACGTATCGGGCCCTCGATTTGAACGCACGACAGCTCTTGACCGTTTATCATTCCACGACGGTCCAATTGACCGAATTTCAGTCCAACTTCAGTCCAAAACGGACCATTTCCTGGGCAGATCTTGGTAGGTTAGCGACGTAAGGACAGTTGAATCATCGTGATTTATGGAGCGGGCGATGGGAATCGAACCCACGTCCGAAGCATGGGATGGCAATAATTGGTCAGCGGTAGTGTAAGAAAAAATACACCAGGGCCCAGGCGACAAACACCAGAAGCACCAGAAGCAGAAAGCGGAAGACCTTGCCGCTACTGCTGGCTTCGGGCACGACTGGGGTGTTGCTGATCGTTCCGCCAAGCCTGCCAGAAATGCCGTCCGTCGGTTTGGCATTAGCAGCTTCAATTGTCGTCGTTGTGTTGGAAATGGAAGTCGGGGCGGTGCGCCTCTTTCGCGGGCGGCAGAGTCTCCTTCTCGAGAATCTCGCTTTGCGTCAACAACTCGTTGCGCTGAAGCGTCGACATCCTCGCCCTAGTCTCGGCCTCTTCGATAAGCTCTTCTGGGTGGCTGCTCGGCGGTTCCGGTCGGAATGGAAGGAGTCCCTCATCCTGGTCACGCGGGAAACCGTGGTCCGCTGGTCAACTCCTGTCCTTGGCTAAAATCAGGAAGCAGGTGCGCTGACCGTGCACGAACCGTGCATTTATGAATCAAATTGAGGCCCTTGGAGTTAGCTTTGAACGAGAAGCAGATTCCCCAATTTGTTGGAAACAATAGAAACTCAAGCAGGAAATGGAATGCTTAGAATGAATTCTCGTGCTTGCAAAGCAGGTGCTCTCCCAGCTGAGCTACACGCCCATCCTTAGTAACCATTTTATTCTAAAACACTTTCGAACGCGCCGCACTCCAATTCACCAAAAACAGAGCACCTTCTGCCTAGATAGGTGCTCTCCCCACTGAGCTACACGCTGACGCCGTATAACCGTTTCTGCCGGGCATTGAGTCGTTTCAAATTGACGTAACGGCACTACGCCCTCGTTGCTGAAATTGGAACATCAATTTCTCGACTGTCATCGACATCGCGATCACGACGATTCATCATTGAACGGGAGCAGTGTCTCGAACCGGGCGCCTCGGCTGAGGACACCCGAGAGACGCCGCTCGTGCAAGTCACGATTGAAGGGGAGCTGCGAAAGGCAAAACTCATCGAAGGCGTCCTGCCCAAATATCCAGAAGAGGCACTAAAAAGCAGGATTACAGGAACCGTCGAACTGCACGTAGTTTTTGAAAAGGGCGGGACAGTGAGGCTGGTTGAAGTTGTATCCGGACACCCTCTGTTCGCGCAAGCAGCTGTCGACGGAATGAGAGACTGGAAATACCCGCCGACGATGTTAAACGGTAAGCCGGTGGAAGTGGACACGCTAGCATTTGTCACGTTTGCGCTCGGCGGTGCGCTGACGACAAATCCTTCAGCTCGCACTTTCGATCGTGCTCGATTCCGCTAGCCGGGATACGGACACACGCGCTCTGCGCCGCAGATGATCTCCAGACGAAAATTCGTGTCCAGTTCAGCCGCCCTTGACGCAGGATGCGTTTGTGGTTATGGTATAAGAGTTATACCAGTCACATGCGATTTCAGTTTGACGCAAGGAAAAGTAAGAGGCTTCGGGCAAACCCGAAGCGTGGCATCGGATTCGAAGACGCGCAAGAAATCTTCTCGCATCCCTATTACCTCGATCAGCGCTCCGATTTTCCGGAGCAATACCCCGCGATCGGCTGGGTAGGCGGCCGACTTTACTCCCTGATTTTCGAGGTCAGGCACGATTCCGAGGGCGAATACCACCACTTGGTTACGCTCTGGAAGTCCACCAATGAAGAAAGGAAACTCTATGAAGAGCAGACGTAAAAAACCGAAACCCGTTTCAGCTGAGGCCATCGCACGTTTCGCCGATCGAGGAAAGGACATCTCGCGGTTCTTCACTAATGCCGGGCAGATGATGGAGCCTGTCCAGCGTGTCAATGTCGACTTGGCCGGTACGATGCTGAACCAACTCGACAGCGTCGCCCAAGAACTGAACATAAGCAGGCAAGCAGTCATCAAGACCATGCTTCGACAAGGCCTCGATCGTTACTATTTGGCCAAAAGCCGTGCACGCAAGCTTGCCTAGCTATAGCTAGGTGACCGCGGCTGAGATGTTACTGATGCAAACAGAGCACCTGAAAATCGATGGGCACGAATCGGGTTGTGGGTTCCGAAATTGGCGGCTTAGAATTTCCGGAACCCACATCAGAGTACCCTTATTTTGTGTAGCCCAGTTAGTAGCCCAATTTGCAGAGGGGTTTGCACTGTTAAGAGACGCCGATTCAACGACTTAGGTGAGATGATGGCGTGTTTGCAAAGCGGGTGCTCTCCCAAACTGGGCTAAAAGCCCATACGGTGCAACCATCACCCTTTCAACAGCGTACGGCGACTTCTCCAATTGTTCCAACCGCGCTTTTCGGACCATATGGTCCAACATGTCAGAGGCGGTGAGCGACTGGGCCATTTTAGCGGTCCATTTAGGGCCGCCCCTTTCCCTCTTGCACGAGGATCTCAGAACGGTCCTCGCCGTCAAGGGTTCGCTTCGCCGCGCAACACCGGCGCGCCCTTGACCGCTGCGGGCCGTTCTGAGACAACACCCCTTCCAAGAGGGAAAGGGGCAGAGTGAAAAAGTAACCAGACCACCGCTGTTTTGGCCCCTTTTTCCACCGCCATCGACACCAACAAGAGGCTTTTCGATAGGAATTGGAAACGATCTGGGTAAACAGTGTTTCATCGGGGGTTGGACTTAACGTGCGCGGTGAGACCGTTGTGCGAAAGAAATTCTCACGGTACTCAGTTGCTGCGCTTCACTGCAAAGGTGACATAGTCTAGATCCAATCCAGTTGTTGCTTTTCGTGCTTGGTTTGGCTTGGAAGTGCATGTGAAGAAAGAGTGGATGAGCCGAGTGCATGGAAGTGCTTTGAGGCGTCATGGAATCCGAGTTCAGCCACAGAGTTTACTCTGGAAATCACCGGCCATCGAGGTCGATCATTCTATTCCAGGGATTCGAGTCTGCGAAGTGTTGGATCGTATCTTCGCTGACCGTCCACTACCCAGTACGCTGGTCATGGACAATGGGTCAGAATTTTCGGAACCGACAGCTCTCGATGAATGGGCGTGTCGGCATGGTGTGAGGTTACACTTCATCGAGCCTGGCAAGCCAATACAGAATGCGTTCTGCGAAAGCTTCAATGGCAAGTTCCGTGACGAATGCCTGGACGAGCACTGGTTCACGAGGCTGCAAGAAGCCAAAGACATCATCGAAGCTTGGCGGAAAGAATACAATGAGGAACGGCCACATAGTAGTCTGGATGACCGGACACGCGTCGAGTATATCCAGCATCTGCTCGACAAAGGGGCGCAGGCGACCGGGCATGGTAGATGCCTAGCGGAGACGGGATAGCCCGTCTAAAGGCAAATGCGTGCGTCATGAAGGTGGCCCTCGTTCAAAATAAGGAGGTGCTCAGCTTGAAAAGAATACAGTCGCTGCCAATCGCATTTTTTCTGCTGGGTCTGTTGTCCCTGTCTGTGTGCGCTCAGGAAAAACAGCTGTCGCCCAGGGCGCAGGAGCTCACCCGGGCTCTGGCTGTGCTTCACAGTAAACCCGGTGATCCAATGACGCAGAAGCACTACTTGTAAACGTTCCCGCACGATTACAAAACTTTCCTCGACCTGTTCGACTTGGACCATGAACTCTACGACGGACACGACTTCATCGATGTGCTACCTTCGCTCGCCAGGAACCATGACACCCAGGTCGGCATATTGCTCATTGGGCTCTACAGAGATGCGCACATAGAGGCTGACGCGCCGACTTATCTGCAACTCGCCGCAGCGGCTTACGGAAGCCAACACACGAAGAGCTTTGCCAAATTGCTGAAACAACTGCCCACAGAAAAGGAGAACCACTTGATCACTTTTCTGGCGGATGTAGAAAATCACCACGGGTATGCGGAATATCAGAGCATCATTGGTCACCTTAAAGGCTTGGAAGAACAGGGTCTTGTCTTGGCAACAAGTTTGAAAAAGCGAGGAAAAAGAAGGAACAGCGGCCCCACGGCTGAAACATGAACCAAAAAACTCAGAACCGAATCAAAGGCCTAACTTCAGATTGGCCCGACTAACGCGGGAGGGTCAAGGTGAACTATGGTGGTCAAGCAAGCCAGAGAGGCCGCCCGGCTGTGGATGGTTGAGGAAGCCAGCGGTATACGAGGATTCTGCGGAGCGTACACTGCCGGCTCGACGAACTGGCTCCCCGATGATGCAGACCTCACCACGGCATCTGATCTCGATATCATGGTCGTCCTCGCAGACCAGAACCAGGTTGGCGGGCGAACATAGGGGATGGACTTGATCTGTGTCACCTCTAGTATGCGCAGATTGGCTTGCCACTGGTGAAACCGATAAAGCGGATCGTTGTCGGAGCTAAGGTACTTCGGCATCCAAAGCTGCCCTCGAATGGCGCGGTTGAACATCCTACAAAGTGCGGCACCATCGACCGTGCCGGCATGGACGCCGAAACCAATGATCCGGCGGGTGTATTGATCCATGACCACCAGGACCTATTCGACCCGGTCGCTGGTAGTTTCATAGAAACTCTGGCGGAATGTGCAGCGCGCAATGCGGCGATCATCGAATACGGCTGGCTCAGCGCCGATCCCACGCCTTTCCCGCTTTTTTCAGCATTCCAGAAAGCATTAACGGTCAGAGGTTACACTCTACATGAGTTTGTAACGGATCCGGTTCTACGACCTAAGGCCGAGCGTTTCGTTTACGACCATCTGGAGCAGGGTGAGCTGAAACCCAAAATTGATCGCACGTTCCCGCTCGCACAGATCATTGAAGCGCATCGCTACTTGGAATCAAACCAACAGGTAGGCAAAGTCGTGGTTACCGTTCCCTGATGCGTGGGATTCTGGCTCGTTCTGCTACCTCGGAAATGCGGCAAGGACTTGGAGCTCGCTGGCGGCGCGCTCTTGGTTAGTGTGCTCGCTGCGAGACGGCCGGAATGAATTTTGGTGACATTGGAGGCGACAGTCCGGCACTTCGTCTAGTGCTGCGCCAGGTCGAGACTGTGGCGCCCTCTTTAGCGTCCATTTTCTTTCGGTCCAATTTTAGTGGCGGAGGAGGTGGGATTAAACCCTAGTGAGGAAGCGTGAGGAATGGCCTTAGCGGCGTTTGTAACTGATGCGAAATGTACAACTTGCAGCCGCCCCTTTTTGATTCGGCGCACCTTGTTGTAATTACGGAGCTTTTTGGGTCTCAAATCCTCGTCTAGAAGTACACATGTACTGATGAAAACAGGCTATTTATTCGGCGTGTCTAGCCCCCTTCTAAAAGAGGGGCTGGACAGAGGAAGGTGCCTACCGACGCGTCCTTTCCACCCCTCTCAAAATGTACGTATTCACCCGATGGATGTTGCTTTGAAAACCTGCAAATTGGAGGGAGCCAGCCACGCTGAAATCTGGATGGCCTATATGTCCAACGAACTTAAGACGCTTTGGAAACGCTCGTCCTCGTACTGGCGCAGTGTCCACTCACGAAAGTGGCTTCCAGTAAATCGCCGCGTGCGCCTGCCTTTCTGCGTCCTCAAAGTACTCGGCGATGTCCTCGACGATGGAGAGCTTCATTTCATAGAGAGGGCGCGAACGTTTGAAGCCGCGAGACGACGTATCGAAGCGCTCGCGGAGGTCAGGCCAGGTCAATACGTGATTTACAACGGGGAAACAGGCGAACGGGTTTCCATTGTTGCAGGTGGAAAGCGTGGCCAATCAGCTTTGGGGGATTCTATGTTGGCTTTGACTGGACGGTTTACCTGAGTCATCGGCGCGAAGCTCGGCCCTACACTGCCGACATTTCGGATTCTGCTTCCACTCCGCGACGAAGTAACGCTTGCCACAGCTTGGGCACCGATAGCGCCGCGTGAGTTGCCAATCTCTCGCGGTATTCATGACGGCCATTCTACCATCGGCTGCCAGTCTAAAAGGCATCAGGTCTATACCTGATTGACGCCATCGTGTGGTGTGAGGGCTACAGGGAGACAATTTATTCCGTTGCGGTAGACCAAACGGAAGGCCGCACTGGAACAAAATTCGCTATGAAGGATTACAGGAAAAGACAGGAAGGTCTGGAAGACATTTTCAGGGAACATTGAAGCTTTAGGTGGACGTGATGAAGGACGTGGTGCGATAGAGAGTTATAGTAATGGTGATTGGTGACCCCTCGAAGCCCGCCTGCGGCAGGCAGGCTCGGGCCAAACGGGTTGATTCGTGACGCTTCGCTGAAGCTCCCTTCGCGAAAATCGCTCGGGTAAACACGGTAAGCTAGCACGCAGGCTTCTTGCGGATTGACATTAGGTAGCCGTGTTTACAGACTTTAGGGCCAATTGTGAATCTCCCTGTCGAGCGGATTTAAGCAGATGAGATACGGAATTCCATCTACGTTTTTCTGCTACCGCACCAGTCCGGGCAGCGTCACTGAAAGGAAGTGATAAGTGTGGGTGGCCGAAGGTTTTTGCCGACTGGCCGAGTCGAACACCGGATTGCAAAGACAGAAGTCGTAGAGCTTCTGCACCTGGGCGAATCGCCGCCTGCGAAGGTTGAAGCCATCACTGAAAACGTGAGCTCTCAAGGGGCGCGGGTGATTGCTGATTCAGTTTGCGCGCCGGGGAAGGCTGTGCGTTTAAATGCACCAGAGGAACACCTGAAGTTGTCGGCGCGTGTGGTCTACTGTCAACGTTTGGACGAGAGGAAATTTGCCATTGGGCTTCAACTTGAAGCGCGCGTTGAGGAATGGCAAAAGCTGCCTTAGCTCTGATGGTGATCACCTTTCAAGAAGCCTGGGTGCAATCGGTTCTGGGTGCCAAGCGGCCACGTTTCTGCTCTTACGCCCTGCGGGAGTTTACTGCGAGTACTCTCCCGAACCTCTGCATATTCCCGCTAAGTCATTCCATCCGTAGGGGTTAAACGGGCTTCCCCTTCTCGGAATTTGTATTACCCTATATATTTGTCTTTCTGTGTCGTTTTATTGGCATTTTATGCTTGACAAGTAATGTTATGTCGCAAGTTGTGCAAAATCGTCGAGAGTTTTAGCAGTCTTCACTGATGCCTCGGCAAACCCTGGTCTCCGCCGTTCCGAGTAGGTCATTCACAAGTTGTGTATCCCCACACTGCGAACACTTCAATTCGTGTCGACCATCCTTGAGGGTCTGTGTATAAGTCCACGCACACTCCATCACTGGCTTCGGCAGGTCAGGAGTGTTACGACCGCGTTTCTTTTGGACCGGGGTCTCGACCACTGGCATAGGTTCCGGGATCGCAGCGACCGCAACCGGGGCAGGCTTCGCCGTGAGCGCACAGTGAGGACACGGAAGTGGCTTTCGATGCTTCGGGCAATGGCGAAGATGGCTGCTCATGAACTTACAGAGACAGATGCGTCATCGGAGTCAGGGAAGATGTCGTTGAAATCTTTCTTTGAGATGTTGACAACTTTGTCGTTGAGTCTCGACACTCGATAACCGACCACAAATGGTTCCTTGGAGCGTATTGCCTCCATTAGTTTCGTTCGAGTCCATGATGCTACTAATCCGGCGCCAATAGCCTTCTGAATCTTTTCTTGTGCTTCGTCAAACGTCATCATCGTCTTATCGATATTCATGTTGTTCTCCTTCCGCGTCTCCGATCTGCGCCCCGGCGCTGCTGAGTACACTCCTACTTTGCAACTTACGGATTTAGGACGGCACGAGGATACGAGGCTGACTGACTAACTAGTCTCCTACTCCACGCCGACGTGTCGGCCGTGTCGTTACTACATACAGTCTGCCACATGTGGTTCTAGTACTTCAATACCGAAAATAAAGCGAACATTTTTCTTGGTCGACCGCACCTCGAACCCGCTGGTCTGACTGCGCCAGGTTGGTCGATTCTTCTAAATGAATGGGGTGCCCAGGCAGGTGGATCCCGGATGAAGTCCACCCTGCACCTAATATGATCTCCGCCGTTAAAAGGTTATCCAGCATCCAGCCAGGATGGATCAACCAAAGAAAAACATATTATGCACTGGAAACAAAAAGCCCGAACAGGTTTCCTTATATAAGGTTACCGGGATTTCCTTCCATTTCCAATCGAACCATTCATCCGTTCCGGGTGATCCTGCACCAACTCGATTCCCGAGGTCCGCCAACGTGCAGTTCGTCAGTTCGTAGCGGCAGTAGTCCGTGTGGAAACTGAGTGGGCCGTCGATATACTCCGCGCCACACCGTCGCGTACATACTTTTGAACTTCTTGAATGGTCGCAAACTTTTCAACCGACCATGGGCCACGACCTTCTTCTTGCGATAAAACGGAGAACGGCTTCGGACGACGATCCGGCTTGATTTGAATAAACAGAACGTCGAATTCGTTTTTGAATTGGCCGTCCTGCGTCCTGGTCACAGTCATGCGTTCGAGTCCGCCGTGGTATGCCTTGCGAACCAAGATGATGCCAGTCTCACCTTCGAATTCAATTCTCCAGGTTTGCGGCTTCAGGGTCTTTTGATCGTGCTTAAACTGGTTCGTGGTAAAAGTCAAGCAAGGTCGCGGAGCCGGGGAACTGTATCCTTATATATTGTTGCGGCGGGTCCCGTCGCGGAGCACTTGGCGCATAGGTTCGAGTCCCCGCCCATCCTTCTCCGCCTCGTGGATGCGCTGGACTTCATCCTGGGTCCAATCTATGCGGGAAATAGCGGCCTCATAGTTTGCGTTCTTGGTCGCAACATCGAACACTATATAGTTCAAGTTCACCACATCTTACTGGTATCACCACTGTGCTACGGTTAAGAGGAACCAGGAGGCAGAGTTGATGTGGGTGATGCACTAATGAATGCAACCGAAATTGTTTCTCTACTGTCTGAATATAGCAACACGCTTGACCGCCTCCACCCGCCCGCCGAGGAAGCGGGATGACGTGTCCCCAAAGATGTGGGCCCATGACGATCCAGGTGCGCGAGAATCAGGTCCATGGCTTGCCGCCGGTCGGTTGCCGGACCGCGCTTGGGGCGCTCTCGGCGGAGCGAAACGGTGAGCTGTTTGAGAGTGGATTGGATATCGTTGAGTTTCTTGACCGTAGGGGCGAGTTGTTGCCGCTGAGCCCACTGCTGAGAGGCGCGACGCGGTTTGGTGCTGAGGTAAACGTAGGTGTCTTGGAATGGTTTTCGTTTCAGCTCACGCGCACGCACCAGGAGACGCAGGGTCTCGTGCACGCGCAGATGCAGGAGGTCCTGGAGTTAGGTGTGGGTCTGGCCTGCCGGTGAGGTCTCCACCAAATGGATCAGGGTGGCGCGCAAGGTTCCCTGCGAGGAGAAGCCAATCTGGCGATACCGCCAGAGGCCTTTGGAGTCGAACTGCGGGATGGGTTCGAGGGTGTAAATAGCGGCCCGCGTGGCTGTAGCTGGTGAGATAACCGACGGCCCGCAGCGCGTGAAGGATCGTAGTGCGCGACTGCCTCTTTAAGGCCTGGCGAAGATCGTCGAGCAGTGCCACAGGTCGGGTCCGGAAGAGCTTTTGCAGGGCAGCCTTGTAGGGAGAATCGTTCGGCACACGTCCTCCATGAACTCGCGATGTATTCGCGATTCTGGGTTTAACTGGCAATCGTGATGCCCGCGCAGGCTTAACTTGTTCTGGGACTGAAATTTAGGAGTGCGTGCGCAGATTGATTGACCAGTTAAGCCGAAAATCACCGGCCAAACTGTTTGATCATAAGGCGCTTACGCGCGAATCAAGGTCCAAACAGATTTGACCGGTAATTTTTAGCAACACGGAAGTTCTGCAGTTGAATCCAATCAAACTCTCCAAAGCGTGAGATTTCGGATTTCGGGAATGGATCGGTGCGACACTCTCCCACTAAATTGTCTCGCTAGGGGGTTCACCCCAACGGTTCTCGAACCCTTGTCTTGCTGACGTGCCTCGGAGTGGATGGTTGCTAACCTAGTGCAACCCGTTCCAATCGTTCGAGAGTGTCGGGATATTTGCGAACTAACAAGACGAGGGCTGCTGCCTGAGGATTGGGTTTTGCGCGACCCTGTTCCCACTTCTCAAGCGTGCGTTCGTTAATGCGCAACTTCCGAGCGAAAACGGCTCGCGAACAGCGCAGCCTCTTACGCGTATCCCGAATCAGCTTCGAATCCACCTTGGGCAGCGGTCCCGCTTCAACGTTGTAAGTGCGCAGCGTGATTTTGCCCTCGCGATGACTTTTCATCGCTGCGACGCCTTCCATCATTTCGTCGAAAATCTTTCTCTTGCTCATCACCTTCACCTCCGCGGTTTCCTTTGCTTCGCAAGCTTCGCGCCCTGACGTGCCCGGAGCTCGGTTTCAATCGCGCTGTTCCGTTTTCGGTCCGGCTGAGGTTTTGGCGAACCAGTACCAGTTGCAAACCCGACCAAGCTTTGGGATCGACCTGAAGGAGTGTTCACGGCCGGGATGCCTAGAACCGCGGCGTGCTCGTCCCCATATTGCCAATCTTCAGCGTACTGGTTGCGCTTGCGATACGCCACGATGGCGACGATCGTGCCGATGGACAACGGAGGGAAAAGAAGGATCAGGATTCCGTGTTTAAGAGCCTGAATAAAATGCGTACCGGAATTGGCGGCGGTTTGATAGCACAACGCGCAACTCTGGGCGTAAAGAGACAAGGGGCTTACGAGCAGGGCTAGCGCGGTGACGCCGCACTTCAGGAGCTGGTATCTGGCTTTTGGCCCCAGATGCATCCTAAGTTGTTCCGTTTCCATTCTAATTCCCCGAGGCATCCTACCCAAGCCCGATAATAGAACTTCAGGGTCACCAATGTACGACCCGCAAATGCTCGAGCCGGAGCGCGTCCGGCCAGAAATGATCCATCATGAAAAGCACGAACAGCAGCGCTGGGATTAAGCTCCAGAAAAGGCTAGGGCGTTCGTACTTCAAGTGCATGAAGAACATCACGGCTATGCCCGCCTCGATGAATGCAAAAATAAGCAGGAACAAGAGCAATCTATCGCTCGACAAATGCCGGTAGGTCAAGAAGACCTCAATTCCTACGATGCACAGCAAACCGACCCAGATTGCCAGATAAGATTTCATTCCCAGAGCATTTCTTGGTTGCGTGGCGGCCATCTTGCCTCCCAATGCCCTTCGCCCGGGGTTCCTATTTCGCGTTCATGAGATAAACCAGCGGAAAGACGAACATCCAGACGACGTCCACAAAATGCCAATACAGGCCGACGGTCTCGACATGACTCTCGTCCGTGCGCCTCCGGTGGTACTTGATGGCCACGACAAGGATAGCCACGATGCCGGCAATGACGTGACCCAGGTGCAGACCGGTGATGCTAAAGAACGTGGCGCCGAACAGCGCTGGTCCGCCAACGGGGTTTTGGAACAGCCGCCAGCCTTCACCAATCATTCTCAGCCATTCGCGGATGTGCAGAACCGCAAAGAGGGTTCCTAGCAGCACCGTCACGCCAAGCCAGGCAAGACAGCGTGAGGGGTTCTCATTTTTTGCAGCTTCGAGCGCGCCCAGCATCGTCACGCTACTGGCGAGAAGCACAAACGTCATGACCATGCCGTTCACAATGGTTGGCGAAAAGGCGAACGGCGTGGTCCAGTCCGTGCTTCCGACCCGCACATAGCCGTAAGCGAACAGGATAGAAGCGAAGGTAACCGCGTCAGAAAGGATGAACAGCCAAATGCCGAGCTTCTTGTGCTGAATCCCGTACGGCGATTCTTCTCGCAGGGCCTCATGACCGGCCATAACCCCCTCAGATTCGCTCACCACGCCCTCCTAAATGGTGTCCATCCGGGTCATCATCAAAAGAATCAAATAGATCCACAGGCCGTCCATGAAGTGCCAGTACACTGAGGCGACGCCGAGCGCCGCTCTTTGCCTCGGACCTGTGCTTCGGCTCAACCCATGAAGGACATAAGCCAGGCCGGCAATCCCACCGAGCAAGTGCACGCCATGAGCCGCGGTCAAAACATAAAAGAACGAGCTGCTGGGATTTGTTGAAAGGAAGAGCCCCTCGGCGGCAAGCTCACGCCACGCAACCAACTGCCCGGCGACGAACATTAATCCAAGCCCCATAGTGAAGTAAAACCAGTACAAGGCTCGAGCTGACGCTCCCGCATCCCCGGCCGGTTTTTTCTGTCCGAAATTGTGATGTTGCCCGAACCGGCGGCGGGACATTTCCAGTGTAAAACTGCTCAGCAGGAGAATCAGCGTATTAAAGTAAAGAATTCGTGGCAGCTCAAAATGTCCCCAGTCTCTGGCCGCGCCTTGCCGAACAACCATGGCGCTGGTAAGAGCGGCGAACATCATCGAAATGGCCGCCACCGCAACCCAAATGCCCGTTTGCGAAGGCGCGACTCCGGCGGGAAGCGAAGAAATGCGCCTCCGCGGGCCTTCCTTGGAGCCTCCTTCTCCCCCTTCGGACGGGCCCAGCTCGCGTTTTATCTGAGGCGGCGGGGAGTAGGTTGACGATGCCATGGTCTTGAGGTGCTCGCTTTCCAACATTTAGCCCGCTGCCGCCTTTTCGGGCGAAGTCTGCATCACGTAATCGCCTGCGGCGCTCTCCACGCCGTATTCCTCCGGGCCGTGGTAGACAATCAGATGCCTCCCGCCGAAGTTGTCAAAGGGGGGCGGCGAAGTGGTGGCCCATTCTAAGGTGGTTGCTTCCCAGGGATTGTCAGTCGCCCTTGGCCCGCGGAAGCGGCTCCAAATCAGGTTGTAGAGAAAAAGGAGCTGGGCGGCACCGGTAAAGAGCGCTGCGATGGTAATGAACCTGTGTACGGGAATCAGCGGAATTAAATAATTATCGGTAAACGCGGCGTAACGACGCACGTTGCCGGCCAGACCCAGATAATGCATGGGCATGAAGATAGCGTAGACACCTACGAAGGTCAAACAGAAGTGCCACTTGCCGAGCGTTTCATTCATCATGCGGCCGAACATTTTCGGGAACCAAAAATAGGTGCCGGCAAAAATCCCGAACATGGCTGCGACGGCCATCACAAAATGGAAGTGAGCCACAACGAAATACGTAGCATGCAAATAGGTGTCCAGCGAAGGCTGTGCGAGAAAAAACCCGCTGAGCCCCCCGGTGATGAATACGGAAATAAAGCCGATGCAGAAGAGCGCGGGCGTGCTGAAGCGCAACTTGGCGCCATAAAGCGTGCCAAGCCAGAGCAGCACAACAATCGTCGCCGGAATGGTGATGATCAGTGTGGGCACGGAGAACAGCAGCGCCGAGAAGGGATTCATCCCGCTCACGAACATGTGATGTCCCCAAACCATGTAGCTGAGGAAGCCGATGGAGACCATGCATCCGATCACCGCCCGGTAGCCAAGGATGCGCTTGCGGGCAAAGACGGGGAGAATCGTGGAAATAATGCCAAACCCCGGAAGGATGGCGATGTACACCTCCGGATGCCCGAAAAACCAAAACAGATGTTGCCAGAGAAGCGGCGAACCGCCCGCGTGCGGCAACACTTGATCATTCACCACTAGACCCGCGGGATTGAAGAAGCTCGTTCCTGCCACGCGATCCAAAACCAGCAGCACACAAGCCGGCAACAAAACCGCAAACGCCAGCAAACCGATGACCGAAGTTACAAACCACGCCCACGTGGAAAGCGGCATGCGCGCCAGGGACATCCCTTTGGTGCGCAAGTCGAGCGTGGTGGTGATGAAGTTCAGGGAGCCGAGCAACTGACCCACACAAAAAATCGCGATCGACAGTGCCCAAAGAGTCTGGCCGGTTCCCTGGCCCGGGCCGGCGACGGCGCCGACGGAACTAAGCGGGGCATAAGACGTCCACCCGGCCAGCGCCGGTCCGTCCCCGACAAAGAAAGAGAGAATCAGCACCGCAAACGCCACAAAGGTGACCCAGAAGGACATCATGTTGATGCGGGGGAAGGCCATGTCTTCGGCGCCCACTTGAATGGGGAGAAGATAGTTTCCAAAGCCCGCGAAAGGCGCAGTAGTCAAGACAAAAAAGACCATGATGGTGGCATGCATGGTCATCAGCGAGAGGTAATACTCCGGGGTCATGACGTTCCCCGGCGCTCCGGTCGGCGAGAGCTTTTCGAGAAGCGGAATGTGTGCGGCGGCCCAGCCCAGGTGGATGCGCATCAACCAGGACAAAACCATCCCAATGAAAACAGCCAAGAGCGCCAGGCCGTAATACTGCTTGCCAATCACTTTGTGGTCGACGCTGAATACGTATTTTCGAATAAATCCCTGGGGTGGCGCATGGTGGCGGACCACTGCTTGCGCGGAACTATTCACGTGGGCACCTCGCAAACGAACCTTCGGGCTGCCGCCATAGCGCGGCAGCGCCGATCCTAATCGCCGGACTGGGTTTTTAGCCACTGGTCGAACTGATTCGGCGGCAGCACCTCGAGAAACGACCTCATGCTGTAGTGGCCGAGACCGCACAGTTGGGTGCAAACGATCTCGTACTTCCCGACGCGCGTTGCCGTGAAGTGCAGCGGCATGGTCAGGCCCGGCACAATGTCCTGCTGCATACGCAATTCAGGAACGTAAAACGAGTGAATCACGTCTTTGCTGTGCATGGTGAGGAGAACGGGCCGATTGACAGGCACGGTCAAGGTACCCACGATGGTGTCGTCCCGCGCCGCGACATCGTTTGCCGGGTCAAGCCCAAAGTAGTTCCCGTTTCCGTCCCGGACCCTTTCCGGATGGACGACGCCGAACTGGCCGTCCGGTCCTGCATAGCGGAAATAAAAAGCAAACTGCTCAGCGGCGACGTCAACGTGAAGCGCGTCCGGCTCGGCAGGCGTCATATAAACAGCCGCCCACACCTTAGACCCTACAAAAGAAAGAACTAGGATTTCGACCCCCACCAAGACAATGGCCAAACCGATGAGGGGGCCGGGGCCCCCAGGAAAATATCTGATCGTTCGTCCATCCTTGTTGTCGCTAAATTTCCAAGCAAAGTAGCCGAGAATCAACTGCGAGGAAAGGAAAAGGAAACCGGTGGCGGCCATGGTCTCATCCATCTGGCGGTCAATCCTGGGCCCGATGGTTGAGATATCCACTGGCGGCCACCAGACATGTGCGGCGATCAGCCCGGCGGATACAAGCGCAATAACCGTCACAACTATTGCGAATAATTTGCCCATGATTATTCGCCTTCGCGAGTTCCGGATCTAGTCTCCGCGGCGAGCAGCGCGGCATTGCTCGCAGGAACCAAGCTCCTAGTAAAGATAAGGAGTGACCTTATATGTGAAAGTGATCGTCTTGGTCTCCCCCGCAGCAAGCGTCACTTCCTGACTTTGCGTGCCATACTGTTCTTGCCAACTCGTCACAGTGTACTTGTCTGGCGGGAGTCCCTTCAAGCTGAACGACCCGTTGTTGTCGGTGACCGCGTAGCGAGAAGTCTTGAGAACTGCGAAGTACCCGTGCATCCACGGATGGATGTTGCACTTTACTTCAATGAACTCCGGTTTGCTCCACTTCGTCTCGATGGGCGGGGCCCCGGGCGGCTGAGATTTATTCCACTCCGGATTCAGTTTCGGAAGCGGGTGGATGTTATGCGCGAATGGATCATCGGTGTAGATCTGAAGAGGCTGGTCCACCTGCATCGGGAGCACATGCGGGATATACATGCAGCCTTTCTGATCATATCTTGCGGCCTGGGTGGGGGTGGGGGAAGGCGGCCCGCCAGCCGAGATGTATACGACCACATATTCAAGTACGTTTCCGGGACCCGTGACTACGTTTTGGGCCATCTCCGGCGGGTTGTGCTCCTTGGCGCAGGTTGGCTCCTTGGCCATGTCAATCGGCTTCATCTTGGGAGGTGTGCCTGTATAGGTCACTTTCCCTTCGATTGTGCCCGAGTCCGCTCGAGGATTGGCCAGGACCACCACCACCGAGCCCGCGAGAAGACCAACGAAAGGCAGTAAAAGAGACACGGATTTCGACCGCATAACGACAACTCCTAACCGGAAGTATAGCGCAGAATGGAATTACTTTCCCGGGGGCGCTTCCTGCCCGATCGGTTTGAGCTGTCCTGGATGCGCACTCACCCACTGCCTGAAAGTGCCTAGCTCCGGCGTTTTGATCGATACCTGCAAGGTTCGCAGGAAGTGCACCAAATCCCACGCTTCCTCGGGCTTGATGTTGTCAGCGAAAGACGGCATCGGTGTTCCGTCCAGGCCGGTCATGAAAATCCGGTAGAGGTCATGGTTCGAGACGCCGCACTTAAAGCGTTCGCCAGTGGTGAAGTCGTACGGACGTATCGGATTGCCCTTGCTGTCGGTCAGCGTCGCGGCCGACGGACCGTCTCCGCGCCCTTCAGAACCGTGACACTTCCAGCACTCCATCTTCTGAAACAGTTCCCGGCCATGCAGAATGCTCTCGATTTTGGCCGGAGGCTCCGGTGGAATGGCGATAGGCGTTCCCGCCTTGTCGGTCTGCCACCTTGTCGAGAAGGTCTTGACGAACGCGACCAAGTTCGCACGCTCTTGGTTGGTCAGGGACCGCCACTCCGGCATGTTCGTGGTAACAAACCCGCGGGTCACGGCATCAAAGAGATCCTCATCGGTCGGAAGCGCACCGGTCGGTGTCGAGCGGCATTTGAACACCCCCAGCGTGAAATCCCGGGGTTTTGCAAACCCGAGGGTGGGATCGAACCATATTGCGTTTTCGCCGTTTCCGTCCCCACTGGCGCCGTGGCATCCAACACAAAATCGACGGTAGAGCGTTTTCCCGTCTGACGAGTGGCCCGCAAGGCCTCCAATGTGGGCCTCCATTGGTCCGGTTACGGTGTGAAAATGAATGTCGGTCTGCGCGAAGCAAGGCGTGGTACCTGCGGCCAAGGCGAGCCCCAACGAACCGAAGAAGAATGCGACCACTGATGTTATTGATTTCATCGAAAGCCTCTGTCTCTCAAAAGTCGAAGTCGAATCCGAAAAACAAGGTTTGACTCCAAACCCCAGGGCACCTCGTAGCTGAACATAGTGCCGTAAGCGGCGCGAGCGGAGAGAGGCCCACGCCATTGCCGCTCAATGGAATAGCCCCGGCCGTCTTCACCAGCGAAAATTCGTTGTGCCAAGCCAGCCCCGCGCGGCTGAACATGATGGGATACCATCGGTAGCCTGCCGTATAGGCATCGATGTCCCCTTGATTGGCTGGCATCGTCGGAGTCGGGAAAGCCTGACGCGACATGCGGAGGATCTCGTAGCGACCTGTTAGGACCAGTTGCGGGCTATAGTAATAGTGCGTTTCGATGAACCCGCCGTTCCAAGTTGGGGCTTTAGCGCCAGCCGGAAGGGTTACGGGAGGGGAACAAGGCGCAGTTAACCCACAGCCTATTCCTAGGAATACGCTGTCGTATCCATGCAGGAAAAATGGCAGGAACTCCCATTTCCCCTGGAGGGTGTAAAGATCTCCAGCGAACCCCACACGATAAAATGACTTATTCCCTATCCCGGTCCCCGGTATGGGCGCGGTCGTGAAGGTCTGCGAGAACGTTGGTCTTCGGCCAACGTACGCGTATCCGCCGAGCCTCTGGAGCCCCAGTCGGCCAACCTGAAAAGCTTGGCTGAAAGTGACGTACCCGTCGTAGGTTCGGTTCGAGGGCAGGCCAACGTTACCGCTGTTGCTGCTCAGCACCGACACCGAATAGCGCGTGTAGCTGTTTATGGAATGTCCCATCAATTCAAGGCCAATCTGATTGTCTCCGAGCCCGAAGTCGTTCGCATCTCCCACGGGCGCGAAGTGATAGGTCTGGTACAAACCCCCGTTTGCGGATAGGAATAGGAATCGCTTTTCGGAAACCAGGTTGTCGAGCTCGAACTTCCCGAACTTTACATTCAGCCACCGGCTTTTGAGCAAATTGTCAAAGCGCACGAATGCGTTTTCGAAGTGGAAGGCCCCTGTCGAGTCCGAGGAAGGAAGCAGGGAAAAGGAAATATTCTTGTACAGTGTCCCGGCCGTCCAGAGATCGAAGCCAGAGAGGTCAAAACCGTGTTGCTCCACGACGGAGCCGTTTGGCGGCGCGCCGTCGACAGGCTGATGATTCGTGCGCTCGCGGTGCCAATTCGGCGTCATGCGCAATGTCATTGGCCAATACGTCGGGTTCTGCCAAATGGGGGAGTCGCGATCGTTCATGAGCTGGTATCCGTTGTCGCGGAAGACTTGGCCAAAGTTGTTCAATTCGGGCCACGCTGTGTGGCACGCCGAACATGGCAGTCCGTACTTTCTGGCAAACGCAGGGATCGCGCGGAAATTGCCGCCAGGGAGAGGCTTGGCAGAGGCGGAACGACTATCCGCAAGGATCATGGCAAAGAGAAAAAACCCTAACAACGATAACGCCAACCACGAGATGCTCTTCTTCGCCGAATGTCTTGCCCGTTCGCCCATATCGCCTCCTGAGTATTGGCCACCTATCACCTTCCTACTGGAAGATCTGGGGACTACCTGTACACGGAAGGAGGACATACCCTCCAACCGACGGCCCCGTGGTGGATAGACAACCCCGGGGAAATTTTTGATGAAAACAACAAACCACGTCCCTAGAGAACCCGCTGCGTCTCTTGGTCACGAAAGTGACGAGCTGTTTCCGGACCGAGGGGCGAATCTACCCCGGGAAAAAAAGCAATGTCAAGTAATTTTGTCGCCCTTTGTCACTTTTTTCACTTTTTGTCTTGAAGATCTTCGTGAGCTTGGAATTCTACAAATTCTACGATTGCGCGACTACCTAAATCCGGCGAGAAGTTCGCCGTTTTCTACGAAAATCGAGCTTTTCTCTCACAATTTTTTCAGCAGTCGATGATTTTTGACAAAATTGGCTTTAGCCTTCCAGCAGTTTACTCGATGCATCTGCCACACGATAATCATACGGTAATCAGGGGCGAATTAACTAACCCTTCCACCCCTTCCCCAGCCGCATTGCTCGCGCGGTCGATTGTGAGCAATTCGTTGCCCAACTTCCTAAAAACTTTTTGAGGGTTGACATTCCTGCGCCCCACGCGGTAGGAAAAGACTTCGACCCAATCGTTCCTTTGAGCAGAGGTAAGTATGCGTGGCACACCGCGAGGGGCCAAGCGGGACTACTGGCCGGTTCGGCGCAAATCACTGCCGATATCGGTGGGCTTCGGATTGAGCAGCGTGATGCTCTCGGCGTTTTTACTGATACCGCGACTCTACGCCTCGAAGGACCAGGACACACCCAATCCAGGTTTCGTGACCGAATTCGCTGCTCCGCTTGATGACGTCCTCGAGGCCTTACAGGAAGTGCTTCAGGATGGAACGATCCATGGGACACTCATGTTTGAAAAAGAACTGACGCTTACCGGTGCGATTGCTGTAGAGTCAACTCCACTCTTCGCACCGTGGAAGGGCCCCGGCAAGGTCTACTATAAGATTCGCAACGATGCCCTAGCTCCCCGGCATTTCCTGCGGAGCGCAGACCAAGGGACGATCGCAGTTCGTTATGTGGTCACGAGTGTTAGCCCAGAACGGACGCGCTTGCGCATTGACGCGATTTTTGTTGAAACGGCCCAACGCGCAGCGCACCCGTCCGATGGCACTGTCGAATCCAGCGAATACAAGGCTATTCAGGATCATCTTCAGGCGATGCAACATGCCGAACAGGAAGCGGCCGACGCCCAGCGGCGCCGCGAGAGTGCGGACCTTGCCAGACAAACCTTCATCCGCCAGCGCGAAGATGAGGCAGCTCTTCTAGCCTCGGCAAAGTCTTCCGCACAAGATCTCGAGCAGCGCATCGATTCTTTACGGCACGAGGTACAGAGACGGATTAGAGCACCCGGTGCCGCTTTGAAAGCGGCACCATTTCGCTCAGCAGCCACCCTGAGCAATCTCGCCTCCCAGACCGAGGTTGTTATCCTGATCGTGACTCCCCACTGGTACGGTGTAGAAACTCCCAGCGGTCAGCACGGATGGCTTCCTCTAGACCAATTGGAACCCCTGCCGTGAGAAAACATACAGGCGCCAGATGCAAGTTGCGATTTCTTCTGTGGTGTATGTTTTTCACCTTGGGCATTTCATCTCCGTTGCCGGTAATTGCCCAAGCCGTCCCTTACGCACGAACCTATGCCAAATCGAATGAGGAAGTGGACAGAGCCTTGAAAGAAATGCAAGCCTACACTGGCCAAAGACTGCCGGTTCTTGACGGCTTCGTGGCCAGTGCAGATCACCCCCTTGATCGCTATCAGCGCGCCTACTACCAGTTCTCGATCGACCTTCTGCCGGCAGGGCCCGGCAGCGCCGTTGTTCGCGTCACCGCAAAAATCACGGCGTGGTATACCGACCGTGAGCCGTGGAAGTCAGGCTATCAGGTTCTTCCCTCGAACGGCCGGCTAGAGTTAGACCTTCTTGACAGACTCAGCGACAAGCTCGGCGGCAAGCCTGCTGCTTCTGCATCAAGTCCGGATGTGGAAGCTCCAAAACCGAAGTTGAACCTCTCTGGCTTGGCGAGCAGTCCTCTCACGCCAAGCAAAATTCCCGTCCCGGCTCCGACCGTCTTCGCAAGGACGGCGCCGGGCGGATCAGAAGGTGAAGAACTAACTGCGCTTCGAGCGCAGCGCGAGGCCGAAGAGAAGCGCATGCGACAGCTCAACGAAGAGCTCCAGAACCTCGAGGAGATCCAGCGCAGCCAAGCGCATCCTGCGAATCTTGTTGTGGTGAAGAAAGCCGGCACGCCTGTGCTGGCGCGACCCGCGGCGGACTCCCGCGTTCTCTTCCTGGCTGCGGTTGATGACGAATTCGAGTCTCTTGAGACCAATGGGGAATGGATTCACGTGCAGATTTCCGGTCCGTTGCGTGGATATATTCGCCGAAGCAATGTGGATTTGCCCGAGGATGTCGCCTCGCGGTTAAAATCGCCAGACGGGACCACCGCCAATGTGAAGCCGGAGGTCTTCCGAGTAGAGCGCGAGGAAGCCAGGATCTTCCCTGGCAAATGGGAGCCGCTGGCTGGGAAGTCCGTAAAGATATATACCGTCCGGTCGATTTCACAAGACTTGAAAACCGATGCTGCTGCGAAGCGCAATTTCGCGTTTTCCCTGTTCCAGAAATTCTCAGAAGACTCAAGCGGCGGGGCAGCGCCGGGAGTCGAGGGAGTTGTGGTCACTTTTGATTCCGCCGACGGTGGCATCGTAGGGGCCACGCTCGCAACCCTTAAACAGATGATGGCCGGCTCGCTCTCCCGAGACAATTTCTGGAAACTCTGTTATTTGGATCCCCCTGACGCCTTTCAGCCATCGCCTTAGCCGCATTAACTCAGACATGCCTCACCTCCTGCGATCATGCAGACCGCAACACAAACGATCGCCGCAGCCCATGCACAGAACAGTGACTCATTTTCATCCGCGCCCGTAGCGACCGTATGCAAGCGCCGTCCGCCAGGAATCGCTCATCAAAGATCGGGAATCCACCTGACACCCCGCGGCCACAAGTTTTTATCATTGCGTAAAAGCGGCTTTACGCCGCTAGGAGCGCGGTCAATTCCGTCAGGGTGTGGCGCGAAAGACGAAGTTGACGTTTTGGGTTTCGTCGCCGCCTAGGGTG
>Ga0209471_1000133_pt1 | contig 55114 bp, 31 predicted proteins | sample GraSoiAngelo_128_FD_185885 | JGI IMG/M metagenome (GOLD analysis project Ga0209471, IMG submission 185885) | Grasslands soil microbial communities from the Angelo Coastal Reserve, California, USA - 14_0927_12_20cm (SPAdes) (version 2) | ecosystem: Environmental > Terrestrial > Soil > Grasslands ... | reverse complement strand
ACGTGACAAAGCTTGCGGGGTGGCAGGAGATGCAGCGAGCACGGACTGCTAAAGCCGACTACATTCCCTGGGACAAGTCGCGCTATGAGGTTGTGCTTCATTTCTTTAGTGATCCGCGTGACTCGAAAGGTGACAGCAAACGCCTGCTGACAAAGGCGTTGCGCCTGGACCAGATCTTCGATCTTGACCAGGCGAAAGCGGGGAAGCGCAATGCCATGTCGGCATCCTTCGCTGATTTGTTGCGCTTTTCCCGTGCGCGACTTGCGGCCCACTATCATGCTCCTTTCACACTCAACAACGTCACCGACCAACAAAAACCCTTCTATATCGTTGTCCGTGGAGAACAGGTGAGTGAGAACTTTTACCTGCCGGCCGAATGGATGCCCGTGGCAGAAAAGCCAGCGATGCGTTCGACAAAAGACTCGGACCTTGGTGGCGAACTCTCGCGTCTTTACGATTACGGGGACGGATCGCGGGAACTCTCACAGGCGGAATTTCAATCCATCTTTGGGCCTGGATAGCAGACCCCTAGTGCGAACGCGGCGCGGAAGTAGAGCCTCTCAAACCAGGAATCCTATGGATATGTCCGGTACGATGGAATCGCCTTCGACGTTATAGGCTTGACCCTTCCACGAATAGAAGTAGATGTAACCGACAGCGTCACCGTCGGAGGATCGCACGATGACGAAATTTCCCGTGCAGCAGAAAGGACCCACCTTCGCGTTCTTCATTTCAACACCGTCATCTGGGAGTGAGAAACTGGTTTTCGCCAACGAGATCCCCTGAGTTCGTGGTGGCTCCGCGGGGGGGCGATGGGCTGGGAGAGGTTCGGGATGAATCATTGCGATGCGGTGCGGGCACTGGCGAGGCCGAAGATTCGCTTTTCCTCCACAGAGCGAAGCTCAGGACCAGCAAGACTGTGCCGATATGCCCAGCATAATTTGACGACGCATGGAACTCAGAAGCGGGATTTCAATCGTGAATGCTCTGAGACCACCACAGACCAATGCGGCAATAATGCAGGCAATCCCGGCAATGAGAAGGTTGTTTTGCATACCTGCTATCTCAGCAAATAGGTGGAATTTCTGGCAACGTGCCGGTCAATATAGCACGTGGAAGAGAGGCGCGTGCGCTCCTAAGTCATCTTTCTGATCCCGCCTGCCAATCCCAAGTCGTCTATGGCCTCACGTTCTGTCCAGATCACCACGTCATTTCGCCGTTCCACTTCGCGACAGGATGGCCCGAAGGAGTTTACTTGACGAGGAATCAAGCGGTCCTATGCGGGCGGGCCACCGCAGCATGCGCAGCATGAAACATTCTTGCTTTCCATAACTTTCTAATCCATAGTTCGATACAAACGATGCTTCCAACTATCGAACATCTAATCGTGCTTATGATGGAGAACCGTTCGTTCGACCACATGCTGGGCTTTTTGAAGGCACCCGGTTACGACATCGAGGGTTTGGACGGCAGCGAGTCGAACGACGATCTCACGAATGAGCCAGTCCTCGTTTCTCGAGATGCCGCTCCGACGGGGGATTTGACGCCGGATCCGAGCCACGACTTCCGTTCAGTCAATGTGCAGATCTTTGGAAGTGAAGCGGGTGCGGCGGCGGGACCGCCTCAGATGTCGGGCTTCCTGCAGAACTACCAAACCGTTTGTGGCGGGGACCGGGACCGTGCAGCCAACATTATGAAGTGCTGGACGCCCGCCCGCCTTCCCGTGCTGACGACACTTGCCAAGCAGTACGCCGTCTGCGATCACTGGTATTCCTCGGTTCCAGGACCAACGCTTCCCAATCGAACGTTTGCGCATGCCGGTACGTCGCGGGGCCGCCTGGACATGTCGCCCGATTTCAGTTTTGACGGTTTCGTCACCATCTATCAATTTCTTCAGGCACGCAACGTCAGCGCCAAGATCTACTTCCACGACTTCTCTTCCGCGCTGACCTTTGAACGTCTCCTTTTCAGCAATCAGGCCCGCTTCTTTGAGGACTATTCCGATTTTGCAGGCGACTGCAAAGACGATAATGTTCCTGCCTACTGCTTCATCGAGCCACGTTACAATCGGGAAACCGCTCCCCACGGCCAGTCGTTTTCCCCGAATGATCAGCATCCGGACCACGACGTCTACGACGGCGAAGCGTTAATCGCGGATGTCTACAGGGCGCTGACCAAGAACCGGGACGTCTGGCAAAAGAGCCTTTTGGTGATTGTCTACGATGAGCATGGCGGATTGTTCGATCACGTTCGTCCTCCGGCGGCCGCTCCTCCCGACAACAAAATCGACAATCCCGAGAATTTTGGTTTCGACCGGCTGGGTGTGCGTGTTCCGGCCGTCCTAGTCTCTCCCTATATTGAACCTGGCACCATCGTCAGCCAGATCTTCGATCACACGTCTTTTCTTGGGGCGGCGCGCCGGCTCTTCACAAAAGACGCACAGACCAGTTTCCTCAGTGACCGCGACCGGCAAGCTTCGACCGATCCGGCCTGGGGAAAGCTCGAAAGGGTTCCGACACGCGACGCACCAACGGCCGTAATCGCCAATTTCCCGAATCCTCCTCCTGCGGCTGTCCCCCCGGCCGTCGCCGCGAATAGCGCGAGTTCGCTTTCGTCCTTGCAAAGGGAACTTTTGAGCCATGCGAGCTTCGTCGGCCAAAAGCTGAACCACCCCGCGGTCGCGCCGGACCCCGAGCAGGCGAGTGAGCACGACGCTTCCGCCTTTGCCACGCAGATCAAAGCCGCAGCGCTTGCCAGGCAACCGGCCAAGGACTGAGCATGAAAAAAGTTCTCCAGCTGCTGCGGCTTGTCTTCCCCCTGGTCATCATGCTCTGTGCTGCTCTTGTTCACGCACAAACCTGGAGTGATTTGAAGCAGACCTGCGGCGATGCCGTGGAACACCCCAACCGGTTCCGGATTGAAGACTGCGGCCGGGTCTATTTGGCAATGCCGGTCCGTCCGGTTATCAAGACGATCGCCCCAGGCGGAGGTTTTGGCGGCGGTCTGCGTGCCATTCACGACTTCACCCCGAAAGCGCGGTGGAATAAGGAGATTTCGGGCACGGCGGCGGTCTCGACAAACCGGTTTTTGTTTCTCGAAGGCGACATCCTGTTCGAACGGCCGGCGTTTGCGTGTACGGGAAAATCGGAATGTCCGGTCAAGGATAATTTTCAGATTGAGCTTTATACGCGCCGCGTGGAGCTTCCCGGGCTTGCTTACTACGGGCACGGAAATGCAACCACGCAACAGACGCACGTGCAATTTGGCGAGCGCTGGTTCGAGGGAGGCGTGAAGGTTCTCGACCCGGTCTTGTCCTGGCTAGACATCGGGGGAGAGGTGGGCTATGTTGTGCCGCATATCGGACCGATCCCGAATTCCTCGATTCCATCAATCGAGAGTCTATTCAACGATACCCAGGCACCGGGGCTCACCGAGCAGCCCGGCTTCATGCACTACAAGATCCTGGCTTTGCCGCACTATCCTGCGATCCTCCCCTTCAAGCTCGACTACCAAATCGGCTATGAGTATTACCAGGATCTGGACGTCCACCGATTTTCGTTTCACAAATTCGAAGCCGATCTCATCAACATGCGTCCGCTGCGCTGGCGACGGAAAGCTGTTCCGGCCAGCCCCAATGCGGCCCGTGACTGGTTTTGCACCCCTCAAGGCGCCGGCAAGGTTTGCACGTTAGGGTACATCGCGATCAATGGCTTACTGACCCTGGAGACCGCCGCGCAACAGCAGATCCCGTTCTATTTCCAGCCAACCATTGGCGGCGCCGACCTCGCGGACCGCGACACGCTTCGGGGCTTTCTGGATTTGCGCTTCCGCGCTCCCGATCGCATGGTGTTGCAAGGCGAATACGGACACAATATTTGGGGGCCGCTCGGTATCTTGGTGTTCTATGAGACTGGCCGGGTTGGAAATCGTGCTTCCGATCTTGGGTTCAGCGGATTGCACCACGACGTCGGAGTGGGCGTTACGCTCTCGGTGCAAAATCGCATCCTCATGCGCGCTTACATAGGGTTCGGCACGGGCGAAGGATCGCGAATGAATTGGAAAGCCGGGCCGTTGCTTTAGTTGCGGACAGTTGTCACCCGCGATGTGTTTCCTTCGAACGACCTGATCTGGAGTGTATATGGCTTCCGCGTTCTTACCCCTCTTGCGGCCTATACGGGCAGGGAATTGGTTCAGGGTCAACCCCTCGCAACATCTCAAAGCAAGCTGCCACGCGATCGTAGATGCCGACAGTATGAGGGAGGGTCTAAATGAAAAAGAAGCCTGTCCTCGTCGATTTGGAGAAATTGCGGTCGCTCATCGCCGGACTCGATCTGGGCGACACACGGTGGAATGAGTACATCGAGGCTCGCTGGCTGAACTACGTCGAATGGTGGGACTCGCGTGCTAGCGACGCTAAACGGAAATATCATGCGTTGCGCAGCGCAGTGGTGATCGCCGGAGCATTGATCCCGGCCCTGGTCGGCCTTCGCGAGTTGCAAGTGTGGGGCGAACACGCCTGGATTTTTGCGGTCGCATCGATTCTGGCAAGCCTGGTTGTGGCCATATGTGCGGGAGTCGAAAGCCTCTTCAGTTTCGGCGACATCTGGCGTGAAAAACGTGCCGCGGCGGAACTCATCAAGAGTGAAGGTTTCAACTTTCTCCAGATGACCGGTGACTACAAGGACTACACAGCCCACAAAGACGCGCTGAAGCGGTTTGCAGCCAACGTAGAACAATTGATTCGGAACGAGATCAAAGACTACATCGTCGCAGTCGCTCCCAAGAAACCGGACCACCCGCCGGACAATCCAGGCGCTCAACCGCGGATTACTTGATGCAAATGTCTGGGAACGTTCAAAAAAGGCGAGGAGCGACGCGCTGTCGAATCGCAAGAATTCTTCACCGGTGTGATCGACTAAACACCGTCACCAGATTCGCCTGTGCACAGGGCCTGGCCCTGTGGGAATCGCCCAGAGCAGCGACAAATTACGCTTCAATTGCAGGGCACTATTGCGTGACCTTGCCGTTAGGACGGACCGGTGCGACTTCGTCACCGGCAGCCTGAAGGTTCGTAAGTTCCAGCTGCAGCGTCGTCCTCCGTGCTTTCAGTGCCACCAATTCGTCATTGAGCCTCGCAATCTCATCCACCGACGTCGCTGTCCTTTTTCTGGCCTCTGTTTCCGCAATGGATCTTTCTATGTCGGCAAGCTCCGCCTGTATAGCGGCGATTCTTTCTTCCCTTGTCATGCCCTTTTACTCCTTCCTAGTTGGATGTGGGGCAGCCTTTTGACTTCTGGTTGTCTGTGAGTGCGCCCAGCGCCGTTTGCGCCTTCTTCTTGTCGGCATCGGTGCCAGCGGTCGCAACCTGCGTTTCCTTGTCCTTGATCTGTGCAGCCAAACCGTCGCAAACGGCTTTGTCGAAGCCGTCTTTGGATTCCTTCGCAAAATCGGCGAGGTCCTTCAGCTGGTCGGCCAGGGCCGGCTTTTCAGACAGCAAGTCGAACGCTTTACTCAGCGCGACAATCTTCTGTTTGTCGACGGCGAGAGCCTGGATTTTCTCGAGGAACTGAAACTGGCTGTTCATGTCCGCCAGCAAGATATCCCGCTGAATGGCATAGTCGGCTTTTGCATATTCTCGAATTTGTTCGCGCCACCTGCTGACGTCCTGTTTGCCCTCGATGAGGTCCAGAGCCAAGGAGCGGGAGCGCTCAATGCGTTCCTGTTCGAGATTCGAGTACATTTGCTCGCGCCCGGCCTCCGCCTCGATTTGCGACTGCTGCGTGTAGGCTTTTTCCTCTGAAGCGAGCTTGTGCTCCAATTCCTGTTCGTACGCACTTAGGACATTGTGGGCCTCTTTTGCCATGCGCAGAGCATTCTCGTCGCATCCGGCGAGCCCGAGTGCGATGACTGAACCGATTGCAAGTCTGGATTTCATGGATTGGCCCTCATTGTTTGGCCGCAAGAATCGGCAAAGACGCCGCAGTGGAGACATGATAGAGCAGTTCCGCCAAGTCTTTGGGCTTTAGCCCAGATTGCCAGTAGAGAGTGAGACGATTCGCCGCCGCACGCGCCGTCTGCTCATACGTGGTGGCATTCACCGCGCTTCGTTGGATCGAGTATCGGCGCTCTTCGAGACTCTTCCGCAGGGACGCCAAATCCGCACTCGTCTCCTGCTGCGCGGCGACGGCGGCCGCGTAATGCAAGGCATAGAGCGCAAATTCAAGGTGGTCGCGTCCACCGGCCGTCTTAAGACGCGTCAACGTAGTCTCAATGGGCTCATCGGCCGAAAAATGACTTACATAGGTCCTGGCATCGTCGACTATTTTCTTGATCTGGCCCACTTCGAGCGCCTGCCGAGCACGGAGCAGACCCAAAGTCTTTAAGTGCTCTTGTTCGACGCGCAGGAGTTCTAACTCTGTCTGCAAGGGGTTGGGACGCAACGACGCAACCGGCACACTAACGGCCGCGGCCCCGGCGAGGATGTTTTTCACCGAGGCGTAGAGGTTTTGAACTTGCTCAAGAGTCGCGACAATCTCGTTGAGCGCCTTAACCTTTGCCGGGTTATCTTCGTAGAACGCGCGGTCCGCGAAATCGACAACCTGCTGAGCGTCGCTTGCGTGAGAAAGGATGTCGCCGACAATGTCCGTGTGGGAATCCTTGTGTTGAAGGTCCTGCAGGATTTTTGGGATCTGGGCGACGCGAGTCTTGATTTCCCAGATGAAGCTGCAGATGAAGCGCGAAGCTCTGGAAAAGCTCAACCGTCGAGCCAACGAGATGGCACCGCCGGCAGCCGCTGACGCTTTGATGGTGGGTCCAATGTGCACAGTCGCGGTGCAATAGTCCCATTCGTGCACAGTTCGTGCACAGTCGGGACCAAAAGTGAGAGATTGGAGTAGAGATGAATCCCGTAAGTGCTTTGCAATCAGAGAAAAAGTTGGTGGACGTGAGGGGATTTGAACCCCTGACCCCCTGCTTGCAAAGCAGGTGCTCTCCCAGCTGAGCTACACGCCCACTTCTATGGCACTACTAACATTCTACGGCACTTACGCTGCAACTTCTGCTCCATTTTTTTGCTGTGATTTCGGGACAATCGGTACAACAGAGACATCTTTGGACGCCGGAAGAACGAATCCGTAACCGACCCGCTCAGCTTCATCGAGCCGTAACTGCAATTCTTCGTGAAGATGCGAGTACAGTTCTGACATGGTTTGCGGACGGTGAGCCATCCAGAAGTTATTGATGTCCTCCAGACAGCGTTGTCCACGCAACCATGTTTTGCGGAATCGCTTGAATGCATGCCAGCCCATGCCTTTCTGCTCCAGCCCCATTTTTATGAGTCTGGGAGTGAGCCAGCGGCCTTCCAGTTTGTTGTGAAGATAGGGCGTCCCATTTGCTGTGTGAAAACAGCAACCCCGTCCTTCCGGTTATGTATTTTCGCAAGTACTCTGCGATGTCGGGATGTAGGTCGATTTCTCGCTTCGCGGCATTCGTCTTGAGGTGAAGAACAATGCGCGGGGTGTCCTTTTCGACCTGTTGCTCGACCATGATAGTGCGTCCGTTGTTTATGAAGTGTTTTGTCTCAAGCGCGAGAGCTTCCGATATTCTCATTCCGGTGGCTGCGAGCAGAACGTAAAGTGCTTGTTCTTGGCAGCTGCTCCCTCGAATGAGTTCCGAAATCGGGTCTGCCTTAAGCGATGGACGCTTCTGCTTCGAATGCTCCACAACGGGAAGGTCCATCGTTTCGGCATCCCAGACTCTCTTGTGAACAGGCTCGCCGTTGACGCCCTTCAACGACGCCACGGTCTGCTGGACGAACTCAACATATTTGCTGATGGTTCGAGCCGACAGACCTGCTGCTGACATCTTGTCGATGAGGGGCTTGACGGTGAGATTGTCCACGCTCCCGAGAGGGACGTCACCGATAACAGGGAGAATCCACTTGTCGAGTGCTCCCTGAATCGTTACCGCATAACTGTTCCCAATCGGGTTGCGCTTGCGATTCTGGCTGTTTTGCAGCCAGACTTCGGCTTGGTCGCGAAATAAGACGCCTGTCGGGTTGGGTTTTACCACGGTGGTGAAATGCTCGGCTGTGTCCACTCCGCTCGATTGAATAATTTCCTTAGCTTTTCTCTTTCGTTCGCTTCTGGAGAGACTACCCGGCCCGGAAATCGGACAGATGCGCTCGCGCACATGCTGTCGCTTTTCCTGACCAGCGATGTCCTTCCAGTAGCGCACTACGTACCACCTTCCTGACTTCTCGATATGACCATCTTGACCAGTTCGGCGTGACAACGATTTTCCTCGTTTCCGCTTCGCTGGTGTCGCTGAGTCGACCATAATATCGCTCGCAGATAAATGCAATGGGTGTTGCATTGGTCCGCTCACGGAGGCTGGAAAATCCTGAATCCGCTTGTTTTCATTCAGCGCCAAGGTGCTGTTCTCCTGACGTGAAATGGGAGTGGAAAGGAAAATGGGAATGGAAATCACGAATGGCTAACGGGAAATGGGTAAGGGGCGGAAGGGATAAGGGAATGGATTCCGCCCTGTGGTTAACGAAAGGGAATGGCGCTGATGGCTCTCGTTTTCGTTTGCGCTGCGCCTATTTTTGTGTTCGCTTGGGTTCTTCGCGCCCCGTGCCTTCTGGGTGCGCTGCCATCGGAACCAAAGGCGCCTGCTGACGCGGTAGCCGCCTAATTCATCCGCGTGGGCGTACACCCCTCCTGCTGGCTTCAATGTTTTGTGCAACCTCCTTCGCGGTTAATATCTCTTCGCGTGTGTCAACTGTGGCTGCGGAGTCTGGCTCGACGTGCTGGATAGCGTCTTTCATGTTGAAAACCTCCTAATCGTTTCCTGCTTGCTCATAACGGCCTGCGGCAGCGATTGCGTTCCCTTGCTCTAGTTGGTGCGTGCCGGATCATCCTTCCTGTAGAAAGAGCCGGAAGAGTGGGTGATAAAGTTTGTAGCGACCGCGACCGACGCGAAGAAGCAGAGCTTTTTCGGTCAGGCGGCTGAAGTATTTTCGTTCGTATCGATTGCTGCAAACGGGATTCCCATCTGTCACTTCTGTCACTTCGGGTCTCCAGTGCGCGGGTGAGCGTGTCGAGCAGGCATTCCGCGAAACACTTGTCTGTCCCAATCCGCCGAAATGGAGCGAAGTTAGTTCGCGGTTTTGGGGATGAGAGCGTGGTTCTCAACGAAGGCACGGTCGATTACGGCTTCCGGCCTGTCAATTCCGAGCTTGATGAATGCAAGGGAGATCCAATCGTTGCCTTTCTCGATAACGCAGGCCTTGCTGAGAACGACTTCCTTCGATACGAGGTAATGCGTGAAGCCGTTTCCTTCACTTGCCATGGGGCACCTCCAGTTTTTGGGTTTTGTGGGTTTGTGTGATTGAGCTGGCAGGAATTAAGTTATGGTTGTGGCCTGGTCAGCGTGGCCGCTCGCTTGCTACGTCTGATTCGGCAGGTCGTCGAATAGCAGGAATCCCTGCGGATCGGATTTTGCCGCGGCCTCGATAAGCGCGGCTGGTATTCCCAACTCGCGCAGTTTCTCGGGCCGGAAGATCAGTCGCGGCTTGGCGCTACGGGCGTTCGGATCGAACATCCGCAGATCAACCAAAGTTGCGCCTGGTTTCCAGTACGCAGGCCAGTGCGTGTTGTTGATGGTTACTACGTGGTCGTACATGGTTTCACCTCCCGATGCCGTAGCCGCATTCCCGTCCGCCGAAGCTGTTGTAGGAGCCATCCGGCAGATCGAAGTACACGGCGTAGCCTCGCGGATCGCTGTTGAAGTGGTTGAGGACCAAGCCCGCGCGTTCCAGCACGGCCTTGATCCGGGTTTGTAGGTTTTGCTTCCGTCGCTCTTGCCGCTCCGTCAGGCCGCTATTGCAGGCGATCTCGTTCAAGCGATTGAGCGAGTTCGCAAGTCTGCAAAGTTCGGCGGCGTTCTGAGCAGCTTCGCGCGGCGTGCATTTTCCGATTGACGCGATGTAGGCAGACAAAACTGCCTCCTGCGTGTTCGTTCGCATGGGTGTTGCTCCGGAGTTGTGGGTTAAGGCTGAGATCGTGAGAGGAGAGAGAGTGGGAGCGTGTCTGCTACCGGAACCGGCTAATGACAGTTCCAGTTGTCAGCGGTTGTGAGTCGAAAGGGATTGTGGGATTAAAACGTTGGGTGAATTATTCGTATCTCAAAGCGACCATCGGATCGACACGCATCGCCCGCCGGGCCGGGATGTAACAAGCCGCAAGAGCCACAGCGAAGAGCAAGATCACTACACCGGCAAAAGTCCATGGATCGATTGGCTTGACCCCGTAGAGGAAACTCTCCACATAACGAGTCACACCGAGGGCTGTGGCCATCCCGGCAACCGAGCCAGCGGCGACGAGACCCGCCCCTTTGGCGACGACGAGGCGCAGAACGTCGCGATGATGGGCCCCCAGAGCCACGCGGACACCGATTTCATGCGTGCGGCGCGTAACTTCGTAAGACAGCAATCCATAGAGTCCAATGCACGCGAGCGTGAGAGTGAGAACCGCAAACAGACTCGAAAGACTGGCAAGCAGCCGTTCCTGAAAAAGGCTTTCATCGATCTGCTCGACTTGCGTCTTCGCGTTGAGTAGAAAGAGATTCTTGTCGGTTTTGTTCAAGACTTCGCGGGCCGCTGGAATCAGCACCTTAGGGTTCATCGCCGTACGGATTTCGAACGATCCTCCTGCATATCCGATCGGAAGGTATGCCGTGGGAGCAACATCCCTGCGCAGGCTGTCGTATTTCGCGTCGCCGACGACGCCTACAATCTTGTATTGCGGGGTTTCCCCATGATGGTCAGGCTCCGAGACTGCCCGGCCAAGTGGGTTTCCATTTCCAAAGAACCGGCGAGTAAAGGTTTGATTGACGACGATGGGTTGAGGCTGGGCGGATGATTCGAACTCCGCGGGAGTAAACGCCCGGCCAGTGAGAAACGGAATACGCATAGTCTCGAAGAAATCAGGTCCCACTGGAAGCTCGTCTACGTTAACTGCGGATTTGTCAGCTGCATCCGGAATCTGCAAACCCGTGCTGCTCCGAGCACCACTAAGCAGCGGCGTCATGGAATAACTAGCGGAAGTAACGCCCGGAAGAGCGGCAAACTGCCTTTGGAGATCCCGATAGAGGCGTTGTAGCTTCGGCCCCTTGTAATCGCTTAGGGTAGCGTCCATGTCAAAGAGCAGAACATTACGTGCATCGAACCCGCCTTTCATGGTTTCGAGATTTACGAGAGTTCGTACCAGTAATCCCGCGGCAGAGAGCAAAAGAATGGAAAGCGCAACCTGCGCGACAACAAGTCCACTGCCAACACTGAGCCGCCGCCCACTTGTTGCGGCTGAGCAAGAAACGCCAGTATCACTTTCCTTGAGTGCCGGTATCAGGTCGAATCGCGTCCCTCGAAGCGCGGGCGCAAGGCCCGACAAAAGTCCGACCAGGCAAGAAATTGCCAGCGCGAAGGCAAGGATGCGCAGGTCGGGGCTGATGTTAATCGCGAAGGCTCCGTAGCCGTTAGCGGAAAAAAACCCCGACAAAGAACTCGCTCCCCAATAGGCGAATAAGATTCCCAGTGCACCGCCGGCTGCGGCCAGCATCAGGCTTTCCGTCAAGAACTGGCGAACAATTCGCCAGCGCTCCGCACCTAGAGCGACGCGCACCGAGATCTCTTTTTGGCGCGCCACGGATCGGGCCAGCATAAGTCCTGCCACGTTTGTGCAAGCAATCAACAGAATCATGCACACAGCGCTCATCAGCACGAAAAGCGGCTTTGAGAAGTTCTGACGCAACGTGGGGAGGCCGCGCGTTGCGCTGGGCAATTCGATGTGTGGTTCGTCCTCTAGCTTAAAGAGCGCCGCGGGACCGCTGGTCACGCTTCGGAGGAATATTGTGTTAAGCGCTGCTTCCGCCTCGCTGATGCTGGCACCGGGCTTCAGGCGGGCCCCCATTTGGACCCACAGCGAACCGCCGTCCGTTTCCTTTTCTTTGGGAAAGCGCTGGTCGAACTGGTACCGCGAGGAAAGTGGGACCCAGAATTGGCGGGGCACGCCTATGTCCAGCCCCGCGAAGCCCGGTGCCGCCACGCCTGCGACCGTAAACGGGAGGCCATTCAGGAGAATTGTTTTCCCCACAATCGCGCTGTCACTGCCAAATCGGCTTTGCCAATACGCATAGCTGAAGACGACGACAGGCGCGGCGCCCGTGACATCATCAAGCGGAACCAGCGTTCGCCCGGCTGCGGCCCCCACGCCGAGCGTGGAAAAGATATTTCCGGAGACCAAATCTCCCCGCGCCTGGGCCGTCTGACCATTCACTGTTATGTCAGACAAGCCCGAGGCAGGTACAAAGGCAAAAGCATCGGAAAACACATTCTTATTTTCGCGGATTTGTTCATACACCGGATACGAAAACGAACAACTACCTGCACCCGTGCTCGAAAATACCGTATCTCCTGGACAACCAGCCCACGAGTAATAGAGGTGCGTGTGAGGGCTTCGACGCGCACTCCATTTCAGAAAAACGAGCTGCTCAGGAGCGTGAACAGGCAGGGAGCGGAGCATGATGGCGTTAATCAGGCTGAAGATAGCCGTGTTGGCGCCGATACCGAGAGCCAGTATGAGGACGGCGACGCATGTGAACCCCGGGGACTTGCGCAACATGCGCAGACCAAAGCGCAAATCCTGTGCGAGGTCCTGAATCCAATTTACGTGGCGCGCGTCGCGGCATTTCTCTTTGGTCTGCTCGATACCGCCCAGGTCGATTCGCGCCCGCCGCCGCGCCTCCTCTTGCTTCATCCCTTGCGCCACGTATTCTTCGATTTTTCTTTCAAGGTGGTCGCGCAGCTCGTCGTCCAATTCCTGGTCCGCCTGCCCCCAGCGAAACAACGACCGTAACCGCAACGGAATCGTGTACAGCCAATGCTCCGGTTGCATTTCCGGCCCTCCTTCACTCGTACCTGAGAGCGACCATCGGATCGACGCGCATGGCGCGGCGCGCGGGCAAATAGCACGCGGCAAACCCCGTAAGGACAACTACTACCGGTGCGAAGATCAGCACCCATATGCTGTGGAAATGGAAATTCTCAAATTCCGCCGCAGCGAGCTTTGGCAACCCGAGAGAAACGAGAATTCCGATCCCCGTGCCAACACCAACGAGCGCCATGCCTTTGCGAATCATCAGGCGCAGCACTCCGGCCGGCTCCGCACCCAAGGCCAAGCGAATCCCCATTTCCTGCGTGCGTTGTTCAACCAAATAAGACACCACGCCGAAGATTCCGACTGCCGCCATCAGCAGCCCGAGAAGGGCAAAGACCCCCATGGTCTGCGCCATCGCGTCATCTCCTGCGCCGGAATCCCTGATTACGCGGTCCATTGTTCGTATCTCGGTCACGGCCTGGTCGGGGTCAACCGCCCAGACGGCGTGCCGTAGGGAATCCGATAGGCTTAGGGGATCGGTTCTCGTTCGCACTATGAACCTCATCAACTGGCTGGGATGCGCGGCGAACGGAACAAAGATTTGCGGCCGCGGTTGAACTTGCCCAAGGAACTCCATCACATTCCCCACCACACCGACGACTTCGCTCCATCGGTTCTGGTTCCTGTCTCCAAGATCCAATCGGATGTGGCGTCCAACTGGGTTTTCCCCGCCAAAGAAGCGCCTCGCGAATGCCTCGTTGACGATCACCACGGGAGACGCATCAGCTGTATCCGAAGATAAAAACTCGCGCCCTTGCAACAGCGGGACTTGCAACGTTGCAAAATGACCGGGGCTGACGGTGAACCAGCCACTTTTTGGCTGGTCGTCGGGTTTCGTCACCGGATGCCCTTCGACAGTGAAGGGCACATAGCCCGGGAAATTGTAGGGAAGATCAGTGGCTCCGGCCGCCGACTGCACTCCGGGGAGATTTGCGAGACGTTGCAGAACATTTTCAAAGAATTGCCTCTGGCGCTGCGGTTGGAGGTATTGGAGGTCGCGGAGCCAGACGGTTCCTGTGAGCAAGTTATGCGAATTAAAACCCACGCTCGCTTGGATCTCTTCGAGGAAACCTTCGACAAACAACCCCGCGCCAACTAAGAGAAACAGCGACAAAGCCAACTGGCCGATGACGAGCAGGCGTTGGACACGGAGCCGCCGGGGAGCTGCCGTACCCCCGTGGCCGCCCTCCTGCAAGCCATAGCTGGCGTCCTGCCGCGCAATCTGAATCGCCGGCGCTAGCCCAAACAAAATACCAGCGCCAAGCGAGATGGCGAGCGTGAAAATCAGCACTCGACTATCGACAGAAATCTCTTTTGCCATCTCCAGCGCGCCTTCATTCCAATTGAGTTGCGAGCGAAGTAAGCGGACTCCCCAAAATGCGCCAAGGATTCCCAGGACTCCCCCGGCTATGGAAAGGAGCAAACATTCCGTGAAAAGCTGGCGAGCGAGCCGAAAACGCCCCGCCCCGAGCGCGGACCGGATGATAAATTCGCGCTGCCTTATGGAATTGCGCGCGAGCATCAGGTTCGCCAAATTCGTGCAAGCAATCAGCAGCACGAACCCCACTGCGGCCATGAGAAATGCCGTGGCCGTTTCCGAGTTCGAGTCCGCAATGCTGTACCGCTGGAGAGACATCACGCTTGCGCCCCATCCTTTGTTCGTATCTTTATGCGCCTCGGCGATTCGTTGCGTGATGGTCTGCATTTCCGCTGTGGCCTTGCGTTCGTCCGTGCCGGGTTTCAATCGCGCGAAAACTCGAAGGAGCCTCGTAGACCGCGACGGAGGACGCAGATCGTCTGGCGAAAACGTAAGCGGAATCCAAAGTCGAGCCTCAAAGTCCCAGAGGCGAAAGGGGCGGGGCATGACCCCGGCAACAGTGTGGTTCTGACCGTTGATCTTAACGAGGTGGCCGAGCACGCGCGGGTCGCCGCCAAACCGTCCCTTCCACAGCTCGTCGCTCAAGATGACCGAGTGATCGCGTCCCCACTGGTTCTCTTCGGGCAAGAAGGTTCGCCCCATCGCAGGACCAACGCCCAAAACCTCGAAAAAGTTACTCGAGACCCTGGCGCCTGCCACGCGCTCTGGCGCCGTGCCGCCGCTTATTGTGAAATCTTCGAAATCCGCCGCGGCCACGCCGTCGAAGGACTTGTCCTGAGCTCGCCAGTCAAGATAATCGGGCGCTGACACGGGAATTCGATCCGGCGCATAGGTATTCTTTTCGGGACTGACGCTGCTAACGATCACAACGCGATCAGGATCGCGAATGGGCGGCTTCCGCAAAAAGAAGGCGTTCACCGTGCTGAAGATGGTCGTGTTGGCCGAGATTCCAAGCGCCAGCGTGACTACTGCAACCGCTGTAAAGCCCGGCCTCTTCCGCAGCATGCGCAGACCGTATCGCAAATCCTGAATTAAGTCTTGAATCCAATTTACGCGGCGTGTGTCCCGACATTTCTCTTTCGTTTGCTCGATACCACCCAGGTCGATTCGCGCGCGGCGGCGCGCCTGTTCTTGCGTCATCCCTTGTGCGACGTATTCCTCGGTTTTTCGTTCGAGGTGATCACGCAGCTCGTCGTGCAATTCCTGGTCCGCCTGCGCCCAGCGAAACAACGTCCGTAGCCGTAGCGGAATCGTGTATAGCCAATGCTCCGGTCGCATTTTCCGGCCCTCCCTCACTCGTATCTCAGGGCAACCATGGGATCGACCTTAGTGGCCCGCCGCGAAGGAAGGTACGCTGCAAGCGCCGCCACCACAATGAGAAACGCAGACGCGCTTGAAAATGCCAACGGATCCAGCGGGCCAATGCCGAGCAGAAGAAACGATAAGAGGTGGGATAGCACCACGCTGCCGACGAGCCCTAGAATGATGCCCAGCAGCACCGGCCACATTCCTTGCTTGAGCACGAGCGCCAGGGCATCCGCTCTGTCGGAGCCCAAGGCCATGCGCACACCAATCTCGTGTGTTCTTTGGCTTACAACGTAGGCCATGACGCCGTAGATGCCGACTGCTGCCAATACAAGAGCCAACACGCCAAGTATGCCAGCCATAGCAGCGCCAATTAACGCGGGCAGTCTCTGGAGCCACAGCAGGTCACTGATAGTATGCGTCGTGGCCAGAAGCAATCCCTTGTCCAGGGCCCCCAGTGTTTCCCGAATAGAGTCGAGGGCGTTTTCTGGATTACTGCGAGTGCGCAGCCAAAGGCCAAGATATTGGTCAGTTGGAGCGATGGGAAAGTAAAGATGGGCGAAATCGACCTGAGAGGGCCTGACACTTCGAACGTCCCTGACCACACCAATGACTTCTGCATAAGACGACGCGCGATCCTTTGCCATCAGCCGTTTGCCTATCGGATCTTCGCCGGGCCATAACAGCCGCGCAGTAGCCTCGCTGACGATAACCACTGGTGCGCCGGTTTGGGTAGTTTCACCGAAGTCTCTACCCCGAACAATCTGGATGCCTAGCGTCCGAAAGTAATCCGGCGAGATGACCGTGTAAGGGACAAACGGAAGGTTGCGCGCAGATTCTAGAGAGACGGCAGTCCATTCTTCCGAGGCGAAACAGGCTGACTTGACTTGAGGTAGGGCATCTAGCCGTTCAACTATTGAGCGGCGAAGGGAAAACGCCATTGAGCTGTCGTACCCAAGTGCTGGGAAGTCCATATCCACGGCCAGCAAGTTCTTGGTCTCGAACCCGGGGTCAATCGTCTGAGATCGCTGCAGACTCCTGGCGAGCAATCCCACGGCGATGAGAAGCACTAGGGATAGGCTTACCTGCGCCAGTACCAGTGCGTCCCGCAGATTGAGTTTCAGCAAACCTCGGCTCGACCTAGGAGCACTAATACCAACACCCTGCTTCAAAGCGAACATTAGGTCGGTTTTCGAAGCCTGAAGTGCGGGTGTTAGTCCGAAGACAAATGTGGTCGTCAATGACAACAAGAACGTGTAACCAAGGATCCGAACGTCAGGGCTCAGACGCAGCAACAAGTCAGGCGGGTAGAACTTCTGAAGAGACTGCTGAACAGTGGCCCACAAAACATGGCAGGCCCATGCTGACAAAAGGAGGCCCGCCATCCCACCTAAAAGCGCAATGACCGCGCTCTCGGTCAGCAACTGACGAACTATCCGGCTGCGGCCTGCGCCCAGCACTAGACGGGCGGCAACTTCCTTCCGTCGAATTATCGCGCGTGCAAGCAATAAATTGGCGACATTAGCGCAGGCGATGAGCAGTACCATGCCGGCAGCAGCGAGCGCGAGCGTCACCGAGACCGCGAAGTCGGCGCCCGTTCCGCCAAAGTCAAGGAAGGATGCTCGCTTGGCTGTAAGGTGTGTCGTGCTGGCGGTCAGATCCTTGGCAGTAGATGTGTGGGCAAGCTGCTGAGCAAGGACCGTCAGTTCCACCTGCGTTTTCGTGAGCGCCACGCCTGGCTTTAAGTGGCCTACGATACGAACGTTGTATGCATTCGCGTTCATCCAGTTACTTCCTGGCACGACGTACCGCTGCATCGCCAACAGAACCCATACATCGGGGGCCGCCGGTGGGTCTCCAGTGCCGATGAAATCGCGCGGCGCGATGCCCACCACAGTGAATGGCATGGCATTCAAGGTCAACGACTTCCCCAGGATGTGCGGGTCGGAGTCGAGTCGCTGTCGCCAGAATTGATAACCGAGTACGGCCACGGGATTTGATTTCTCCGACTGGCCCTCGTCCGGCAGAAAGGTACGACCGAGTACCGCATTGATTCCGAGCACTTCGAAGTAGTTTTCCGAAACAATGCGCGCGCTCAGTAAGACTGATTTGGGCATTGTCGCTGCACTTGTGGCGGGCTGCCCACCATAGACGACGTTGTAACAACAACTGTCGGCCGCCAAGCCTGAGAACACGTCATTGTGGTCTCTGTAATAGACATACTCTCGAAAGGAAAACAGGGTGCCGCCATAGCCCTGTCGAATCCAGCGGACGACGCGCACGATATGATTCGGATCCCTGACGGGTAAAGGTCGGAACGCCGTCGCATCGAGAGCGGTGAAGATGGTGGTGTTCACCGCAATGCCCAAACCGAGAACGACGACAGCGACCCCACTGAAGCCAGGGTTCTTCAAGAGCATCCGCAAGCCGTAGCGCAAATCCTGAACGAAGTCCTGAAGCCAATTTACGCGTCGTGCGTCGCGGCATTGCTCTTTGGTCTGCTCGATACCGCCCAGGTCGATTCGCGCGCGGCGATACGCTTCCTCTTGCGTCATCCCTTGTGCCACGTATTCCTCGGTTTTTCGTTCGAGGTGGTCGCGCAGCTCGTCGTCCAGGTCCTGGTCCGCCTGCGCCCAGCGAAACAACGACCGCAGCTGCAGTGGAATGGTGTACAGCCAATGCTCCGGTCGCATCTCATCGTCTCCTATTCATATCTCAGCGCGACCATTGGGTCGACACGCATCGCTCGCCGCGCAGGCATATAGCACGCAAGCAGTCCAATGAGAATCAGAAGGATCGCCGCGCCACCGAACGTTAGAGGATCCGTTGCGCTGACTCCGAAAAGCAAACTCGACAACAAGCGGGTCAGGCCAAAGGCTCCTGCCAAGCCAATAGCGATTCCAATGATCGTCATCTTTATCCCGTGGCTCAAGATTAGCCAAAGCACGTCTCCGCGGAACGCGCCGAGAGCAACACGAACACCAATTTCATGCGTACGCTGCGCTACCAGGTAGGAAATCAATCCATAGATACCCATACAGGAGAGCAGCAACGCCAGGGCGGCAAATGCCGAGAGCAGCATCATCGAAAAGTGCTGCGTCCATATGGAACTGGAGACGATTGCTTCCATAGTATCGAAAGCGTAGACGACTTGTTGACTATCAAATTGTCGGGACGCTTCGCGGATAGCGCCAATAAAGGACTCTGGAGGACCAGCGGTGCGCACGACAAAGTCCACACCCAAAGAAACCTCAGGCATCCACTTCTCAGGGATTTGGGTGAACGGGATATAAAACTGAGCTGGAATTCTCTCGCGACCACCTGAGCCGAGCCCCTCGTGCTTTACGTGCCCCACAATTCCCACGATCTCGGGCGCTGTGCCGATAAGTCCTATGTGAAGCCTCTTGCCGATAGGATCTTCCCCTGGGAAAAACTTGCGCGCGAGGTTTTCATCAATCACGACCACCGGACGAGAGTTCTCGTCATCGTTCTCTTCGAGATAGCGGCCGCGAAGAAGGGGAATGCGCAGGATCTTCCAGTAGGCCGCTGTTACGCCGTAGATCATGGCGAAGTTCATCTGGGCATCGGCAGTGCTCATCGGTGGAGCTTGGCCGTCTAACCAGACCGGCACCTCAGAGTCACCCTGCATCGGAAGTGATCCGAAAAGCGGCGAGGCGGTTTCGATGCCTGGCACGGCCTCGAAGCGTTTCGGCAGTTCGCGGAAGGCGTCACGGATTTGTGAAGGCCTCGAAGCGAGTCGAGCTGGCGAAGGCGCTACGTTGAAGAACAGAACGTGGTGTGGATCAAAGCCTGGATTGACGTTCCAGAGTCCAGCGAGGCTGCGAAGCATCAGTCCGGCGCCGGCAAGAAGAACCAGGGCGATAGCCATCTCAATCGCCACGAAAGTGCCGTGGGCTCGGTGCCGCGACGCGCTTAGCCCACGACCGCCCTCTTTGAAGGTTTCGTGCAAATCGGTCCGAGAAGTTTTGAGCGCCGGAATCAAACCGAAGAGAAACGCTGTAAGAGCGGAAGCGACTAACGTGAAAACTAGCACGTGCGTATCCAATTGGATCTCGTCCCCTCGTGGCAAAGCCTGAGGGAGTGTGTTCAAAATCGCCTTCGTGGACCCAGCTGCAAGCAAAAGACCCAATCCCCCGCCCAACGTGGCGACCAGGAAACTTTCGGTAAGAAGCTGACGGATGACGCGCGTCCGATTCGCGCCCAACGCGGCGCGAACAGCGAATTCCCGCGTTCTGGCCGTAGACCGGGCGAGCAACAAACCTCCTATATTTGCGGACGCGATCAGCAACACGAAACCCACAGCACCAAGCAGCAACAGCAGGATCGGGCGGATATCGCCAACGATGGTTTCTTTCAACGGAATAAGCGCGATGCCTACGCCTTTATCGGCTTCGGGATATGCCGCTTCCAGATTCCGTGCAATTGCGTCCATATCGGCTTGCGCCTGCCGCAACTCCACACTCGGCTTAAGCCGGCCGATTACACTCATGCCCATACTCATGCGGCGGTCATGAAACCCGGGGTCATCCCACGTTCCGATAGGAACAAAGACGTCCGAAGGTTTGTAAAACGGGGCTCGTCCCGGCACTACACCGACGATCGTGTACGCTTTGCCGTACATGGTTAGGCTCTGCCCCAAAATATGAGGCGACGCGGCAAACCCGCGCTTCCATAGTCCGTCGGCTAGCAACACAACGGGACTTGCGCCAAGTTGATCTTCCTCTGGTCGAAACGTGCGACCAAGCAAAGGCTTCACGCCTAACATGGAGAAAAAGCCTGCGGAAACCATTTGGCCACGCAGCTTCTCGGGTTCTCCCACACCTGTCAAATTGAAATCATGCTCGCTGTACGCTGCAAGGGCATCGAAGGACCGATTCTCTTTTTCCCAGTCCAGGAAATTCGGGTAGGTATCCCCAGCTGTTTGGAACTGGGCGGTCCTTTGATAAATCGAGACAAGTCGGCTCGGCTGCGGATAAGGCAGTGGATTGAGCACGACACTATTCACGATCGTGAAAAGCGCTGTGTTTATGCCGATGCCGAGCGCGAGCGTTAGGATGGCGATCGCCGCGAAGCCGGGAGATTTGCGCAACATGCGCAGACCAAAGTGCAAATCCTGAAAGAAGTCTTGAATCCGGTTCACTCTGCGTGCGTCGCGGCATTTCTCTTTGGTCTGCTCGATACCGCCCAGGTCGAGTCGCGCGCGGCGGTGCGCCTCTTCTTGCGTCATCCCTTGCGCGACGTATTCTTCGGTCTTTCGCTCGAGGTGGTCGCGCAGCTCGTCGTCCAATTCCTGGTCCGCCTGCACCCAGCGGAATAGCGATCTCAAGCGCAACGGAATCGTGAACAGCCAATGCTCCGGTCGCATCTCGAACCTCCTCTACTCGTACCTCAGAGCGACCATGGGATCGACACGCATCGCCCGCCGCGCAGGCAGATAACTCGCGACAAACGACACAAACAGCAGTACGAAAGAAACGGCCGCGAAGGTCGCTAGATCGTAGGGTTTCACCTGATAGAGCAGGCTGGCTAAGAAACGAGTCAAACCGAAAGCGCCGCCCAGCCCCAAAGCGACACCGAACACGGCGAACCGCAGACCTTGGCCCACTACCAGTCTCAGTATGTTGCCCTTTGTGGCGCCCAGCGCGATGCGCACGCCGATCTCGCGCGTGCGCTGCTTGGTGTTGTATGCGAGGACCGCATAGGTGCCCAGCGCAGCGAGCAGAAGTGCTACGGAAGCGAACGTGCTAATCAAGATAAGGTCGAAGCGCTGGCCGGACAGCGATTCAGAAATCACATTGTCCATGGTCATGACGCTATACACTGGCTGATCTTGGTCCACCTGCAAGATAGCCTCGCGAACTGCGCTCGTTATGGCCGAGGGCTCAACTCGAGTACGCACCACGAGGCTCATCTCCCGCGTCAGATCGGGCCACGTCGGCGGCCATTGCGAGTAGGGAACATCAATTTCCCTCAGCGCCGCCATGGCGAGCCCTGCTTGATGCACATCTTTCACCACACCAACGATCGTGTACCACGGCGACCCGGCGATCCGAATGTGCCGGCCAATGGGATCTTCATGTGAGAAATAACTCCTAACAACAGCTTCATTGATGATGGTCACGCGCGGCGAGGCCTTGCTGTCCTCTGCAGTGAAATAGCGGCCACTTACCAGAGAGATGCCCAGAGCACGGTAGAAATTGGCGCTTACCCCTCGGAGTTCCGCGAAACCGTTTTCGGTAGGCCGGTCTTCAATCTGGAAGCTTCCGTTTGTCCAAGCCTGCTGGATGGGTAGAAGTGTCGCCAAGCCGGCTGCTTCGACGCCGGGGAGCGCTTCCACTTTTTCCAGCATAGGCTCGTAGAAACTGGACACTGGGTGTGCGGGAGCGTATTTGCTTTGGGGAAGCGAAAGCCGCAAGGTCAGGGCATGATCCGGTTTGAAGCCGGGGTCCACTTGCCTAAGGAGCCAGAAACTTTTCATCAGCAAGCCCGCTCCGGCTACAAGCGTCAGCGCGATGGCCACTTCGGCTACAACCAGCGCTCCGTGTGTCCGGCTGACGCGCAAGCTTCCCGCCGAGGTGCCGACGCCTTCTTTCAAGGACTCCTGCACATCGGACCGAAATGCTTTCAAAGCTCCTGCCGCGGCAATGATCAGGGCCGACACAAGTACAGCCAACAGCACAAAGAACAGAACGTGAACGTCCGGGCGAATTTCCGGCCGGCGCGGCAGTGGCTCGGGATTCAAAGCGAGCAACCCTTGCACGATCCAGATCGCAAGCATCCAGCCGACGGCTCCTCCAAGGCCGGAGATGAGGAAGCCCTCCGCCAGGAATTGGCGGACCAGTCCCCAGCGCCTCGCGCCCAGCGCTCTGCGCAGAGCGAATTCGCGCTGACGAACTGCCGCGCGCGTCAGAAACAGGTTCGCAATGTTCACAGCAGCTACCAGGAACAGGAAGCCGACGGCCGACAAAAGAACCACCAGCTCTGCGCGGACGTCCCCAACCATGGATTCCTGCAACGGTGTCAGCCTGACCCCTTGGTCTCCGTCCGGGTCGGGATAAAGCTTTGCCAGGCGGATTGCGATGCTGTCCATCTGAGCGCGGGCTTGGTCAACAGTGACGCTGGGCTTCAAACGTCCGACGACCTGAAGGGTATTGTTGCCTCGGTTCCATGCGCCCCACGAATCGTCGGGAACGAGCGGTACCCAAATCTGCGTGTTGATGTCGGGAAAGTGAAAATTTGCGGGAACGATACCGACGACCGCGTAGGCTTCTTCATTCAGACTGATGGTCTTATGGATGAGCTCCGGATCCCTGTCGAACAGGCTGTTCCACAGGCCTTCTCCGATCAACGCGACGCGATTGTTGCCGGGCTTGTCCTCGCCTGCCAGGAACGCGCGGCCAAGAAGTGGCTTCATGCCCATTACGTCGAGATAATTCACGGAAACAAACGCGCCAGGTATGCGCTCGGGGCCACCCTTTCTTGTGAGGTTGAAGCTGCCGCCGAGGTAAGCGGCCATGCCGGAGAATAGCGTGCCTTGCGCTTGCCAGTCTTCAAAATTCAGATAGGAGACGGAACCTATTCCTCCTCCCTGGCTGGTGTGCCACATCCTGACGATGCGATCCGGTTCCAGCAGTGGCAGCGGACGGAGAATTACCGCGTTAAAGACCGTGAAGATGGCCGTGTTAGCGCCGATGCCGAGCGCGAGGGTCAGGACTGCAACGATTGTGAACCCAGGGGATTTGCGGAGCGTACGCGTCCCATAGCGCAAATCCTGTACGAAGTCCTGAATCCAGTTCACTCTGCGCGCGTCGCGGTACTTGTCTTTGGTCTGCTCGATACCGCCCAGGTCCAGCCGCGCACGGCGGTGCGCGTCTTCTTGCGTCATCCCTTGCGCGACGTATTCCTGGGTTTTTCGATCGAGGTGGTCGCGCAGCTCGTCACTCAGGTCCTTCTCAACTTGCTCGCGACCAAAAAGTGAGCGGAGCCTTAGCGGAATGGTGTAGAGCCATTTTCCCAATCTCATAAGTCCCCCCTCGATCCTCACATGCACCTCGAAACTTGCCTCTCAACTCACCGAGCCTCTCCCGCCGCGTCACAAGCAACGTCTTCGCGGCCCACCTTCATGTCGTTCACTCGTCCTTCATTCATAACGCAGCGCAATCATCGGATCGACTCGCGTGGCACGGCGGGCCGGCAAGATGGCCGCCAGAGCGGACACCGCCAGAATGACGATACAGACCGAGGCGAGAGTGGCTGGGTCTGTCGGCGTAATCTCGAAGAGCAACGTTTGCAGGACGCGAGTCAAGGCCAGAGAACCGGCGAGGCCAACAGCCAGAGCGATGGCCGCAAGCGCGAGCGCTTCGCGAAGAACCAGGCGAACCACGTCCGCGGAAGCCGCCCCCAGCGCGAAGCGGATGCCAATTTCGTTGGTGCGCTGGCTCACAGAATAGGAAACGACTCCGTAGACGCCAATCACTGCGAGCGCGAGAGCAAGACCCGCGAACACCAGCAGCAAAGTCGCCTGAAAACGCCGACTAGCAACAGAATCAGAAAATACTGTGTCCATCGTTCTGATGTCGGAGACCGCCTGGTCAGGGTCTACGCGGTGAACAGCGGCTTCGACGGAACGCGCGACCTGGCGCGGGTCGCCCGCCGAGCGGACGACGAGTGTCGCGAAATACATGGGCGCCTGAGAGTTGGACAGGAAGATGGTGGGATCAGGAGCGTCCTGCAATTGCGCCTGCCGCGCGTCGGCGACGATGCCAACGATTTCGACGGGCTTTTCAATCGTCCAGCACACGCGGAGCTTTTTTCCGAGAATGTTCTGCCTAGAGGAAAAACGTTCAACAAAGGCGTGGTTGACGATAGCAACGGGTGGGGCATTGAAACCGTCGCGACCTTCGAAGTCACGTCCGGTCAGAATTGGCGTACCCATCGTGAGGAAGTAGCCTGGGCTGACGATGAGGAATTGTGCGGACAGAGCTTCCGCGGGCGGCGGGGCAGGCTGGTCGGCGGGAGAGAAGCAAGAGCCGGAGGTACTGTTCGTCAGGGGGAGGAAGTGAGTCGAGCCCGCGGCCTGAACTCCGGGAGTGTTGCGGATCTCCGCGAGAATCCGGTTGAAATACTGCGAGCGTTGGAGATCGTCGTGATAACGCGCAGGTGAGGTCCAAATGTGCATGGTGAGGAGATGTTCGGGGCGGAAACCAGCGTCAACGGACACGAGGCGGGAGAAGCTGCGAAGCATCAGGCCGGCACTGACGGACAGCAACAGAGCGAGGGAGACTTCGGCGACGACAAAACAGCGCCGCAGAGTCTGATGTCCGCCAACACCGCCGCGGAGGCTACCTTGCTTCAGCGCGTTCTGGAGGTCCACACGAGAAAGACGCAATGCGGGAACAAGACCGAAAAGGACCCCCGTAACGAGAGAACCCAGGAAAGTGAAGAGCAACACAGGTTGGTCGATGGAGATGGGCTCACTGCGAGGCAGCGGAGCGCCCTCGGGAATCAAAGCAACCAGGCTACGCAGGCCTGCGTGAGCCAAAAGCAAGGCTACGATCATGGCCGCGAGCGAAAGGAGCAGGCTTTCCACAAACAATTGCTGAACGACGCGCGAACGCGCAGCGCCAAGCGCGGAACGCACGGCGATTTCGCGCACGCGACCGGTGCCACGCATCAAGAGAAGGTTGGCGACGTTGGCGCAGGCGATCAGGAGAAGAAAGCCAACGGCGGCAAGTAATACCCAGAGAGGGCGCCGAACTCCTTCTGTCGCGTCTTCGAGCATGGGGAAAACGCTGGCGCTCCAATCTCTGTTGCCAGGTCGCGCCTGCGCCGTGAAGTGAGCGACACGCAGCATGTCCTGGCGGGCTTGTTCGAGCCTGACGTCGGCTTTGAGACGCGCAGCCACGGTCAGGAAGCGCCCTCCTTCTCTCCATTCCGGCGAGGTTAGGGCCAGCGGGGTCCATACTTCCGACTTGATTCCAGGAAAGGAAAAGCCTTTGGGCATCACGCCTATGATTTCGCCAGGCCCACCGTTAACGTCTATCTTTTGGCCGACGATCGTGGGGTCCGCAGCGAACTGGCGCTGCCAAAGTTCGTAGCTGAGAATGACGCTGTGGTCTTGTCCGGGAATTCCATCCGCGGTGTTGAACGTGCGGCCCAGAAACGGTCCAACGCGCAAAACCGAGAAGAACTCCGGTGTGACCTGCATCCCCGGAACGGCGAAAGGCTGACCGTGGTGGCTGAGATTGGTGGGCAAAGTCGAAATAGCAGCCATGGACTCAAAGGATTCTGCGTGGTCCTGCCAGTCCAGAAAGTTGAGAGGATTCACGGAGTTGCGCGGAACGTCGCGCTTCGTGGACGACTCCCAGATGCGTACAAGCCGATGAGGCTCCGGGTAAGGCAGGGGGCGGAGAAGAATAGCGTCAACGACACTGAAGACGGCGGTGTTGGCGCCGATGCCGAGGGCTAGGGTGAGGACGGCCACAGCGGTGAAGCCGGGGGATTTATGCAATATTCGTAAACCAAAGCGCAAATCCTGAACGAAATCCTCAATCCAGTTTACGCGGCGTGCGTCGCGGCATTTCTCTTTGGTCTGCTCGATACCGCCCAGGTCGAGTCGCGCGCGACGGTGCGCCTCTTCTGGCGTCATCCCTTGCGCCATGTATTCCTCGGTTTTTCGTTCAAGGTGGCCGCGCAGCTCGTCGTCCAATTGCTGGTCCGCCTGCGCCCGGCGAAACAACGACCGCAACCGTAGGGGAATCGTGTACAGCCAATGCTCCGGTCGCATTCTCCGACTCTCCTTTACTCGTACCTCAGCGCCTCCATCGGATCGACGCGCATGGCCCGCCGCGCCGGGATGTACACGGCAAGCATCGCGGTAGCTGTGAGAATTGCAGCAACGGCCAAGAGCGTCGCCCCATCGTTCGCCGAAACTCCGTACACGAGGCTGCTCATGAGGCGAGTCGCCCCCAAGGATGATAGTAAGCCCACCATCAAGCCAATCCCCACAACCGGAATGCCCTCGCTGGCGACAAGTCGTAGCACGTCACGCCGCCCTGCTCCCAGCGCCATGCGAATCCCAATTTCGTGTGTGCGCTGCGTCACCGAATAAGACACGATCGCGTACAGGCCGACACACGCCGTCAACAAAGCAACACCGCCAAACGCGCCCAGAATCACCAGGCAAAGTCGTGTCGGTCCCAAAACGTTTTCGGCCAATCCCTCCAGAGTCTCGACGCTGTATACGGGTCTTTCAGAGTCGATGCCAAGGACTTCCCTTCGCACCGCGTCCGTCAGCGTGCCTGGATCGACGGCAGCCCTAATCAGAAGTCCCAACTCTCGAGCAGCTTCGGGGTGCTGCCAGAGGGGAACGTAAATCTCTGGCGTAATCGGCTTATAAAGATCGCTCACCTCTTGCCAATGCGCGATTTGCCGCGCGTCTTTCACAACGCCAACGATTTGCAGCAAGCTATTTGAAGCCGATTGTGATGTGGTGGTTCCGGTCCGATTTTCAAGACGGATCTGCTTGCCAACCGCGTCATCGCCTGGAAAGTACGTTCGCGCGAAACTCTCGTTTACCACGGCGATGTCGGCTTTCCCTGGTCCATCCTGCTCGACAAAGAAACGCCCCTCCCTCAGGGAGGTCCCAACGACCGCGAAATACGCAGGAGTGACCGTCCGATACGCTGCTGTGGCGATGCCATCGGCAGTGTTCAAAGAACGACCCGGGATCGAGAAATCGTGGAAAGCTAAACCTGATCCTGCCGGCCGATTTGATGATGCACAGACTTCTATGACTCCGGGCAGTGAGTGCATTCGCCTCAACAATTCCTGGGAAAAGTTTGCTAAGTCTATGCCTCCCGGATATTTGGACTCCGGCAATGTCATCATCATCGTCAGCACGCGATCCGGTCGGAAGCCGAGGTCCGTCGAAGTCACCCGCTGGTAGGTGCGCGCCATTAGCCCCGCTCCCATGACCACGATGAAAGCGAGAGCTATTTCCACAAGAACCAGAGCTGTCCGCGTCCGTCTACTGCCTCGGTCAGTGGCAGACCTCGTTCGGCTTAGTTGCAGATTCATCGTCACGCCCCGACCGGAAATGAAAATCGCCGGCGCTAAGCCGACCAGTGCGCTCAAAAGCAAAGCAATGGAAATACTGATGATAAGAGCTGCTGGGCTCGTGTGAACTTCTGCTTCGTCTCCAATGTAGCGTGCCGGAACCACCGCGAGGATTGGCTTCAGTACGGACGCACCTGCTGCAAGCCCAACTGCACCCGCTAGCACGGCAAGCAAAGCACTCTCGGTCAAAAACTGACGCGCTAAGCGGGCTGGCATCGCTCCCAAGGCCAACCGCGTACCGATTTCGCCAGCGCGAGCTAGGGTCCGAGCCACCGACAAGCTGGCAATATTGGCCGCCGTGATCAACGCAAGCAGACCAACTGCGCCCATCAGGATGTAGAGCGCAATTCTCAGGTCTCCCACAACTCCCTTGCGAACGTCAACGGGCTCATAGATGAGTCCTTTGTATTCCGGGTGCGCCGCGCCGTATTCCGCTTCTTCGCGATGCGCCAGGTACGCGAGTCTGCTCTGCGGAAAAGCCCTCCTTGGCCACACCAGCTATTGAAAGGTCGCGCTCCGAGCGGTTGTTTGAGGACGCATCCAATTTCAGCGGGACATAAACATCTGCTCCCCAGTGTCTGGATCGCCGAGGCATGACTCCTATCGCCGTATACGGGACATCATCCAAGTAGATGGTCTTGCCAATCACATTCGGGTTCCGGCCAAAGCGGGCATTCCACAACCAATACGTCAGGACTGCAACGTTCGGTCCCCCCGACCGGTCCTCGTCCGTTGTAAACGTGCGCCCAAGGATTGCCGATATTCCGTACAAGGGAAACATATTGGCCGTCACATGAACTGCTCGAACGCGCTCAGGGTTTTCCTCTCGTGCCAAATTTTCGGAGAGAGTCGCGCTTAAGCCGTGCACTGCAAAGAAGCCATCAAACGATTTATAATGATGCGGACCAGCAATATCGAAGTATTCGGGAGCCGAAAAATCGAAACTAGGCGATCTATCTTTCGAGTGCTGGCTCAGAAGGACCACGCGATTGACCTGCGCGGTTTCTCCGAAGCGGATATAGGCGCCGTCGAAAATACTGAATAGCGCTGCAGTAGCCGCGATACCAAGCGCCAACGTGAAAACCGCAACTACCGTAAAGCTGCGGTTCTTCAGCAGCAGCCGAAATCCGTATCGCAAATCCTGAACGAAGTCCTGAATCAAATTCACCTGGCGGGCGTCGCGACATTTCTCTTTGGTCTGTTCGATACCACCCAGGTCCAGCCGCGCGCGGCGGTGCGCCTCCTTTTGCGTCATCCCTTGCGCCACAAATTCCCCGGTTTTTCGTTCGAGGTGGTCGCGCAGCTCGTCATCCAATTCCTGGTCGGCCTGCGCCCAGCGAAACAGCGACCGCAGCCGCAGTGGAATCGTGTGTAACCAATGCTCCGGTCGCATACTCCAACCCTCCTCTACTCGTCCCTCAGAGCGACCATCGGATCGCAAGCCACTGCGCGCCGCGCGGGAATGTAGCCCGCAAATAGCGCGGCGCAACCCAAAACGAGTATCGAGAAAGTAATCGACAGCGGGTCGCCCGGTGGGACGCCATATAGCTCGCTACGCACGAAACGTTTCAGAACCAAAATAAGGGGCAACGCAAGGGCAATGCCGGTTGCCACCAACAAAACGACTTCTCGCATCACAAGCCAAATGACGCGCCCGGCCATTGCCCCCAGTGCGACTCGAATCGCCATCTCGCGCGCCCGCTGCGTAACCACGTACGCCATCACCCCATAAAGCCCAATGGCTGCAAGAGCAGTTGCAATCAAGCTGAACCCGGAAGTGAGCGAAGCGACCATGCGCTCGGTTGCCAGCGAGTCGTCCACTTGTTGCTCCACTGTCTTCATGGCTTGAATTGGCACCTGCGGCTCCATCTCATGCAGTAACTTTCGTATGCTGGCAAACGCGCTGTTGGAGTCCTGTGTGGTTCGCACGTACACAAGAGAGCCCGGAAAATGCTGTGCCGCGCACAAGTAGATCTGGCGCGGTGCTGCTTCGCGTAAGTTCTCGTAATCGGTGTCATTCACTATGCCTATGATCTCGGTGTCCGCCGGTGCACTCGGGTCATTTCCTTTTCCGACGAAATGGCCGATAGCAGGCTCATTGCCGAAAAAGCGTTTCACAAAACTTTCGTTCACTACTGCCACAGGCAGTGATTGACGCGTATCGCTCTCACGAAAGACACGTCCGGCGAGTAAATGAATTCCTAGTGTTTTAAAGTAACCGGGGCTTACGGCGTTCACGTGTGCAGTCATGTCTTCCCCCGGCTTGGGACGATAGCCCGCAATGACAATCATCGGAGCAACCCAACGGCTGCCCGACAGGACGGGCACCTGAGCACTGCCAGCGGACTCGGCACCGGGAATTTCTTCCAGCCGTTCCTCCAAGTTGCGAAGGAATGTATGAGCATGATTCAGGTCGTAGCCGGACGATTCCAAATCCAATTCGAACTGCAATACATTGTGTGTTTGGAAACCTGGATTTAGCGACCGCAGATTCTCCAAAGTCCGAATGAATAAAGTAGCGCCCGTCAAAAGAAGAAGTGAAAGTGCCACCTGCAGCGCAACCAAAGCCTTCCGAAAACGATATTGACCTCCGGTAACGCTTGCCGATTGCTCTTTCAGCGATTTCGCAACATCAGGCCGCGTCCCCTGTACCGCCGGCACAGAGCCAAACGCGAGGCCGGTCGCCAGCGCCAAAAGCATGCTAAACCCCAGCATGCCTAGATCTGGCGAGCTTGAGATGTCGTACCCGCTTAATTCAGAAGGAAGAAATGCGAGCAGGCCTCTTATGATCGCAACTGCTACTGCAGTTCCCGCTGCCGCCCCTACAGTCGCTAGCAGGATGCTTTCGGTGATCAATTGCTGAGCGATTCGCAAACGGCTGGAACCGATCGCTAACCGTACCGCGATCTCTTTCTGCCGCGCCGCCGCCCGCGCGAGCAGGAGGGCTGCAATATTGGCGCACGCAATCACCAAAACCAGCCCCGCCACACACATCAAGACCCAAAGCGGCTTCTGATACAGCCGCCGAAGCATGGCATTCCCTTGGCCGCCCGGAATCACATCCAAACGCATTTTCAGAAACTGTTCTTTGTCGTATGGGGTGGCATGCCGGAAGTCAGGTTGGCGAACCTCCATCTCCAGGATCTGTTGAAATAGTGCCTGCAATCCTGTTTTTACCTGCGCGATCGTTACGCCGGGTTTCAGCCGCCCGTATACATTCGCCCAACGCAGGCGCCGGTCAAAAAAGCGGCGGCCGAAATCATAGTCTGGAAGGATGACAGGCGCCATCGTAATCGGGACGAAGATGCTTGTCGGCAAACTAGGCTCCAAACCACCGAAGCCCGGCCGAACTACGCCCACGATCGTCAGCGGGTATTTGTTGACCCGAATCCTGCGTCCGATTACCTGGCGATCGCCGCCGAAGCGATTCATCCAGTACGAATAACTAAGGACCACAACAGGATCAGTGCCCGCGTAAAGCGTATCCTTTCCCTCAAGCAACCGTCCCAGTGCCGGTTGAATGCCCAGAAGCGGAAAGTAATTTCCGGAAACCAGCTCGCCCCTGACGGCCTCGCCTTCCGAAGAGATGCTGACTGTGAAATCTTGCTGTCTCTGGCACATCACTTGGACGAAGACCTGGTTGCGATCGCGAATGTCCTGGTACATCGGATAAGACATCGGGCTGGTCGCTCCCTGGTACTGGCTATCCCCATAAAAATTGCCTACTCCAGACAACACGACCACTCTCTGCGGATCTTGAACTGGCAGCAGCCGCAACACCAGCTGATCCACCAAACTGAAGATCGCGGTATTCGCACCGATGCCAAGGCCTAGAGTGAGCACAGCAATCGCGGTAAAGCCGAGATTCTTGCGCAGCATTCGCAATCCAAAGCGCAAATCCTGAACGAAGTCCTGAATCCAGTTCACGCGGCGCGCGTCCCGGCATTTCTCCTTGGTCTGCTCGATACCACCCAGGTCGAGTCGCGCGCGGCGGTGCGCCTCTTCTTGCGTCATCCCCTTTGCGACGTATTCCTCGGTTTTTCGTTCGAGGTGGTCGCGCAGTTCGTCGTCCAGTTCCTGATCCGCCCGCGTCCAGCGAAACAACGACCGCAGCCGCAGTGGAATCGTGAACAGCCAATGCTTAGGTCGCATACTCCGACTCCCCCCTTTACTCGCATCTCAAGGCCACCATGGGATCTACACGCATAGCGCGGCGCGCGGAAAGGGAACACGCGAGCAGCGCCACTCCGATCCACAGGCCAGCCGACACCGCGAAGGTCAACGGATCGATGGGACTGAGGCCAGAGAGGAAGCGCGCCAATAAAGGCGCAAGGCCCGCTGAAACTGCGATCCCGATGAGGACCCCGGCCAAGGTGATCGTCATGCCTCTGAACAGGATAAGCCGGTGGATTTCCCCGGGCGTTGCGCCGAGAGCCATTCGCAATCCGATTTCCTGTATACGCTGCGCGGCATGAAACGCCACCACGCCGTATAGACCGACCGCCGCGAGCACTAAAGCAAGCAAGCCCAAGATGAGCAATACCGTCGTTTCCAGGCGAATAATCCAATAGGAGCGCTCGATCTGGGTTGCGACCGGCTGAAGATCGTAGATGCGCACTCCCGAACTCTCGCCGCGAATCAAGGAACTCACGGTGCGCGCGACCGAGGCAGGATCAACCGAAGTTTCCACCACCACGGTCGCGAGGCCCGTATACCTCTGGGCAAAAGGCCGATAGAAGTGCGCTTGCGGTGGCTCACCGAGCGAATCCACCTTCGTGTCGCGAACCACGCCGACGACTTCGGCTGTCGTCGGGTCACTGCACCCCAATTGCACGTGCTGGCCGACGGCATCGGCCTTCCCCCATAAGTGCTGCGCCAAAGCTTGGCTAACGAGAACGACTGGAGGGGACGAAGGTCCATCGTCCACAGTGAAGTCACGCCCTTCGAGCAGGGGAATCTGCATCGTTGTCAGGAAACTCGGGGAGATCACGCCGAACGTCGCGTTAAAAGGCGAGGTTGTACCCGTCGAGATGCAGTCCGTCTCCGCTCCCGTGATCATCAATGGCAGGAAACGCGTCACCGCGGCGTTACGAATCCCCGGCAGCGCGCGAAGGCGTTCAACCGTCTGCTCATAGAAGTTGAGGCCGCTGGCGCGTGTAAATTCGGGCGCGGAGATATATGTGAGTGCATAAAGACGGTGCTGCACTGCGAATCCAGACTCCGCGGCACGCATGCGGTAGATCGAGCGAAGGAACAGCCCTGCGCACAGCAACAGAATCAGCGAAAGTCCTACCTGCGCGACCAAAGAAACCTGCCGCAGCCGCACGCGGTCACCCGACGTTCCGCCGCCCTTGAGAATTGAATAGACATCGCGACGCACCGCACGCCGCGCCGGGAGCACGCCGCACAACAAAGTGGAGAGAAAGCACAAACCCAGCGCGAACAGAAACACGCGAGAATTGAGAGACAGAGAAGCGTGAATGGCGACGCGGGCCTCGACCGGGAGTGCGTCAACCGCGGCGTTCAATATGTGATTCGACCACTGGTTCAGAACAAGCCCACCGGCTACACCAAGCAGCGAGAGCAGGAATGTCTCCACCAGTAGCTGACGCAGCAGCCGCCCCCGACCGGCGCCTAATACGGCGCGTACGGAGAGTTCCCGCTGTCGTGCCGTGCCACGAGCGAGCAGCAAATTTCCAACATTCACGCAAGCAATCAGAAGAACGACGCTGCCAACCACAACGAAAAGAATGTCCAGCGGAGCCGCGCCGCCGCGCGAAAACGGGCTGGGCGCCCCATGGATGATTTCCACCGTCAGAGGCGCTGCCGCCGCTTCCGAGGTCGCCGGCATCTCTCGCCGAAGTTCCGCATCAACGGCATTGACGTTTGCCGCGGCTTCCGAAGGGGTGACGTGTTCTTCGAGACGTCCGAGCACCATCACGCGTAGCGACGGGTCCGCGCGGTCGCGGAGATGCTCGGCCCGCTGGGGATACTGTTTGGCCCACATGTGCAAGGGCACCCAGATCGCCGTCTGGATCGGAGCGTTGATGCCGGTGAAGGCGGGCGAGGCAACTCCAATCACCGTGTACCACTGCGTTTCTGACCGCACGCTTTTGCCAAGAATGCTCAGGTCGCCATTGAAAAAGTTTCGCCACGCCGAGTAACTCAGCACCGCCACCGGTTCGCTCTCGTCCGTGAACCACCGGCCGATGAACGGAGCGATGCCCATCGTCTCGAAATAATTGGCGGAAACGGCTTCGGCACTGATCAAATGACTCTGCTCGTTGGCGTCGAGGCTGGATTCCGTCGGAAAACTGGCGGCGAGCGCGGCGAAAGTCTGGCCGCGGTCGCGATAGGCCAAATAATCAGGATAGGAAAAGCGGTCATCGCTGGCCCTGCTCAACAACGTCATGCGATTGGGCTCTGGCACCGGAAGCGGGCGCAGCATCGTGAAGTCGAGAAGCGCAAAAACAGAAGTGTTCACCCCGGTCCCAAGCGCCAAGCATAGCGCGGCAAGAACCGTAAAGCCTGGCGATTTCCGCAGCATGCGGAAACCAAAGCGCAAATCCTGAACGAAATCCTCAATCCAGTTTACGCGGCGTGCGTCGCGGCATTTCTCTTTGGTCTGCTCGATACCGCCCAGGTCCAGTCGCGCGCGGCGGCGCGCTTCCTGGTGCGTCATCCCTTGCGCGACGTATTCCTCGGTTTTTCGGTCGAGGTGGTCGAGCAGCTCTTCGTCCAATTCCTGGTCCGCCTGTGCCCAGCGAAACAACGACCGCAGCCGCAGGGGAATCGTGAACAGCCAATGCTCCGGTCGCATTCCCCGATCCTCCTTACTCGTGCCTCAAAGCGACCATCGGGTCGACTCTTGTCGCCCGCCGAGCAGGGATGAAGCCCGCAACGCAGGCCACGCCCGACAGCAAGGCGATCGCAGCGGCTAGCGTCAAAGGGTCATGTGCTCCAAGCCCAAAAAGCAAGGTCGCGAGCACTCGAGTGACACTAAGCGAAATGAGGACGCCCGCAGTAACACCGGCAGCAACAATGAAAGCCACGTCCCCTATGACAAGCGTAAATATGGAGGCCCGCCGCGCGCCCAACGCCATGCGGACTCCGAATTCCGCCTGTCGACGTGTCACCAGATAGCTGAGCGCACCGTAAAGTCCGACCATCGCCAGGAGCAGCGCCAAACTGCCAAAGAATCCGGAGAGCACGGCGAGAAGTCGTTCCTGGACCAACGAATCGCTAACTTGATCTGCCAGGGTGTGAAAATCGAGCGTAATTTCTTTATTGACGGCCGCCACCGCCGTCTGAATCGGCCCGACTAGGGTCGAAGAGGGAGTCGAAGTTCGCAATTCAAGGGTTTCTGTCTCGAAAAACATCGGAACCTGAGTCGCAGGAAAGAAAGCGGTGGGATCGGCGTTCTCGCGTACTGACCTATATTTTGAATCCTGGACGATTCCAACAACTTCGATGGGAGCACCGGGCTTGCCTCCTATATCATCAATCCGAAAGGTCTTGCCGATAGGATTCACGTTCGGAAAGAACCGGCGAGCGAGCGCTTGGTTGACTATTGCCACCAAATGTGAAGTTTTGGTATCGCCACTGTTGAAGTCGCGGCCAGCGAGCAACGTCATGTGCAGCGTCTGAAAATATCCCGGCGAGATGCAATTGAACCAACTGAGCGCGTCATGACCGGTCAGGCTCTTCGACCAGTCTGTGCGAATCCACTGATTCCAGCCACCCCCGCTGATGGGCGTAATCCCTGAGAAGCTGATGGAAAGTACCCCAGGAAGTGCGCCAAGTCTCCTCTCAACCTCTTCAATCGTAGCGAACTGCTGCTCGGAGGGTAATTTGGCTGGTCTGAAGTCGGTCCCCACGAGCAGAACGTTGTCCCTATCGAACCCGATATCAAGAGATGCGAGCTTGGCGAAGCTTCGAAGGAACAGCCCGGCACCCACCAACAAGACAAGAGATAGCGCCATTTGGGAGGCCACGATCCACTTGTGAGCGCGAGTACGCCTGGGCCGATCCCCTTCGAAGGCCTGGCCGCCCTTCATGGCAAAAGTCAGTGATGCGCGGCTCGATCGGAGCGCTGGTAGAAGGCCAAACAAGATACATGTGAGAGCGGCAACGGCGGCCGTGAAACCGAGGACACGGGAATCGAGAGAAAGATCCAGAAAAACTTGGTTCTTCGTGGTCGAGATAAAGCGGACAAGAAGCGCGGCACCCCACCGTGCGAACAGGATTCCCGAGAGTGCGCCGGCAAAAGCAAGGAGGACGCACTCCGTCAGCAGTTGCCGAACTAGGCGTAGGCGGCTTGCGCCCAGCGCCTGCCGCACTGAGATCTCCCTTTGGCGCGCCGTGGCGCGCGCGAGCATCAACCCCGCAATGTTCGCGCACGCGATGAGCAAGACGAGTCCGACGACGCCCATGAGAACCTCCAGGGGCCGCTCGAATTGCCGGTGCAAATCAGAAAGGCCACTCGCTGCGGGAGCTGCTACCACCGTATGCTTCATGAAGTCCCGCTTCCCATCCGCAGACCAATCTTGCGGCAAGGCCGCGGCGAAGATCGTAGGCGAGAGTACCCTTAGTCGCGCGCTCGCTTGGGCCTGACTGATTCCCGGCCTAAGGCGTCCTGCCAACTTCAGCCACCACCAGGACCGGCCGTCCAGTCGGCTGTTTTTCCCGTCAAACATCGCCGCAGCGCAGATCGGGACTGCCACGTTAAATTTCTCGCCGACATCCAATCCAAAGAAACCGGACGGAGCAACACCGACGATTTCGAAGAGGTGGTTGTTTAGCGAAATGGTGCTACCAATAGCGCTCGCTGTCCCCGCATAGTGGTCCTGCCAAAACCCATAGCTCAAGACGGCTACACCCGAACAGCCACGTTGATCGTCGGCGGCTGAGATCAGCCGCCCTGCGGCAGGACGAAGCCTAAGAGTGTTGAAGTAGCCTCCACTCACCCAAATTCCGTTGGCCAGGTGGACGGCGCCGCCCCGTGATAGATTGAACTTGTCGGTGCCCCAGGCAAACACACCCGAGAAGACGTCTTGTCTGTTGCGAACTTGTTCCCACAAAGGATTGGTGAAGCTTCCTCCCTCGCCACTCCAGTCCGACTCTGCGTATTGCACCTGCATCAGCTCCTCGGGCCTTTCGACAGGCAGCATTCTCAGCATCACGGCATCAATCAGACTGAAGATCGCCGTGTTCGCTCCGATGCCCAGCGCCAGAGTGATGACGGCCACGCCGGTGTAGGCGGGAGACTTGCGCAGCATGCGGAGACCAAAGCGCAAATCCTGTACGAAGTCTTGAATCCAGTTCACGCGGCGCGCGTCGCGGCATTTCTCTTTGGTCTGCTCGACACCGCCCAAGTCGAGGCGCGCACGGCGGTGCGCCTCGACTTGCGTCATCCCTTGCGCGACGTATTCCTCGGTTTTTCGTTCGAGGTGATCGCGCAGCTCGTCGTCGAGCTCCTGGTCCGCCTGCGACCAGCGAAACAACGATCGCAGCCGCAGCGGAATCGTGTACAGCCAATGATGCTTCGGTCGCATCTTCGACTCTCCTTTACTCGTACCTCAGAGCGACCATCGGATCGACGCGCATTGCCCGACGCGCAGGAATGTAACCAGCGAGTGCGCCGACACCGAGGAGCGCGACCGCAGCAGCGGCGAGCGTCGCTGGGTCATAAGGCGTCACAGCAAAAAGCGTGTGCGCTACGAGATGGGTCGCCGCGAGCGCGCAGGGCAGTCCAGCAGCGATGCCAATCAGAACCACCATAAACGTCTCGGCCAGAATCATTCTCAGCACAGCAATGCGTTGTGCGCCACAGGCAAAACGGATGCCGAGTTCGCGAGTGCGTCGTGTGATGGTATAGGCCATCAAACCGAACAGCCCAATCCCGGCGATGAGGAGCGCCAGTAGAGCGAAGAACCCGGAAAGCGTCGCAATAATGCCCTCGGGCAAAATGGAGTCATTGATCGTCTTCCTGAGAGTACCAACTGAGACCACGTATTGGTGGCCGAGGGAATCGAAAGCTTGCCGGAGGGGAGCGAGTATGGCGGCGGGTGAAAGCTCGGTATGGACAAGCAAAGTGTCGAATCCTGCCGGCATGCCGTACTGCAAGGTGTCCAAGTAAACGGTCGGTTCCGGCGGTCGGCGAATGTCGTAAAGACTCGCATTGCTAACAACTCCGATGATTTCGAGATCCTGCCACCTTGGATCCGTGACTACGTCGATGTGCTGTCCAATTGCGTTCCCACGAGGAAACAGCATTTGGGCGAGATTTTCGCTGATGACGACTGTGTGTGAAGAGTGCAGGTCATCGTGCCAATCAAATGTGCGTCCCCGAAGCAGTGAAATACCCACCGTACGGAAGAATCCCGGCATAACCCGGTCGCAGTTGGAAGAAAACAGATTTCCGTTCGCGCCGTGAATACGGACCTTCTGTATCCAGTCGAAGCCCCCTCCAACCTCTACATGGCTGAAGCCAGCAGAAACCACACCGGGGATGCGCGAGATCCGATCCGTCAGTTCGTGAAAGTACGTCGCTGGATCGGCATTCTTGAATGAACCCGGCTTGGGGAATAGCCCAACTTCAAGTACCCCGGCAAATCGAAAGCCGGGTTGAACCGCGCGCAATCTCTCCAGCGTGCGAATGAAAAGGCCCCCGCCTGCAAGCAGGACCAGAGAAAGAGCGACCTGCGTAACAATCAGGCCCTTGCCAAGGGTCCTTGTTCCGAGTCCGAGGGTTCGCGGATTATTCTGAAGAGTTGAGTTCGGATCTTCTCGACTAGCATGCCATGCGGGTGCCAGGCCGAAGAGTATCCCGGTTAGGATAGCAATGCCGGCAGTGAAGGCGAGGACTCGCAGGTCCGGGGAAACATCAAGTGCTTTCGCTCCCACATAACCAAACAAACCTGTCTGCCGAAAGAGAAAAGCGATCAGAGCGCGGCTACTCCAGTTCGCAAGCAAGAGGCCCGCGACGGTTCCAGCAAGCGAAAGCGTTACGCTTTCCACAAGCAGTTGTTGGGCAAGGCGCGAACGGGTTGCACCGAGCGTAGCGCGCACTCCGAATTCGTGGCTTCGCGCCGCCGAGCGCGACAGCATGAGGCTGGCCAGATTGGCGCACGCCAGAAGCAGTACGATTGCAGAGATGGCCAGAAGGACATAAACAGGCGTAACGAACCGACCGCGCAGAAAGGAGGAGCCTGTCCCGTAAGGCTCGACTGTGAATTGGAGCGAATGGAAAATAGTGCGCTCTAGGTCCCGTGGGCTGCCCGCCGCAGGCGTTTGTTCTGCAGGCGTCACGGCTTCGCGAATCGCAGGCCAGAGGGAGTCGAGTTCGGCGCGAGCTTGCTCAACTGTGATATCCGGCTTGAGCCGACCGACGGCGTCGAGCCAAAGTATGTTGCGGCGCTGGAGACTTTCTTGCACGTCGGCGCCCCGAATCAGCGGCTCCGTTGTGACTGGAACCACGATGTCGTCCTCCCAATCGACGCTGATCCCGGCAAATCCCTTGCGCGTGACGCCAATGATCGTGAACGGAAGGTTCTCAATTCGAAGAGTCTTGCCGATCACATCTCTTACGCCACCGTACTGGCGCTGCCAGAAGGTGTATCCAAGGACTGCGACTTGCGCCGGCCGGCTAGAATTCAAGTTGACATCGGAGGGCTCGATCAGGCGTCCGATTGCCGGGACCGCACCCAGTTCTGAGTAAAAGCCCCCCGTGACCGGGTCAACAGTGGCGCGAGAGAGTTCGCCGTTCACCTCAACATTCATGAGCGAGCCGCCTCCCCGAGCAAATGCCCCGGAGAGCACTTTCTGGTCGCGCATGATTTCCTCGAACATCGGAAACGATACAGACGCGTAGCTGTCGCCGGGCGTGTGTGCGCCAAAGCGGACAAGCTGTTCCGGGTGAGGCACAGGTAAGTCGCGAAGGACGAGAGCTTCGAGCACGCTAAAGATGGCGGTGTTGGCACCGATGCCGAGGGCGAGCGTTAGGACAGCAACCGTGGTGAATCCAGGCGACTTGCGGAGCGTGCGAAGGGCGTAGCGGGTGTCTTGGGCCAAGGTTTCGAGGAAGCGGAGGCCACGGGCGTCGCGGCATTTCTCTTTGGTCTGCTCGATACCGTCCAGATCGATTCGCGCGCGGCGGTGCGCCTCTTCTTGCGTCATCCCTTGAGCGACGTATTCCTCGGTTTTTCGCTCGAGGTGGTCGCGCAGCTCGTCGTCCAATTCTTGGTCCGCCTGCGCCCAGCGAAATAACGACCGTAACCGTAGCGGAATCGTGTACAGCCAATGCTCCGGTCGCATTCTCCGGCCCTCCTTCACTCGTATCTCAAGGCGACCATCGGATCGACGCGCGAAGCTCGGCGCGACGGGATGAAGCAGGCGAGCAGCGCAACGATTGTCACGAGGAAAGCGACCGTGCCCATCGTCATAGGATCTGCCGCCTTAACGCTGAAGAGTAAACTTTCCATCAGCCGGCCGATAACCAAAGAACCGCTGAGACCCGTTAGAAGCCCCGCCGCGGCAGGTGTCATGCCCTGGCGCAAAATCATTCGGTGCAAATCGGAGACCTGCGCGCCTAAGGCCGAACGTATGCCTAGTTCGCGACGCCGCTGCTCAACGGAATACGCAATGACGCCGTAAATTCCAAGCGATGCCAGAAACAGCGCCAAGCCAGCGAACAAGAGCGACAGAAGCATTTGGAATCGGCGCGGCGCCACCGACTCAGACACCATTTCGGACATGGACCGCATGGCAATAATCGGCACCTCAGAATCCGACGCATGGATGGCCTCACGAATTGATGGCTCCACGCCGTGCTCATCGCCGGAGGTGCGTACAACGATCCCAGCCGATTGAGGCACCCGCAAATTCTTTCCCCCAGACCAGTCCGGTACATAAACCATCATGACCGGTGCGGCGTCCAGTTTCACCGTGCGAACATCGCCGACGACCCCGATGACCTCGTCCTCTTCCTTACCTCCCCAGAAAGTCAGGCAGGTGCGGCCAATCGGGTTCTGGCCCGGCCAGAAGCGTTGCGCAACGCTTTCGGAAACCACAATGACCTTCCGGCCTCGATCGCTTTCGCTGAATATGCGGCCGTGCAGGAGTCGAATGCCCACGGCCGCGAAATAGTCTGGGCTCGCAGCTCGAAAATTCGCAGGAAAGTGAAATGGGCCTCCCGGCGGAACATCAAGTCCCGAGACACTTGTTTCGCCTTCCAGGGGCAGCCGGCTGACCCAGCCGGACGCATGGACGCCGGGCAGCCCGCGAAGCCGGTCGAGCAACGCGTTGTAAAAGTGCAGCCGCGCGGCGGGCTCGGAATAGCGCTGCGGAGGCAAGTCAACGTCCACAGTCAACACCTTTTCGGTGGCGAAGCCCAGGTCCACTCGGAGGAGGTGAAACAGGCTCGATGTCAGGAGGCCCGCGACAATGAGAAGCGCTGTGCTCATACCGACCTCAATGCCAACGAGCGCCTCACGCAATCGTCGTGAGCCCTGACTTTCACCGGCAGCTGCGCCGCCCGATTTCAGCGCTTCTTGCACATCGCCTTTCGACGCTCGCCATGCGGGGAGGACTCCAGAGAGTACGCTGGCAAATAGGGAAAGCAGAACGGCGAACCACAGCACTCGGGAATCCGTATGAACTTCATCCAGTCGCGGCAGTCCCGGCGGTGCGGCCCGGACGAGCCACGTCACCCCTAGGCTCCCAAGCCACACGCCGAGCGCGCCTCCCGAGATTCCAAGCAGTAGACTTTCCGTTAGCATTCGGCGGAAGAGCTGCCAACGCGTCGCTCCGAGTGCGGTCCGAATGGCCGCTTCTCGCATTCGCCCCGGAATCCGCGAGAGCATCATATTCGCCAAATTGACGCAAACGATCAGCAGCACCGCGCCGACCGCGGTGAGCAAAAGAGTCAATCCGCGACGTGCTGCGCCGACGACTTCAAACTCGAGCGGAATGATCGCGGCGCTCAGGTCCACACCGGTGTCCGTTTTCGCGACTTCGCGGCTAATCTGCGATTGAATGACGTTCAATTCGGCCAAAGCCTGCTGGGGGCTAATACCGGTTCTCAGCCGCCCGATAGCGGCAAAGTCGAATTCGCCAACAAGGCCCCGTTCGTGGTCTTTCGGCCCATTGAGCGGCTCGAAAAAGTCAATCTCCCGCCTAAAGCTGGTGAGCTGGCCCAACTGAGCCGGAAAATGAAAAGATGCAGGAAGAACGCCCACAACCGTAAACGGGAGGCCGTCTAGAGTAATAGTCCTTCCGATGACGGCCGGGTCTGAGTGGAAATAGCCACGCCAAAACCGATTCGTTAGGATTACAACGCGACCCCGGCCAGTTTCGTCCTCCATGGGAAGGAAATCGCGGCCGAACGCTGGGCTAACGCCCAACAAAGCGAATAAATTTGCTGATCCCCGCACACCGTGGATTTCCTTGGGCTCTCCGGGGCCTGTGAGGTCCGCGCTTGTGCCTTCCGCAATGGCAATGTCCTCAAAGGAATGACATTGCTTTCGCCAAATCTGATATCCAGGGAGATTGGCTGGGATCAGAGGATAGAACTTGGACATCTGGGACCAAACAACTTGTATGAGGTAGAGCTGGTTCGGCTCCTGGTAGGCCAGCGGGCGAAGCAAAACGCCATTCACCACGGAAAAGACCGCCGTGTTCGCACCGATGCCCAGAGCCAGCGTGAGGGTGGCAATTGCGGTGAAGCCGGGAGACTTACGCAATATGCGCAGACCAAAGCGCAAATCCTGAACGAAGTCTTGAATCCAATTTACACGTCGCGCGTCCCGGCATTTCTCTTTGGTCTGCTCGATACCGCCCAGGTCGAGTCGAGCGCGGCGGTGCGCCTCTTCTTGCGTCATCCCTTTTGCGACGTATTCCTCCGTTTTTAAGTCGAGGTGGTCGCGCAGCTCGTCGTCCAATTCCTGGTCCGCCTGCGCCCGGCGAAACAACGACCGCAGCCGCAGCGGAATCATGAACAGCCAATGCTCCGGGCGCATATTCCGATCCCCCTCTACTCGTATCTCAACGCGACCATCGGATCGACGTGCGTGGCTCTACGCGCAGGCAGATAGCAGGCCATAAGCACAACAATTCCCAGCACTCCTGCGACACTGAGAAATATTGTCGGATCGTATGGTCCAACCTCAAATAACATGCTGCGCATGAATCGCACGAGTATGAATGCGGCCACAAGTCCCGTGCCGCCGCCAACCGCTGCCCATTTAATTCCGTAGCCCAGGAATGACTTCAGGATGCGTTGACGCGGTGCCCCAAGAGCCATCCGTACACCAATTTCGTGCCTGCTCTGCGCGACTGTGTACGCCAATACGCCATAAACTCCTACCGCAGCTAGGAGAAGCGCGATTCCGGCAAACACAGACAGGAGCACGGCGGGCAGTCGAGTCTGGGAGGTAGACGCAGAAACGATTTCTCCTAACGTCTGAACTTTGTAAATCGGAAGGTCAGCGTCGAGACTGTTGAGCTCCCCACGGATTGCATTCACGAGTTGCTGAGGTTCAGAACTCGTGCGAACGACCAAAGTCATCGAACGGAGGTCGGCCCACAACCCGAACGACTGCTCCGTGTAGAGGAAGTACAGTTCAGGCTTTGTCGGTTTACTCGAAGCTTCGTTCTTAATGTCGCCCACAATTCCAACAACTGTAAGCCAAGGAGCGTCTGATTTGAGCCTCAGCCGCTTGCCGATCGCGTCTTCGTCCGGCCAAATTTTGCGGGCAAGGGTTTCGTTCACAACGACAGTTGAAGGCATCGGATTAAGGTCGCGCTCATCCAAAGCTCGGCCACGGATCAACGGAATTCGCATCACACTGAAGTAGCCGGGGCTGATCACTTGTGTGTTAGCGATGTTCGTGCCTGTTTCCAGTTGTCGTCCTTCGACTTCAAAGGAGGAATTCGCCAAGACTTCGCTCATGGGCAGCTGATTGACGATTGCAACTGCTTGTACGTTCGGTATGCTACGGACCTTCTCTTGGAAGTCCTTATAGAAGGTTGCGAATCTGCTGTTGGGATACTGCAATTCTGGCAGAGACAATCGCATCGTGACGACGTTTGCCGAATCGAATCCGAGTTGAACTCCGAGCAGTCGCATCAAGCTCGCGATCATGAGTCCTGCTCCTGCAAGTAGGACTACAGAGAACGCAATTTCAGACATGACCAATAAACTGCGAGTGCGCGCATGGTGGCGGCTTCCCATCGCATCCCGTCCACTCTCTTTCAGCATTTCGTTCAGGTGAGGGTGGGACGTTTTAAGAGCTGGCATCAGACCGAAAAGCAAACCAGTCGACACGCAGGTGATCACTGCGAATGATAAAACACGAAAATCGAGTGAGGGCGTTCCTGCGTGCTGGAGCGGGAGAGACTGCTCCACTGTCACAAGTTTCAAGCCCAAGTATGTTACCGCCAACCCTGCAGCTCCACCCGCGAGAAATAGGACCAGATTTTCCGCTAATAGCTGCCGAATGATACGCGTTCGACCAGCACCGATGGCTATTCTTGTGGCAATTTCTTTCTTTCGGACTTCTCCGCGTGCCAAAAGCAGACCGGCGATATTCGTACAGGCAATTAAAAGCATAAAGCCCACGCCGACCATCAAGACCAATACTGTTGGCCGTACATTGCCAACCATCTGCTCGCGAAGAGGGACAAGGTTCACGCCAAGACCGACAGCTCCGTTGTAATAGACGGGATATTTTTGCTCAACACGGGCGAGTATTGTTTTCATCTCGGCGTTGGATTGTTGAAGACTGACTTCCGGTTTGAGGTCTCCGACAAGATTCAAATAATGATTGCCGAGGTTCGAACTATTCGCTGCAATGGGCAACTGCTGCCACAAATCTACGTCGCCGCTCGGAAACGTAAAACTCGGGAGCATAACTCCTATAACGATTGAGCTCTTGCCATTCAGGATTACAGATTGACCGATGATCGCGGGATTCGATCCAAAGCGGTCTCGCCATAAATGGTGACTGAGAATTACAACTTGATCGTGCCCTGGCTCCTGTTCTTCGGGTGAGAATGACCTGCCAAGTACGGGCTGTGTTCCGAGAACAGCAAGGAAATCCGATGTCCCCCAACTGACGGAAAGTCGCGTCGGGTCTCCACGTCCGGTTAAGGTAGTTGAACCGAGAGCAAATCCAGCGACGTGGGCCAAAGTTTGGCTCTGACGATATTCAAGGAATTCCGGCTCCGAGGCCGTGAGTTCGGTCATTCCCCTGGGTGAGAACGTGTTCCAAATCCTGACGACCCGATGGGAATTTCGATAAGGAAGTGGTCGCAGCAAGAGAGAATCGACAACACTGAATATTGCGGTCGTTGCGCCAATGCCAAGCGCGAGGGTGAAAATCGCAACGCCAGTGAATCCTGGGGATTTGCGCAGCATGCGCAGGCTGAGGCGCAAATCCTGAACGAAATCCTGAATCCAATTTACGCGGCGGGCGTCGCGGCATTTCTCTTTGGTTTGCTCGATACCGCCCAGTTCTAGCCGCGCACGGCGGTGTGCCTCTTCTTGCGCCATCCCTTTTGCGACGTATTCCTCGGTTTTCTGTTCAAGGTGGTCGCGCAGCTCTTCGTCCAATTCCTGGTCCGCCTGCGCCCGGCGAAACAACGACCGCAGACGCAGGGGAATCGTGAACAGCCAATGCTCCGGTCGCATTCTCCGGCCTCCTCTACTCGTACCTCAGCGCGACCATGGGATCGACACGCATAGCGCGGCGGGCCGGAATCCAGACAGCAGCGGCTGCGACGGCGAGAATAACGAAAACTGCGAGCGCAAACGTCAACGGATCAGTTGCGGTTACGCCATACACAATTCCGCGCATCAGCCGCGTAAGCGCCAGAGCGCCAGCAATCCCCATGAGGCTCCCAGCGATTGCCAGCTTTAGCCCATTACGCAAGACCAGCGCCAGCAGGTCTCCAGGTTTCGCCCCCAGCGCCAAACGCAACCCAAATTCGCCCGTGCACTGCGCCACTGAGTAGGCGATCACGCCATAAATCCCAATCGCAGCCAATGCCAGAGCTATAGAAGCGAACACCCCCAATAATGTCATCGAAAAACGGCGAGAACTTAGTGAGTTGCCCAGTCGCTGCTCCATCGTCGCTATATCTTCTATCGGCTGGTCAGGATCAATGGCAGCAACGGCTGCGCGCGTGGATAGGAGCAGCGCAGATGCAACGCCGGTGGTGCGCACATCTAAGTATGCCCACCTGAGCGGCGCCTGCTCGAATGGCACATAGATGTCATCACTTGTTGGTTGATCCAGGCCCTCGTCTTTTACATCGGCAGCCATTCCGACAACTTCTACCGTGCCTGCGGTTTTCGGGTCCAGACCGATGGGGCCGTGCCAGATTCGCTGGCCAATCGGGTCCTGTCCCTTGAACAGCCGCCTAGCTGCGTGTTCATTGACGATGGCGACCGGGACGGAGTTAGCCGTGTCTTGCACGTTGAACGCCCGCCCGCGCACCATGGCGATCCCCATGGTTTGGAAATACGTGTCGCTGATGGACTGAACGTTGGCATTGAATCGGTGCGCGACATCATTCTGCTCAGCTTCCGCGCGAATCGGCATGCCAACCTCCCAGCCCTCCAGTGGCAGCGTGGTGGATACATCGGCACTGGTGACACCGGGCAATGCGCGCACGCGCTCCAGTGCCTGCTCGTAAAAGCTACGGATATTGTCATCGCTCGGATACCGTTGGCGTGACAACGAGAGCTGTGCAGTCAGCACTCCTTGCGGTTGAAAACCGCCCGACGTATGCGCGACATTCATAAACGTTCGAATCATCAGGCCGGCGCCGGCCAGCAGCACTACTGAGAGCATGATCTCAGCGACGACGAATGCGGCTCGCAGCCGCTGGTGCCGTGCGCTGCCAATCGAAGCCGCATAGGCCGCCTTCATGTTCGAAACCAAATCGATTTTGCTTGTCTGCCAAGCAGGCAAGAGCCCAAAGATGATCGTTACCAGCACTGCGAGACCTGCGGTGAAGCCCACGACCGCCGTGTCGATCGCAACCGGCCGAGCGCCGGGAGTGCCGAAGATCGGCAACTTCGCGAGATACCCAACGGCCCAGTGAGCGAACATCAGCCCAAATCCGGCACCGGCTGCGGCAAGGACTAGGCTTTCCGTCAGCAACTGTTGCAACAGGCGTCCGCGGCTGGCACCCAACGCCATGCGCGTTGCAATTTCTTTTTGCCTTGTTATTCCGCGAGCCAGTAGAAGGTTTGAGACATTGGCGCAGGCGATCAGAAGCACGAATCCGACCGCACCGAGCAGTACCCACAGCATTCGCTGCACCAAGTTGTGGCCAAAGTAGAAATCTTGTAACGGCATGACGTAAGCCCCCGGAAAGCCCTGGTTCGTTTCGGGAAACTGGCGTGCGAGCCGAGCGGCAATCGGATTGAGCTGTGCTTGCGCGTGCGCAGCGGAGACGCCGTTCTTCAGCAGTCCGATAACCAGGATCGAACCTGTTTGTCTGTCACGCTCGACATCGAGCGGCACATAAACTTTATCGGCGCGAATGAACTCAAATTCGCGCGGCATTACGCCAATCACTGTCCACGGCTCACCGCTCAGTGCGATAGAGCGGCCTACAATCTGCTGATCGCTCCCAAAGTTGTTCGCCCACACTGCGTAACTCAAAACAACCACGTGCGCCGCCGATGCCGCTTCATTTTCGCTGAATACTCGCCCGAGCTGCGGCTGGCCCCCCGCGACGGCAAAGTAGTTCGGCGTGACCCGTGCCGCATGCAGCCGTGCCGGAGGATCGCCGCGCAGATCGAAATCGTCTTGCTCTTGCGCCGCAAGCTGGTCGAACGCAGTAGACCCGTCGCGAAAAGCTACATACTCCGGCGCTCCTGGATTGCCGTACCCGCCCTTCTGCCGCGCCAGCCAGACCAGCACCATACGGTTGGCGTGCGGATAGTTCAGTGGTTCGATCATCGTCGCGTTCACGATGCTGAACACCGCTGTTGTGCAGGCAATGCCGAGGGCCAGCGTAAGAACGGCGACGGCTATGAATTCCGGGGATTTGCGCAACATCCGCAGACCGTATCGCAAATCCTGTGCGAAGTCCTGAATCCAGTTCACTCTGCGCGCGTCGCGGCATTTCTCTTTAGTCTGCTCGATACCGCCCAGTTCGAGCCGCGCCCGCCGCCGCGCTGCCATCCCTTTTGCGACGTGTTCTTCGGTTTTTCGTTCGAAGTGCTCGCGCAGCTCGTCGTCCAATTCCTGGTCCGCCTGCGCCCAGCGAAACAAGGACCGCAGCCGCAGGGGAATTGTGTATATCCAATGCTCCGGTCGCATTCTCCGGCCCTCCCTCACTCGTATCTCAGGGCAACCATGGGATCGACGCTGGTCGCCCGGCGGGCGGGCACGTACACGGCCAGCAGAGCCACTATTATCAGCAGCAGGGCCAAGGCAACGAAGGTCAGCGGGTCTCTCGGTCGGACACCGTATAGCAAGCCGGTAAGAAGTCGCGTGAGTCCGAGGGCGACAGCTACCCCGACGCCGACGCCCATCAGAGTGAGAAGGAGCCCTTCCCCGGCCACCATCCGCAAGATGTCCCGTCGAGTGGCGCCGAGAGCTGAGCGAATGCCAATCTCATGCCTGCGGCGGCTGACAGAATAGGAAAGCACTCCATAGATGCCTACGGCGGACAGCACCAGAGCGATTGCAGCGAACAGGCCCAGCATGGAAGCTGAGACGTGCTGCCGCCAGATCGACTCAGAGACTACGTCTTGCATGGTGCGCATCTGGATCACTGGCTGGTCGCTGTCCACCTGCCGCACGGCGTCACGCACGGCGGCGGCAGCGCCCGTCGGGTTTGAGGCAGTGCGAATGACCAACGTAACCAGGAAGGATGCGAATGGGTGCTGGGCGTAAGGCTCGTACAGCTCCGGGTGGGGCTCGGAATCCACGGAGTCCTGCTTGGAATCCGCAACTAGACCCACGACTGTCGCGGGCGCATCATTCGGGCAGGCGCCCGGCAATTGCTTGCCAACGGGGTCTTCTACCGGCCAGTAGAGTCGGGCCATCGCACGATTGACGATCCGGACACAGAGAGCATCTTTCTGGTTTTCCGCTTCGGTGAAATCACGCCCGCTGATGAGCGGTATTTGCATAGCCCGGAAGTAACCTGGACTCACACTGCGCCCAGCTACCATGACGGGCCCTGAGCCGCCCGGCGAGTTCGGTGGGGCGGGGAAATCGAGGGAGAGATGAAATCCCATGAAGGGCAGGTTATTCGCCATCCCAACTGATTTCACGCCGGGAATGGCTTGGATACGGTCCAGCACTTCGCGGTAAAAATCCGCCGACTGGGGACGGGAATACTTGTAACTCATCAGCGGCACGCGCACCGTCAAGAGATGGTCGGGATTGAATCCGGTAGGAGCCGTTTCCAGGTGATCGAAGCTTTGAATCATCAAGCCGGCACCGACCAGGAGCACCAAGGCAAGCGCGACCTCGGAAACAACCAGCACGCGCTGCAGGCGCGAGCCGCCGGCCCCTGCCGCTGAAGTCCGTCCGTGCTCTTTGAAGGACTCATTGGGATTCAGGCTCGAGACCCGCAAGGCGGGCAGCAGTCCAACCGCAGCTCCGGTCAGGAGGGACAGAGCTGCCGTGAAGGCGAACACGGTGAGGTTCATCGAAATATGATGTACGCTCTCGGTTTCAACGAGGTTGTACTTGGGCACCAGACTGACGATCATGCGCAGGCCCCAACGTGCCAGCATAAGGCCACCGACTCCGCCTGCACCTGCCAGAAGTACGCTTTCGACCACCAACTGCCGGATCAACCTCAGACGGCCGGCGCCCAGCGCAGCACGGATGGCCATCTCGCCCTGCCGTGTTGTGCCACGAGCGAGCAGCATGCTGGCCACGTTCGCGCCGACGATCAGCAGCACAAAAGTCACTGCCCCCAGAAGCGCGAAAATGGCCGTACGCAGGACGTCTTCCGCCACCGGGCCTTTGAAGGGACTGACCGGAACGCTCCATCCAGCGTTCGTCTTCGGAAACTGCGCGGCCAGGCGACGTGATACGACATCCATTACCGCCTGAGCTTGTCTGAGAGTGACCCCTGATTTCAGCCGCGCGATGACGCTGAGTCTGCGGTCCTCGTAATCGGCGCTTTCAGCGGCACTGAACGTTAGAGGGACCCATATTTGCGTGTTGGCCCTTGGGAACTCAAAATCAGCGGGAGCGACGCCGAGCACGGTGTAGGGTTTGCCATCGAGCGCAAGCGCCTTCCCAATGATGTTGGGATCCGACGAGAAGTGACTCTCCCAGTATTGGTAGCTCAGGACCACAGCCTGGGTTTCATTCTCGGCGAACGTGCGCCCGCGGATGGTATTTACGCCCAGAACGCTAAAAAGATTTGTGGTGACCGGGACCGTCCACACTTCGTCCGGTTCGCCACTACCGGTCAAGGCGTGAAATTCCCACCGCTGATAAGCGGCCATTCCCTGGAAGGCCTGCGCTTGCTTTTGCCATTCGATGAAGTCTCCGGGAGAAACCTCATTAATCGCGCCCGCTGCCGTCTCGGGGCCCATTTCGTTGATGTCCACCAGCTCAGAGGGCTTCGCATAGGACGCTGGGCGGAGCAGCACAGAGTCAACCACGCTGAAAATTGCCGTGTTCGCCCCGATCCCGAGCGCCAGCGTCAGCACGGCAATCGCTGTGAAGCCGGGATTCTTGGCTAGCATACGCGAGCCGTAGCGAATGTCTTGGGAAAGGTCCTGAGTCCACGTGACGCGGCGGGCCTCGCGGCACTCCTCTTTCACTTTTTCCATGCCGCCCAGTTCTAGCCGCGCCCGCCGCCGCGCTTCCTCTGGTGCGATCCCTTTTGCGACGTATTCCTCGGTTTTTCGTTCGAGGTGGTCGCGCAGCTCGTCGTCTAATTCCTGGTCCGCCTGCGCCCAGCGGAACAATGACCGCAGCCGCAGCGGAATCGTGTACAGCCAATGCTCCGGTCGCATACTCCGGCCCTCCTTCACTCGTATCTCAGGGCAACCATGGGATCGACGCGCATGGCGCGGCGTGCCGGGAGGTAGCACGCGAGCAGACTGACAAGCCCCACAATGAATGTCATCGTCGCGAATGAAAACAGGTCGTCCGGGTGAACGTTATAGAGCATGCCTGCGATCAGGCGAGCCAAAATGAATGAGGCAGGCAAACCGAGTGCCACGCCAATGAGTACGATGCGCATTCCTTGCCACGCAACGAGACTCATGATCTGCCTACGCTCCGCCCCGAGGGCCACGCGGATACCAATTTCACGTGTACGTTGGGCAACAGAGAAAGCCATTAAGCCGTAAAGCCCAACGGCCACCAGAGTTAGTGCCAGTGCTCCGAATGCACCAGCCAGATCACTGACTAGTCGCTGCTGTGCGAGCTCGTCAGTAGCGCGGTCTTGCAGGGTCTTAACATCAAATATGGGCACGCCTTTATCGATAAGATCGAACTCGCGACGAACCTCTGAAACCACCGTTCCGGCATCTGCGGAAGCCACTCGAACGTGGAGCGTCGGCATGTATGGTCCCGCTTGTTGAAGATTGAAGAAAACCATAGGGGGCGGAGATTGATGCAGGTCGTAATAGCGGGAAGCGCGGACGACTCCGATGATTTCGAATGCGACATCCTTCTCGTGCACAGGCGACTCAACCACTTTGCCGATGGCGTTTCCGCTCCCAAAGAGCTGCCGGGCCAAATTTTCGTCGACAACAATCACCGGCTTGGAAGTTTTGTTATCTTGAGCGGAAAAATCGCGTCCGTTGAGCAATGGGATTCCAACTGCGGCGAAAAAAGCTGGGCTGACAATGTCCATATCGGAATGAACAGTTCGGCCGTCGGACGCACGGACGGTGGCGTGCATAGCACCGCGGCTTCCGTACGGCCCCTCCTCCGCTAGAGCAGCGAACTTAACTTCGGGAAGCGTCGAGATGCGCCGAAGGACTTCAGAGGTGAAGACCCGAATGCGCTCGCCATCGTACAACTCTTTCTGAGGCTTCATTCGGAAGAGTAGTACGCGATCCGGCTGAGGAAATGGATCGGCTGTCTCAAGGTTGGCTAGAGATCGCGCGAAAAGCCCAGCTATCGTCAGAAGCGAGAGTGATAATGCGACTTGGGCAATTGTTAAGCTCTTGCGAAACATCGCGCCGCGAGCATCGCCGATCGACGCGGCAGAATCACTCTTGAGTCCAAGAGTCAGGTGGTTTCTCGTCGCCTGAAGGGCGGGAACGAGGCCGATGATCACGCCCGCCAGTAGGGTCAGACCCGTTGTGAACCACAGAATTCTGAGGTCAGGGCTGAGATCCAGAACCACGTTTATGTGTCCTTTGGGAAGAAAGCCCCGAATTGTGCTCCCTGTCGAGGACATGATGGCAAGACCGGCGGCTCCTGCCGCTATTGCCAAAAGCACACTCTCCGTAAACATCTGCCGGACAAGTCGGCCTCGACCTGCGCCGATTGCGGCGCGAACGGCAAGCTCTCGACGCCTCGTAGTCGCACGTGCAAGGAGCATGCTTGTGAGATTAAAAGAGGTGACCAGTAGGACGACGGCGGCGAGGCCGACTAGGACCAACAGCGAAGTGCGATATTGCGCCAAGTCTCCCTGCCACCCTCTGCTGCCCGGCGCCAAGCGGATGTCACGTGTTGGATTCACCTCATGCTGATTGGCTGGGTCATTGCGCAAGAACTGCTGACACACGGCATCCGTGGCGGCTTCCGCCTGTACGATTCCGATGCCCGGGTTGAGCCGTGCCATGATTTCGGCGTGAGAAGGGCTGAGCAGTTCACTTTGGCCGAGGCTCTGGCCGCGTGGCATCTGTGGCACACGCAGTTCCGGTTCAAACCCCACGACCAAACTGTAGAAGTCTTGAGGTGAAACACCAACGATCGTAAATGGATAATTGTTCAGCCGGACGGTCTGCCCGAGGATATGCGGATCACCACCAAAGCGTCGTCGCCAAAAGCGGTACGAGAGGACAACCTCAGGCGCCCACTGACCTTTCCGAGCCTCACTTGAAAACCCTTGGCCGAGCACAGGCCGAACTCCCAAGAAATCAAAAAAGTTCGGGGAAACGACTTCGCCGACCACGCGCTCTGCGCTGCCGCCGTTGTACGAAAAAGACAATCCGTCATCATCCCGGATGATCACATCAGAGAAAATGTCATGGCCGCGCCGCAGTTCCTCGGCTAACTCCACTGGCAGAATGTTACTTTCACGATGATCTTGCCTGACAGATATGAGACGCACGAGGCTCTGCGGGTCAGTCACTGGCAGCGTCCGCCAAAGGGCAGCATTTGCAGTGTTAAAGATGACGGTGTTTGCCCCGATGCCGAGAGCCAATGTGAGGATGGCAACAGCGGTGAAGCCAGGGGATTTACGTAACGTGCGAACGCCATAGTGTAAGTCCTGAGCCAGGTCCTGAATCCAATTTACGCGTCGCGCGTCGCGGCACTTCTCTTTGGTCTGCTCGATGCCGCCCAGGTCGAACCGCGCACGGCGGTGCGCCTCTTCTTGCGTCATCCCTTGCGCGACGTATTCCTCGGTTTTTCGTTCGAGGTGGTCGCGCAGCTCGTCGTCCAATTCCTGGTCCGCCTGCGCCCAGCGAAACAACGACCGCAGCCGCAGGGGAATCGTGAACAGCCAATGCTCCGGTCGCATACTCCAACCTCCGTTTCGTCCCGCGCGACGCTCACGCCTCTTTAAGCTTAATAACCCGCGAAATGGCGCTCGAAAGCCTGCCCCAGTTGTCTGCTTCCCTTTCGAGCTGTCGCCGCCCCAGCCGTGTCAGCGAATAATATTTCGCCCGCCGACCATACTCGGACGTTTTCCATTCGGCTGTAATCCAACCCTCTTGCTCCAGCTTGTGCAGAGACGGGTACAGCGATCCGTCGCTCACTTGCAAAACGTCGCCCGACACCTGCTTTAACCGCTGGCTCACAGCGAAACCGTTCATCGGCTCAAGCGCAAGAATTTTCAGTAGCAACATGTCCAACGTGCCCTGTACCAGATCAGAAGGTTTGCTCATCTCCATGTCCTCGGTAACCGAGACTAGCACCTCTTCCATCGGTAAGCAAGGGAAGATGTTTTTCTTTTTGGTTTTTCAGGGCGCCAAACTGGCAGTTTCCGTTCCATCCAAGGTGCCTTGAGCAAAGAATCCGAGTCAGAGAGGCTTTCGTCTCTCTGACTCGGCTAGGTGGATATGGCGCGAGCCGGTCATTCGGCGGCTTCGGGCAAGAACTCTTCGATGTTCTTGTATCCGTTGTGGCCCTGACCGACTTTCACCAGGCAGGGAAGATGGAGTTCCATCCCAGCTTCGATCTCGTTCGCCGGAATGTCGTAACCACTCGCTTCCAGACGCTCCGCCAGCTCTTCGGGACGGCCGAACACGCGCACCGTCTCGCCGCCGACATCCACCTTAAGAAAAAGAGAATCGCCCTGACGAGTTTTCATGCGATCAATCTTGGTGATGACCGCATGAACAGGACTCCCTTCCTTGGCGGATGTGGAGCGAGACTTGGTCGGCGTTGTTTTTGCCGCGCTCGGTGAGACAGCTTCCCGAGCGTATTTGTTTTCTGAGGGTGCGGGGTTCTTACCGGCAAGAGAAGCCAGGCGTTCGAGCAACTCGTAGGCATAAGACGCGGTTTCCCGGTCTTGTACCTCGCCGTTCGTTACGCGCGCCTGAACCTCAACCAGCGTGCCGTTCTTTCCGTCGGTCTGGACGTTGCGTTGGATGCGAAAGATGAGTGGAGACACTTCCGCAGTCGCGGTCTCAATCGCCCGAACGGACCCGTTTCCGTTGGCGGGCGATGAGGCTTTGCTCTGCGGAGCCCACGTGGTGATCGCCGCCGCAGCAATGTGCTTGCAAATCCGCCCTTCCTGCGCAGTGCGCACTTGGAAATCGGGACAGGTGCAGGAGCCAGTGCTGTGCGGATCGAGCTTCACCTTGTAGGCGGTTCCGCTCTTGTTGGTCACGATGAACTCAAGGGAAATCGCCCGCTACGCACAGGCGATTGGTTTTCATCTCTTCCACTGCCCGGGCCCAGCGATTCCCTGCTTTCGACTGAAGCAGAGTCAGCGCCAGGGACGCCGATTGTGGATCTACGACTTGTGCTGCTACTGACATGTGGTTTTCTCCTTGTGCGCCGGTTAAACCGGCGAGGTGTAGTGAATGAAAAAGTCATACGGTAGTAGTGGATTAGCGACCCACATCGGCCCCGAGTCATGCGGAGCTGCTCGCAAGGGCAGCGTCGAAGCGTTG
>Ga0209471_1000130_pt1 | contig 56228 bp, 50 predicted proteins | sample GraSoiAngelo_128_FD_185885 | JGI IMG/M metagenome (GOLD analysis project Ga0209471, IMG submission 185885) | Grasslands soil microbial communities from the Angelo Coastal Reserve, California, USA - 14_0927_12_20cm (SPAdes) (version 2) | ecosystem: Environmental > Terrestrial > Soil > Grasslands ... | reverse complement strand
TCTGGTGGTCGCCCAGATCGCGATCTCTTTTCTCATCCTGGTCGCCGCGGGTCTCTTTGTCCGGACACTCAACAAGCTGCACTCCGTCCAACTGGGATACGCCCGCGAGAACATCCTTCTGTTCTCGTTGAATGCGCGCCAGGCCGGGCATCGCGCCCCGGAGATCGCCACTTTTTACACGGACCTGCGCGAGCGCTTCGAATCGATTCCCGGAGTGAGCAGCGCGACGCTTTCGCAATCCTCGATCATCAGCGCCGGCAGTGCCGGGGGGGCGTACAGGGGGACAATGAAGATCGGCGCTGTTACCATCGCAGGCGCAGGCGTCATGGTCGCCGGACCGCGTTTCCTCACGACCATGCAGATTCCGATCCTGGCCGGGCGTGAGATTGACGACCGCGACCAACCGGGCTCCACGCCGGTTGCAGTGATCAGCGAGCGGCTGGCGCGGACTTACTTCGGGAACGAGAATCCGGTGGGCCGGCGCATCACGTTCCAGGACGAGAAGCGCGATCTCGAAATCGTGGGCGTGTCGGCTAACCTGCGGTACGGTGGTCTGAAACAGGAGAGTCCGATGACCGTGTTCGCGGCGGCCAGCCAGTTTTCTCCGGACCGAGTGACCTACGCGCTGCGCACTTTGGGTGATCCGCTGGGGTATGTCAGGAGTGTCCATGAGATCGTGCGGAAGGCAGATTCACGCATACCCGTCACAAACGTGATCACACAGGCTGCGGAAATCGATCGGACGATCAGCCGGGAAGTGACGTTCGCGAAACTATGCACGGGTTTCGCGGTTCTCGCTCTCCTGATCGCGTGCGTGGGACTCTACGGGACGATGTCCTACAGCGTCGCGCGGCAGGTCGGCGAGATTGGAATCCGTATGGCTCTGGGCGCGCAACGCGGCGCCGTGGTATGGATGGTTCTGCGCCGCGTTCTACTACTGGCGGCGGTGGGACTCGCGATCAGCGTGCCTGCCGCGTTGAGCGCGTCCCAGCTTGTCAAATCGTTTCTGTTCGACACCCGGCCCAATGATCCGGGAACCCTGGCGCTGGCCGGTGTCGTCCTCCTAAGCACCGCGATTCTCGCTGGCTATGCGCCGGCAAGGCGAGCGTCCCGAATTGATCCGCTGGCGGCTCTGCGGCACGAGTAAGACATGGTCCTTCGTACCACAACGAAGGTTGAAAATGTTCCGCGCCCGCGCACATTGATCATGGTAGCTGCTCGCGATACAGGCCGAGCTACGTTGGGATCGAGGACGCGGCCGCAGCGAAGTCCTGGATACTCGACCTACCCGATAAACCCCGTTGCGGACAAGGTGAAAATTTCGCCCCAAAAAGCACTTGTCCGGTAACCGCACTACACATCCATTGAACTGGTGGCTGTTAACAGTTTGGTGTTAGGAGCGTCTTGTTAGGCGTCGGAGAACCCGGTGAAACATCTAAGTTTTTTCCTCGTTTTGGTCACCGTCGCCAATCTGGCCGTCTTGGCCATGCCTGCTGGAACGGGCACTCCTGCCGCTTTCCCCGCAGCGCAGGCGTTGCAACCCGATTCGTGCCACGTCACCACACCGAACGGAATCGTCGCGGGCTCATCGGAGCGAAACGAAAAGAGCCACGGCAACGCGCTGCTGTCGGTCGGCCCGTTTGGACTGTGGCCAAACGGCACGGTTGTGTTCAAACCAGGCGGCGCCGGATTTCAGACGCAAGAAGGAGCGCTCGGGATGAAGTTCAGGCTGATGCTGGGGCTACTGATCTCTTCGTGCCTAACGGTGGTGCAAACGCATAAGCAAAAGCCTGACCCGTGCAAAGACACGTCGCACATGACGACAGGGGGAAATGAACGACTGCGCCCTCAAGGACCTGCATGAAACGGAATTGAAATTAGAAAGGCTTCTGAAGCAGCTGGGGCTGGCCCCAAACAGCCCAGAGCAAAAGGCGTGGGAGGCCTACCGGGACGCACAGCTGGCCGCGCTCTATCCACCAGGGGATGTTTCAAGCTATGGTTCTGTCTATCCCCTGTGTTTGGCCGTCTTGAAGAAAGCTCTCACAGAGGGCCGAATCCGCGACTTGAAAGCGCTCACAACGTCGGGAGAAGGTGATGTCTGTTACGGTTATCGGGCTTCCAGCAACAAAAGCAACTAACATTGCCTCGCAACTGCGAATCCGGGCATGTGAACCTGAGCGAAATCTCGTCACACCTTTCACGGAAATTCCGCGATGAGCTTTTGTCGAATCTCGTAGCGGTTGAGGACTTCAACGTGAGCAATTGTTCCCGCGACAACGTCAAGGACCAGCATTCCTTCGACTGCGTCCAAGTCCAGACAACGGTGGCCAGGGCCGTAGCTTCCTTCCGGTTTGGGCTGGGTATAAAACGACGAGCAGAAGTTATCTCCGCATCGGCAACGGTCTACGACCTTCAATTGTGGCACTTGGGCAGCCAACTCAACCTCTCCTTGCTTCTTGAGAAGCTGTTCAAGTTCAAGAGCCAGCATCGGGAATATTTCGGTAAGTAGCAAGGTTCTGCCTCGCTCGTACGAAAGCCGAATCCTAGCACGCTCTGCTCGCTTCCCATCGCTAATTGGGATAAGCCCCGGTATCGAGCTTATCAATGCACCCGAAGAAACAACCCAAGAAGGCAACCTGCCCTGGTTTGTAACGAGCAGGCATCGAACGTATCTTGCACCGGCATACGAATTCAGTGATGATCCTCCTCCCCCTCATTGTGGCTCCCTCCATTGCTTCGCAAAGTTCCTAGAAAAACTGAAACTTCGTTGTTGAGGTTTTCCATTTTCGAGGCCTCTGTAGTGGTACAGGGACGAAGATCCGACTGAAATTCAGTGGCTTTTCTGGCGCGGAAAGGTGAACGGTGCATGAAAGACTCGGTTCACCCTGCAGTTCACCGCTCCGTTCACGTCAGCAGTGAAGGGAAGTTTGCCCGGAGCACGGAGGTTGGGTTTCACGCGAGGGTTGATTTTGGACAGGGGCAAAACAACGGAGTGGGCTGGAGCGGCCCCACTTTTCGCCACTTGCTCGTGGCGAAAAAACCGCAGGGGTCGCTCCAGCCCACACGTTCTCCGAGAAGCGCGTCTCGGGGCCAGGGGAAATAGGTATGCTGCTAGTCATCCCAGAAGGAGCTACGAGCTTCTCGCGAATTACGGCTGCTTCGCTCGGGAAATTTGTGACAAGTGCCGAATCGTGCTCGGTGCCCGGCGCCGACGCCCCGGAGTTGGCCGAAGCCAAAAACCTACCTTGGTCAGAAAAAAAGACTAGGCCTTTGCGAAGAAGAAGCTGTCTCAAGTTCTTTGCGACCCGAGGCAGCGCCTTCGCGTTCCGGTGCCTTGCGGCCATAGTGCACGATGAGATGCAAGAAGAACATCAGGACAAGGATGCTGCCGAAGGTAACAACAATCGTGGCGCCGGTGGGCGTGTCGAGTAAGACGCTGAGGTAGCACCCCAGCGCCGATACCAGTGTGCCCATGGTCCAGCCGATGGCCAGGCGCGAGCCGATGCGGTCCGCAAATAGCATGGCCCCGACACTGGGAACGATGAGATAACAAAACACCAGCAAAACGCCTGCGATAGCCACCGAAGAGGTCACGACAAACCCGAAAGACGCGTAGAAAAGAAAATCCCAAAAGTGCACGCTTATGCCTAACTGCTCCGCTTTGGCGTGGTTCATGGAAATGGACAGGAATTTTTTGCGAAAAATGAAGTGGAAGATACCGACCGCGCCGTAAAGCAAAGCGGTCTTGCGGACCTCGGGCCAGGAAACAGCGAGGATGTTACCAACCAGCATGTCCTTGAGATGCTCCGTTTCACCGGTTGCTTTGCTCATCAAAAGAATGGCCGTAGCCGAAGCGACGGCGTAGGCGATGCCGATAAATGCCTCTTGGGGGATGTGGCCGCGGGCGCTCCGAGCGAACGAGAAGATGGCGGCACCGAGGAACGTGAAGGCAAGACTGATCCAGTACGCAACGCGGCCATGCGGGTCTATGCCGACGACGACGGCGACCGTGGCGCCCAGCGCCGCGATTTGGGCCAGAGCAAGGTCGACGAAGATGACCCCGCGCTCGACGACGTGCACGCCCAAATAGGCGTGTATTCCGGTGAGGATGAGACTCGCAACGAAAGGCGCGAGTAAGAAGGGCAGGATTTCCATTCCGCAATCTCCCGGCGTTATTTTGTCTCTTCAAAGGCTTGCTTCAGTTTCGCAATATCATAATCAAACAGCTTGAAATAGTCGGTGATTTCCTTTTCGCCGCCGACGGACGGCATGAGCACTATGACTTTCGCGCCGGTCTCACGGGCGATCGAGTTGGGTGTTTTTAAGTCGAAATACGGTTCAACAGCGATGACCTTGACGCCTTCGCGCTTCATCAGGCCGATGAGCGCGACCGTATGCTGAGGACTCGGGGGGATGCCGGGGCGCGGCTCGACGTAGCCGACAACCTCGATATGAAAGTGTTCGGCGAAATTGGGCCAGGAGCGATGATAGGTGACGATCTTGCGTCCGGCGTAGGGCTTCATCTCCGCGAGCCACTTGTCATCGGACTGCCTAATGCGCTGCTCGAAGTTGTCGTAGCGTTGGGCGAAGTAGGACGCGTCATCGGGTCGCATTTCCGAGAGTTTATTTTGGATTCCCTTAGCGATGCGCAGACCATTTTCGGGATCGAGCCAATAATGCGGATTCCCGAGGGGATGGACGTCACCCTCGGCTCGAGTGACTATCCCTGTGGGAATTTCCAGAATCTTTGCGTAGCGCGAAGCGTCGAAGTAACCCGGCGCTCCGACCTGGATTTTCGGATTCGTGGATTGCGTGATCAGGGGAGGAAGCCAGCCGATTTCGAGTTCCAAGCCGACGACAATGAGGAGGTCGGCTCTGCGAAGTTTGAGCAGAAAGCTGGGTTTGGCTTCGACGAAGTGTGGGTCCTGGTAGCCGCGGGCGATCGATTCGACTTCGACTCTGTCGCCGCCGATCTCCTGCGCGAGTGCCGCCAGGTCCGTTGTGGCGGTCATTATGTTTAGTTTGCTCGCCGCGCGCGTTGGCGGACAGGTGGCGCAGAACAAGACGACCGCGGCGACGAGGGCAATGCAGCGAATGCAAATATGTGCGCTTCGCATGGTTTGTCCGGAAAGCGGCTTAGAACGCGTGCGCGCCGTGCGCGCCCATCACGAAAAGGAATTGAAACAAGAATTCGTTGGCGTTGGTGAACCGAGCATTGGTGATATCCCACAAATGTCCGTAACGATACTGACTACGGATCTGGCTGAACTCGCTCGGCCAGTAAGTGAGGATACCAGAAAAACCGGTGTCGGTCAGGCTTGCATTTGTAGCCCGGCCGCTGCGGTCGAACCGTCCGCCGACCGTCCAGCGTCGATTGATGCGGTATTCGGCCGAAGAGTACAGGCCGAAAGCGTGCTGCGTTTCAAAAACGTTGCGAGGAGACAGTTGATCGCGGGCGCTCCAAAAGAGCTCGGTGCGGAAAAGGAAAGAATGGTAGATGGAGCGGCGCAGTGGCTTCCAACGGAGAGTAGCGTCCGCGGCATAAAGATTGCTCAGGAAATTCTCCGGGTTGAACGTTGTGCCGATGCCCGCATGGTTGTGGCCGCGCGCGTAAGAGCCGCCAAGGTCAATGTTGGTCGATTCGCCGAGGTCGCGGTAGAGACGAACGTGGCCGACAACACTGACGTCCTGCCGTCGGTTGGCGGTGAAAACATCACTCGAATCGCCCCGATAAACCTGGGCCGTTCCCTGGAAGAACCAATTCTTGGGGGCCGGTAGGAATCGCGAGAGGGAAATGCCGGCATCGTCAATGCCGTCTTCCCCGCCAACAAGATTCTCGGTGACCAGAGGGCGATCGATGAATGGAAGAGCATGATTATGCGTGGTGTTGACCTTGCCGAGTTCAGCGCGCATTTTGCCGACCTTCAGAAGCAGACCGGCGGGAAGAGAAGTGAAAGTAACGTAGCCTTCCTCGACGTTTACACCGGTCTCGCCAAAGGAAAGGAAAGCATCAGCGCGGGCATACGGGTCAATGATCGCTTGCAGGCCGACTTCCGACTCGTGCAGTTCGAGCGAGCGCGAAGGAGACACAGTGTTGCGTCCTGCGGTTCCGATGAAGTCGCCAATCAAACTGATATCGGGATTGAGGAGCTTGGCGTTGGAGGTGGCGCCTCCATAGACCTGCGTCTGAGCGATTTGCGCCGGAACCGGCTCGGGAGAACGCGGGGAAGACGTCGCTGAGGGCGCGACTGCCAGCATGCCTGGTTCAACATGAGATGACGCAAGCAAGACGCGGCCTTCGTGTTGCGGCGCAGCGCCTTTGGCGTCCCGCAGCACCTGCAGTTCGCTACGAAGCAAACTGACTTGCTCTGCGAGAGAACGCACCTGCTCCTCGAGCGTTTTTATCCGCAATTCTTCCGAGGGTGCAGTAGGGGAGCTCGTCTCGGGAGTCCTTTTCGTCTCCGCCTCGAGAGGCCTCTCCTGAGCGTAAGCAGTTGCAGAAAATAGAACGCAAGCGGACAGCGATAAAAGTCGTTTCATGGCATCATCCAGGGGATACGTTTTTGAAAATTCTCTCGTTTCCGGGCCCTGCATCCGGAAACAGAGCCTGAAGTAAAATACATCCTTATTCGGTTGTTGGCTCCTAGACTATAAAAATACGGTGCTGCGCGCGGGCGGCGGAAGATTCTTTACCCGTCTGGGCGTCAGCAACTCCATTTTTCTCGGTGGCAATCCTCCTTTCCAGCCCAATGCCAGCGTTTCCTTTGGCTCGGTGGATAATCCTGGAGGCAGCGGGACCAATGCGGTCCCACTCGTGGTGACCACGCAGAGTAAGGCGTTCAAGAACCCGGAAGCGTGGAACTGGAATATTACTGTGGAGCGCCAGTTGTTCTGGAAATCGCTTCTGAGTGTGGGCTACGTGGGGCGTCGCGGTTTGCACCTGCAGCGGGAGGCAGACATCAATCAGCCCACCACGGCCTTGGTGGCGGCGAATCCCGGTGTCAACATCAACGCTCTGCGGCCTTACAAAGGTTTCGGGTCGATTCGCGAAACCGACAACGTGGCCAATTCCATTTATCATTACTCTTCAGGTCTCCTGGACCCGGCGCTTGTACAATGGTCTCCAGTTTGGCGCTGCGTACACCTTTTCGAAGAGCATGGACAATGGATCAAATCAGAGGGACGTGATTCCAGACACCTACGATCCGGGTATGCTGTGGGGACCGTCTGAATTCGACGTCCGGCACATCCTGACAGTCAATTATTTATACCAGCTGCCTTTCTTCCGTCAGCAAACGGGCTTTGTGGGGAAGGCTCTGGGTGGTTGGCAGATCGCCGGGATTTCGCAATTCCAGACCGGCTTGCCTTGCAGCGTTGCCGGTCCCAATGACTATGCTGGTGTAGGCTTGGACTCGAACTTCAATTGCGGCGTGAACGGGCAATATTGGGTGATGAATGCCAAGCCCAAGATCATTGGAACTTTTGGTCCCAATGGACAATGGTTCCAAACCTGTCTGGTGAACGCATCGCCTTGTCCGGATGGTTCAGCGGCTTTTAATGGCGTGGACGAGAGAGTCTTTACCCCACCCGCGCAAGGAACATTCAATACGCAGCTCGTTCGCGACATCATTTATCAGCCGGGTTTTCAAAACTGGAATCTGGATTTATTCAAGAAATTTGCCATGGGCGAGAAGCGAGGGTTCGAGTTCCGTGCCGAGGCGTTCAACGTGTGGAACCATCCCAATTGGTGCGGCGCCAGCGGTTGCAGCAGCACGACCAACATCGGCCTGAACCCCACCAACACGAAAACCTTCGGCAAAGTGCTGATAAAAGGTGGCGGTTCGAGCGGCAGTGGCGAGCGCAACCTGCAACTGTCGTTGCGGTTTTTCTTCTAAGCGCGAGAGTTCTGTGGGCACTGGATAGCCAGGGCAATTTGATCGAATCACCGCCGATGAGCAGAGGGCGTAGCGTTCCTGAGTCTGCCTGCGTAGGCGGACGCAGGTGGAGATTGACGCGAATCGGTCTTGTTTGTGGTAAGGACAGGTTAAATTGATTAAGAAAATAGAGTAAAATACCCGCTTGCCAAACGTAACGACTTCTTTGTAGGTATTTGCACCCAGCCCGCCTGCAGCGTCCAACCCTGCGGGTCCAATTGCACGCGATTCTCGGAGACTATAATGGCTAAGCTAACTCCTGTCCGAGTCTGGAAGAAGGTTGAAGGTTGTGCATCTGTCATCTGTCTGTTCTTTCTTCTTGCGTTGACGTAGCGCAGGCAAAGCGTCAACACAGGGCGGTGGATTTGTAGACTGTGGGCTTGTCACGACTCTCGAATGCATGCTGGCCTTTTGCCGAAACGCGAGGGAGACATCGAGTGCCCCCCTCGGGTTTCTAAGCTCCCAGGGAGACGGATTGGATCTACGAAGTCAAGCCCGACGGCTGCCGCGACAGTGGAGTCAAGACTAGTTCCACGACATTTCGAACGCTGGCATATGCGTGTCCAAAAATTCTGCATTCGCCAGGATTCAGCTCGCTCAGGTAGACTGGGGCTACTATGAGCAACGTATCGCGCCGCGAACTATTGAAAGGCATCGCCACGGGAGTGACTATGGCCTCCGTTTCCTCACTTTCCCCTGCGTCCTCATGGGCGCAGGAAATTCATGCAACGCCTCGCAAGGGGCGAATCAAGCAGTCCGTTTCGCGCTGGTGTTACCAAAAAATTCCACTGGACGAGCTGTGCCAGCGTAGCGCGGAGATGGGTTTGAAGGCGATTGACCTGCTGGGTGTGGAAGAGTGGGGGGTGCCACGCCGCTACGGGCTGATTTGCAGCATGGGGTATGCCGGCGGCGGGGATATTCCCAACGCTTTGAACCGGATGGAAAATCACGCGAAGATCGAGGAGGCTTTCGGGAAAAATATTCCGATAGCGGCAAAGGAGGGCTTGCCTAACGTGATCACATTTTCCGGGAATCGCGCGGGCATGTCCGACGAAGAAGGTGCCAAAAACACGATCGCCGGGCTGAACCGCGTGAAAAAAATCGCTGAGGACAATGGGGTGACGATTTGCCTCGAGCTGCTGAACAGCAAGGTGGACCATCACGATTATATGTGCGACCACACAGCTTGGGGAGTGCAGGTGATGGAAGCGGTCAACTCGCCACGCGTGAAGCTGCTTTATGACATCTACCACATGCAAATCATGGAAGGCGATTTGATTCGCACGATCCAAAAAAACATCCAGTGGCTGGGACACTTTCATACGGGCGGAGTGCCGGGGCGGCATGAGCTGGACAACACGCAGGAAGTGCACTGGGATGCGGTAATGAGAGGGATCGCGGCGACCAATTACAACGGGTACGTGGCGCACGAATTTGTTCCCACGCGAGATCCGCTGACTTCGTTGCGAGAAGCGGTTGATCTTTGCGATGTGTAATTAGGGCGGTGACCGAGGCCCGTGACGATAGTTCGTTAGGGAAGTGGTTTGCGGCGGATCGCCGGGGGTGCCCCTGTGTGGCTGAGTTCGGTCGTGCTCGAAGAACTCTACGCTGGAGTGAGCGGGCGTAATCGGCCCGCTGTGGAGCGTCTCGAGCGCGACTTCCATAGAGCCGGACGGATATTGGTTCCCAATCTCACGGACTGGACGCAGACGGGCAAAGTGCTCGCTCTGCTAGCCGCCAAGTACGATTACGAGCAAATAGGGAAGGGGCGCCTGACCAATGATGCGCTAATTGCAATAAGCGCACGGGGTTTCGGAATAACAGTGATAACGGCCAATGCGCGCGATTTTGGGAAGCTGGCAGAGTTCCGGCCGTTTCAGTGGCGAGTAGAAAAACCGGACGCCAACTGAGATTCTTCGGCGCTGGCGCATGGAGCGAATTAACGCAGTAACACCGCGACCTCTGTTCCTTCTGCAGAACTTGTGTCTTCAGAGCTAAACGTCTAGTCGCCGCCGAAAATTCGCGGCAGTCCTGAGGGGCGCCCAGTGCGGGGATTTGATAGATCTTGCTATTCACGCTTCCGAGAGAGCCGCTTGCATAATCCAAGAAGTTTCCGTCGGATACAAAGGCGACATCCTCGATTGGCTCACTTCTCGCCGCGACGACCTGCACTGCGCTCGCTGTTGCAATCTGGCGGACCCAAAGACTCTTCCGGCCGCGCTGATTCGAGACATAAACTACATAACGTCCGTCGGGCGAAATCCGTGCCAGGGTTGCGTCGCCCGTTGAGGTCAAACTTGAGATGCCAAGATTCCGAAACCCTGTAGCTGCCAATCCGCGCCTGGGTAGGCGTGGCTGCAACGCCTAGAGAACACAGGCCTTATTTAGCTGGTTGTCCTTCGATCCCCACCGCCCTGCCAACCATCTTTCTGATGGATGGACATTGACAAATACATGCGGGGGCAAAAAGGGGCAGATTAGCGCTGATGATCCGGTTCGTGTGTGAATTCTCAGCGGCGCGAGTGACAACCGGGTTCGAAATCTTTTCTTAAGTTTGCCGAGACGGTTTTCGACGCCGGTTTGTTGTGATGCCGCATGGCGGCGACGGTGACAGAGTAGCAGCTGAAGGCAATTTGTTTCTAATTCCGCGGCGCCGATCACCGCTTTAAGATGTTTTCAAAGGCCCTCTGAGTTTCTCTTGAACGCAGATTCTTTCAAAACAAGGCGGAAAGAGATTACATAACTATTACCGAAGCTCGGAGTCCCGCGTGTTAGGTTTGTAGGGAGGATCGGCGGAAGTGTTGCGGAGGACTACGAAACGATGAGCATCTTTGAACGTGACAAGACATTCGCGCAGCCTGTTAACTGGACGACGACCTTCTTCATAGGAGCGTTCCACGTTGGCGCCATCCTCGCATTGTTCTTCTTCACTTGGAAGGCTTTTGCACTAACGGTTCTGCTTTGGTGGATTTCAGGAAGTCTTGGGATAGGCATGGGCTATCACCGGCTGCTCACGCATCGAGGCTACAAGACGCCGAAATGGATGGAATGCTTCCTGACTGTGTGCGGAACCCTGGCCCTCGAAGGCGGGCCGATCGCCTGGGTGGCGACGCATCGTGTCCATCACCAAAATACCGACAGCGAAGGTGATCCGCACTCGCCGCGCGAAGGGGGGTTCTGGGCGCACATGGGTTGGATTCTGACGGGCCAGGCAATGCATAACAATACCAAAGAACTCTTACCTTTCGTACCGGATCTTCGGAAAGACAAATTTCATGTGTGGATCAGCAAGTGGCACTGGATTCCGGTCACATTCCTCGGCGTGCTTATCTTCGCGATCGGTGGATGGTCGTGCCTGCTATGGGGATTTTTCTTGCGAACGACCGTCGGTCTTCACGCCACTTGGCTCGTGAACTCCGCAACGCATATGTGGGGATCGCAGCGGTTCATCACAGGCGATATGTCCAAAAACAACTTTTGGGTGGCGATGCTGACGTTCGGGGAAGGTTGGCACAACAATCATCACGCAGCCGCAAATGTGGCGCGTCACGGCCTTGCCTGGTATGAGTTTGATGTGAACTGGTACGGGATCTGGGCGCTGCGAATTCTCGGTCTCGCATGGGACGTCAAGCTTCCCACAGTGGAATAGCACCGAAACCGCGAACCATAATTCCTGCAGAAGTTACGAAACCCTCAGATTTTTGCTGCCAGCGCTCACAGAAAATTAAGCCATCGCCGGGCTGCAAGAAATACCACCGGAGGACTGTTTTTATTTGATGGAGCGGGTACAACTCTGACATAAACTAGAAGGCATGCGCATCACGCGCCGCACGAAAGCGATCGCATTCTTTATTGCGCTGGGTGCCTGTCTTGTCGCTCTGGCAATCGCGCTCAATGTCGGCTGGATGATCTTCAGCTGGCGTCAGGCTGTTCCACTTGTCCTCGGCCTTATCCTCTTTCCGCTATTGATCGTCGGTCTTGTGATGAATACGATTTTCCTCGTCCGCGAAATTCGCCGAAATGAACAGCAAGATAGCTTCCTGAATGCCATCACGCACGAGCTAAAGACGCCCATCGCGTCAATGCGGCTGTATCTGGAGACGCTTGAGAGCCGACCACTGGTCGAAGCGCAGCGCCGAGATTTCTATCACATCATGCTTGAGGACACCGACCGCCTGCTTGGTACGGTGGAGCAAGTGCTCAAGGCCAGCCAAGTGCGTCAAGGAAGTCTCCGACAGAGTTGGCAGGGTGTCAACTTCAACGAAATCGTGGGCGATATGCTCGAACTTACCCGGTTGCGGCAGCACTTATCCTCCAGCGCATTGTATTGGGGCAGTAAGCCGTCCGATGAGATTACTGTTATGGGGAGCGCCGAGGATTTGCGCACCGCAGTCTTCAATCTTTTTGACAATGCCGTTAAATACTCGGGGGAAGAAAAGAATATCGTTGTTGATATCTTGACCCCCAACATCGATACGGTTGCGCTGCGCGTACTTGACCACGGTGTCGGCATCGGAAAGAAAGAGCTGAAACGCATATTCAAGCGGTTCTACCGGGCACCAAATCCTGCCACGGGACAGGTCAGGGGAACCGGCCTCGGTCTGTTTATCGTGCGCTCAATCGCCCGCCGCCACGGTGGTGATGCCTACGCTGAAAGCGAAGGCGAAGGCCTCGGCAGCACGTTCACGATGCGCCTTCCTAGAGTTTATCGCGTATGAGCCGGATACTCATTGTCGAAGACGAGGCGCATCTAGCGCAGGGACTTCGGTTCAACTTCGAAGCGGAAGGCCACTCCGTGCATATAACGGAGCGGGGTGAAGAGGCGTTAACCCGTCTGGTGAAGAATCGAGAAGACTTTGATGCTCTTGTGCTCGACGTCATGTTGCCGGGCAAAGATGGCTTTTCGGTTGCCCGCGAATTGCGCGAAGCGAAGAATTACATCCCACTGCTTATGTTAACCGCTCGTGGGCGACCGGAGGATGTGCTCAAGGGATTCGAATCTGGCGCAGATGACTATTTGGCGAAGCCGTTCAACCTGGCCATCCTAATCGCACGGATCGAGGGCCTGCTGCGCCGGAAGAATTGGTCGCGCATCACGAATTCTGCCACTGGGGGTCACGCGCGCCCAGATGCAGATTCGCAGGACAGCTTCCGATTCGGCGACAAAATCATTGATTTTCAGAATCTTCAATTGCGTTCCGGCAGCAACATCGTGCAACTTACTGTGATGGAGTCGGACCTGCTCCGCTACTTGATCAGGAACGCTGGACATCCGGTGTCCCGGAAAGCGATTCTTCAGGAAGTCTGGAATTTGCACCAAGATACAAATACGCGGGCCATAGACAACTTCATCGTGCGCTTGCGCCGTTATATTGAGCCCAAGCCCTCGAAACCCCGCTATTTGCTTACCGTTCGAGGACTCGGATACCAGTTCCTTTTAAATCCAGAGCACTAAATCACCCATGCGGGCATGTCGAACAACTTCCCGCAGGAAACCTGCCAGTGCTCGCTGATCTTGACGCTACGCTCCGGTATTTCATAAGTTCTTGCCGAGATGCCGTCCAGAGCAATCAGGAAGTCGAGCAACTCGTTGACTTTCCCGGTCATAAGAGCCTGTTCGTTTTAGCCAGCGAAACGGCTAGGGCTTTCCTTTTTGTTTTTTGGCGGGATTGCCTCGGCGCTCAGCCCAGCGCAGTAATGCTCTTTTCCTGCTGTTAAGCTGCAACTGTTTCTCAATGCTGTCAACCTCCACGTATTTATGCATTGGGGCGACCGACCCCGCGGGTTGGGACTGACCCTTTGTTTTTTTTCGCATGGTGTGGGCGACGAGCGCGCGAAAGTGGAGGGGGTCTCTGAGGCTCTGCAATTCTCGGTAATAGTAGAGCGGCGTTGGATGCTTTCCGCGAAACCTCAAGCTCTTCAGGAACTCGATTTCTTCCTCGGTTGCGTCACCCGTCACAGACTGGTGCCGGAGGAACTCTTTAAGCCCCGGCTCTTCCTCGGTTTGAGCAGCTTCCCCTTCGACAAACTCGAATTTCTTTGCATAATCCGGAATAAGTCTCCGGTTCAGGACGACTTCCATGCTGAAGGTCGCGAGATCGATATCCCAGGATTCGATCAGGGGATCCAGGAAGGAAACGCAGTTCTCGACGGACACGTTGAAGACATCCGTGTCGAGGAACTCGAGGATGCTGACCCGCACCGCTTCATAACTTCGGCGGCTAAGTCGCGCTACCGAGTGGAGCCAGGTTTCATTCGCCAACTCGTCTTTCGCGACTCTCTTGACAACGTCCAACAGCTTTTGTGTGACGAGGCGCTCGAGTTCGCCGAAGGGTTGCTTCTCAAAAATCACCCGTATTTGGTCCTCTTTGCCGGGCGCGCACTTGCGGAGAATCAACTCTCGAACTTCTTTGAACAATGGCTTGGGTGAGCCCAAGTTTCTCTTTAGTTCCTCCTTGCGCTGATGGTCAGCCAGCCTTGAGAGCTTGCTGCTCGGAAGTTTCAGGAATTTCCCTATCTTGTCGTAGATGTCTGTCCGGCGGGGATCTGGGGGTAATTTCTTACCGGTCAGCAGCTGCGAAATATAGGATTCGGTAACTTCGGCGGCAGTCGCCAAATCTCGCTGTTCAAGCCCTAGTTCTTGCAGCCGCTGTTTAATCACGAAGCAAACATCCACAGGCGCCTCCGTGGAATTAACTCCATCTGATTAATCGTTCGAAATAATCTCAGATTGTGCTTGACAGGTCAAGTTAATTAACCTAGGGTGGTTAAGGAACTGAGGGTGCTTTCAGGTTATCTATACCAAAGCAAGTTATCTGAATCCCCCTTGGTCAGCCAACCCAGGAGGTTGACATGTTTGCACGCAGAGTCACTATGCATCTGAAGGGCAGCATTTCCGAGTTCACCCAGACTCTGGAAAGAGAAGTCATTCCCCTTCTTCGAAAACAGAAGGGATTCCTGGACGAAATCACGTTTGTGGCACCGGGAGGAAAGGGAGCATTTGGCATCAGTTTGTGGGACCGGGCAGAGAACGCGGAAAACTACAACCGCGAGAGGTACGCCGAAGTGGCGAAGGCCCTGGCGAAGGTGATTGACGGAACCCCTCAGGTAGAGACCTATGAGGTTGCCAATTCCACCTTCCACAAGATCGCCGCTGCTGCATCGGCCTGAAGCCAATAGGTCTCTTTGTTTGGGGGCGGGCCAAGTCCGCCCCCCCCGGTGTTCGACAAGGGACGACTACAAGAAGGGTTTTCGATGGGCATGAGACTAGGAAGGTCCCCATGAGAGATAAGCCCCGCCGGAAGAGCGAGGCGAGATTCCGCACCTTAGTCGGCCGGCCTTGGCAACTATGGTCGGATCCTAGACGTCCTCCGTGCGGAGATCGAAAGATCGGGGCGCACGCGACGGCCGTTTGCTGTTCTGCTGCTGGACTTGGATGGGCTGAAGAAGATCAATGACTGCTACGGCCACCTGGTAGGCAGCCGGGCGCTGTGCCGCCTTGGCGGGGTGCTCTGAAGACCTCCTACAAGCAGCGGACCGTGAGTTGTTGTACAAGAGGAAGAGCCAGAGTGCGGAACAAGCTTCTTTGCTCGTCACCGTGTGAATTCGCAACCAGCTTCGGGTCAAAGAAAGTGTCCTTCGAGGGAGGCACGAATTAGCGACTCGCAATGAAGGAGATCGGGAGATTCGATAAAGGGAGGGATGTATGCATCTACTTGCATGGGTAGGCATTGGGGCAGTCGTTGGCTGGGGAGCCGGCAGAATTTTTCAGGGCAATGGCTATGGTCCGTTTATGGACATCCTTATGGGTATTGGTGGCGCTGTAGTAGGCGGGCTTCTGACACGTTCCGTGAGGTTCGGCTACGGCGGAACGATTATCACCACGCTGGCTGCCATGACTAGCGCGGCCCTTGTGACCATGGTGGCTGCTTACGTGAACGGCAGAAGGGTTTACGCCCGTCAGCTCTAGATATTGCAAATCTACAGCGGAACATTTGCGCGACCAGGATGCAAACCCTCACTTTGAAGGAGGAGATCTTGGCGAAGATCACGACGCCCAACGGAAAACTTGGCCGATATAAACCAGGTGACGAGCTGCGCTGGCTTTTTTGCAACATCTTTAATCACCACCAGATTATGCCGACTGAACGATCAGAACGACGAAGGCGGATGCGTCAGCAATAGGCACTTACCGATTCCGTTTTCAGTCCGCCCGTCATAGTCAGGAGGTCGGAATAGTGTCTATTCCGGGGCCGGGATAGCTGAATAGCAAAGGGGGTGGGATGATTTTTGCAGGTGAACGGCGTGAAATTCATTTCAAAAACGCTGGGGCAATCCGGGGGGCACCTGCAATTCCGGCCCAAGACAACAAACGACTTACGATGACACCACGTTCCGGAGAGTTCCTTTAGATTCTGCGACTTGATAATTTCGATCCCACCGCCCCTACCAGATTTCTCATTCACTGCACAGGCCCTGGTCAAACTCCAAGCCAGTAAAATGGCTCATCGTTTGCATTGTCTCCGTTCCGCAGTTGGCCGACGCGAGATCTTTCAACCCATTTCGTGTCTGCATCGATTTGTTAGAATTGCGAGCTATGACAGCGGGTGACAAGCTGCGCTTTGCCGTTCCGGGCAACGGCGAGGTGTCCGCGTTGTTACTTCGCCCGGCGACTGCACGATGGCTGTTGGTGTTGGGCCATGGTGCGGGAGCGGGTATGGCTCATCCATTCCTGGGAAGACTCACAGGAGAATTGGCGGAAGTGGGCATTGCAACTTTGCGGTATCAGTTTCCGTACATGGAGGAGCAAAGGCGCGTTCCGGATAGGCCGGAGTTGCTGGCCGCCACCGTGGCTGCCGCCGTCCGGACGGCAATGGAAACAGCACGAGGCCTACCTCTCCTCGCAGGCGGCAAATCAATGGGCGGTCGAATGACATCGCAAGCCGCGGCGGAAGGAATTCTGACGGAGGTAAAGGGGCTAGTATTCTTCGGCTTTCCGCTGCACCCGCCGAATCATCCGGGAACGAAGCGCGCGGACCACCTTGCGAAAGTAAGTTTGCCCATGTTGTTCCTGCAGGGTACGCGCGATACGCTCGCCGACTTGACATTGCTTCGCCCGATTTGTGCGAAGTTAGGGTCGCTCGTCAGCTTGCATATTATTCCGGAGGCAGACCACTCGTTTCACGTTCTCAAAAAGTCAGGCAAAACGGATGAGGAAGTCATGATAGAGCTGGCGCAGACGACTTCCTGCTGGGCCGGCAAGCTAAACGGTTGAAGGAGAAAATGATGCGAACCGCGGTCCTTATGACATGGCTGAGTTTTTCGCTGGCCGCAGCGGCGGGGGCTGCGCCGAGGCCCGAGGGCGAAAAGGCGCTACAGATTTATTTTGTAGACGTCGAAGGCGGGCAGGCTACTTTGTTCGTGACTCCGGAAGGGAACTCGCTGCTGGTCGACACGGGCTGGCCAGACAACAACGGGCGGGATGCAGATCGAATTGTCGCGGCCGGGAAACTGGCCGGCGTCAAAGAGCTGGATTTCGTGCTTCTGACGCACTATCACATGGATCACGCCGGTGGATTTACGCAACTAGCCGCGCAAATTCCGATTCAAACGGTGATCGACCATGGCGAGAACCGTGAAACAAAAGATGGCCCGACGGAAAAAACCTGGGACGACTATCAAAGCCTGCTGGCGAAGGAGAAGTTCAATCGCCTGGTTGCCAAACCGGGGGAGACACTGCCGTTAGAGGGCGTGGATGCAAAAGTCATTAGTTCGGATGGCGCGCTGATTGAAAAGCCCCTCAGTGGAGGAGGCGGCAAAAACGCCGGCTGCAATGCCGCGCCAAAGTATCCGGCGGATCAAACGGAAAATGGGCGGTCGCTGGGCGTGCTTTTCACCTTTGGAAAATTGCGAATCCTCGATTTGGGCGACCTGACTTCCGACAAGGAAGTGCAACTGGTGTGTCCGGTGAACAAGCTCGGAACCGTGGACATCTACGTGGTTTCGCATCATGGTTCGCTTACAAGCAACAGTCCTGTGTTTTTGAATGCCATCGCGCCGCGCGTGGCGATAATGGATAACGGCGCTTCGAAAGGAGGCGCGCCATCCTCCTGGGACGCCATCGAAAAGTCGCCGCGGCTTGAAGATTTGTGGCAATTGCACTATGCGAACGAGGGAGGCGCAGCTCACAACGTTGCGGACTATTTCATCGCCAATCCTCTCGGCCCTGACGCGGGGAACTATTTGAAGCTGACCGCGTGGCCGGATGGGAGCTTCGAGGTCTTCAATCCCCGGACGAAGCAGACAAAGCATTACTCGCACGCGCACTGAAATGTCCGAGAGAAGGACCGGAAAATTCAGGAAGCGTCGTAGGACTCTTAAGTAAGACTGAACACAAACGTCGGCGATTTTAGTCTAGCTAAACCACAGCTTTAAATCTTCCAGATTGACGCTACCCTGCACGGCTCCTAATGTCCGTCCCAGCGGTCATTCAAAAGACCGATAGCGAGTATTGAGCGAGCGAATCGCTCCGAGTTGTGGTTGTGTCCCGCACAGGTTTTGCTTGCGAAAAAGTGCAGCGAGCTGGTCGAGCTGGCCGGTGCCGCCGGGCGGTGCTCCCGGAACTGCGTTCGGCCAGATCGCGGAAGGGAAGGGTGAAATGAGGAAGACTGCCATTGCACTGGTCGCACTTTGGATTGCGCCTCTTATTTCACAGGCGCAGGGTTTGGGAACCATGGTGGGTACAGTAACCGATCCATCGGGTGGGGCCGTTGTTTCCGCAAAGGTCACCGCGACAGAAATCGGAACAGGATTTGCGCGAGAGGCGAAAACCGACGAGCGCGGATACTTCGTCATCCCGTCACTCCGGCCGGCAGAGTATACCGTCAGCGTTGAGGCGACTGGGTTTAGCGTGACAAAACAGGGAGTTACGCTGCTGGCGGACCAGGCGCTCACGGTAAATGTGCAATTGAAACTGGGCATGTCCACGGAGACCGTCAATGTGACGAGCGGCGACTCGCAAGTAGATACGACGACCGCGACCATCGCACAAGTGGTGGAACAGCAACGCCTGGTGGAATTGCCTTTGGACGGCCGGAACGCGGCGCAGCTCACACTGCTGGTGCCCGGGGCCGTCAACTCTCCGAATGGCGGCGCGGACCAGGGATCGACGAAAACCTATCCCGGCGCGGTGACTTACTCGGCCAACGGCTCACGTCAAAATCAAATCAGTTACCGGCTGGACGGCGGAAATTACGTGGACGAGTACACCAACGTCAACCAACCGTTCCCATTTCCCGACGCGCTTCAGGAATTCAGCGTGCAGACGAGCAACTATAGCGCGGAATACGGGCAAAATGCGGGCGCGGTTGTGAACGTCATCACCAAATCCGGCACCAACAATTTTCATGGAGACGGTTTTGAGTTCTTGCGCAACGCGGTGTTCAATGCGAGGAACTTTTTCTCCCAATTCTCGAGCCCCGACCATGGCCGCGACGCGCTCAAAAGGAACCAGTTTGGCGGGACTATTGGCGGCCCGATTCGCCACGACAGGACTTTCTTTTTTGCCGGTTACCAGGGTACCCGCATCCGCCACATCAACAATGCCAGCAGCGCTACTGTACCCACGGCCGCTCAAAGAGCCACCGCTACCGATCCAGCGGTCATTAATCTCTTGCAGGACATTCCGGTGGGCGGCGCAAGCGGTCGAGTGACTTTCGCCAAACCGGACAATCAGAACTTCGACGACGCCATCGGCAGGCTGGATCATTCCTTCAGCCAGAACGACCAGCTTACCTTGCGCTATGACTACAACCGGTTTAACAGACCCCCGAGCTTCGACCTCACCGATCTCCTCACTTATGCGGACGGGGCAACCATCATCAATCAAAACTACCTGATTCACGAGAGCCATGTTTTCCGCCGCAAGCTCATCAACGATTTCCGTTTTAGCTTTGCGAGGGAGACTGCCAATCGCGGTCCCGCGGCCAATGCCGTGGGGTTGCGCTCTTTCGGCGTCAACATTGCGTTTCAGCCCCCACAAAATACCATCGAGAGCATAAACGTTAACGGCGGGCCTAGCTTTGGCGACAACCCGAAAGGGGCGTTCGTGCGCAATAATTTTACCTGGATGGATGACGCGGCGTGGGTAAAGGAAAATCACAACCTTAGGTTCGGTGGCGAGATTGAACGCAGCCGCGTGGACATCACCAACCTCTTCCATCAGGCGGGACTATTCAGCTTTGGGTGTATTGTCAGCACCAGCACTTGCACGTCGAGCTTTATGAGCGGAATACTCAACAGCTTCACTCAGGGCGCCGGAGAATTCAAAAATAATCGAAATCTATTTGCTGGCGTGTACACGCAGGACGATTTCCATATTTCCCGTCGGCTCACTCTGAATTTTGGCCTGCGCTGGGAACCATTCCTGCCTTGGCATGAAATCAAGGGGCGTGTGGCGGAGTTCCTCCTCACTGACGCTCATCCGGGCGGCCCCACGTCTTCGCAATTTACGAACGCGCCTCCCGGGCTTTTCTATCCAGGAGATCCAGGTGTTCCACAATACGGAGTCAATCCAAGTTACAACAATTTTTCTCCTCGCATTGGCTTTGCCTATGACGCTTTTGGAGATGGACGGACCAGCCTCCGCGGAGGTGGCGGCATTTTCTACGATACCCGCGTGTCCGGCATCATCAACAACCGCTTTGTGGACCAGACGCCATTCAGTCCGCAGGTAACTCGTACGGGAGCAGGCAGCGCAGGTTCCTTCAGCGATCCGTATTGCACACAAGCCAGCACTCAGATGGCCATCGGCTGCAAGGCCATTGCAAATCCGTTTCCCGCGCCGTTCCCGCCGACATCGAATTTGCCCTTTCCGGCGCCGTTGCTAGTTGTCTCCTATGACCCCTCGACGAAACTCTTAGCTCCTGCCATCTACAACTGGAACCTGACCGTCGAGCATGAATTCTCCGGAAGGTTTCTAGTGCGAGCGGCTTATGTGGGATCGCACGGCACGCACATTAAGGAGACCGTTGAACTTGATCCTGCGGCCGTGGGAAGCGGCACTGCGAAACTCGATTCGCGGCGCAGGCTCAACACGCTGATTCCGGGATGCTCGCCAACGACGATATCGCAATGCTCGTATGGAAGCGTTTCGATGGAAGCGCAAGACATCAATTCGCAGTATCATGCGCTGCAACTTTCCTTGGAGCGCCGCGTTTCGAACGGTCTGACGATTCTCGCAAGCTACACCTATTCTAAGAGCATTGACGATCTTCCTCAGGGCGGCGGAGTCGCCGACATAGGCGCTGATAATGCCTCCGCGCGCCCGTGGGATGACTCTTTGCGGCATCAATTCGATCGCGGGCCATCGGATTTCGATCACACGCACAATTTCGTCGCTTCTTACGTTTGGCAGCTTCCTAGAATGTCGGGGATGAATTCTTTTGTTCGTCACGCCCTTGGCGATTGGGAGCAGAGCGGTCAGGTTACAGCTCAAACGGGTGCGCCATTTACAGTTCTTTCAGGGCTTTCTGCGGGATCGGATTTATCGCAAACCGGACTCGGACATGATCGGGCGACCTATATCGGAGGTAGTCTTACCGGGCCGGGGGCTTGTGCTGCGGCCAAGGCTACGCAAAATTGCGTGGATTTCCTAAACGTCGCGGCGTTCGCGCCGAATTCAGTTCCCGATCCCAACAATCCGGGGAAGACAATTCCGAACCCCACGTTAATCGGAACCTTCGGCAATATGGGCAAGAACAGGTTGTACGGCCCGTGGCTTTACGCTTGGAACGTTGGTTTGTTCAAGAACTTTCTGTTCACGGAGCGCTGGAGACTTCAGTTCCGCGCCGAATTTTTCAACCTATTCAACCGCGCAAACTTCAACAATCCGAACACCGGCCTGAACAATCTGACGACTTTCGGTACGATCACGGGAGCTGGCGATCCGCGGATCGGGCAATTGGCGTTAAAACTTTTCTTCTAGATTCCTAAGGGTGCATACACATGAGAAAATTTTGGCTGCTTTCCTTTCTGGCTATGCCGCTCTTCCTCGCTTATTCCGATGAGCCTCCTCCGGGGGGCTTGGAGCATTGGACGTCTGCGTCGCTTGTCTCCATGAGCCGGGCGCTCGAGCCGCAGGCGGCTTCGGATTCGCATCACTTTGCCGTAAAACAGCTTTCTAATTATCCCAACGAATATTTTCTCCTCGCACGCCGCGTGGCCGATGGCCAGCCGGAGTGGCACGAAACGGAAGCCGATGTTTTCATCGTGCTGTCAGGCACGGGGACTCTCTTGGTTGGGGGCACGCTTGTTGGCGGCGAGACCACGGCACCTCATGAGCAGCGCAATGGAAGCATTCAAGGCGGCGTTCGGCAGAAGCTCGCTGCCGGCGATGTCGTGCGAATCCCCGCGCGTGTGCCGCACCAAGTCCTACTCGAGGGCGGAAAGGAATTTACTTACCTGGTAATAAAAGTGAAGGGCTATTAGCTCGGAGGGAAAATTTTTTGTTAAGCTTCAGGCGCAGACCCTATTACAACGAGCGCCACGGTCGTTGGCGAGCCAGCCAGCGGCAACTGAAATTCCACCAGCCACTGGTCGCCTTCATCCAAATGGAAAACGGAAGGGAGTGACTTCGGATGATCCTCGGGCGGGCCGAGACTCCACACCGAAGGATGATTCGAACCGGTAGCCTTACGGCTCAGAGCCAGGGTTTGATCGATCGTGACCGTAGCGGCATCCTGATCGTCGGTTGCAGGAGAGGCGAGCAAAAAATCACGCTGCGGAGCCACGCCCATGTGATTCCCGTTATCCGGCAAGAGCGCGTACCGAAGCGTGTAGACGCCAGGCTTGATCAGCTGTTTGCGATAATCCTTCACGGCGGTGGGCAGACGAATCGCGCTCACAAGCGTTCCCTGAGCCAGCTGCGGATAGACCACACCGAGCGTCTGTGGAGCATTTGCTTTCCCGGGAACGGCTTTGCCAAGCCAGATGTCACACAGGGGGCCGCTGGGCCCGGTGACGCGAATGCCAGTGGAGGACAGAGCGGTTCGAACGGCTGCGGCTAACTCGTTGGGAGGCGCTTCGTTGAGGGGTTCGGCTTTGTAGCTTTGCGCGAAGGCACTCCCTGCGGCCAAAAGCAGGGAGTGCGACAGTAAGAAAGCATACAACCACTGCCGTGTCCGAAACGCTTCCATTGGCGAGCACCTCAGAAGGGAAGAATTGGATTTAGCGCGCGTCTTTGGCCACGTCCGTGACAGCTTCGCTCTTTTTGACCACGAGCCCGCCCGAGGCACCGCCTCTAAAAGACGCAAATTATACCGACCCCTGGGGCGAGCTTCTCGCTACACAACCGTTCTTGCAATGTTCCCGATGCAGACCGCTTCCAGGTTTCCCTGGGTTCAGAAGGCAAACGTTCCCACAAAAGCGCTCCGGCGGTTGGACTCGTTCCACGTGCTGCCGAGATGATTGCCGCTGTAGGACGAGCGGCTGGCAACGGCAGGCATCGCATGGGTCAAATGCGAAACCAGCGGCTCGTAGTAGACGTCTTCGTTGTGGCAAATCTCGTCGGTGTCCATGATGGCGCGCGTATTGATTTGCGCAAGGTCGCCGACTTGGAGTGACGCGACTCCGTGCTTGCTCCCGTCCACCGTGAACCGAATGGGCAAAGCTTCGGTGGCAACGACAGTGCTCAGAAGTTTGCCTGCCTGCGCTTGGGCAAAGCTAACGAGCGCTTCACGCTGCGCAGCGCTGGCGCGCTGGTCAACGATCAGTACGGCTTTGGCGGGCAGAGGATTGCTAAAGGCGTCGCCGAGGGTTGCGTTGGCGCGCACCACCGCGGCGACACTCAATCCATCGAGGGGAACATTTGCCCAGTTGCCCTTATCCACGTGCCACGCGAGGACCGCTTCCTGACCAGTTAAATTGACTTCGGAATTGGCGAAGCAAGGACCGGTGTAAACATCCGCGGTCCGCGACTCGATGTATTCGCCCGACACATGCCCGGCCGGCTGGCCCGCCCGCGTACAAGTGGGCAGAGCAAACAAAGCCCCTGCCAGAAGTAAGGACGATAGACTGCCCTTCGATATCATTTTCACTACCTCCCTTGATTTCCCTAAAGCCTGTCTCAACTTCTATTCTCTCATTCCAACGTTTTGCGTTCCAATTCAAATTTTCTATTTTACGACTCACCGGTTCGCGGAGGTGAACCGGCGAGAAACTCTAAGTCGTTTCGCAACACGAACGGCCCGGGCGGCACTTCTCCGTATTGGCAAAGTGCCCGTCCGGTCCCACTAGTGATTGCGTTTGCGCGCACCAGAAAGGACCAGTGGGCATTGCAGCGGCCTTCTCTTCCGCCGAAATAATGTCCAGGGTGTTGGCCGGAGCGTCTCCGCCTTCGTAAAACATCTTCTTCTCACGCAGACGATGGCACACCGTAGCGTTCTGCACGAGTTCAGTCAGGGTCGGCATGGCTACGCTTCTCCTTTCGCGGCGGCAAGCAAGGCGCGTTTGACGGCCACTTTCGCGAGCTTCACCTTGTAACCATTCTGGCTGAGGGGTTTTGCGCGGCTGAGAGCCGCCTCGGCCGCGCTGGCGGCTACGCTCTCGTTTATAGATTTGCCAGTCAGCTCCTTGTCCGCTTCCTTAGCTTGCCAAGGAATCGGTGCGACGTGACCGAGCACGATCCTGCCTTCCGTGACTTTGCCGCCTTCCAGTTTGACCGTGACGGCGGCAGCGGCGAGTGGCCAGTCGAGCGCTGTTTTGTGACGCACTTCGTACGTGGCGCTGCGAAGACCGCGAGAAGAAGCGGGGATCACGATGCTCGCGAGCATCTCGTTGGGCCGGAGGACGTTCTCCCGTTCGCTATCGGATTTAGGGATGATAAAAAAGTCTGGGGCGCTGACTTCGCGCTGACCTTTAGGGCCGGCCAGTTGCAGCTTTGCACCAAGTGCGATCAATGCCGGCGCAAGGCTCGAGGGATTCACGAAATACGCCGGGCCGTTGTTGCCGAGTATGGCGTGGTAGCGATTCTCACCTTCCGGCACGAGCGATTTCCCGTTTTCATCTTTGGCCAGGAGCCCGTAGCCATTGCGGAAATACCAGCAGCGCGGGCGCTGGCAAAGATCGCCGCCAACGGTGCCCATGGCGCGAATCTGCGCACTGGTAATGCCTTGAGCCGCGTGCGCAAGAGCAGGGAACTCAGATCGAATGGTCTTGTCTTCGAGCAGTTCGTCCATGGTAACGAGCGCGCCGATGGTCACGCCTTCCGCGTTCGAATGAATGCCATTCAAGCCTTCCACATTCTTGATATCCACGACGCGCTTCGGCGTGACGACGTACTCTTTCATCAGGCTGATTAAATCGGTGCCGCCCGCCAGCACAGCCGCATCGTCCCAGCTGGAGCCAAGCAGGCTGATCGCTTCCTGTCGAGTGCTCGCATGAGCGTATTCAAAACGTTCCATTACGCCACCGCTCCTTTCGTCTCCAAAGCTGCGAACACTTTGTCAGGCGTGAGCGGAAGCGTGGGAACGCGCACGCCAATGGCGTTGGCCACGGCGTTCGAAATGGCGGCACCCGGCGAAATCACCGGCGGCTCACCAAGCCCGATCACCCCGCGCTCGTCGTAGCCCGGGCCGGTCATCATGTGCACGACAATGTCGCCAAAGTCGCCGATGCCTGCGAGTTTGTAGAATTCGAGGTCGGCGTTCAGGCAGCGGCCAGTCTGCTCGTCCATGATTTTTTCTTCGAAGAGCGAGTAGGTGATGCCCATAATGCAGGCGCCGTACACCTGGCTCTCGGCCGTCTTCAGGTCAATGATGAGGCCGCAATCCTGCACGGCGACCAGTTTGTCCACGTGAACGATGCCAGTTTCCGTATCCACGCTGACTTCCGCCATCTGCGCGCCGCCGACCCCGCTCGAAAGTAGATCGTCATTGCCGCGCTGCCGCTGGCCTGTGCCGGTGATGGGCGTTGTGCCGAGCTTCGCACACGCTTGCTTCCAGAAAATGGCTTTGCTCGGATTGCCTTTGACGCGAATCTCACCGTCGACGGCTTCGAGGTCATCGGGCTTGGCGTCGAGGGAAGGAGCGACTTTTTCAAGCAGCTGATTAAGAGCAGCCGTTGCCGCGCGGCGAGTAGAGGAACTGACACCGCCAACCGTCGTGGAACCGCCAGAGGCTCCGTCCGCAGGATATTTCGAATCGCCGATATTCACTTTAACGGCTTCGAGCGGCAATCCCATGGTTTCCGCGGTGATGATGCCGATTACGGTGCGCGTGCCGGTGCCTAAATCCTGCGAGCCAAGCGATACCGACACGGAACCATCGGGCTGAATGACGCAGTTGCAATTGCTGGGATGGCCTGCGCCACCCCAGGTGTGCATGGAAACGCCGAGCCCTTTTTTGATTGGCCCGGATGTTTTATCGCCTCGCGGATGCCACTTGCTCTTCCAATCCATCAGTTGCGAGGCCTTTTCCAGTTCGGCCGAATACGTTTTGGCGAGCTGCCCGGTCATCTGGATGTTTTTCTGCAGCAGGTCAACCGGGTCCATGCCCAGCTTCGCCGCCAAGTCGTCGAGCGCTGACATCGTAATCACGCACATCTGGGGGTGATTCGGAGCGCGCCACGCGCGAGCCGGCCCAATATTGGTCAGCACCGCCGTATGCTTGACGCGGCGGTCGGGAATGCGAACGACATACGGCAAATTGGGCGCCCCGCCTTGTGCATCGGGACCTCCCGTGCCCCAGGATTCCGACTGCCACCCAACCAGCGTCCCGTCCTTCTTCGCGCCTACTTTGACTTTTGCATACATCGAGGGGCGCTCGCCGGCGGCCATCAATTCCTGGTCGCGCTCGAGCATCATCTTTATGGGACGCCCCGCTTTCTTGGCGAGCCGCGCGCAGGCGAGTCCCCAGCTGTCGGCGCCGAATTTGCTTCCGAACCCGCCGCCCATCACCGGTGTGAGCACTCGCACTTTGTCGGCGGAGCTGACGATATTCGCTTTAGCGATTTCACCTGGAATGCCGCTAACGTTTTGCGTGGAAGCGTACAACGTAAGGTCGTCGCCGTCCCATTCCGCTACTTGTCCATGGGCCTCGAGGCAGCAATGCGTGATGACGGAAGCGCCGTACTCGCCTTCGCTGATCACTTCGGCTTGTTGCAAGGCTTGATCGGGATTCCCGTCGGTCTGCTCAGCGAGTTGCTTGGTGTGTTCGCCGGCCTTTGAAGGGGCGACGTCAGAGACGAGATGAGGAAGTTTTTCGTAGCGAACCTGAATCCGGCGGGCCGCGTCGCGCGCTTGCTCTTCGGTTTCTGCGGCAACGGCCGCGACTTCATGCCCAACCCAGAATACTTCTTTGCCGGGCTCGGTCATGATTTCAACGGCTTTCACGCCCGGCATTTTTTCGGCGGCGCTGGTGTCGATGCTCACCACTTTGGCATGCGCGTACGGCGAAAAAACCATTTTGCCGTGCAGCATGTTCGGGCGATTTACGTCGTAGCTGTACTTGATGCGGCCCGCAGACTTCCAGGGACCGTCAAGTCGCGAAATGCGCCTGCCAATCAAGCTGCATTTGTCGGTGGGAGGCCAGTGATAATCAGCCATCAGGCGTGCCCTCCTTTCATGGACATTGCCGCTTGGACAACGGCGTTTCGAACGCCCACATAGGTTCCGCAACGGCATAGATTGCCCCCGAGCGCTTGCTTCATCTCTTCGAGGGTTGGATTGTGATGGGAATCGAGGTAAGCCTTGCAGGACATGACAAAACCGGGGGTGCAGAAGCCGCATTGTTGCGCATCGTTTTCCACAAACGATGCAGAAACGGCGTGTAATTGCCCTTCGGGAGCAAGGCCTTCGATTGTCCGGATATCTGCGCCAGGCTTTCCGCCGCGGTCTGCAACCTCAATCGCCAGGACGCCACAAGCGTACGTGGGTTTGCCGTTGACGATGATCGTGCATGCGCCGCAGGTGCCGCGGTCGCAAACTTTCTTTGCGCCAGTGAGGTCAAGATGATTCCGAAGAGCATCGAGCAGGGTTACGCGAGGCTCAATAGTCAGCTTCTTCGCTTCGCCGTTGACGCGCAGAGTCATTGTCGCCGGGCCGGGGCCAATCACTTTGGCGGAGCCGACGACCTCGGGCTCTGGCACAGTGGTTGTCGCGGCCGACGCGAGCTGGTGGCCGGCAAGAACTTGCGCGGTGGCGGCAACGCCGGTACCACCGACTAGCTTGACGAATTCACGTCTTCGAAGAGCCCGCTTTTTGTCGAGTTCTTCCTTGGACTTGGATTCGGGGTCTTTGGGATCTTCTTTTTTGGCCATGCGGTGACCTCCGGGATGTCTTCAAGAAATGCCGGGACAACGTTTGGGGCCGAGTGTAGGGCGCCTCGCCGGCGCCAAGCGAGTATACGCTGGCTTTGGTGCAAACGAAAATCCTGCACTTGCTGAGCTAAGCCACGTCAATCGCCGTCCGATTCGCGCCAGTGGTATCGTAGGAACCGGCGCGGGTAACGTCAAATTGAAAATCCTGCATAACCGATTTAGCGGGACTAAACATTGATTTCTGCTTCTTTTTGGTCAGGAAGCGCCCGGACCGATGGCCACGACAAAATAGCTCGCGGGCGTTTCGCCCGCGTTTTTAATCCCATGCTCATCGTTGGAACTGACAAAGCCTAGCGACCCTGGTCCGAGCCGCGTGGTGTTGTTGTTGACCGTGATATCCACGGTGCCCTCCCGAATGAGCCACATTTCGGAATGGGCATGACGATGGGGTGGGTGCGGCGAGCCGCCAGGAGGGAGCGTGGTCTCGTGCGCCTCGAGAGACTCCCCGGTGACAAGTTTTCCCTTAAGCACAGCGCGGGTCGCCGCGGTGCTCGAGGTATGAACCGCAAGCTTGCTGAACGGGTACATCGCTGAAGGCAGGGAGGCCTGTTGTTCCGACACCGACGGGGCTCCCTGAAGGCGAAGCAAAACAGAGGGAAACAGCAAACATAACTCACGGCGTGTCAGGCACATGCTTCCTCCTTTTTTGCTGGCTTGCTGGAATCAACAGAGATGGGGCTGCGCCGGAAGGCTTGCGCTCTTCTCAACTGCCTTTCTCGCTCATTCCAAATTCAAATTTGTGATACGGCTGCCTTGGCCATTTCGAGCGTTACGCGCTGTTTCTGCCGGTACGCGGTGTTGGCCATGTGCGCCGCAATCGCGGAGCGGTAGCCAATCTCCACGTTGGCATTCGGAGTTTGCCGGCTGCGGATGCAATCGATCCAGTTGGCCATGTGGTTTTGATTCTTCGATTCGCCAGTGAGCGCAACTCCCTCGGGCCGATTCACTTTCTCAGGATAATAATGCAAACTTTCCCCGGACCTGCCGGTCACCATGTCGGTGACGCCCATAATGTGTTCAATGGTGCCGTCGCTTCCAAGCAATCGTTCGCCAAGTCCGTAGTGTTTATTGTTGAAAGTCGACTGCCATGTGACCACCACGTCCTGTGGATATTCGAGTGTCACCACGATCGTGTCCGGGACCTCGCGTCCATCTTTTTCGGAGAAGATTCCGCCGCTCATGCACGCCGCCGTGGGCTCTGGCAGATCGAGCGCTGTTTGTATCCACGCAATTTGGTGCACCATGTTTTCTGTAACGTTTCCGCCTGAGAATTCCCAGAACAATCTCCAGTTGATGAACTTGTAGGGATCAAATCCGCGGTCGGGCCGCCCGTTGAGAAATGCTTTCCAATCTACATTTTGTGCCGTGCAGTCCGAAGGCACTTGACGCACCCATTGGCCTTTTCCATGCGGAGTGTTGCGGCTCATCCAGGATTCGACTTGCGTGATTTTTCCAGCCAGGCCGTCCTTGATCCACTTGCGTGTATCCGCCAGCGAGCCGGAACTTTCGTGCTGTAACCCAACCTGCACAACCCGGTCGGATTTCTTCGCCGTCGCCAGACACTCTTCCACCTCGGGAATCGACCAGGTCATCGTTTTTTCACAATAGAGGTCCTTTCCCGCGGCGATGGTGTCCATAAAGTGCTTCGCGTGAATGTGAAGAGGGCTGGCCACAATGACGCCGTCAAGGTCTTTCATATCCAGCAAACGCCGGTGATCGTCAAACGTCTGAATACCCGGAGCCATCTGTTTGGCGGCATCGCGCCGCCGCGAGTAGACGTCAGCAATAGCCACGAGTTGCACGTTGGGCACTTGCAGGATCTCCTTGAGCAGCTCTTCGCCGCGGCCGCCCACGCCGATCATTCCCACGCGAACGCGGTCGTTGGCGCCGAGCACCGTGGCAGGCGGACAGGCCGCCAAAGCCGCAGCGCCGATCGCCGCCTGTCTTAGGAATTCACGTCTCGTGTTCGTTGTCATGTCCCATTCACCTGAAAAATAGATCTTGCAAGCAAATCCTCATGAATGCTTTTGCTTTGCAGCTGTGCTCGAAAGATATCGTGTAATGACACGGGCGAAATCCGCGATGGCCAGTTCCGGCTCTTCAATTTCGGGATGCCAAGCCTTTTCCCATTCGAATGAATAGAAGCCCGTGTATCCGATTCCAGCAAGCAGCTCGACCTGTCGTTTCACAGGAACGTCGCCGCGGCCGGTGAGGACATAATTATCTTGGCCGCCTGCCAGGCGCGCGTCCTTCAAGTGCGTGTGACGGATGTATTTTCCAAGCTGTCGAACGGTGGCCTCGGGGTCTTCCTTGCCATCCACGAACGTGTTGTGAGCATCCCAAAGCAAGGCAACGTTCGGGGAAGCGGCTTTTTCTAGAATATCTCGCAGCACAGGGGAGGTTGTGAAATCGCCGTGCGATTCCAGGATGACCGTTACGTTCTTAGGTCCGGCATAATCTCCCAATTCGCGCAACGAGCCGGCAATGTGCTCGACTGCGGCGGCTTGCGGCCCGACCAGAGTGTTGCCGAAAACGCGCACGTAAGGCGCGCCCAGCCGCGAAGCCAGATCAATGAATCGCCGGGCATCGGCAAGCTGTTTCTCGTGTTCCGGGCCCGTATCGTGCATGTTGGCAGAACTGCTCACGCAAGAAATGCGCAGCCCACGGCTTGCAATTTCTTTTTTGGACTGTTCGAGCTGTTCATCCGCAAATTCCCGGCGCGACGGGAGGTCCATCGTTCCTTGCATACCGCGCAACTCAACCGCTGCGAAGCCATTCTGCTGGGCGAAATCCAGAATTTGGAGCCATTTCCAGGCAGGGCATCCGAGAGTCGAAAAGCCGATAGGCAAACGCTCGCCGGTGGCGCGAGCGACCTGTGGCAGTGCCGCAAGAAGGACTGCCAGGCGCTCAAGAAAATCCCGTCGTGCTAAAGGACTCGCGGACATGGGCGTAAACGGAACACCATCTATTAATTTCGAAGCCCGTGTTGAGCAAGGGCGTTATTTGGGCTTTCTCCATTTCGGCGAAAAACGTTCCGGTGATTAAGCGCTTAGCGCAGCAGCTTCTTGCAATTCCTTCTTCATTCCGGCCCAGCTCTGGCGCGTCGACTCCTCCGGCGTACTGGCGCCGCGCCAGTGAGTTTCCAAACTAACCGCAAAGTGGTAGCCGTCTCGCTTTAACGCTTTGAATTGGCCAATCCAATCGATGCTGCCGCCGCCCATCGGCGCCCAGGCATATTTGCCGTCAGACTTTTTCACGGAATCTTTGCAATGGCAATGGCCGATACGATCCTTCGGCAGCAGGTTGTAGCCGTCGGGATACGGAATCTCGCCGCGCTCCGACGCATTTCCCGGGTCCCAATTCAACATCAAATGAGGGGATTGCACGGCGCTGAGAACTTTGGCGGCTTCTGCGCCTGTGGCGGTGTTGCACGAAGGTTCGTTTTCCAGGACCAGCAGCACTCCCTTTTGGCCCGCCTTGTTGGCCGCGTCCAGCAACTTTTCGTTGATGGCCGCGCGATAAGGCGCTTGATCATCCAGCCGCCAAAAGTCGAAGCAGCGCACACGATCCGTGTTGAATGCTTTGGTCAGTTCCATGCTGCGTTCCAGCACTTCGTCTTGCTGCTGGAACGTGAAGTCCGCGTTGAATTGGTCGCGCTTCGGGCTGAATTTCGATTGTGGCGCGTCCGGCCAATCCACTTTGAATAAGGGGCTGGCGATATCCGTCACGCGCAGCTTGTTCTTTTCCAGGATGCGGCGTGCCTCTTCGACCTCTTTTGCGTCAAGCTTCAGGATGTTCTTGTTCCACATGCCCCGCAGTTCGATCCAATCCATGCCGAATTCTTTGCAGGCGATTTCGCAAGCCCTGCCAAAGTCTTGCGTGATTTCATCGTTGATGACGGCGACTCGGAAAGGCGATTTCATACCGTCACCTTAAGCTTCTCTTCGAGGTATTTCTTGCTGATCTCCGCGCACTCCTTGGGGGTCCGAGTTTTGTCCGGGACTGCATCGAGCTCCACGATGGCCCAGCCGCGGAAGTTGACTTTGTGCAAGGCCTCGAACACTTCGGGGAGGTCCACGCGCCCTCGGCCCAATTCCACGAAGCGATAGGGGTGTTTCGGGTTTTCGGCGGCGGCCAGGGATTCCACATCCTTGATATGCAGGAACAACAGGCGGTCGTGGTATTTCTCGATTGCCTTTGCCGGATCTCCACCGCCCTGGAAGTAGTGGGCTACGTCCAGTTCCAGCTTAGCGTAACGTGGGTCAGCCGCCTCGAGAATTTGGTCTACTTCCTCGGGGCGCTCGCCGAGCGAGCCCATGTGGTTGTGGTAGCCAAGAGAAACTCCCAAATCCGCGGTTCGCTTTCCAATTTCGGTGATTAGTTTGCCCAGTCGCATGTAATCCGCTGAAGTAATCGCGCGATCCTTGGGCCGTTCGTCGGTCACTTGCAGGTAAAGGCCGCCAACGTCGCGCACGAATTTTGCGTTGGCGGTGTGCTTGGCGATTTCATCCTTTTCAACGGCGGAATCAATGCGCACGCCGCCGCTCGAGAGGGCCACCATCTTCAGCTGATGCTTTTCGAGCAAGGCGCGCAACTCCGCAGGGCCGGAAAATTCCTTGAGGACGTTGGCGCGCAACTGAATCCCAGGAAATCCCAGGGCGGCGATGTCCTCAATAGCCTGGCGGTCATTCCCACTCCAGGTGATGGATGCATATCCGAAATGAATCTCACCGGGTGCCGGCGAGATTGGCCTATCGAAGTACGACAAGTCCATCGGGGGGTACAGAAACTCGGCGGCGCAAAACTTCTTCAAAGGAAAAGCCGACGCCGCCGTCGCGGCCGTTACTGCTCCTATTCCGCGAAGGAATTCGCGGCGCGGGACTCGACATTGCATACGCTCTTCTCCTGCATGCTTTTCCGCTACCTAAGCATTCCGGCGCCCTTGCCGGACGCCGGCTGAGATCTTGGACTCGCCGGTATTTTGTACGACTAAACTCTTTCTTTGGAAATTTTCAAAAGTTCAGCTTGGCGCCGAGTTGGAGAACGCGGCCACCACTTGCATTGGTAATCTGACCGAAGCTATTGCTGTTGCGCGTCAGGCCCGCCGCCGAGCCTCCATTACCCGCAAAGAAAAACTGCGGCGTATTGGTCGCGCCAAAGGCCTCCAGCCGCAGATCCAGATTGTAGCGCTCCGTAAATCGGATGGACTTGGATAGCGCAGCATCCAGATTGAAAAAGTTCGGCCCGCTCAAAAAGTTCCTTCCCACATTGCCAAACGTACCTCCGGGTGCGGGAGCAAAGCTCGATGTGCTGAACCAGGGATTCCCGGGGCCGATACCGTGAAGGATTTGCACGGGCGCAACCAAGTTTGGCGTTTGCGTGTTGTCTGGCGCGAATAGCGAAGCGGAGCTGTCAGTAAAATACAATGGCAGGCCGGACATTAGGGTCAGAAAGCTCGAAACGCGCCAATCACCCAGAATCGCGGCACCTGCCCCGGACGAGAGCAGCCGCTTGCCTTTGCGGAAGGGAAGATCGTAAACAACACTTTGAACAAACGTTTGGGTCCGGTTGAAGTCGTTCCGGGCGTAATCGCGGCGTTGATTGATATAAAACGAGAGGCCGCCGTCGTCACCCGTTTGGAAACCCATCCCTTTGCCGAATGTGTAAGCGGTCGTGGTGGCAAAACCATTTCCAAAACGCCGGTCGAGTTTTACTTGCAAGGCGTTATAACTGGAAGAGTATCCAGCGAAAAGGAGACGGGTGGCTGCGGTTCGACCGAAGGGCAGGAACTCCGGACGGCCGTTATTGGCCGTCTTAGCATTCTGGCCGATCACTGTTGCCGCGTTCAGGTTGTAATTAACAACACCATCCACCCCGTGGTTTCCGACGTACGCTACGTCAAGAACGAACCGCCAGGGAAGGGTTCGCTGGATCGCGGCGTTCCAGGATTCCACGTACGGGTTTTTGAAGTTCTGATTCACTACAGAATATATGCTCTTTACGAGGGGATTAGCGATGATTCCGTTGGATGGGATGACAGGTTGAATGAGGTTGGGGAAACCGTTCTCAAAGGTTGCCGTTCCAGTTTGTCCATTGGCAAGGGGAACCAGTGCCGGACCAAAAGTCGCAATAGCCGGATCGAATTCGTTATTGGCCCGTACCGGGAAGTTATAAGCGTAGCCATTGTCCGGAAACGGCGTATAGCTGATACCGAATCCCGCGCGAAAGACCGTTGACTCTTTAAGGCGATAAGCTAGCCCCACGCGCGGGGCGATATACTTGTAATGGGTTGCGATTCCCAAATTGTCGGGGATATTCCCGTAGCCGCTGACGAGAAGTTGGTTGTTGATGGGATCGTAATTTGAAAACCCGCCCTTCTGAACGGGTGTGGCAGGAGGATAAAACTCCCAGCGCAGCCCAAGGTCGGCTGAGAATTTGGGTGTGACCAACCACGTGTCTTGCGCAAAGGCGAAGAACTGCCACGCCCGGTAATTCGGGAAGAACGTGGCCAAGTCGCGTCCCGCCTGGCCTGGTACGTCCAGCAGAAAGCTGGCGAAATCGTTTGCAAAACTTGTTTTGCTGGCGCCGCTGCCAGTGTTGAGCGCAGTCTGACCGTCACTGAACGTATAGACGCCCCGCGGGCTGAAGGTCTGTTCCTGGAGCAAGGCATCGCGAACACGCCGCAGGTCGCCACCAAACTTAACGGTGTGATTGCCGAGAACCTTGGTCCACGTATTCGCAAAATCGATGTTCGTTTCCGAGCGGATCCATGGCAGGCTCGCCGAGAAGCCAAGCAACGGAGGATCGCCGTTAAGTAAACCATTAATCGTGACGCCGACAATTCCGCTGGTGATTGTCTTATCGAGGTTGACCCCAGGAATGCCAAGCGTTTGTGAAGTATTTGTGCCGTAGTCGAAGTTGTGAGCCTCATTGTGATACCATCCTGCTCCCACGCGAAACTCAGCAACCAACGTGGTAGAGAAAAATCGATTGTAGTTTAGGCCAGTGCTGTAGGTATTCTGGAGACCGGAGCCTTCGAAATTCCCCTGTGCCGGCCCGCCTGCTAAGCCGAATATAGGTGCCTGGAAGATCGCGGGACGCTGATAGCTGAATCGACCGCTCAGACGATCCTTATTGGTAAGGTTGGCGTCAACCTTAGCATCGACAAAATCCGTATCTTTGTGGAAAGGCAGGAGCGCAAAGTAGTTGTTTGCGGTTTGTGTGTTCGTTGGGGCCGGCAGGAGCGCCAGCAGCTTGACAGAAATAGGATCGATCAAGGCAGACGGAATAATGTTTGGGCAGCCGGCGGGATTGCTGCAAGCGGCATTGAATGCATCCACGGGGGTGTTATTTGGACCCGGGACGGTTGCCAAGCCACGAGCGGAGGTAGCAACCAACGGCTGGCGGCCCGTGCCGTCCGAACTCCCGCTAAACGGATTATAGATGACCGTCGTCGAAGAGCTTAGGTCACCCGAACGAAAGGCCGTGGTGGGGACGGTGGTCGTATTGGCATTGGCCTCGTGGTCTAAGACCTTCAGATAGTCTGCAAAGAAGAACAGCTTATTCTTTATGATTGGCCCTCCAATGTTGCCCCCAAAGTAGTTATAGGCCAGGTGCCCCACGGATTGGTCGAAAAAGTTCCTGGCATTGAAATAACTGTTCTTGGCGAATTCATAGGCAGCGCCATGAAACGTGTTACTGCCAGACTTAAGGATAACGTTTGTGACCGCTCCGCTGGCGCGGCCCAGTTCCGCGTCGAAATTGCTTGTGGAGACGTCTACCGTCTGAATGGCTTCGAGCGGCGGGATGAGGATCTGCAGAAGGCCGGTGCGCTCGTTGTCGTCGATGCCCTCAATCTGGTAATTGTTTCCCTCGCGCAATTGGCCGTTGACTTCGGTCTGAAGCGAGTTGCTGGCGTTGAAGAACTGCGAATGCTGGAACGTAGCGCGAGTCGTTCCAGGGACGATGTTCAGAAGGTTTTGGAAATTTCGATTGGTGCCAAGAGGAACGTTCTCGGTTAGCACGGTTTCGAGTTTGCGCCCTGTGTCTGCCCGTTCGGTCTGGAGAATGGGTGTTTCCGCCTCTACCGTGATGGTGTCGGTCGTTTCTCCTGGTTGAAGAGTCAAGTCAACGCGTTCCGTCGTGTTTACGATCAGATCGATGCCCGCTCTTGACGCTCGCTTGAATCCCGACTGTTCCGCAATGACGGTATACGTGCCCGGCGGCAGGTCTGGAAATACATAGTTGCCGCTATCGTTCGTTTGCGAGGTGTGGCTTACCCCCGTATTGGTCTCGGTGATCGCGACCTTTGCGTTGGCGACTGCGGCTCCGGAGGAGTCTGTCACGGTTCCGAGCAAAGTTGCATTGACCGCTTGACCTCTCGCTCCAGGAGAGAGCGCTAAGACGATGATTCCGAGCAGCGTTGCGATGCCAAGCCGCCATCGTGCAAACAAGCTGCGCCCGGCAGGTGATGCCAACCGTGGATTGTTCGTTTGAGACTTGCTTTCCGTTCTCCACTCCGAGGAAGACGTGCCACGAAGTTTGCTCATGACCCACACCCCCCACTCATCCCAAGAATTTCCTTGTGCGTGCGTAAGCAAGCCGGCCGATTCCATGGAACTGGTTCCACACCTTAGCCGCGCGACAGGCCCCTGTCAAGCTAGAAATTCCAGAATCAAATTTGACCTGGCAGTCTTTTGCGCATCTAGGACCATAGGCCTCCCGAGGGCGGTGAGCACATACAACTTCCAAGCCTTGGATTTCCCTTGCTGCAAGGGGAGTTACACGACGGACGCTGTCGTCTAGAGGTGTGCTAAACTTGCGCGGCAGGGGTTCCAGTAAAGATCGGGGAAAAGTGATAAAGCCGCCGGAAGCAAATGTAAGGTTGGAAACGGTTCCACGGCAAAGTACGATCCGCGATGTGGCCCGGGCCGCTGGCGTGGGCATAGGGACAATTTCGCGCGTGCTGAATTCCAGCTCTCAGGTGAGCCGGGAAACGCGGGCCCGCGTGCTGGAAGCGATTCGCCGCTTGGGGTTCCGCCCCAACGCTCAGGCCCGAAGGATTCTCAGGCGGCGCTCGGAAATTGTTTGTTTTCTCTTGAGCAACCGCGACTTTCTGCATCCTTTTCACGCGCGTATTTTGCAGGGTGTAGAGTCTTATGCGAGCAGCCTGAAACATCATGTGCTGTTTGCCGTGCTGCATTATTCTCCGCGCGTGCCCCCCGAGAAAATCGACCTGCCTCCTGTTCTTCAGGAGCATGGCTTGATTGACGGTGTCATCCTAGCAGGTACGATTTATCCAAACCTCCTCCGCAGAATCGAATCCATCCACATGCCTTTTGTTGCCTTTAGTAACAATGTGGTGGGAACGGATGGAGAACAGCACTACGATCAAGTAGGATTCGACGACTCTAACGGAACACTCCAGGCCACGCGCTATCTCATCGAGCAGGGACACAGGCTGATTGGTTTTGTCGGCGACACTTCTTATCCCTGGATTCAGCGCCGATTCGATGGGTATCGGCAGGCTATGAGGGAGAGCAAGCTGAAGCCAATCTCCGCCATGCCGCGAAGTCTTGACGGTTTCGTGGATTTCGGCCAGAAGAGTGCGCTTCGAATCTTATCGCGGAAGACGCGACCTACAGCTGTGGTAGCGGGCAATGATGAAACGGCGTATGGGCTGTGGGTGTCGTTGCGGCGCCATGGAGTCAAAGTGCCGGAAGAAATAAGCTTGATTGGTTTCGACGACCGCGAAGAAGCCGTCCTGATGGACCCACCACTCTCGACGGTCCGCGTGCATAAAGAAGAGATTGGTGAAACCTGTATGAAGATGCTTCTCGAGCGCCTGCACCATCCCCAAATGGCGTTCAGTCACCGAATTTTGCCTACCGAATTTGTGGTTCGGGGAACTGTCCTTCATCTCTGAACAAGGTTCCTACTCTTGCTTTCACGAAAAGTGGTCGTTTCCCTCAAACGCTGGCAGTCCTGTGGGGGCTTCGCGCCGCGCGATAGACAGCTTCGACGAGAGCCAGGCTGCGGCGTCCTTCGCGGCCGTCGCAAGCAAGCATGGTGTTTTTCGTAATGGCGCACAAAAAGTCCTCTATGACCGCCTGATGGCCGCGAAAATCGCTGACCACGGCCGAAGAGGCGCTCTGATTTTCGTCGCGCGCAACGATTCCCGCAGGTTCACTCGCAGCGTTGCGCAGATCAGCGGCAAGAATCCGGTCGTGTTCGAGGATGACGGTGCCGTGGGTGCCAGAAATTTCGACGCGGCGCGGGTAACCGGGATATGCGGCGGTGGTGGCATGAAAAACGCCGAGGGCGCCGCTCGCAAACTCAAGCAGAGCCGTGGCCGTGTCTTCCGCTTCAATCTTATGGAACTCAGTGGCTGCCTGCGCCTGCACGCGAGAAACGTCCCCGAGCAGCCAGAGCAGCAGATCAACTGTGTGAATGCCTTGATTGATCAACGCCCCACCGCCGTCCAGTGCCAGCGTGCCGCGCCAACGCGAATTCTTGTAATATTCCGGGGGCCGGTACCATTTCACGCGCGCATCCACGAGCAAAATCTTCCCTAGCACACCGCGGTCGATCCAATTTTTCAGCTGCCGGATATGCGGCTTCAGTCTGTCCTGAAAAATCACCCCAAGTTTCACGCCGGATTGCCTCGCGGCCTCGATAAGCTCATCGGCCTTGCTGGTAGCGATGTCGATGGGTTTCTCCGTGAGAACATGCAGACCCTGTTTTGCGGCGGCGATGCCCTGCGTGGCGTGCAGGCCCGAGGGGCTGCCGATAATCACGAGATCCATGGGCCGGTGCGCCAGAAATGCAGCAAAGTCGGCGTACGCCTTTCCGCCATGCTCGCGGCACAGCCGATGGACATGTTCGGAATTAGTGCCATAAACCGCAGCGATTTCGACTCCGGCGATGGCCCGGGCGGCACGGGCATGCGTACCTGAGATGTTTCCACCGCCAATCAGCCCGACGTGAAAGGTCATGGGAGTCCATGCCTTTGAGGCATTAAAGCATCAGTGATACGCGGCGACAAAGGCTTTATAGGCGGCCTCGGTACTTCCCACCGCGGCAATTTCCGAAGAAATCAGAACGCGGTACCGGAACGTGACGCTCCGCCCCGGCGCAAGGGTAAGGTTCAATTCTTCTTTGCCATTGCTGAAAACTTTCTCCCCCAGCGGATTCGCGGCGAAAAGCCCATAACCGCGCGCGTGCCAATAGGTGGGAAAACCCGGATTCATAGGGTGGTCGAAAATTGAAATCGTCACCGGCTCTTCGCCAATCTTTCCGCTTAAATTACACCAGCGTCCGCGTGTGCCCCACGCAGCCTCGCCATTTTTCCCTTCGCTGGTTAGATAGACCCCGTTCACGCCGGTGTTGTCGAGCTTCGCCACCGTTGTGACCCGCCCGCTCGCATCGGTAAACTTTTCGGGCTTTTCCGAAGGAGCCTCGAGCGCCCGCACCACGCGCAGGCCGAGCATGCCGTCTTTCGCATCCGCAAAAACTACTTTTTCGTCCTGCGTGGTCAAAGTCGTGATGCGGTCCACGCTCCGAAAATCCGGCCCCCCTCGAAACACGTACCGGGTATGCTCCTTCAGAAGCACCTTCTTCTCGTAATTCAGCCAATCGGCTTCCACTTCGAGCTCGCCCTCGTCCGAACCGCTCTTTGCCAACACGATCGAGCGATGCCGAATCGTGCCCATCTTCGGCGCGTCTTGTGGTTGGATGGCCTCGGAGTTGTTCCAGAAATCAATTCCATTGACGCTCTCATAGTTCAGCCATAGACCGACATGATGCGGATGATCGACTCGTTCGCCCGGCCGTGGCTCCAGCGGATAACCTCGGGTAATTATCGTGCCTTTGGCCGTCCGCAGCGGATAGAGCACCGGCTTCGCGATACTTTCGGGCCACCGGTACGACGTGAACGGCTGGCCGTCGATGGCAATGTCGACGCGTCGCTGCTCCTCGTTAACGGCCACGGAGATGCGGTCACTCGGATGTGGCCTGGCGGCACCAAAAAAAGCCAGCTGGGGTGCAACACCAAAAACAATCAATGTTCTGGCAAAAATGAAAATGCGCATGTTGTGTTCTATGCGCGGCCAGTTTTCAAACCTCTTCCGGCACGACATAGGGTGCGCGGTAACTGCCGCGAAGCATACGGTTCGCTTCCTCGTCCTCCATTACGCACTCTTTCTCCGGATCGAACCGCAGCGCCCGTCCCAGCCTGTAAGAAGCATTCGCCAGGTGTACCAGCGTGGTCGAGATGTGCGCCTCCTCAATCGGCGAATGAATATCCTCGACTCGCCGGCTGCGCACACAATCAATGAAGTTCGCGTAGTGATCGCCCGCCCCTTTGCCCGACGGCCCCGGCTGGCACTGGTCTGTGATCCAGGTCTTGTAAGAATCGTATCCATCCACAGCCAGATAGCCGTTCGAGCCATAAAAAATATTTCCGATGGTGTTGGTCTTCGCGTCTTTTGGCCCCAATGACTGTTGCTTGTCGGGATCTTTCTTATTTGCGTTGTTTGCCGCAGCCGCAACGTTTAGTCCCGCCGCGGGCACGCCTCCGGCTCCATAAGCGCCGGTCCCAATCTCCGCCTCGTGATTGGTGATCCAGTGACGGACCTCCAGCTCCATCATCTTGCGTTTGCCATTGGGTTCGAAGCAGAACGTGGCATGCAGCGTATTCGGGGTTTCCTGGTCGTCCTGAAACATGAAGTGCCCACCCATCGCCGACACGTGGACAGGAAACCCAACTCCCAGGCCCCACCGCGCAATATCAATTTCATGGATGGCTTGGTTGCCGACTTCGCCGTTGCCGGTGTCCCAGATCCAGTGCCAGTTGTAGTGAAAGCGATTTTTCGTAAACGGCTTCAGCGGAGCGGGGCCGGTCCACAAATCGTAGTGCACCCCGGCTGGAACCGGCTCCTCAGGAGCATGCCCGATCGACGGCCGCCACTTGTAGCAAATCGCCCGCGCCAGATACAGGTCGCCGATCTTGCCATCCTTCAAATGACCAACCGCCTCGATCATCCCGGGATTCGATCGTGATTGGCTTCCATGTTGGCAAATGCGGTTGTACTTCTTCACCGCCCGCACCAGTTGCCGTCCTTCAAACCAGTTGTGCGAGCACGGCTTTTCTACGTAAACGTCTTTCCCGGCCTGGCAGGCCCAGATAGCCATCAGCGAGTGCCAATGATTCGGCGTGGCGATGGAAATGGCGTCGATATCCTTGTCTTCAAGGAGCTTGCGGACATCTACGTAGGACTTGGGCCTTGGGAGTCCTCTCTTCTCGACGTCCCCCAGGCGCCGGTTCAACACGTTTTCGTCCACGTCACACAGTGCGGCAATCTCTGTGTTTGGCACTTGCGAGAAGCCGTGAATGTGATCGTTGCCGCGGCCTCGCACTCCGCAGACAGCTACTCGCACGCGATCATTTGCCCCAAGAATTCGCGCGTAGTTTGGCGTGGCGGACGCCAATGCCGTGCCGGCGACTCCAGCGCCCGTAATTTTCAAAAAGTCACGACGGGAAGCAACCAAAGGGCACATACAACCTCCAGCAAAAAGCTCATATAGATGGGGACGCGGCAAGCCATAAAAGAGATGCTTCCGCTGCCAGGCGAAAATCTGGCCCACCAATGGTAATCCAAGACGGGGAGGTTGGCTGTTGAGAGTTCTTAAAATCACCGTTTAGAGGGAATGGGGATAGGGAGGGACAAAAACGAAGTTGGGGAGCGTTGAGCATGGCTGAAAGCTCCTTTCAGTTTTTTGCGTTTGACACCCCCTTAGCAGGCCCTCTATAGTCCCGTTTGTTTCTGCTGATTTTCGCACCTGGCTTCTGGCAGTCCAGGCGGCCGTTGCGGTACAGCGTCACGGTGACCTTTTTATTTTTTGGAAAGGATAGCGCTAGAAAGAGGCACCGTATCCAGCCCTAAGCGCACGCTCGATGGCAGCCACCTCCGTCAAATCACCAACACGCAAGAATGGCTCATCGGTAGCTTCCGCGCGGCGACTGAAGCCCGAGCAGATTCCCGGTGAAGTGCAGGATGTCCTTGCGTCCACGCAGGTCATCGACATTCACACGCATCTGTTTTCGCCCGCTTTCGGCAAAGTTGGCCTGTGGGGAATCGACGAACTGCTGACATATCACTATTTGGAAGCCGAGTTCTTCCGCTCCTCCGATACGACTCCGGAAGAATATTGGAAGCTCTCAAAGCCGGAACGCGCGGACGCCATTTGGAAAGCCCTGTTCGCCGAAAACAGCCCCATTTCCGAATCCACCCGCGGCGTTGTCGCGGTCTTAAACGCTTTTGGCCTCCCGGCCGAAGCTTCTGGATTACAGGAGGCGCGGCGATTCTTCGCCGTGCAATCGCTTGAGAGCCATATTCGGAAAGTGCTGCAGATCGCCGGTGTGAGCTCCGTCGTAATGACCAACGATCCGCTTGATCCTGACGAGCGTCCGGTGTGGATGAGTGGCGGCCAGAGTCATCCGCAATTTCACGCCGTTCTGCGGCTCGACCGCATCCTCTGGGGCTGGCCGCAGCATTGGCAGCAGTTGGCAAACCAAGGCTACGCCGTCGACGAGGACGCCTCGGGAAAATCGGCCGCCGAAGTCCGCCGGTTCCTTGCCGACTGGCACAAGCGGATGCGCCCGCTGTACATGGCCGTCTCGCTCGCGGACACGTTTCAATATCCCGACGATAGCATCACCAGCAAAATCCTTAGCGAAGCTGTCCTGCCGTCCTGCCGCGAATTGGGCCTGCCGATGTCGCTGATGATTGGCGTGCGGCGCCAGGTCAATCCCCGGCTTCGTCTGGCAGGCGACGCCGTAGGCAAGGCGGACATGCGCGCCGTCGAAAATCTCTGCCGCACGTTTCCCGACAACCGCTTTTTAGTAAGCGTGCTCAGCCGCGAGAATCAGCACGAACTTGCCGTGTACGCCCGCAAATTTAACAACCTGATGCCGTTCGGCTGCTGGTGGTTCCTCAACAATCCCTCCATCGTTGAGGAAATCACCAGAGAGCGCATCGAACTTTTAGGAACCAGCTTTATTCCCCAGCACTCCGACGCGCGCGTCTTGGAACAGGTCATCTACAAGTGGCAAAACACGCGCCGCACCCTCGCTCCGATCCTTGCGAACTCCTATCAGTTGCTTCACGCCGACGGCGCAGAAATCACGCGGCAAAAAATTCAGCGCGACGTGAACCGTCTCTTCCGCGGAAATTTCGAGAAATGGACAGGACTTCGCGCCGGCTGATCCGCGCCTGCTAGCTCCAGCCAGGATATTCTTTCACTTCTGTTCGACCAGGGCAGCGCGGAGGAATTCCGCGATGGACTCCGTCAGCTTCCGCGGATTCTCTGTTCGAATGTTCGCCAGGGCTAGCTTTCTTGTTAGGCGATGTCCTTCGATGCGAAACTTTTGAAAGAAGTGCGAACGCCCCCGCAAAGCATGTTCAGGAAGGATGGAATACCCAAACCCAGACTCCACGAGACGTTTGATCCCCTCGGTGTCCTCCGCCTCCATTTCGACGTACGGCTGCACTCCAATTTCCCGGAAAAATCCGTCAATCACGCGCCGCACATTGCTTCGTTTCGGATAAAGCAGGAACGGCGCATTGGCCACTTCAGCAGGCCGCACCGAGCTGATATGACTGCTGGCGGCTTTCTTTGCCGAAGGACGAACAAAAAGCAGCTCTTCATCGAACAGGGGAATGATCTGAAGATTGTCCTCGGGAATCGGCAACGAAATCAGCGCCAAGTCGAAACGCCGATCGTGAAGTCCCGCCACCATTTCTTCTGTCACGCTCACCGTCACGCGTATCTCCGCATTCGGAAACCGCGTGCGCAATTGCCGGAGAGGCCGACCGAGCTGGTAAATGAGCGTAGTAACCCCCGTCGCGAAATGGAAAGGCCGCCGGTCCTTGGTTACGTCGTTTTCGAACTCCTGCTGGATGTGCCCCATCAGCTTGACGACTTCTTTGGCGCGTTCCGCCAGGCGCAGCGCCGCGGGCGTAGGAACCAGCCGCTTTCCCCGGCGCACAAAAAGTTCGGTGTGGAGTTCCTCGGCAAGGTTGTGAAGCTGGAGGCTCACGGCGCCCGGCGACAAATGAACTCGTTCCGCCGCTCGCGTCATGCTGGGCGAGTCCATTACCGCGAGAAACAGCTCAAGCTGATGGACATCCATTGCATTCTCCGAGAAACGCCCACTCCCTGCGAGCGCCAGAGTCAACCTTGCCGCTCCCTGGGAAGCGCGCGGAAGTCTGTCTTGCTTTCCTATTGTTTTTCCGACTCCGCGATCAGCTTCCGGTACACCTGACGCGCATGATCGTAGGCTTGACGCGCATCCGGCAACTGGTACGCTGAAATTTTCGGCGCCTTTTGCGTCCAGCATTGGTCTACCGCTGCCAGGCACCACTCTGCGCTTGCTCGCAGGGGGCGCATCGGCTTGCCATTCACGATCACAAAGATCGGATTCGTATGCGACGATGGCAGAATGCGCGCTGCGATCCAACTGCTGCGCTCGACAGGCAAGTCAAATTCGAGATCGCGCACTTGGCCATCGGCCAGGAGATTTTTTCTCGCCACTGGTTTCCCATCCACCACAATTTCAACCGCCACTTCTCTCGTATTCCCAATGCGCGCGCGTTCAATATGCCAGTAGGGTCCCTGTGAGTATGGCCGGCCGCGGATAACACCGCCGGGTGTTTTGAAAATATCGTCCTCCGGGGTGTCTGGAATCGGAGCCAGAAATGCGGATGGCTGGCCGCCTGCAAGATGGTGTGGAGTTAGTTCCACTGAGGGCTCGAGATATGCCGCAGCTTTCAAGGTAACGCGCACATTTCCGGCGGCGGGCATTTTCACTTCACTCCCTTGAGTTCCCACCTCCACGCCATTCACGCGGAAATCCATCAAATGGCTTCGCCCATCAGAAACATAGCTCCTCCCGCTGCGCACCGCCGCAAGCCATTTTGCATAGGTGAGCTCGCCGTCCACTTTCGCGTACACGCGCCCCTGCCCGACGCGGCTGTCCGTGATGCACGGGAAATCCGTTTCTCCCGACACGCGCGTTCGGAAACCCACATTCAGCGTGTGATACCAGATGTTGAGCTCCCACACATAAGGAGTGTCCATGGTGGAAATAAAGTCCACGGTATCCGGGTAAGTGACGTCGACGATGTACTCGTTCGCTCCAATCCCATCGAATCCGGGCATTTCGTAATTCGGCAGTTCCGAAGATTTCACCTCCAACCCCCAGCCCGAATGCGCAAATCCCACGACAGCCCCCTGGGATTTTCCCCAGCGGAGAATCGGCAGGTCCCACGTCGGCCAGTCTTCGATGCGCTTCGTCCCCGGATAATCCTGCTCGGTTAAGCCGAGCAACACCAAATGCCCCGCGTGGCTCGATGGAAAGCCGGAAACTTCCAGGTCGTAATGCATCAGCTCATTCGGCTTGGATTGTGGGTCGTCCTTCCCGGTAAAAAACCTCTTCTGGTAGTAGTAGCATGGCCCCCACGTCAGCACGCAGCTCACGTTTAGCTTTTCTCCCCGCACCTGCCTAGCCATGTCCTCTGGCCGCACACCTTGTGTCGGATCTTGGTAGTGCGAACACCCCGCCGCGTGCACGTGATGATCTCCGGAATACCATCCGTTCTTCGCCGCATCAATCCATCTTTGCATTTGGAACTCAACTCGGTTGCCGTCTCGCTCCGTCATCTCCACCCGTTTGGTTTGCGGCAAGTATTCCGGCCCGAGGGTGCACGTCACCGTGTAGCTTCCCTTTGCCAGCGCAACGGATTCGCCATTGTGCCGGTAAACCTGCGGCTGAAAGAAGAAATCCGGCGCAAGTCGCTTCGAGGGATGGGGATAAATCCGGCCCTGGGCATCGCGAATCGTGAATGCCGCGATGGTGGGAGACTTGTTTTCATCCAGAACACCCAGACTCAGCTTGTTCGCGGGTAGAATCTTAAAAAGAACGGTTGCTTCGTTTCGAAAGCCGATGTCCTGGGTTCCTTGGCCAACGTTGAAGCTCAATTTCGCGGAACGCTCCCCCGCATCCCGGCTGTAGATCGCAACAATCCGGTACTCCAGCCCGAGCCCCGAGAGACGTTCCGACATGGGGTTCTTGTCATAGAGAGAAATGTCCGCCCATCTCTGCCTCAGTTCTTCTGGCGTCAACTTCATCGCAGGTTCGGCGCTGGAATCCGATGGGGTGTATACCGCCCCGCTGTTTTCGCTTTGCACTTGCAACTTCGCGGTCACTCCAGCTCCGTTAACGACCTTGACCAGAAAAAGGCGCGTTCCTTCTTGCTCCAGTTCCGGCTTCGCCGGTCCGACTTCTACTTTTACCCGGCTCTCAGCATTGATGGTCACAATCGCCAGCGCATACTGATCCAGCACACGCCCCAGTTCGGCCACTGCGGCTGCTTCGTCCGGTTGTCCCAGCGCCGCCCTTATTCGCTGTGCGTCCGCCGCGGGCAAAGGTTGGCCCAAGAAACTCAGCGCCTCTTCCATCTGGCGAACCTGCTGCGCCAGAGGCTGCAAGGCAACTCTGGGTGCCTGGTCCGTATTCTGGGCCAAGGTGCTCGCCGCAAGGACCAAGGCAGGCAGCAACAACAGGAAAGTGAGCTTCAGGCTAGCAAACAGGGTCATCGGGGAGATCCTTCCTCGGGAAGCATACATTCGGGACCCGGAAAGAAAGCGAGGTACATATCCTATCCCTGAGTCCGGGGGAAGGGCAAAAGGCTGTCCATATCCATCGCTAGCCTCCGGGAATCAGTGCGGCTAGAATGATCATCGAGAGAGCCCAGACAAGCATGGCAACCATCACAACAGCGCAAAGCAGGGTCTTGAGGCTCGACCCGCGAGACAATGTTCTCGTGGCTCTGACCGACCTGCGCCAGGGTGAGCGCATCAGTTTTGCAGGACAAGAATATGCCCTGTCATCGGACGTTCCCGCCAAACAGAAGTTCGTTACGCAAGACCTCGCGCCCGGCGCTGAAATCATCATGTACGGCGTCCTGGTTGGCAAAGCCACCCAGGCCCTTTGTCCCGGAGACTTGCTTTCCACCCGCAACATTCGGCATGCCGCGGCGGACTTTCACGAAACAGAAAAAGTCGCCCGTCCCTGGAAGCCGCCCGACGTTTCCGCCTGGCGAAGCAAAAGCTTCGCCGGCTACCACCGTGCCGATGGCCAGGTCGGTACGCGAAATTATTGGATCGTGCTTCCTTTGGTTTTCTGTGAAAACCGCAATCTTGCCGTCCTCAAGCAAGCCTTTGAAGAGGAGCTCGGCTTCGCCGCTCCGCAAGTCTATCGCCGCCAAGTCGCCGAGCTGGCTCGCCTCCACCGCGAAGGCAAATCCGATGAACTAAAGACTTTCGCCTTCAACGCGGTGCAGCCGGGAACGCCTTCTCCGAAACTCTTTGGCAACGTCGACGGAATCAAATTTCTTATGCACGAAGGCGGCTGCGGCGGCACTCGCGAAGACGCGCACAATCTCTGTGGCTTGCTCGCAGGCTACATTCATCATCCCAACGTTGCTGGCGCCACGGTTCTTAGCCTCGGTTGCCAGAACGCGCAAGTTCCCATCCTCCTCGAGCAAATCAAGCGCCGCGACCCGAATTTCAGCAAACCGCTTTTGATTTTCGAACAGCAGAAAAGCGCTTCCGAGGCGGCAATGCTTTCGCAAGCCATTCGCCAAACCTTCCTCGGTCTTGTCGAAGCCGACAAGGCGGAACGCAAGCCCGCGCCTCTTTCGCAACTCACTCTCGGCCTGAAATGCGGCGGCTCCGACGGCTTTTCCGGCCTCTCCGCGAATCCCGCCATCGGCCACACCGCCGACCTGCTCGCCGCGCTCGGCGGCACAGGCATCCTCTCCGAATTCCCCGAACTCTGCGGGGCAGAACAAGAGCTCATCGACCGCTGCATGGGGAAAGAAGTCGCCGACCGCTTCGTTCAACTCATGCGCGACTACGCTGCCCGTGCGAAAGCCGTTCGCTCCGGTTTCGAAATGAATCCCTCGCCTGGAAATATTCGCGACGGCCTGCTCACCGACGCGATGAAGTCCGCCGGCGCGGCCAAAAAAGGCGGCACGTCGCCCGTCACGGCGGTTCTGGACTATCCCGAGTATTCCAGCGTGCCCGGCCTCCATCTCCAGTGCACGCCTGGGAACGACGTCGAGTGCGTCACCGCGCAGGTAGGCGCCGGCGCAAACGTGGTCTTGTTCACGACGGGACTGGGCACGCCCACGGGAAATCCCATTGCGCCTGTCCTGAAAATCTCCACCAATTCGAATCTCGCCCGGCGCATGGGCGACATCATCGACATTGACGCCGGCGGCATCGTCTCGGGCGAAACGACCATCGATCAAATGGGCGAGGCGATTCTCGACCGGGTGATTCAAGTTGCCAGCGGCGAGGTGCGCACCAAAGCGGAAATTCTGTCTCAGGACGATTTCATCCCCTGGAAGCGCGGCGTCTCGCTGTAACGTCTCGCATAATGTTGCGCGAGCCGGCGCCGCTCTAAGGAGTGGGGGCAGTCCTGCTGCCGCTTTCCGAGGCTCGCTGGCGTATACTCTGCAGGCCGCCCTCGATGCAAGACGCTGTCGTGTCATCCCGAGCCCGCCGCCGCAGGCAGGCGGTGCGAGGGAGCTGCTTTCGTAAGCGCTTGGAGAAATGCACGCTAATCACAATCAATTTCTGCCAATGAGAATCGATTCGCACCAGCACTTCTGGAATTACAATCCCTCGCGCGACTCTTGGATCACCGACGAAATGGCCGTCTTGAAACGCGATTATCTCCCCGAACATCTCGACCCGGAGCGCCATGCAAACAACATCGACGCCACCATCGTCGTCCAGGCCGACCAATCGGAGGACGAAACCTTGTTCTTGCTGCAACTTGCCGAGAGCAATGCAAGCATCGCCGGCGTAGTCGGCTGGATTGATTTGTGCTCTCCGCAAGTCGCCGAGCGAATGCATTTCTTTTCGCAATTTGAAAAGCTCTGCGGTTTTCGCCACCTCGCCCAGTCCGAGCCCGACAATCGGTTCCTCGTCCGCGAAGAGTTCCTCCGCGGCATCGCCTGCCTGGGCCATTTCGGCTTCACCTACGACATTCTCATCTATCCGAAACAGTTGCACGCGGCGCTCGAACTCGTCGGGCGCTTTCCTGAACAACCGTTCGTCATCGACCATCTCGCCAAACCCGAGATCAAACTCCGCCATCGCGCCGGCTGGGCCGTTTTGATGCAAAAAATTGCCGCCCACCCAAACGTTTATTGCAAGCTCTCCGGTCTGGCGACCGAAGCCGACTGGCAGCAGTGGAAGAAAGAAGATTTTCGCCCCTATTTGGATGTAGTCTTTGATGCGTTTGGCCCTGACCGCTTGATGTTTGGGTCGGACTGGCCCGTGTGCCTGCTGGCCGCCAGCTATCGGCAGGTCGTGGAGATTCTTGAAGAGTATCTGCGCGATTGCCCGGCCAACATGAGAGAAAACATCTTCGGCGGCAACGCGGCACACTTTTATCGTTTGAAAATCGCGAAAAGCCCCGGAAGCGACGAGCAACATGGACTTGCTGCTCAAGGATAAAGTGGTTCTCATCACCGGCGGCGCAAAAGGCATCGGCGCCGCGATCGCTCGCGGCTGCGCCCGCGAAGGCGCGATTGCCGTTTTCATTGACAAGGACGCCGAAGCGGGGAAGCAGCTCAGGACCGACTTGTCTAACAACGGCGCGAAATGCAGCTTCATCTATGCCGATCTCGTGCCCCCGGAAAACTGCGCCGCTTCTGTCGAGCAGACGCTGGGCGAGTTCCAGCGCCTGGACGTGCTTGTCAACAACGTCGGCATCAACGACAACGTTGGTCTCGAACACGGCTCCCCCGAAAAATACGTCAAGTCGCTGCAGTTGAATTTGCTCCACTACTACAACATGGCGCACTATGCCTTGCCGGCGCTGAAAAAAACGCAGGGTTGCATCGTGAACGTGGCCTCCAAAGTCGCCATGACCGGCCAGGGCAAGACTTCCGGCTACACCTCCGCGAAAGGCGCGATCCTCTCTCTGACGCGCGACTGGGCTTGCGAATTGTTGCCTTACGGCATGCGCGTGAACGCCATCGTGCCCGCCGAAGTCATGACTCCCCTTTATCAGTGGTGGCTCAACACGTTTCCGAATCCGGAAGAAAAACTCAAGCACATCGTTTCGAAAATTCCTCTCGGCAACAGGATGACGCAGCCGGAAGAAATCGCGGCGATGGTGTTGTTTCTCATTTCGCCGCAGGCCAGCCACATCACCGGCCAGCACGTTTTGGTGGACGGCGGTTACGTGCATCTCGACCGCGCCTTGACGTGACGCTCTTTCTATCTTTCCGAGGAGCGAAGCGCGCTTTTTGCGCACCGGCTGGCTTTGCAAAGCGACGAGGAATCCTGGCCGGGTTGCTCACCTCGGCCCAGATGGCGCGGAATCGAAGCCAGGATCCCTCGCTGCGCTCGGGATGAGGAGAAAAGACAGGCAAGAAAACGGAAACGGAGGAAACTTGCCCCCACAACCCGCCCCTTTCACGGAACGAAAATACATTCTGCCTTTCATCCTGATTACCAGCCTCTTTTTTCTTTGGGCCTTCGGCGTCAACCTCAACGACGTCCTCATTCCGCACTTCAAATCCGCCTTCAGCCTGAGCGACTTTCAATCCTCCTTCCTTCAAGTGGCCTTCTTTGGCGGCTACTTCCTTGCCGCGCTCGTCGCCGGCCGCTTGATGGAACGCATCGGGTACAAGCGCGGAATTCTCAGCGGCCTGTTCCTCTGCGCCTCGGGAGCGCTCTTGTTTGTCCCCGCCGGTTCGCTCGGCGTTTACGGCCTGTTCCTGTTTTCATCGTTCGTGCTGGCGTGCGGCCAGAGCTTCCTCGAAGTCGCCGCGAATCCCTACGCGGCGATTCTTGGCGCGCCGGAAAGCAGCGAGCGCCGCCTGAATCTGGCGCAGTCGTTCAATGGCGTCGGCTACGTCGTCGCGCTGTACGTCGTCGGCCCCATGATCCTTTCTGCGACCGTGCCAAGCGCCGAGGATCTCGCGCGTCTCAGCCCCGCTGTCTTGCAGGCCTATCGCGCGTCGCAAACGGCCACGGTCCGCATTCCCTACCTGGTCATCGGCGGCATTTTTCTGGTGGTCGCCGCGGTCATTTACTTCGCGCACCTCCCGGAAATCCGCGAAGCCGCCACGCCCGAGGAAGCCGGCGCTTCCGCAAGCTGGGAAGGGGTTCTCGCTCACAAACATCTGGTGCGCAGCGTGGTCGCCCAATTCCTCTACGTAGGTGCCCAGGTTGGCGTCGGCAGCTTCGTTATTCGCTTTGTGATGCACGTGCAGCCGCTTCTCGGGCCGCGCGGCGCCGCAAGATATTTGGTGCTTCACGCGGTGGGCTTCATGATTGGGCGCTTTGCCGGGTCCGCGCTGATGAAGTGGACTAGCGCCTCGGGGCTGCTGGCCGTTTTCGCCTTTGGCGCGCTGATTTGCGCCGTGGTCGCCACGTCCACCGCCGGCGCTATCCCGATTTACGCCGTGGTCCTCATCGGCTTCTTTCACTCCATCATGTTTCCCACGATTTTTGCCTTGGGCATCAAAAATCTGGGTCCCTTCACCAAGCGCGGCTCGTCGCTGCTGGTCATGGCCATCATCGGAGCCGCCGTGGTGCCGCCTGTCATGGGCAAAATCTCCGACCTGTCGAACATCCAGCGCGCCTTTTGGGTCCCCTTGCTGTGCTACGCCTACGTTTTATACTTTGCCGTAGTAGGCTACAGGCCAAAGCCTGCTTTGACGGCGGAAGCCGCGCCCGCCGAGTTGTAGCCGCCGCTTTTTGAAGCGGGCCGTTCGGTGGCCTTTGCATAGGCCGGGCTTCGGCCCGGCTCTTCGGTCTTTTTGGAGTGTGTCTATGACCACCCGCTACTGCCTCACCCTGGACTTGCGGGACGATCCTCAACTCGTAGCCGAATACCGGCGCTACCACCAAAAAATCTGGCCGGAAATCACCCGGAGCATTCGCGACGCGGGCATCGAAGACATGGAAATCTATCTCTTCGGGACGCGCCTGTTCATGATCATGGAAGCAAACGACAAATTTTCGTTTGAAGCCAAAACGAAAGCCGACGCCGCGAATCCCAAGGTCCGCGAATGGGAAGAGCTGATGTGGAAGTTCCAAAAGCCGCTGCCCGGCGCCAAGCCCGGCGAAAAGTGGCAGCGAATGGAACGAATTTTCAGACTCGAACGATAGCTACGGAAAGGCAGAAAGAAGAAGACCGAAGGGAAAAGAAGGGCAGAAGGGCGCCTAGCTGGCGTTGGATGCTCTCGGTTGTTCAATTTCTAGTACTTCAAAATCGGATGTTGGCGATAGACTTTATAGCAAACTCAGGACTTGTCCGGGCGGTTAACGGGTGTTTACCGGATTGCAGGGTTGACCTAAGCTTCGCAGACTGACGCCCCTGAGGGCAGAACGTCCCGCATGCTTCTGCGTCCCCGCCGCGGTGGAAGCCGCTGGCCCGAGGGAGGTTCTAATGATGCAGCAACCCGTGGTCCATTCTAGGAGGTTCACTTCGCGAATCGAGACGCCCGACGGTGTCTGGGTGTATTGGAGCGCTGATGGACGTGAGGACACTTCAAGAGTTCGCAATTTGAGCCTGGGTGGTCTGTTCCTGGAAACGTCAGCGTCAAAAAAAGTGGATTCGACGTTGCGGCTTGATTTTCTTGTTCAAGAGGGACAGATCAGCGCGGATGCTATCGTCCGGCGCGCAGAGCCTAACACTGGGTTGGCGTTGAAGTTCACCGATATGAGCGATGAGGACAAGTTGCGCTTGGACGTCTTGGTGAACCGGCTTCGCAAACAGCAGTCGAGAGATAACGGAGCCAAAGGCTAGTTCCGGTTTTGGCGGCGCACGCCGTTGGCCAGTGAAAAGCCCAAACTGGGGGCTCTCTACCACTGTTTTGTGAGTTTTGTGTGTGGGGATTGCGATCCTTCGTCAATACGGCCTCATCCGATGTCTCCCTTCTCGGGCCTTCCTTTCCTAGGCCCTCCAGTATCAACACTCGCAACGCACCCTGCAAGCGATCCTGCGTCCAGGCGGGAGCAGGTTGGGCTGCTCTGCCTGGACGCCATCGAGCGAGGGCTGATGCGCAACGGGTTAGTTGCTTCCGGAGGCGGAAGAGGCAGCGGGACGCTTGCTGGGTGCTGCGGCCAGAAGCGCCTCGGCACGAGGCAGCGCGAGCGTGTAAGCGTAGACGCCCGTCTCAACGCGGCTAAGCACACGCTGATCACCGACGGTCGTGAAGCCGAGTTGTGGTTTGTCCTGGGAAGTAGCGTCCGTTACGGGAACAAGCAGAACGCTCTGGTTGCGATTGTCCAGACTGGTTAGCAGCAGGACTCGTGGTTTGTCATCGCGGAGACGCGTAATTTTGTATTCGCCGGCGGGAAGCGTTTGGCCGGCGGCCACGAACTCGAAAGGAATTTTCACGACGAGCCCATCTACAGATTGGGCCTTCGCAGGAATGGTGAGGCCGGCGAAACCGGCCAGTACCAAGGCAATACGCACGAATAGTTTGTTCACAGTTTCTCCTTTGAACGTTTCGGCATCGTTGCGGGGTAAACGGCGCTTGGACTGGTATTCCTCGAGCGGCGGTTACGGGACCAAGGTTGCAACAATCGTCCTCAAAACGGTTACACCAGGTAGGACGCTGCGGGCGGAGAAAAGTAACGCCGCGGAGCCCGCAAAGAATCGAGGACACCTATCACATTTTTGCGGGTAAATTTTTTCGCGCGCGCATAACTTTTTGGAGGCAAACCGCATCGCGGCCAGGACAGAAGGCAGAGAGCCTGACTGCGGAGGCTGACCCGGCCCTCTTCCAAGCGCGGAACCTACCTTCCAAGGTAAACTCAAACGACTAACGCAGAGGCCGCATAGGCGCACAGCGCACAAAAAAGCACGGAGAGGATGAACATGCCGCCCTGACCCTTCGTTTCGGCGCGGCAAGGGGGCCGCGCGGCATGAAAACCTCGAGGCCTGTGAGCGCGGCGGGAATGCAGGGAGAGCGATGAAGATTCTAGATGCGAAGGTGATCGTGTGCAGCCCAGGACGGAACTTCGTAACGCTGAAGATCACGACGGAAGACGGGATTTACGGGCTGGGGGACGCAACGCTGAACGGAAGGGAGCTGGCGGTGGCCAGCTACCTGACCAACCACGTGATTCCGCTGCTCATCGGACGCGACGCGCGGCGCATCGAGGACGCGTGGCAATACCTTTACAAAGGGGCGTACTGGCGCCGCGGGCCAGTGACGATGTGCGCGATTTCGGCCGTGGACATGGCGCTGTGGGACATTAAGGGCAAGGCGCTGAACGCGCCGGTGTATCAATTGCTGGGAGGCGCGTCGCGCGAAGGCGTCCTGGTGTATGGACACGCGAGCGGCAAAGACATAGAGGAAACCGTCAAAGCCGTGGCCGAGTACATGAAACTGGGATACAAGGCGATTCGCGCGCAAAGCGGGATTCCGGGAATACCGAGCACCTACGGAGTGGGGCGCGGGGAAATGTACTACGAGCCGGCGGCGAAAGATGCGCCGCCAGAAGAGGTTTGGAGCTCGGAACTTTATATGAATTTTGTGCCGCAATTATTTTCGCGGTTGCGGAAGGAATTTGGAGAAGATGTGCCGTTGCTGCACGACGTGCATCACCGTCTCACGCCCATGGAAGCGGCGCGCGTGGGAAAGAGTCTAGAGCCGTATCATTTGTTCTGGCTGGAGGATCCGGCTCCGGCGGAGCTGCAAGAAGGTTTTCGGCTGATCCGGCAGCACACGACGACCCCCATTGCAGTGGGTGAAGTTTTTAATTCCATTTACGATTGCCAGCAGCTCATTCGGGAGCAGTTGATTGATTACATCCGAACGGCGGTCGTGCATGCGGGCGGGATTTCGCATGTGCGAAAGATCGCCAGCCTGGCGGAGTTGTATCACGTGCGAACGGGCTGTCACGGCGCAACGGACATGAGCCCGGTGTGCATGGCGGCGGCGCTGCATTTTGATTTGAGCGTGCACAATTTCGGAATCCAGGAATATATGCGGCACCTGGAGGAAACCGACCGCGTGTTCCCGCACGCGTACAGTTTTTCCCTGGGCATGATGCATCCAGGCGATAAGCCAGGCCTGGGAGTTGATATCGACGAGAAGCTAGCGGCGAACTACCCGTATCAACGAGCGTATTTGCCGGTGAATCGCAAGCTGGACGGCACGATGCATAGTTGGTAGCTGGAACTCATGGTGCACAGAGGGCCAGACAATGGAAAAGAGAAAATCGAAAATGGAACTGTTCGATAGCGTACCGGCCGAGCGATTTGTTGAGTGGCGCTGAAGCTCGAGAGCAGTTTTTTAGCGTTTGACGCGGCTGCCCATCATTTTTATAGTGAATTCTGGACTGAGCTGGCCAGGAACTGGAAGCTCCATCCAACACATGGATCCAGTGCCTCCCAACCCAACCCCCGGAATCCTGGCGTCAACGGCTGAGAATGCAATGGCCGAGGAAGCGTCGCGAGCGAAGGCTTTTTCGCGCATGGGCTACTTCCGGTGGATCATCTGCGCGTTGCTGCTGTTCGGTGTGACTAAGAACTACATGGACCGGCAAGTGCTTGGAGTCCTCAAAGTCACCTTGCAGCACGGTTTTGGCTGGAACGAGATTGCCTACGGGAATTTGGTGTCGGCGTTTCAGGCCGCTTATGCGGCCGGTATGCTGGCGATGGGCTGGCTCATCGATCGCACAGGAACGCGCCTGGGCTATGCGCTGGCAATGATTTTCTGGAGCCTCGCATCGATGGGGACCGCGCTGGCGAATTCACTGGGGGGCTTCCAGTTGTCCCGTTATGCGCTGGGATTTGGAGAGGCTGCTGTTTTC